>Ga0302347_1001595_pt1 | contig 26670 bp, 18 predicted proteins | sample PhyWR1_FD_202178 | JGI IMG/M metagenome (GOLD analysis project Ga0302347, IMG submission 202178) | Leaf surface microbial communities from wheat plants in UC Gill Tract Community Farm, Albany, California, United States - DLSL W.R1 (v2)... | ecosystem: Host-associated > Plants > Phyllosphere >...
GAACTCAGTAGTGAAACGATGCATCGCCGATGGTAGTGTGGGGTTTCCCCATGTGAGAGTAGGTCATCGTCAAGATTAAATTCCAAACCCCCTGTCTGCTAACGCAGACAGGGGGTTTGTTTTTGCGTCGAGAAAAGTTTCGGCACGTCTCACTCCTCTTCTCACACCTTGAACTCCACCCATCTGGTCGAGCAATGTTAAGGTTCGCCTTTGGATTTTGCCTTCTCCTAAGGATGCCGTCATGCCGGTTGCTACGTCTCTCAATGCGGGATTTATGGTGGTTCATGGCAACCGCCTGGATGAGTTGCGCAACCTGGTCGTCAGCTGGATGCGCCTGTACCCACTGGCACCTTTGGAGAACGAGATTGCTCTGGTGCAGAGTAACGGCATCGCCCAATGGCTGAAGCTAGCTCTGGCCGAAGATACCCAGGACGATGATCTCGGTGGCTGCGGCATCGCGGCAGCCATCGATGTGCAGCTCCCGGGCACGTTTTTGTGGCAGCTCTATCGACTAGTGTTGGGCAGCGAAGAAATTCCCGCCAAGTCCTTGCTCGATAAAGCGCCGTTGACCTGGCGTTTGATGCGCCTGCTTCCAGCCCTTATTGATCAGCCGCATTTCGAGCCGCTGCAACGCTTCCTCACTCACGACAGCGATTTGCGCAAACGCTATCAACTGTCGGAACGCCTTGCTGACCTGTTCGACCAATACCAGGTCTACCGTGCCGACTGGCTAGAAGACTGGGCAGCCGGTCGCCATCAACTGCGTAATGCCCGAGGCGAAAGCCCGGCACTGAGCCCGGCCAATTGTTGGCAGGCTGAGTTGTGGCGTGCGCTTCTACTTGATGTCGGTGAGGAGGGGATGTCCCAAAGCCGTGCTGGTGTTCATCAGCGTTTTATGGACAAGATCAACAGCCTTGAGCAAGCGCCGCCCGGTTTGCCAGCTCGGGTAATCGTCTTTGGCATTTCGTCACTGCCGGCTCAGGCGCTTGAGGCCCTGGCCGGGCTGGCCCGTTTCAGCCAGGTTTTGTTGTGCGTGCATAACCCCTGTCGCCATCATTGGTCTGACATCGTTGCCGATAAAGATCTGCTGCGTCATCAATACAAACGTCAGGCCCGCAAGAGCGGAATGCCTACGGCCCTTGATCTGGATACCCTGCACCAGCACGCCCATCCCTTGCTAGCCGCCTGGGGCAAGCAAGGCCGCGACTACATCAACCTGCTCGACAGCTATGACGACCCCAACAGTTATCGCGCGGCTTTTCGCGATGGTCGCATCGACCTGTTCAGCGAAGTTGAACCTCTCAATCTGCTTAACCAGTTGCAGGACGATATTCTTGAGCTGCGCCCGCTCAACGAAACCCGCGAGCTGTGGCCCGCGATTGATCTGGAAAAGGATCGCTCAATACGCTTCCAAGTTGCCCATAGTGCGCAACGAGAAGTCGAGATCCTGCATGACCAGTTGCTTGCACGATTTAGCGAAAACCCTCAGTTGCAGCCACGCGATGTGATTGTGATGGTGCCGGATGTGGACAGTTATGCACCGCATATCCGGGCTGTTTTCGGGCAGATCGAACGTGACGATCGGCGCTTTATTCCCTACACCCTGGCCGACCAGGGGCAGCGCGGCCGTGATCCGTTGCTGATTGCTCTTGAGCACCTGCTCAAACTGCCTGACAGCCGCTTCCCCGTCAGTGAAATCCTCGACTTGCTCGACGTGCCTTCGCTGCGCGCCCGTTTCAAGGTGCAGGAGCGCGATTTGCCAACCTTGCATCGCTGGATCGAAGGCGCTGGCATTCGCTGGGGGTTGAATGCGCAACAGCGCGCAGGCCTTGGTTTGCCCGAGCACCTGGAACAGAACAGTTGGCGTTTTGGCTTGCGCCGCATGTTGCTCGGCTATGCCGTAGGCAGTGGTGAGGCCTGCGATGGTATTGAGCCCTATGATGAAATCGGCGGTCTGGATGCAGTGCTGATCGGCCCGCTGGTGGCCTTGCTGGATGCGCTGGAAATCGCTCACCAGGAACTCTCGCAACCGGCGTTGCCGCAACAATGGGGCGAGCGCCTGCAGGCCTTGGTGCAGCTGTTTTTCCAGGCCGAAACCGAACATGACGACTACCTGCTGGCTCAACTTGAAGAGCTGCGCGAAACCTGGCTCGAAACCTGTGAGCTGGTAGGTCTGCAGGATGAGTTACCACTGACCGTAGTACGCGAGGCTTGGCTTACCGGGCTTGATCAGGGCAAATTGTCACAACGCTTCCTGGCCGGGGCGGTGAACTTCTGCACCCTGATGCCGATGCGGGCCATCCCCTTCAAGCTGGTCTGCCTGCTGGGCATGAACGACGGCGACTATCCGCGGGCACAGCCGCCGCTGGACTTTGACCTGATGGGCAGCGATTACCGCCCGGGTGATCGTTCGCGCCGCGAAGATGACCGTTACCTGCTGCTCGAAGCGCTGCTTTCGGCACGGGATCAGCTCTATATCAGTTGGGTGGGGCGCAGTATTCGCGACAACAGCGAGCGTCCGGCCTGCGTACTGATTGGCCAGCTGCGTGACCACCTTGCCAGTGGCTGGCACCTGGAAGGTGGAGGTGACCTGCTGCAAGCCATGACCCAGGAGCATCCACTGCAGCCTTTCAGTACCCGCTACTTTCATGAAGGCAACGCCAATCTGTTCAGCTATGCCCGAGAATGGCAGCGACTGCACGCGCCACAGCCAGAGCCGATACCAGCCGGTTCGCTAAGTGAGCATGTACAGGAAGAGCCATTAAATCTGACGCAACTACAGGATTTTTTGCGTCATCCCGTACGTCACTTCTTCAGCCAGCGTTTGAAAGTGTATTTCGAGGCAGCCGAAGTGCCCTTGGCCGATGAAGAGCCTTTCGTGCTCGATGCATTGCAACGCTACACCTTAAGCGACAGTTTGCTCGAAGCCGCACTGGCGCAGCCCGATCAGCTTGAAAGCGCCTTGCACAGCCGCGCCCAACGCCTGCAAGGCAGCGGCTTGTTGCCTATGGCTGGATTTGGCGAATGCCTGCAACACGAACTGATCGAGCCTTTGCCCGATGTGCTGCAACGCTATCAGCAGCTCCTGGCCCTCTGGCCAGTGCCGCTGAACAGTGCGCTGCCCTTCAGTTTTGAGGACCACGGCCTGACGCTGGAAGGCTGGCTCGGCAACTTGCACCAACGCAGTGATCAAGGCCTGCTGTCGATCACCACCATTCCCAACAGTATTGGTGCGATTAAAACCCGTAAATGGCACCGTTTGACCCGGCCGTGGGTCAACCATCTGGCCGCGTGCGCCAGTGGCCTGCAGATGACCACCGCGCTGGTGGCCAGCGATGACACCTTGCTGCTCGAGCCACTGGAGACCAAGCAGGCCCGGGAGATTCTGGGCAACTTGCTGGTGGCCTGGAAAGTCGGCATGAGCCACCCGCTTCCAATAGCCGTTAAAACCGCTTTCGCCTGGCTGGCCCAGACCGATTCGGGCAAGGCCGCTGCGGCTGCGCAAAAAGCCTATGAAGGCGATGGCCAGACCAGCGATGGCGAACGCCGCGAAAGCGCAGCACTGGCCCGTCAGTTCCCTGACTACGCGGCCTTGATGGCTGGCGACGAATTTGAAGAGTGGTGCGATGCCCTCTATCGACCCCTCTTTGATGCGCCTTGGCGCTCATTGAACAGCGAGGCATCCCGCTAATGAGCGAGCAATCTTTACCGCTGGCCCTGGCATTTCCCCTGCGCGGCAGCCAATTGATCGAAGCCAGTGCTGGCACCGGCAAAACCTTCACTATCTCGGCGCTCTACCTGCGTCTGATTCTGGGCCATGGTGGTGAAACCTCCGGTTTTGGCCGTGAATTATTGCCGCCGCAAATTCTCGTTGTGACCTTTACGGATGCAGCGACCAAAGAGCTTCGCGACCGCATCCGCACGCGCCTGGCAGAAGCCGCGCGGTATTTTCGGGGTGAGATCGATGCTCCGGATGGGCTGGTCGAAGAGCTGCGGGACCAGTTTGCTCCCGAGCAGTGGGCCGCTTGCGCCGGGCGTCTGGATATTGCCGCGCAGTGGATGGACGAGGCTGCGGTCTCGACCATCCACAGCTGGTGCCAGCGCATGTTGCGCGAGCACGCTTTTGACAGCGGCAGCCTGTTTACCCAGACCCTGGAAACCGATCACAGCGACTTGCTGGGCGAAGTGCTGCGCGACTACTGGCGGCTGTTTTGCTACCCCATGCAGGGCGACGCACTGAACTGGGTACGCGCCAACTGGAGCGGCCCCGCTGCCTTGATGCCGCGCGTGCGTGCGTTGTTTGGCAGCTCGCGCCAGCCCGTCAACGCGGAGCAAACGCCCGCACAAATGATCGAAGCCTGCTTGCAGGAGCGCCGCGAGGCATTGGCGCAACTTAAGACGCCCTGGCTGCAATGGGCACAAGAGCTACGCGAAATCTGCCTGCAAGGCGTGGCTGCTAAAGCCGTCGACGGTCGGAAAATGCAGGCCCGCTATTTCGAACCCTGGTTTGAAAAGCTCAGCGCCTGGGCTGCGGATGACACCCAGGAGCAACTCGACCTTGGCACCGGCTTTACCCGACTGACCCCCGACGGCATGGCCGAAGCCTGGAAAGGCGCGGCCCCGCAGCATCCGGGGCTGGATGCCATGCCCGGCCTCAAGGTCGCACTCGATGCCTTGCCGAGCCCGGAAGCCGCGGTGCTGCAGCATGCGGCGCACTGGGTGAGTGTGCGTTTTGAAGAAGAAAAGCGCCGCCGTGCCGAAATGGGCTTCGACGACATGCTGCTGCGTCTGGATGCGGCCTTGCAGGCTGAAGGCGGCGAGCGTCTGGCGACCCTGATTCGTGAACAGTTCCCGGTGGCGCTGATCGACGAATTCCAGGACACCGACCCCGTGCAGTACCGCATCTTCGAGACGATCTACCGGATTGAAGACAACTGTCCCGACACCGGCCTGTTCCTGATTGGTGACCCGAAACAGGCGATTTATGCCTTTCGCGGGGCGGATATCTACACCTACTTGCGCGCGCGTCAGGCCACTGCGGGACGCTTGCACACGCTGGACACCAACTTCCGCTCCAGCCACGCCATGGTCAAGGCCGTCAATCATGTCTTTGAACGGGCTGAACTGCGCGATAGCGGGCGGGGTGCATTTTTGTTCCGCGAAGGTTCTGAAAACCCTGTGCCTTTTGTTTCGGTCAGATCCCAGGGGCGCAAGGAAGTCCTGCAGCTCGATGGCCAGCCCGTCAGCGCCCTGACCCTTTGGCAGTTGCCCTCCGAGCAACCGCTGTCAGGGGTTGTTTACCGTCAGCATCTGGCGGCCGCCTGTGCCAGCCAGATTGTCGAGCTGCTCAATGGCGGCCAGCAAGGGCGTTGCGGCTTTATCAAGGACGGCGAAGCACTGCGTGGCGTATTGCCTGCCGACATCGCGATTCTGGTGCGTGACGGTAAGGAAGCGCAGGCGGTTCGGCGAGAATTGTCGATCCGTGGTGTGCGAAGCGTTTACCTTTCGGATAAGGATTCGGTGTACGCCGCGCAGGAAGCACATGATGTGCTGGCCTGGCTCAAGGCCTGCGCCGAGCCGGACGTCGAGCGCCCGCTGCGGGCCGCGTTGGCCTGTATCACCCTGGACCTGCCGCTGGTTGAACTGGAGCGTCTGAACCAGGATGAACTGGCGTGGGAAAAACGCGTAATGCAGTTCCGTGGTTACCGCGAAACCTGGCGCAAGCAAGGGGTGCTCGCCATGTTGCGCCGTTTACTGCACGACTTTGAGCTGCCCCAGGCGCTGATTGCCCGCCCTGATGGCGAGCGCGTGCTGACCAATGTCTTGCACTTGTCCGAATTGTTGCAGCAAGCCGCAGCCGAACTGGACGGTGAGCAGGCGCTGATTCGCCATTTGGCCGAGCATCTGGCCTTGTCCGGTCAGGCGGGTGAAGAGCAGATCCTGCGCCTGGAAAGTGACGAGCAACTGGTCAAGGTGGTGACCATCCACAAGTCCAAGGGCCTGGAATATCCCTTGGTGTTTTTGCCGTTTATTTGCTCGGCAAAACCGGTGGATGGCAGCCGTTTGCCGCTGCATTTCCACGATGCCGCAGGCAATGCCCAAGTGAGTTTGAAACCGACGCCAGAGCTGATCGCCCAGGCCGACGACGAGCGTCTGGCCGAAGACCTGCGCCTGCTCTATGTCGCCCTGACCCGCGCCCAGCATGCGTGCTGGCTGGGGGTTGCCGACCTCAAGCGCGGCAACAACAATCGTTCGGTTCTGCACCTCTCGGCCCTGGGGTATTTGCTCGGAGGGGGTGCCATGCTGGCCGAGTCCGCAGGCTTGCAGAGCTGGCTGGCCGAGGTGCAGCAAGGTTGCGACGCCCTGCAGTGCGAAGCCGTGCCAGCCGCTGGCGAGGCGCATTTTTATCCACCGCTCAACCAGGCCACCTTGCTGGAGCCGCGGATCCCGAGCCGCCGCGCCGCCGAAAACTGGTGGATTGCTTCCTACAGCGCATTGCGTATCGGTGACAGTCTCAGCCCCGCCGAAGCACCGGAAAGCGCCCTGGCGCAAAAGCTCTCGGACGATGAACGACTCGACCCGGATGCGCCGCGTGATGTGTTACTCAGCGGCGGCGATATCCATCGCTTTCCCCGTGGGCCGAATCCCGGCACCTTTCTCCACGGTCTGCTCGAATGGGCCGGCAGTGAAGGTTTCAAGGCTGATCCCGAGGCGCTCCAGGATGCCGTGGCGCGCCGCTGCAACCGTCGCGGCTGGCAAGGCTGGATCGAGACCCTGAGTGACTGGTTGCAGCATCTGCAAGATGAACCGCTGCGTCTGAATAACGGTCAGCCTGCTGTAGTCCTGAGTGAGTTGAACCAGTACCAGATTGAGATGGAATTCTGGTTTGCCAGCCACAAGGTCGATGTTGTGCAGATGGATCAACTGGTGCGCCAGCATACCCACGGCGGTGCGCCGCGGGCGGGGGCTGAGCCGAGTCTGTTGAATGGCATGTTCAAGGGCTTTATCGACCTGACCTTCGAGCATCAGGGCCGTTATTACGTGGCGGACTACAAATCGAACTGGCTGGGCGCTGATGATTCGGCCTACACCGAGCAAGCGATGACCGCCTCGATTCTGGATAACCGCTATGACCTGCAGTACGTCCTGTATCTGCTGGCCCTGCACCGTCAGCTCAAGGCGCGGCTACCCGGCTATGACTACGACCAGCATATGGGCGGCGCGCTGTATCTGTTTTTGCGTGGCACCCGCTCCCAGGGGCAGGGCGTGTTTTTCACCCGCCCGCCCAGACTATTGATCGAAAGCCTGGACCTGATGTTCCAGGGCAAACCGCTGCCGAAAACAGCTGAGCCGGCGTGGGAACAGGGAGTGTTGTTATGAGTCGTTCGTTTGCCGAGCTGTTGCCTACGCCGTTGACGGCCGAAAGCCTGGCCTTGCTGCAGCCCTTGGGCCGCGCCGAGGACTTGCTGCTGTTGCTCGAACGCTGGGTCGAACGTGGCTGGTTGCGTGCTCTGGACAAGGCCTTCGTGGCTTTCTTGCATGAGCGTGACCCTCAGGGTGATCCGCTGGTGCTGCTGGCCGCGGCGTTGACCAGTCATCAACTGGGCCACGGGCATGTGTGTCTGGATTTGTTCGAAACCCTGAAAGAACCCGATTTCGCGCTGTCTTTGCCCCCTGAAGGTGATGTGCAAACCGGCGCCATGTTGCTGCCTTCGCAGCTGCTTGAAGCGCTGGATGGCGAGGCCTGGTGCAAGGCCTTGCAAGCCAGTTCACTGGTCGAACATGCCGGGCAGTCGTCTGCGGATGCGGCCAGCCGGCCCTTGGTGTTGAGTGAGCGACGTCTGTATTTGCGCCGTTACTGGACTTATGAGCGTCGAATCGACGGCGCTTTTCGCCAGCGTCTGGCAGTGGCTGAAGCCACCCCGGCGGATTTGCCCGCACGTTTGAACGGCCTGTTCGGTAGCCCGGCACAGAATGCGCCGGTTGACTGGCAGAAACTGGCGTGTGCTTTGGCTACACGCGGGGCTTTCAGCATCGTCACGGGCGGCCCCGGCACCGGTAAAACCACGACCGTGGTGCGCTTGCTGGCTTTGCTGCAAGCTCCGGCGGTAGAGGCGGGCGCACCCTTGCGCATTCGTCTGGCAGCACCGACCGGCAAAGCCGCCGCCCGGCTGACCGAGTCCATTAGCGTGCAAGTCAAATCCCTGGAAGTGGACGACAAGGTTCGGCAAAAAATCCCCAGTGACGTGACCACTGTTCACCGGCTGCTGGGCAGCCGCCCCGGTACCCGACACTTTCGCCATCACGCCGGTAATCGTTTGCCGCTGGACGTGCTGGTGGTCGACGAAGCGTCGATGATTGACCTGGAAATGATGGCCAATCTGCTCGATGCCTTGCCAGCCCATGCGCGGCTGGTGCTGCTGGGTGACAAGGATCAGTTGGCGTCGGTTGAAGCCGGTGCCGTGCTGGGTGATTTGTGCCGGGATGCCGAGGCGGGCTGGTATACCGCGCAAACCCGTAGCTGGCTGGAGCAGGTCAGTGGCGAAAACCTCAGTGCCAGTGACTTGCAGCAAGATCTGGACGGTACGCACCCGCTGGCCCAGCAAGTGGTCATGCTGCGCCACTCGCGGCGTTTTGGTGAGGGCAGCGGTATTGGCCAGCTGTCGCGCCTGGTCAACCAGCAGTTGCCCCGCGAGGCACGCGCCCTGCTGGGTGCAGGCAACCATGCCGACCTTTTTGCGCTGCCCCTCAAGGGCGAGCAGGACCGCGCCTTTGAACGTCTGGCGCTGGAAGGGCGTGGCACTGAGGCCAAAGGCTATCGGCATTATATTGAGCGGTTGCGCGAGCAGCGCCCTGACACCCGCAGCGGCCTTGAAGACCCGCGCTGGGCGGCCTGGGCGGGTCATGTGCTGCAAGCGTTCGAGGCCTTTCAGGTGCTCTGCGCCGTGCGCAAGGGGCCGTGGGGCGTGGAGGGCCTGAATGAGCGCATCACCCGCGCCCTGTTTGCCCGCAAGTTGATTGATGGCGATCAGCAGTGGTACGAAGGCCGCCCGGTGCTGATGACCCGCAACGATTACGGGCTGGGGCTGATGAACGGCGATATTGGCATCGCCCTCATGCTTCCCGAGGGTGAAGGTCAGGCCCGGCGCCATGTATTGCGGGTGGCGTTCGCGCGTAATGACGGGCAGGGCGGTATCCGTTTTGTCCTGCCAAGCCGGCTCAATGATGTTGAAACGGTGTATGCCATGACCGTACATAAATCCCAAGGCTCGGAGTTTTCCCACACCGCGTTGGTGCTGCCCGAAGCACTCAACCCGGTGTTGACCAAAGAGCTGATCTATACCGGTATCACCCGGGCCAAGCACTGGTTCAGCCTGGTAGAGCCACGCGCAGGGGTTTTTGAAGAGGCCGTGCAGCGCAAGGTCAAGCGCCTGAGCGGGTTGATGCTGGGGTTGGGGTAGCCGAAGTCTTGACCCTGTTCCGGGTGCTTTTTTGTGGGAGCTGGCTTGCCTGAGATGCTGACGATGGGGGCTGCCTGGCAACCCTCGGTGATGCCATCGCGAGCAAACCCGCTCCCACAGGAAATGGCGCGCCCAATGTGACCTGTATCACAGTTAATACACATGTCGTGCTATCGTTACGACACTATTCCTATAAAGATCTCAGAGAAATCCCGCATGGACGTGGCTGTCTCATCGACAGAACAGCATTTTGGATGGCGGCTGCGGCTGTTATCTTTTTGCCTGTTACTGCTGAGCACTCCTTGCCTGGTGCAGGCGCAAACGCCCGTCAACCTGGCGGATCAACGCGCCAGGGCCGTGACCCAGGTGGTGCTGGGCATCCTCAGTTATGCGCGCTGGCCCACAGAGCCGGCGCAACTGCAGTTGTGCGTGATTGGCCCCACCGAATACACCGATGACCTGCTCAAGGGCGCGACGCAATCCACTGGCCGGCCGGTGCAGGTGCGGCGTGTGCTGGCGAGTGACCCGGGCATCGCCGGCAGTTGCAACGCGGTCTACCTGGGCAAGCTGAGCGCCGAGGAGCGCAGCCGCCTGTTCAGCAGCTTCAGCACCAAGGCGGTACTGAGCATCAGCGAAGACGGTGACCAATGCACCGTGGGCAGCCTGTTTTGCCTGCATGTGCGTGATGAGCAAGTGTCGTTCGAGGTCAACCTCGACTCCGTGGCCCGCAGCGGCGTACGTATTCACCCCAGCGTGTTGCAACTGTCACGCCGTCGGGCGGCGCAGCCATGAGCGGGTTGAATGCGCCGCAACGACGTCGCCGGCTGCGTTCGGTGTTGCGCCGTGGGCATCTTGGCGTGGCCCTGGTCGCGGTCACACTGGCCAGCGCCTCCATGACCCTGCTGGGCGTGCTGGCACTCAAGGTCTATGCCGATCACAACCTGCACCTGATTGCCCGCTCCATCAATTACACCGTGGAAGCGGCCGTGGTGTTTGACGATCCCGGGGCGGCAACCGAAGCACTGGCCTTGATTGCCTCCACCGAAGCGGTCGCCGAGGCCCGGGTCTACACCGCTGATGGTGAGCTGCTCGCGCAATGGCAGCGGCCCGAAAACGGCCTGTTGTCGAGGGTTGAAATGCTCCTGGCCGACAGCTTGCTGGAGCAGCCGATCACCGTACCGGTCCTGCATCAGGGGCGTGAAGTCGGCCGCGTGGTCCTGCGTGGGCACGGTGCCAATATGCTGCGCTTTTTGCTCAGCGGGCTGCTCGGCGTGCTGCTGTGTACGGCACTCAGCGCCTGGAGTGCGCTGTACCTGTCGCGCCGGCTGCTGGGCGGGATTACCGGGCCTTTGCAGCAACTGGCACAAGTGGCCCACGCCGCCCGTCGTGAGCGGGCGTTCGATCGGCGTGTGCCGCCTGCGCATATTGCCGAGCTGGACAGCCTGGGCAACGACTTCAATGCCCTGCTCGACGAACTGGAGTCATGGCAAAGCCATCTGCAAAACGAAAATGAGACCCTGGCCCATCAGGCCAGCCACGATTCGCTGACCAACCTGCCCAACCGCGCGTACTTCGAGGCGCGGCTGACGCGTACCCTGCGCGCGCTCAACAAAACCCGGGACAAGGCCGCCGTGCTGTTTCTCGACAGCGACCGCTTCAAGGACATCAACGACTCCTATGGCCATGCCGCCGGTGATGCGGTGTTGGTGGCCGTGGCTACGCGCATCCGTGCCCAGTTGCGTGAAGAGGATGTTGTGGCGCGCCTGGGCGGTGACGAATTTGCGATCTTGCTGACGCCGATGCACAAGGTCGAAGACGCCCAGCGCATCGCCGAGAAAATCATCGCCAGTATGCTTGAACCGATCCAGTTGCCGGGGCAAGTGTGTGTCGTGACCTCGCTCAGTATCGGCATCGCGGTTTACCCGGAACATGGTGCAAGTGCCCAGGAGCTGCTTTGCGCAGCGGACTCGGCGATGTACCAGGCCAAGCGCCTCGCCCGAGGCGGGCAACATGTAGCGGAGTCGGAGCACCCCGCAAACACCGTAATTACCAGGAGCTAACCCCCAACATGCGTGCATTGACCCAGCGTTATCTGCAGTTTTTCAGCGTTGCCTTATTGTTGGCGACATTGTCGTTGACCGGTTGCCAGACTGCCCCGCCAAAGGGCCTGACCCCGGCGCAGATTGCGGTCCTGAAGGAGCAGGGCTTTGAGTTGACCGAAGAGGGCTGGGCATTTGGCCTGTCGGGCAAAGTGCTGTTTGGCAGTGACCTTGAAGTGCTCAATGCGCAAAGCCAGCAAATCGTCGAGCGCATCGGCACGGCCCTGCTGGGTGCAGATATCCAGCGCGTACGGGTCGACGGCCATACTGACTCGTCGGGCAAGGAGTCCTACAACGAACAACTGTCCGTGCGCCGCGCCAACAGTGTGGTCAAGGCCCTGACCAAAGTCGGCATGCGCCCGGAGAATATCCAGATCCGAGGGTTGGGGAGTCGCGAGCCGGTAGCCAGCAACAACAGCCGCGCCGGGCGCACGGAAAACCGTCGGGTGTCGATTGTGGTGATTGCCGACTAGAGATTCGTACTTGGCCCCCCTCATCTTTGTGGGAGCGGGCTTGCTCGCGATTCAGGCACCGCGATCTGCCTGAATGATCGCGCTGATGCTATCGCGAGCAAGCCCGCTCCCACAGGGTTTGGGGTCAGTCCACAAATTTCATCCCGCGCGTTTCGCCCAGTAGCAGCGGCGCATTCAGCTCCGTCACTTCGCGGATGTAATCCCACAGCAGGGTGATGCGTTTCAACTTCCTCAGATCTTCCCGGCAGTACATCCAGAACTGCCGCGTCAGGTTGACCTCATTCGGCAACACCGGCAGCAAGCGCGGATCCTGGGCGGCCAGAAAGCACGGCAAAATCGCCAGCGAGCGGCCCTGCTGCGCCGCCACGAATTGCGCGATCACGCTGGTGCTGCGCAGGTTGGCGCTGGCGCCGGGCAGCACGTTGGCCAGGTACAGCAGCTCCGAACTGAACGCCAGATCGTCCACATAACTGATAAACGTATGCTCGGCCAAATCCGCCACCCGGTTGATAGGCGGGTGCTGGTCCAGGTATTCCTGGGTGGCATACAGTTGCAGGCGGTAGTCGCATAGTTTGCAGCACACATAAGGCCCGTGTTCCGGGCGCTCCAGGGCGATCACGATATCGGCTTCGCGCTTGGACAGGCTGATGAAATGCGGCAGCGGCAGAATATCCACCGAAATGGCCGGGTAGGCGTCGACAAAATGGCTGAGCTGGGGGGTGACAAAAAAGCTCCCGAACCCCTCGGTGCAGCCCATGCGCACATGCCCGGACAGTGCCACGCCCGACCCCGACACCTGCTCGCAGGCCATGTGCAGCGTGCTTTCGATCGACTCGGCATAGCCCAGTAAACGCTGGCCTTCGCTGGTCAGGGTGAAGCCGTTGGTGCGCGACTTTTCAAACAGCAACGTACCGAGGGCAGCTTCCAGCGAGCTGATGCGCCGCGACACGGTGGTGTAGTCCACCGCCAGGCGTTTGGCCGCGCTGCTGGCTTTGCGGGTACGGGCCACCTCAAGAAAAAACTTCAGGTCGTCCCAGTTCAATGCACTTAGCGATGTGATGTTTTTTTGCATGTTTGACCGGCTTTTATGTGCGTTCTTATTAGAAGAACGCACACCTATACTCCAAAAACAGTCCTGCGACCAATCTGGACACCCGCACTCAAAATAATAATGCCGGAGACTTCCATGAACGTTTCTACCACCCCGTACCAAAACGCCCGCCTGCTGATCGATGGCGAATGGGTCGAGTCGCAGACCACCGAGTGGCACGACATCGTCAACCCCGCCACTCAGCAAGTGCTGGCCAAAGTGCCGTTTGCCACTGCAGCTGAAGTCAACGCCGCCATCGCTGCCGCCCAGCGCGCCTTCCAGACCTGGAAGCTGACGCCCATTGGCGCGCGCATGCGCATCATGCTCAAGCTGCAGGCGCTGATTCGCGAACACTCCAAACGCATCGCCACCGTGCTCAGTGCCGAACAGGGCAAAACCATTGCCGACGCCGAGGGCGATATTTTCCGTGGCCTGGAAGTGGTCGAGCATGCGTGCTCCATCGGCACCTTGCAGATGGGTGAATTCGCTGAAAACGTCGCGGGCGGGGTGGATACCTACACCTTGCGCCAACCGATCGGCGTTTGCGCCGGGATCACGCCGTTCAACTTCCCGGCCATGATTCCGCTATGGATGTTCCCGATGGCCATCGCCTGCGGTAACACCTTCGTACTCAAGCCATCCGAGCAAGACCCGCTGTCGACCTTGATGCTGGTCGAGCTGGCGCTGGAAGCCGGTGTACCGCCAGGCGTGCTCAACGTCGTCCACGGCGGCAAGGAGGTGGTGGATGCGCTCTGCACCCACGCCGATATCAAGGCGGTTTCGTTTGTTGGCTCAACCGCCGTCGGTACCCACGTGTATGACCTGGCGGGCCGCCACGGCAAGCGCGTGCAATCGATGATGGGCGCAAAAAACCACGCCGTGGTGCTGGCCGACGCCAACCGCGAACAAACCCTTAACGCGCTGGTCGGTGCCGGTTTCGGCGCGGCCGGGCAACGCTGCATGGCCACCTCGGTGGTAGTGCTGGTGGGCGCGGCGAAAAAATGGCTGCCCGACCTCAAGGCGCTGGCGCAAAAACTTAAGGTCAACGCCGGCAGTGAGGCGGGCACCGATGTAGGCCCGGTGATCTCCAAGCGTGCGAAAGAGCGCGTGCTGGGGCTGATCGAAAGCGGGATCAAGGAAGGCGCGGTGCTGGAACTGGACGGCCGCCACATCAAGGTGCCGGGCTTCGAGCAAGGCAACTTTATTGGCCCGACCCTGTTTTCCGGGGTCACCACCGATATGCAGATTTACACCCAGGAAATTTTCGGCCCGGTGCTGGTGGTGATTGAGGTCGATACCCTCGACCAGGCCATTGCGCTGGTCAATGCCAACCCGTTCGGCAACGGCACCGGCCTGTTTACCCAAAGCGGCGCTGCGGCGCGCAAGTTCCAGACCGAAATCGATGTGGGCCAGGTGGGTATCAATATCCCGATCCCGGTACCGGTGCCGTTCTTCAGTTTTACCGGCTCCCGCGGGTCGAAACTCGGCGATCTTGGGCCGTACGGCAAGCAAGTGGTGCAGTTCTATACTCAAACCAAGACCGTCACCAGTCGCTGGTTCGACGATGACAGCGTGAACGATGGCGTCAACACCACCATCCACCTTCGTTGAGGGCACCCGTATGAACATCGCATTTATCGGCCTGGGCAACATGGGCGCACCGATGGCGCGCAACCTGCTCAAGGCCGGGCATTCGTTGAACCTGTTTGACCTGAACAAGGACATCCTTGCTGAACTGGCTGCCCTGGGTGGCCACATCAGCACTTCGCCACGTGAAGCGGCCCAAGGCACGGAAATGGTGATCACCATGCTCCCGGCTGCGGCTCATGTGCGCAGCGTGTGGCTGGGTGAGGACGGTGTGCTCGCCGGTATTGCCAAAGGCGTGCCCGCCGTGGATTGCAGCACCATCGACCCGCAGACCGCCCGCGATGTCGCCGCTGCAGCCGCCAAGCAGGGCGTGCAGATGGCCGATGCGCCGGTATCCGGCGGTACCGGCGGCGCGCAGGCGGGCACCCTGACCTTTATGGTCGGCGCCCCCCAGGCGCTGTTCGACACCCTGCACCCGGTACTCGAACAAATGGGCCGCAACATCGTCCATTGCGGGGATGTGGGCACCGGCCAGGTGGCTAAAATCTGCAACAACCTGCTGCTCGGGATCTCCATGGTCGGCGTCAGCGAGGCCATGGCCCTGGGGGCAGCACTGGGTATCGACAGCGAAGTCCTGGCTGGGGTTATCAACAGCTCCACCGGGCGCTGCTGGAGTTCGGAGGTGTACAACCCGTGGCCGGGGATTGTCGAGACGGCCCCGGCATCCCGGGGTTACACCGGCGGTTTTGGTGCCGAGCTGATGCTCAAGGATCTGGGGCTGGCCACCGAGGCCGCACGTCAGGCCCACCAGCCGGTGGTGATGGGTGCCGTTGCGCAACAGCTGTATCAGGCCATGAGCCTGCGCGGCGAGGGCGGCAAGGACTTCTCGGCCATCATCAACAGCTATCGCAAACCTCAGTAACTGGTCGCTTTACCGGGAGCCCGCGTCGGGCGGGCTCCCGGGTTTTTTGCGTGGTTTCACTCAGGCAAAAACGAAATATTTGCGCACGGTTTCCACCACTTCCCATGTGCCTTTCATGCCCGGCTCCACCACAAAGATATCCCCGGCCCGCAAGTGGATCGGCTCTTTGCCCTCGGGGGTGATGATGCAATAGCCCTCACGGAAATCGCAGTATTCCCACTTCACATACTCCACATACCACTTGCCGGGCGTGCAAATCCAGGTGCCCATGATCTTGCTGCCGTCTTCGCTGGTGTAGGCATTGAGGTTGACGGTGTGCGGGTCGCCTTCGAGTTTTTCCCATTTGCAGGCATCGAGCACGGGCAGGGGATGGGTGTCGCGAAGCACGGTGATTGGCGCAGACATAAGACCTCCGGTGATGGGTTATCGAACCTCACCCTAACCGCAGCGTTACTCTGACAGATGCCTGGTTCCGACCCCCAGATGCGCAAAAGCCCCGGCACTGTTTCCAGTACCGGGGCTTTTTTGTGACAGCTGGATGCTTAGTGCGCGTTGGCCAGTGCCTTGCCAGTGCGCAGGCGCAGCAGATAGAAGCCGTAGATGATCAGCAGCCACACTGGAATCGCATACACCGACGCGCGAACGTCGGGGATCATCCAGATTACCGAAACGATCACCGCCATAAATACCAGGCACAGGATATTGCTGAACGGGAACCAGAATGCCTTGAACGAAGGCGTCACGCCCTGTACCGCCATAGCCTTGCGGAACTTGATATGAGTGAGGCTGATCAGCGCCCAGTTGATCATCAGCGAGGCAACCACCAGCGCGAACAGCAGCTCCAGCGCCTTGTGCGGGGCCACATAGTTGACCACCACACACAGCAGCGTCACCAGTGCCGACACGCCCAGTGCGCGCAACGGCACGCCATTTTTGGTCAGTTTCATCAGCGCCTTGGGTGCATCACCCTGTTCGGCCAGGCCGAACAGCATGCGGCTGTTGCAGTACACGCCGCTGTTGTACACCGACAGCGCGGCGGTCAACACCACAAAGTTGAGGATTTGCGCTGCGGTATCGCTGCCGATCAAGGCAAAGATCTGCACAAACGGGCTGCTGCCGTAGGCATCGCCGCCGGCGCCCAGGGTGACCAGTAACTGGTCCCACGGGTACAGCGCCAGCAGCACCGTCAGGGCACCGACATAGAAAATCAGGATACGGTACACCACCTGGTTGATGGCCTTGGGGATGACCTTTTTCGGCTCGCTGGCTTCAGCGGCGGTGATGCCCACCAGCTCCAGGCCACCGAAGGAAAACATGATAAAGGCCATGGCCATCAGCAGGCCCATGCCACCATTGGGGAAGAAGCCGCCGTGGCTCCACAGGTTGCTGATCGACGCCTGCGGGCCGCCGGTGCCGCTGAACAGCAGGTAGCAGCCCAAAACGATCATGCCGACAATCGCCACCACCTTGATGATGGCAAACCAGAACTCCATTTCGCCGAACACTTTGACGTTCAGGGTATTGATCAGGTTGACCAGCGCAAAGAACACCACGGCGCTGACCCAGGTCGGTACCTCGGGCCACCAGAACTGGATGTACTTGCCCACGGCCGTCAGCTCGGCCATGCCCACCAGCACATACAGCACCCAATAATTCCAGCCCGACAAAAAACCCGCATAGCCGCCCCAGTACTTGTGGGCAAAGTGGCTGAAGGAGCCGGCCACCGGCTCTTCGACGATCATTTCGCCCAGTTGGCGCATGATCAGGAATGCGATAAAACCGGCGATCGCATAGCCCAGGATCATCGACGGCCCGGCCGACTTGAGCACGCCCGCCGACCCCAGGAACAGGCCCGTACCGATGGCGCCGCCCAGGGCGATCAGCTGGATGTGGCGATTTTTCAAACCGCGTTTGAGTGTGACCGGGGGGGAGTTAGCGTCAGCCATCGGTTGCCCTGTGAGTTGTTATTCTCAAAACTTGATAAAAATACCCACGGCCAAAGGTGCCCCGGGTGTCGCAAGCCCCGGATATTACTCTGGGTAAAAACCAAGGCATACAGGCGAAGCGCAAACCGCGACTCTTCCTACAAGCTTAACGCTTCCAGCAAGGCCACCGCATAGGCGGGCAACTGCTCGAATGAGCGGGCACAGAGCAGCAATTTACGATCTGCCCACGGCTCGCTCAAGCTCACCACTTTAAACGTGCGTGGCGCCTGCCAGCGCTCGATGGTCGCCCGGGGCACAATCCCCAGCCCGGCGCCCCGGGCGACCATGCGCAGCACGGCGTCAAAACCCTCGGCGCGAATCCGCACCTGCATGCGTACACCCACATGCAACGCCTGCTCCTCGAGATACACCGCCAACGCGCTGCTGGCCGACAGCCCGACATAGTCATGGCTCAGGGTGTCGCTGAACGAAAGCGTCGGCGAGTGAGCCAGCGGGTGATCGAGGGGCGTGACCAGCACCAGCGGGTCATCGCGAAACGGCCGGGTTTGCAGGTCGCGAGTGTCGACCGCACTGGAGATCACGCCGATATCGGCTGCATTCAGACGCAACGCATGGGTAATGCGCAGGCTGGTGAGCTCTTGCTGATCGACACTGATAGTGGGGTGCTGGCGCACAAAGTCGGCGAGCAACTCGGGCAGGTATTCGGTGAGGGCGGCGGTGTTGCACAGCAGGCGCACCCGGCCTTTGAAGCCTTGGGCGTATTCGCTCAGGTCGTGATTCATCCGCTCGACCTGCTGCAAAAGCAGCCGCGCATGCTGTGCCAGCGCTTGCCCCGCCGGTGTCGGACTGACACCACGCCGGCTGCGCTGCAGCAAGGCCACGCCCAGGGACGCTTCCATCGCCCTGATCCGCGCACTGGCGGCGGGCAGCGATAAATGACTGAGGCTGGCGCCAGCGGTGATATTGCCCGCCTGCAGCACATTCAAGTACAGGCGCAGATCTACCAGATCGAAATGCATGAAAAGTCCTTACCCCTATGGCAGGCGTGTTGTGGGAGCGGGCTTGCTCGCGATGGTATCGCTGCGGTCATTCAGGTTGAACGAGTCGCCTGAATCGCGAGCAAGCCCGCTCCCACAAGGAGTGTGTGTTCTGCCTATTGCCGGACAAGAGGCTGGCTCTGTGCATTGCGCATTTCCAGGCGCATGGGCATGCCCCAGCATAGGCCCATGAAAACACTTGTCGAGTTCTATCAAAATATGGGTTGGGCCTTGTCACTGCTGGTGATGATGACCTTTTTGCTGGCGGGTACGGTCAAGGGCGTCATCGGCCTTGGCTTGCCGACCGTCGCAATGGGCATGCTCGGCCTGGCTATTGCTCCGGCACAGGCTGCGGCACTGCTGATTATCCCGTCCATCGTGACCAACGCCTGGCAACTGGCCGCAGGGGGGGAGTTGCGGGCCTTGGTAAAACGCCTGTGGCCCATGCAACTGGGGATTTTTATCGGCACCGCCCTGGGCATGCTCTGGCTCAGTATCGACGGCGGTAGCTGGGTGGTACGAGCGCTGGGCGCGGCCCTGTTGCTTTATGCCCTCAGCGGGTTGTTCCTGCCCACCCTGCGCGTCGCTACGCAGCGCGAACCCTGGCTGGGCCCGGTGTGCGGTGTAATCACCGGGGTCATTACCTCGGCCACCGGCGTGTTTGTGATCCCCGCAGTGCCCTATCTGCAAGCGTTGGGCCTGAGCAAAAACCAGTTGGTGCAGGCCTTGGGATTGTCCTTCAGCGTCTCCACATTGGCCCTTGCCGCCGGGCTTTACTGGCGCGGCAATCTGGGCGGCGGTGAGCTCAATGCCTCATTGCTGGCGCTGCTGCCCGCCATGCTCGGCATGTGGCTGGGGCAATGGTTGCGTCAGCGCATCAGTGCCCTGCTGTTTAAACGGGTGTTTTTTATCGGCATGGCACTGCTGGGCACTCACTTGTTAATCAACAATTGATTATGGATTCGTGCTGGAGCGGCAAAGGTGATTTGACCCACTACGGGTTTTTCTCATGCGAGGGCATCGATATTCTGCCGACATGTTTTTTAACCCCCCATGTCGCTCAACAGCGCTGAGGGTTTAACCCCTGGAGGCTGATGATGAAAAAAATACTTTTGCTTAACGGTGCGAAAAAATTCGCCCACTCCGATGGTCGCTACAACCTGACCATGCACGACACTGCGTTGGCGTTTTTTGATCGTCAGGGTTTTGAAGTCAAAGTGACCCATATCGACGAAGGCTACGATATCGCCGAAGAGGTGGAAAAATTCCTCTGGGCTGACGTGATCATCTACCAAATGCCGGGCTGGTGGATGGGTGCGCCGTGGATTGTTAAAAAGTATATGGATGAAGTCTTCACCGAGGGTCACGGCAAACTCTACGCCAGTGACGGCCGCACCCGTTCCGACGCTTCGCAGCGCTACGGCAGCGGCGGCCTGATTCAGGGCAAGCAGTACATGCTGTCGCTGACCTGGAACGCCCCGCAGCAGGCGTTCGATGACCCGGCCGACTTCTTTGAAGGCAAGGGCGTGGACGCGGTGTACTTCCCGTTCCACAAGGCCAATGAATTTTTGGGCATGACCGGCTTGCCGACCTTCCTGTGTGTTGACGTGATGAAGCGCCCGCAACCTGAAGTCGACGCTGCACGTTACGAGCAGCACCTGGCCGAGGTGTTCGGCCTCAAGGCATAAGCGCCGGTGGGAGCGGGCTGGCTCGCGATGCAGGCAACGCGGTTGTTATGACGAACCGCGGTGATACCATCGCGAGCAAGCCCGCTCCTACACGTAGATAAGGTCGACCGCGTGAAAGCCAGATCCGATGAGCTGCAAATTTTTGTTTCGGTCATCGAGTGCGGCTCGATTTCCGCCGCCGCCGAACAGGCCGGGCAAACTCCTTCGGCCGTGAGCCGCACGCTGTCACGGCTCGAAGCCAAGCTTGAAACCACGCTGATCAATCGCACCACCCGGCGCATGGACCTGACCGAAGAGGGCAAGTTCTTCTTCGAGCGCGCCAAGCAGATCCTTGAGCAGATGGACGAGCTGGAAGAGCGCCTCATCTCCCATCAGCGCACCCCCTCCGGGCGCCTGCGGATCAACGCCGCGGCGCCATTCGTGCTGCATGCCATCGTGCCGTACATCCCTGAATTTCGCGCCCTTTACCCCGAGATTCAGCTGGAACTCAACAGCAACGATCTGATTATCGACCTGCTGGAACAAAGCACCGATATTGCCATTCGTATCGGCACCCTGGCCGACTCCACCCTGCATGCCCGCTCCCTGGGGTGCAGCCCGCTGAATATCCTCGCCAGTCCGGACTACATCGCCGCCCACGGCATGCCCACAAATGTTGCAGATTTGGCCCACCACACCCTGATCGGTTTTACCCAGAACGATGGCCTCAACCAGTGGCCGCTGCGGTATGCCCAGGGCGACCGTTGGCCCATTCAGCCGGCCATCAGTGCCTCCAGCGGTGAAACCGTGCGCCATCTGGCGTTGCAAGGGCAGGGCATCGCTTGCCTGTCGCATTTCATGACCCACGAAGACATCGCCGCCGGGCGCCTGCGCGTGGTGCTGGGTGAGTTCAACAGCGGCTATCGCCAGCCGATCCACGCAGTGTATTACCGCAACTCGCAGTTGGCGCTGCGCATCCAGTGCTTTCTGGACTTTATCCAGGCCAAGCTGGCTGGGTATGCCATCTGCGACTAGCGCATACCCACAGCGTCGTCGCCGCTTCAACACAATGTGTTCCCGCTGGGGGTGTGCGTCATTGCGCACTTTCGCTTTTGTTGTTTGAAAATGTTGCCGAATTCAGACAAGGTTTGGCCACAGTTGATAACAATAAAAGGATGTATCGAATGCGCATTGTGTGGTTCAAAACCCTGGCCCTGACGGCGGCTATCGTTGCCAGCTCTTCGGCGTATGCCGTCACCCTGGACGGCGGCGCGGTGGCCGCACCCGATCAATATGGCGCCGAAGTGGCTGCGCAAATTCTGAAAAAAGGCGGCAACGCGGTAGACGCCGCAGTCGCCACCGCCTTTACCCTGGCCGTGACCTATCCCGAAGCCGGCAATATCGGCGGTGGCGGGTTTATGACGATGTATATCGACGGCAAACCCTACTTCCTCGACTATCGCGAAACGGCACCCAAAGCCGCTAGCCGCGATATGTATCTGGACGACAAGGGTGAAATCATCGAGAACCTGAGCCTGGTCGGCTCCCGCGCTGCAGGCGTGCCGGGCACGGTGATGGGCCTGTGGGAAGCGCACCAGCGCTTTGGCAAGTTGCCGTGGGCCGAGCTGCTGACCCCGGCCGTGGGCTACGCGAAAAACGGCTTCACGGTGGCCGACCAGCAATTCCAATACCGCGAAGATGCGCTGGCGCTGTTCAAGGGCACTACCAATTTCGGTGACTACTTTGGCAGCATGAAACCCGGACAAACCTTCAAGCAGCCAGAGCTGGCCGAGACCCTGGAGCGCATTGCCGACCAAGGGGCCAAGGAGTTTTACCACGGCAAGACCGCCGATCTGCTGGTCGCGCAAATGCAGGCAGACAAAGGCCTGATCACCAAGCAAGACCTTAACGACTACAAGGTCAACTGGCGTGAGCCAATGCGCGTCGATTTCCGTGGCAACACGTTGTACACCGCGCCGCTGCCAAGTTCGGGCGGTATTGCTCTGGCACAGTTGATCGGCATTAAAGAAGACCGCGCCGCGGACTTCAAAGGCGTCGAACTGAACTCTGCGCCGTACATCCACCTGTTGGCCGAAATCGAAAAACGCGTTTTCGCCGATCGCGCCGACTACCTGGGTGACCCGGCTTTCGGCAAGATGCCCGTTGCTGAACTGACCGACCCGGCCTATATCGCCAAGCGTGCAAAAGAGGTCAATCCCAAAGCGATCTCTGCGACGGCCAACGTCAAGCCGGGCCTGGAACCGCATCAGACCACGCACTTCTCCATCGTCGACAAACAGGGCAATGCGGTCAGCAATACCTATACCCTGAACTGGGATTACGGCAGCGGTGTTGTGGTTAAGGGCGCGGGCTTTTTGCTGAACGATGAAATGGATGACTTCAGCTCCAAGCCTGGCGTAGCCAACGCCTTTGGTGTGGTAGGCGGCAATGCCAACGCCATTGAACCAGGCAAACGCATGTTGTCGTCCATGAGCCCAAGCCTGGTGACCCGTGACGGTCAGGTCACGCTGGTACTGGGCACGCCGGGTGGTTCGCGGATTTTCACCTCGATTTTCCAGGTGCTGAACAACATCTATGACTACGACCTGCCACTGGAAAAAGCCGTAGCCGCGCAGCGTGTGCATCACCAGTTGTTGCCTAAAGACACAATCTATTTCGACGCCTACGCGCCGCTGACCGGCAAGGTGGCGGATGAGCTCAAAGCGATGGGCTACACCCTGGAGGATCAAGGCTGGAACATGGGGGATATCCAGGCCATCCAGGTCAAGGGTACAGCGCTTGAAACCGCCTCCGACCCGCGTGGCCGTGGTGTGGGCATGGTGGTGAAGTAGTAAACCCGATTCTTTGTGGGAGCGGGCTTGCTCGCGATTCAGGCTACGCGGTTTGTCAGGCAAACCGAGACGATGCCATCGCGAGCAAGCCCGCTCCCACAAGTGTTTTATAACGTCTGCAATTTGCTACCATCTGTTGCCTGTAACTCCCTCCGTTTTCCCCGTCCCGAATTTTAGGTAAACCATGAAACTCTCACGTCTGCGCGCTGATGTCCTGGCCGGGCTCACGACGTCTTTTGCCCTGCTGCCCGAGTGCATCGCGTTCGCGCTGGTTGCCCATCTCAACCCGCTGATGGGCCTGTATGGCGCCTTTATTATTTGCACGCTTACCGCGCTGTTTGGCGGGCGGCCGGGCATGGTCTCCGGTGCCGCCGGGTCGATGGCGGTGGTGATCGTCGCGCTGGTGGTGCAACACGGTGTGCAGTACCTGCTGGCTACGGTGCTGCTGAGCGGGCTGATCATGCTGGCGTTCGGCCTGCTCAAACTGGGCAAACTGGTGCGCATGGTGCCGCACCCGGTGATGCTGGGGTTCGTCAACGGCCTGGCGATCGTGATTGCCCTGGCGCAACTGGATCACTTCAAGGACGGCGACACCTGGCTCAGCGGCATGGCGCTGTACATGATGATCGGGCTGGTGGCCGCAACGATGGCCATTGTCTACCTGCTGCCGCGCCTGACCCGCGCCGCGCCGCCTGCGCTGGTGGCCATTCTGGGCGTTGGATTGGCGGTGTACCTGCTGGGCCTGCCGACCCGTACCCTGGGCGATATGGCGCACATCGCGGGTGGTTTGCCGAGCTTCAACCTGCCGCAGATTCCCTGGACGCTTGAGACCCTGGGCATCATCGCGCCCTATGCCGTGGTGATGGCAGTGGTCGGCTTGCTGGAAACCCTGCTGACCCTCAACCTGACTGACGAAATCACCGAAAGCCGTGGCTACCCAGACCGCGAGTGTGTCGCTCTGGGCGCAGCCAATATGGTCTCGGGGGCATTCGGCGGCATGGGCGGTTGCGCGATGATCGGCCAGACCGTGGTCAACCTCAGTTCCGGCGGGCGCGGGCGGTTGTCCGGGGTGACTGCCGGGGTGATGATCCTGCTGTTTGTGTTGTTCCTGTCGCCGTTTATCGAGCGCATTCCACTGGCGGCGCTGGTGGGGGTGATGTTTGTGGTGTCACAGCAGACCTTCGCCTGGGCCTCGTTGCGAGTCCTCAACAAGGTGCCGCTCAACGATGTGCTGGTGATTATTGCGGTGACGGTGATTACCGTGTTCACCGACCTGGCAGTGGCAGTGATGTGTGGAGTGATTATCGCTGCGCTCAACTTCGCCTGGCAGCAGGGGCGTCAGATATACGCTGATACGGACCTGCAAAGCGACGGCAGCAAGCTTTACCGTGTGCACGGCACGCTGTTTTTTGCCTCGACTACGGCGTTTCTCAAGCAGTTCGACCCGGCCAATGACCCGGCGCAGGTGACACTCGATTGTCGGCATTTGAACTTTGTTGATTATTCGGCCATTGCGGCTCTCGATACGCTGCGCGAGCGCTATCGCAAAGCGGGCAAACATCTGCGGGTGTTGCACCTGTCCGAGCGCAGTAAAAAGTTGCTCAAGCGTGCTCGCGTACATCACGAGTAATGGGGATAGGCTGTGGCAAATTAAGTAACACTTTTAGTTATTGGATCAGGAATATAAGCGGGTACATAGCAAGTATGTGACCCGCTGACGACTGTAGATGATTAAAACGCGGGGATCATTTCTTTAGTAAAGCACCGTGGGTCGGAGCCTTTACGGTCAAAAACGAACTCGAATTCAACTGAACCCAAACGAGGCTCGGTAATGCTCTGTGCAATACGTATCTTGCGTTTGACGCCATCCTGTTGCAGGTTTTTGTTGGTTTTATCCCAATCAGTATTCTGGTTTGTAGACGAACCCCAAATGCGCATGTTCAGGTTAGCTTCGCTTCGCGATGCAGAACTGCTTGGGCTGTTGATTTTATAATCGGTTGCGAAGACGCTCAGCAAGTTGCCATTTCTGACCGCTGTTACGTAAGCGGTACCCGTGAATCCACTTGCCGAGCAACTGAGTGTGTAGTCTCTGCTGGTTTCCGCGAACGATGCTGACGCCGCCAATAAAAGTGTGGCTGCAAGACCAGCCTTGGTTGCGATTTTTTGTTCAAATAACATAATAGTGGGTCCTGTTGATGTTTAGGCCCGGTGAGTTTAAATACAGTATTTGATATGTAGAGAGAGTGGTTTTTACATTTGTGTGTGGGATTTTTTTTGCAAGCGTGTAGCTGTGTTGAACTTGTTGCGGCTCAAGCTTCCATCATTCTTGTGCTCTGATATCTGACCAGGTGTTTTAAAGTGGGGTTCAACCGTTGAGCATGAGTTGAACCCTTGATAATCAAACTTTGAAGTGACTCACCATCTCTTGCAACTGGTTGCCCAGGCGCGCCAGTTCAACACTGGACTTGGCCGTCTCGTCGCTTGCCGCTGCGGTCTGTTCGGAAACGTCGCGCACGTTGACGATGCTGCGGCTGATCTCTTCGGCCACTGCGCTCTGTTGTTCGGCGGCAGCGGCGATTTGCTGGTTCATCGACTGAATATTCGACACCGTGCGGGTGATGCCCTGCAAGGACGTGCCTGCGTGCCGGGTCAGGGTTACGCTGCTGTCGGTCAGGGTGCGGCTGTTGTGCATCACGCTGGCCACATGCTGGGTACCGCTTTGCAGGGCGGCCACCAGGGTCTGGATTTCTTCGGTGGATTTTTGCGTGCGCTGGGCCAGGCCGCGTACTTCATCGGCCACCACGGCAAAGCCGCGCCCGGCGTCACCGGCACGCGCCGCTTCGATCGCAGCGTTGAGGGCCAGCAGGTTGGTCTGCTCGGCCACGGCCTTGATCACGTCCATCACACTGCCGATCTTGTCGCTTTCCTGCTGCAGCACGGCCATGGCTTCGGTCGAACGGCCCACTTCCACAGCCAGGCGCTCGATCTGGTCAATCGCCTGGTTGACCACGGTGTCGCCTTCGCGGGCTTCGTTGTCTGCGGCCGCTGCGGCTTGCGAGGCTTGCTCGGCATTGCGCGCAACTTCCTGCACGGTGGCGGTCATTTCGTGCATGGCGGTGGCCACCTGATCGGTCTCGATCTTCTGGCTGTTGACCCCGGCGCTGGTTTGCTCGGTCACCGCGGACAGCTCTTCGGCGGCACTGGCGATCTGGCTGACGCCATCACGGATACCGCTGATCAATTCGCGCAGGGTAGTGCCCATGCGGGCAATGCCTTGTTGCAGCACGCCCAGTTCGTCGCGACGGGTAACGCGCAGGTTTTGGGTCAGGTCGCCACTGGCGATGCGATCAACCACGGCCAGGGTTTCACGCAGGGGTACGGTGATCTGGCGGGTGATGATCACGGCTGCGGTGATGCCAAACAGCAACACCAGCAAGGTGGTGATCAGTTGCATGCTGTTGGCCGTGGCGCTTTCGATGTCGCGGCGTTCCAGTTGAATCTTGTACAGCTCATCGCTGCGGCCAAGGATGCTGGTG
>Ga0302347_1001596_pt1 | contig 26670 bp, 21 predicted proteins | sample PhyWR1_FD_202178 | JGI IMG/M metagenome (GOLD analysis project Ga0302347, IMG submission 202178) | Leaf surface microbial communities from wheat plants in UC Gill Tract Community Farm, Albany, California, United States - DLSL W.R1 (v2)... | ecosystem: Host-associated > Plants > Phyllosphere >...
GAGCGTGGCGGCAGGAGCCTTCAGGCATGCATCAACAGCGACATCAAGGCGCGAAACCCGGTCGCTGAGCAAAAAATGGGGGATGTGTGTTGGAATTTGGCGCGCATTGTCGCATATGTCAGGCGACAGTTGTATGGCGCGCGAAAGATGCTTTTACCAGGGTCTCCGGCATCGCCAGCCATAACAGCGCCAACGCCACGGCCGCCACGCCGGCCAGGGTCAGGAACGCCGCGTCATAGCCGGCCTGTTGCACCACGAAGCCGGCCAGGCTGCTGCTCAGGGCCGCGCCCAGGCCAAAAACCGTGGACAGCGCGCCCAGGCTTACATTGAAGCGGCCGGTGCCCTGGGTCAGGTCCTTGACGATCACCGGGAACAGCGCGCCAAACACGCCTGCACCGATGCCGTCGAGCATCTGCACGGCCACCAGCCAGTAAGGGTCGCTGGACAGCGTATACAGCACACCGCGTAGCGGCAGAATCATGAACCCGGCCAGCAACAGCGGCTTGCGCCCCCACACATCAGCCTTAATACCTACCAGCCAGGCCGTCGGCACCATCACCAGCTGTGCGGCGACGATGCAGGCGGAGGTCAGCGGCGTGGCCATCTGCAGGTTGATCTGCGCGAGCTTCTGGCTGACCAGCGGCAACATGGCGGCGTTGGCCAAATGAAACAGCGCGCAGCAGATGGCGAACAACAACAATGGACGGTTGGCCAACAACACCCGCAGGCCGGACGGTTGCTCGTGGTCGCCGGCGTGGGCGGGGTCGAAGCCGCGGGCCACGTCGTGGTCGATGGCCTTGGCCGACACGCAACTGATGGCGATCACGCTGGCCGCGGCCATGAAGGCCATGAGGTAGAACACCACCACCGGGCCGAACAGGTACGCCAGGCCACCGGCCAGCAGTGCGGCCACGGCATTGCCGGCGTGGTTGAAGGTTTCGTTACGCCCGGTGCGCCGCGTGAAGGCGCGTGGGCCGGTGATACCCAGGGAAATCGCCGAAATGGCCGGCGCGAACACCGACGCTGCGACGGCGCTGGCGGCCTGGGTCAAGGCCACCAGGCTGAATGAGCTGACAAACGGCAGCAACAGGCAACTGGCGGTCACCAGAATCGCCGCCACCGCAACCACCGCGCGCTTGCTGCGGGTGCGGTCGATCAACGCGCCCGCCGGGCCCTGGGTAATCAGCGCGGCGATGCCGGCCAGGGTCATGACCACGCCGATACTGGCCGGGTCCCACTGGTGCACGGCCAGCAGGTAGATGGCCAGGTACGGCCCGAGGCCGTCGCGCACATCCGCCAGGAAAAAATTCAGGCTGTCCAGGGACAGGGTATTACGCAGGTCGGAGGGGTTGGCCATGGCGCGGTCTTCGGGGGAGGGCGTTCAACGACTGAACGCTCGATGGGCTAGTGACCTGTGGGCTTTGGGTTAAGTTTCACGCGTTGCCGGGGTTTTAATCCGTGGTCACTTGGCTTACTTTTCGAGCCCCACTGGAACGATTATCTGGAGCCGCAATGGACATGCCCTCAGCTCAGCAGGCGATTGCCTGCAACAAGGACGCCTGGGACCAATCCGCCGACCTGCACAAAACCACCGCCACCTGGACGGCACTGCTGAACAACGTTGGCGACGCCGATTTTTCCTGCTTCGACCCGACCATCACCGGCCTGCTGCAACAGGTGGGCGTCGCCGGCAAGGACGTGGTGCAACTGTGCTGCAACAACGGCCGCGAAAGCCTGTCGCTGTTCGGCCTGGGCGCGCGATCGGTGGTCGGCGTGGACCAATCGAGCGCCTTTCTCCAGCAGGCGCGCGAGTTGGCCAGCGCATCGCCGCATAACCCCGAATTTATCGAAAGCGACATCCACCAGTTGCCCCAACGGTTGCACCAGCGCTTTGATATCGCCCTGTTGACCATCGGCGTGCTGGGCTGGATGCCGGATGTGGCGCTGTTCATGCGTCACGTCGCCAGCACCCTCAAACCGGGGGGTACCCTGGTGATGTACGAAACCCATCCGTTTCTGGAAGTGTTCGACCCGCGTGCACAAAACCCGCTGTTGCCGGCGACCTCATATTTCCGGCGTGAGCCATTCGTGCTGCAGGAGTCGATTGTGTATGAGGGCGAGGGCGAAGTGGCGGGCCCGACCTCCTATTGGTATGTGCACACGCTGGGCGAGGTGGTCAGTGCCGCGATCGGTGCGAACCTGCAGATCAGCCATTTGCAGGAGTACGCCCACTCCAACCGCGAAGAGCTCTACGACCAGTACGAGCACCAGCCGGGCCAGATTCCCCTGTGCTTTACCCTGACCGCCACCAAGGGTCATGCCTGAGGCAAAAAAAAGCCCGCGAGGAGAGGCGGGCTAAGGGATTCACTGGAGTAGGTAGGCTTCACCCTATAGACCCGAAAGTGAAGGCTTTGTGAAAATACTGTCGCAGGTTCGCAAGTGGCGCCGATCAGGTGCGCCGTACAAATGTGCGCATGGTTTGACCTGGGCCGGTACTGAATGAGACTGGCCTGGGCATACTTTCATCCGCAGCAATGAACACGAACTCATCCCCTTCAAGGCGATAACTGGCAGGTAGACGCTTGCCGGCGTCATCACCTATGGAGTCTATCCAGGTAATGCTCTTGGGAATGGTGGCGCTGTCGAGGAAAAACCGCCCCGCCAATAACACCTCGCCACTGACTGTCTTCACTTCGAAGCGGTCGCCATAGATGGTGGTGATTGCGCCTGGCGCGCTGTGGGCATCGACCGGGTTGAGCACGCCACTGTCTTCGAGTGAGGTTTGCTCCCAGGCACCTTGAAGGGCCTGAAAATCCGGGTCTGAAATGGATGACATACAAATTCCTTTTTGCTGAAGGGCTAAGCGCGGGTCGTAACGGACAATACGGCTGTTTATAACCTTGATGCGTAGTTGATCGTGGGAAGTTTCCTATTTTTTAGATTTTTATCTGTTTTTTCTTTAACGACAGGCAATTAGCGTTATTTTGCCTCGCCGCTGGGTAACGTCCTGTAACAGGCCGTCTATGCTTCGGGTGTCTGCCGGTCATGACACCCGTGTCGCTGAAATGAAACCTCATGCTGCTTAAGTATGAGGGTTCAGTCAATTGGGTGGTCCCCTTGCTGGCAGCGGGCCGCGTATGCCGCGCGCCCGGACGTTGCCCCCTGTTTATTCCGTTGTTATTCAGGTCTGTGTTTTTGGGCGCTGGATTTCAACTCATCAGGGTGTATGAACTTTGAATAACACTCCCCAGCTACACCGACATTTGCCGTCGGACGAAATTGATCTGTTTGAACTGTTTCACGCGATCTGGAAACAAAAAAGACTGGTTATCGGTTGCACGATTCTGGCGGGCCTTGTGGGAGTAGGCTACGCGTTTCTGGCACCCAGGGTTTACCAGGTCAGTAGCGTGTTGCGGCCTGCGGCGATCAACGAACTGGACGCGCTCAACCGCTCCGAAGTCTACAAGCTGCCACCGGCCGATGCATTGGCCAAGGTCGGCGCGCGACTGGATTCCTACGAGGCGCGGTTAGGCTTTTTCCGGTCCAACCCCGCGTTGTTCGAAGCCTTTCAGCGGCCCGGTCAGAGCCTGGAGCAGAGCTTCGAGGCGTTCAACCGCAACGCCATCAACCTGGTACAGGCGAATCCCAAGAGCGCCGAGCCAGCCAACGGCTATATTCGCCTGGAGATGCAGTACCCCAAAGGCGTCGACGGCGTTGCGATTCTCAACGGCTTTGTCGACTACGCCATTGCGCTGGAGCGCAACCAGGTGGGGGCGGACCTCAAGGTCATCGTCAACAACCGCCTTAACGAGATCAAGGGCAAGATCGACGCCGCACGGGCCAACTACGAGACGGGCAAGGAGTCGAGAATCGCCAGGTTGCTGGAGGCCGACAAGGTCAAGCGTGCGCGTTTGCAGGACGAACTGACCGCCTTGCGTTCGCAGATGAAGGTCGAGCGCACCAGCCGCCTGGCGGAACTGGCGGAGGCGATCGCGATTGCCAGGTCCATCGGCATCAAGACGCCCACGACGCCTTCGTCCATGGGGGCTGAAGCGTCACGCGGGCCAAACCAGGTGATGCGCACCGTGGTGACTAACCAGACGGTGCCGCTGTACTTCATGGGCACCGAAGTGTTGGAGGCCGAGCGGGCGACGCTGAGTCAGCGGGCCAACGACGACTTCACCAATCGCCGGGTCGCCGAGATCGGCAAGGAGTTGCGCATGCTTGAGGTCAATCGCGAAGTGGAGGTACTCAGCAATCGTACGAATGAAGACATGTTCCTGTCGGACGTTGAGCCACTCTGGTCCGAAGATTCGCGGTTGCGCAGCCTCAATATCGACATGAGTGACCTGAAACTGGTGATGGTGGATCGGCAAGCGCAAGAACCGCTGAGCCCGATCAAACCCAGGGTCGCGCTGGTTATCGCACTCAGTGTTGCCGGCGGGCTGATGCTGGGGATGTTGCTCGCGTTGATTCGCCATTTTGTGCAAGTGCGACGCGAACACGGGCCGTTCTCCGTGTCGGACGAACAGCGTTTCCCGCGCCGATAGGGCCACGCAGACACCTCGCGGGCCTGTTGCAAGGACAGCCCGCCGAGGCTATTACCCGGCCTATCGAGAAGACAGCTTTTCACAATTCTTAGTTAACTTTTGGTTACAAACTGTGGCTAAATAACTGCCAATGGCAATGAGCCGGTAGTCAAGCCGCCGCTCGTACCGATTGTGTGAATTGTGATTTCAGGTGCTGCTATCCATCCTCGGCCGTTGTGGGCGCGCAGGAGCAGCCTGTTCTCTTCTGACGTGTGACGAAATCCCTTGAAACTCATCATTGTTGTTCTCTACGTTGCCTCCATCGCGTATGTACACCTGCGCGGCCGGGTGCGGCATAAGCTGGGGCGCCAACTCAGTGATCATTCGACCTTCCTGGCGCCGATCAACTGTTTCCTTTATCTGTTCTCCAAGCTGCCTGGCCGACCGTATCTGTCGCCCAGCGATTTCCCCGACCTGAGCCCCTTGCAGGAACACTGGGAGGAGATTCGCGAGGAAGGCCAGAACCTTATGCGCGCCGGCGAAATCAAGCGCTCGGACCAATACAACGACGTGGGTTTCAACTCGTTCTTCAAATCCGGCTGGAAGCGCTTTTACCTCAAATGGTATGGCGACAGTCACCCTTCGGCGATGAAGCTGTGCCCGCGCACCACCGAGCTGGTGCAGAGCATCGGTTCGATCAAGGCCGCCATGTTCGCCGAGCTGCCGCCGGGCTCGAAGCTGGTGCGCCACCGCGACCCGTATGCAGGCTCCTATCGTTACCACCTGGGCCTGGACACGCCGAACGATCCGGGCTGCTACATCAATGTCGACGGCGAGAGCTATTACTGGCGCGATGGCGAGCCGGTGATGTTTGACGAAACCTACATTCACTACGCCGAAAACACCACGCAGCAGAACCGCATCATCCTGTTCTGCGATATCGAGCGGCCGATGAAATACCGCTGGGCCGCGGCGTTCAATCGCTGGTTCAGCCGCAACGTGATGGCAGCCGCAGGCTCGCCCAACGATGCCGGGGACAAGACCGGTGGCCTGAACCGCGCCTTTACCCGTCTGTACAAGATCCGCTTGCGTGGCAAAGAGCTGAAAAAGCGCAACCGCGCACGTTATTACCTTGAAAAATGGGCGATCTTCGCCGCCCTGGCAGTTATCTTCATTATTATCTGAAGCCTGAGGCGCGGCTCACTCAGGCGGCGTCGCGCCCAGCCTGTCCCACATCTTGCGGGTGATCCTCTGCCGATTGGCATAGCCGGCCCACGGATCAGCGTTCAAGCTTTCCAGGCGCTGGTGCAGGTTGGCGACTGTCCACTGTTGGGCGCCGCGTAACCCTTCCAACTCCTTGCGACTGACCGGTACCGACACCGGCAAGCCCGGGCGTGCGCGCACCGAATAGGCGGACACGGTGCTGGCCCCACGCGCATTGCGCAGGTAGTCGATAAAGATCTTGCCCACGCGGTTTTTCGGCCCGGAGGTGGCGGTAAAGCGCTCGGGCAGTTGTGCGGTCATGAATTGCGCGATGGCTTTGGCAAAGGCTTTCACCGTGTCCCAGCCGTCGCGCCGCGCCAGCGGTACGATCAGGTGCAGGCCTTTGCCGCCGCTGGTCTTGACGAAGGTCTCGAGGCCCAATTCATCCAGCACCGAGAGGGTCAACTGCGCCGCCTCCAGCATGCTTTTCCACGGCAGCGCCGGGTCCGGGTCAAGGTCCAGCACAAACAGGTCCGGCGTTTCGATTTTGTCCGCTGTGGCGCCCCAGGTATGCAATTCAATCGTGCCCATTTGCACCGCACCGAGCAGGGCGCGGGCGTTGTCGATTTCCATCAGACGCGCATGGGCGGGGTCCAGCGCCGGATCCAGGTGCTTGATGTTAGGAATCGCCAGGTGTTCCGAGTGTTTCTGGAAAAACTGCTCGCCCTCGACGCCTTCCGGCGCTCTGAGCAATGACACCGGGCGATGGCGCAGGAACGGCAGGAGCCACTCGCTGATGCTGGCGTAGAACTGCGCCAGTTGCTGTTTCTGCGTGCCGCTTTGGCGGTCAATGACCCGTTCGGGGTGAGTGATGTTTACCCCGCTGGTTTTCGCGGTTTTTGGCGCCTTCAGGGATTTGGCCGCGCGCGGCTGCTCGTGGATGATCTGGGCGGCGGGCTTGTCGGTACGCAAGCCGACGAACGCTGCCTGGCGCACCACGCCCTCACGGGTCCACTCGGCAAACTGCACTTCGCCCACCAGTTGCGGTTCCACCCAATGCACGCCACGCGCCTGGGCGCTGGTGAGCGGTTTAACCAGGGGCGAGACCTTGCGTTCCAGAGGCGTGAGCTGGGCATAGATGTGTTTCAGCGCGGCCTGGTCAAACCCGGTGCCCACGCGGCCGGCATACACCAGGCCGGTGTCGTCATTGACCGCCAGCAGCAGGGCGCCAAAACCGCTGCGCGAGCCTTTGGGCCGGGTGTAGCCGATGATCACGAACTCCTGGCGCAGGCGGCATTTGAGCTTGACCCAATCGGTGTTGCGGCTCGATACATAGGGGCTGCCGAGCCGCTTGCCAATCACGCCTTCCAGCGCCAGGTCGCAGGCGCTTTCAAAAATATCGCGCTGGTTGGCGGTAAAGGCTTCGGAGAAACGCAGCAGCTTGCTGCGGCTGCCGGAGAGGGCGGTCTTGAGCACCGCGCGGCGTTGCTCCACCGGCGCCTGGCGCTGGTCATTGCCGTCCAGGTAGGGCGCGTCGAACAGGTAGTAGACGATGTCCAGGCTGCGGCCGATATCAAAGGCATTCTGCAGCGCCTGGAAGTCCGGTAACCCGTCGCCATTGAGGCTGACCACCTCGCCGTCGAGCCAACTGTCGTTGAGCTTGAGAGCCTGCAGCGCCTTGGCCTGGCGCGGCAGGCGTTCGGTCCAGTCGTGGCCGTTGCGGGTAAACAAGCGCACCTCGCCGTCACGGATGCGCGCCAGCATGCGGTAGCCGTCGAACTTGATTTCGTACTGCCAGTTGCCCTCGGGCGCACGGTCCACCAGGGTTGCCAACTGCGGTGCGAGTTGTTCCGGAAGCGTGGTGTTGACCTTCTTCGGCTTGGCTTTTGCTTTGGCCTTAGGCTTTGGCGCGCCGATCGAGGCCTCACTGAGCACGCTGTCGGGCTGCGCCTTGACGATGTCGTAGTCGGCGGCGGGGCGTGCCTGTGGGTCTTTTTCCTTGATCAGCAGCCACTGCTGTTTGTCGCCACTGCCCTTGAGGTGCGTGCGCACCAGGGCCCAGTCGCCGGCGAGTTTTTCGCCGAGCAGGGTGAACTTGAGTTTGCCGGCGGCGTAGGCCTTGCGCGGGTCATCATGGGGTTGCCACACGCCGCGATCCCACACAATCACATCCCCGGCGCCGTATTGACCGGCCGGGATGCTGCCTTCAAAGCTGCCGTAGCTCAGCGGGTGATCCTCAACGTGCACGGCCAGGCGTTTCTGGCTCGGGTCCAGGCTGGGGCCCTTGGGCACTGCCCAACTGAGCAGTACGCCGTCGAGCTCCAGGCGAAAGTCATAGTGCAGGTTGCGCGCGTCGTGCTTCTGGATCACAAAGCTCAGCGCCGACGCCTTGCGCTTGCCGGTGGCAGCACTGCCGGCCGGCTCGGCGGTGATCTGGAAATCGCGTTTACGGTTGTATTCGCTCAGGGGCTTGGTCATGTCGTTGTCCTGCGAAGGGCTGGCTCAGGAGGCCTTTTTACTGGTCTTTTTGCTGGCAGGTTTTTTCGCTGGCGGTTTGCCCGCCAGGCTGCGCTTGAGCAGCTCGGTCAGGTCGATCACGTCGGCAGACTTGCGCTCCTCGCCGCCGTCCTGGGATTCCACGTCCTCGATCTTGCCGGCCTTGGCCTTCTTCGCCACCAGCGCCATGATTTTTTCCTGGAAGCTATCGCGATAGTCCTCGGGTTGCCAGTCGGCGCTCATGTCTTCGACCAGGCGTTTGGCCATGTCCAGCTCGCCCTTGGCCAGGCTGGGTTTGGTGACGTCGCTGCCCAACTCCAGCTCGTCCAGGCTGCGCACTTCGGCAGGCCAGCGCAGCATCACCAGCACCAGCGCCGATTCCAAAGGCATCAGTGCGGCCAGGTGCTGCTTGGTGTGCAGCACCACATTGGCCAGCGCGACCTTGCGGGTTTTTTTGAGGGTTTCGCGCAGAAGGGCGTAGACCTTGCCGCCGCGTTTATCCGGTGCGAGGAAGTAGGGCGTGTCGATGTTCTGCAGGGGGATCTGGTCGCTGGCCACAAACGCGATGATTTCGATGGTCTGGGTCGACTTGGGGTGGGCCGAGCGGATTTCGTCTTCGCTGAGCACCACATAGCGGCCTTTTTCGAAGGCCACGCCCTTGACGATATTCTCCTTGGTGACTTCCTTGCCGGTGGTCTTGTTGATCCGTTTGTAGCCCACCGGGTCCATGCTGCGTTTGTCCAGCCAGTCAAAATCCACGCCTTGGGCGGCGGTGGCCGACACCAGCGATACCGGGATATGAACCAAGCCGAAACTGATGGCGCCTTTCCAGATTGCCCGTGGCATACGTACGATTCCTTTAGGGGAGACTGTCTTCTGGTGACTTGAAGCCCTTACGAAAAGTTTCCCTCGCTGGATGTGCGGACAGATCGTGTTACACCTGATGAGAAACAATTTAGTGTCGAAAGCCGAACCCAAGGCGTAGCGTGTTATCGAACGCTCGTACTCCTGGCTTCCGAGAGGCTTTGTCATGAACCGTTGTGTGCGTCATCTTGCAGTGCTGGCGTTAGGCCTGGCACTCACCCCGTTTGCCTACGCGCAAAGCCTGCCGGGCAGAAGCGATTCCAATAACAGCCCGATTCACCGGGCCAACCCCAACAGCATGCAGGGCACCCAGCCCGCTGCGCCGGCGACCCGTGGTATCCAGACCGGGCCGACCCAGCGCCCACCCACCTTGGAAAACGGTGGCATCGGCAATCGCTACCCTCAGCGCGATGCCGCGCCGAGCCGTCCTGCCACCGAAACCAAAGCCCCCACCTATGATGCCAACGGCAATCGCCGGTAAGGACTTCGCCCTATGTTGATACGTAAAACCCTACTCGCCGCGCTGTGCGCAACCCTGCCGTTGGCAGCCGTGCATGCCGCCGATGCCCAGCAGTTCCCCAGTGAGCAAGGCAGCATTACAGTCACGCCTGTCGCCCAAGGCCTCGACCACCCGTGGGCCGTGGCGTTTTTGCCGGACCAGCAGGGCTTCCTGGTGACTGAGCGGCCTGGCCACCTGCGCGTTGTCAGCAAGGACGGCAAGCTGTCTGCGCCGCTGACCGGCGTGCCTGAAGTGTGGGCCAAGGGTCAGGGTGGTTTGCTTGACGTGGTGCTGTCACCCGACTTCAAGCAAGACCGCATGGTCTACCTGACCTACGCCGAAGGCGGCGGCAAGGATGGCAAGGCCGGTACGGCGGTGGGGCGCGGGCGCCTGGCCGCCGACCTGAGCGGCCTGAGCGATTTCAAGGTGATCCTGCGCCAGGAGCCGAAGCTCTCCACCGGCAACCATTTCGGCTCGCGCCTGGCCTTCGACCGTGACGGCTACCTGTTCGTGACTCTGGGGGAAAACAACGACCGCCCGACCGCCCAGGACCTCGACAAGCTGCAAGGCAAAGTCGTGCGGATCTACCCGGACGGCCGCATACCCGATGACAACCCCTTTGTCGGCCAAGAGGGCGTGCGTCCGGAAATCTGGTCCTACGGCCAACGCAATCCTCAAGGGCTGGCGCTGAACCCATGGAGCGGCACGATCTGGGAAAACGAACACGGGCCCCGTGGCGGCGATGAAATCAACATCATCGAGCGTGGCAAGAACTACGGTTGGCCGCTGGCGACCCACGGCATCAATTATTCGCTGACACCGATTCCCGAAGCCAAGGGCAAGACCGCCGACGGCACCGTGCAGCCGCATCATGTATGGGAAAAATCACCAGGCATCAGCGGCATGGCCTTCTACGATGCCGACCGCTTCAAGCCGTGGCAGCACAATGTGTTCATTGGCGCACTGGCCAGCCAGGAGCTGATCCGCCTGCAGTTCGACGGCGATAAGGTGGTCCATGAGGAGCGCTTGCTGGAAGGGCTGAAAGCGCGGATCCGCGATGTGCGGCAGGGGCCGGATGGCTTCCTGTATGTGCTGACCGATGAAGATAATGGCGTGTTGTATCGCGTGGGCCTGAATCAGGACTGAGCCACAGCAACAATCCGATGTGGGAGGGGGCTTGCCCCCGATGACGGTGTATCAGTCAGCGTATCAATAGCTGACCCACCGCTATCGGGGGCAAGCCCCCTCCCACATTTGGTTACTGCACCAGGTCTTAGAGACCCAGTTCGGACAGTCCCGGATGCTCATCCGGGCGCCGGCCCAGCGGCCAGTGGAACTTGCGCTCGCTTTCCTTGATCGGCAGGTCGTTGATGCACGCAAACCGATTGGCCATCAGGCCGTTCTCATCGAACTCCCAATTCTCGTTTCCGTACGAGCGGAACCAGTTACCCGAATCGTCGTGCCATTCATAGGCATAGCGCACGGCGATACGGTTATCGGTGAACGCCCACAATTCTTTGATAAGCCGGTAATCCAGCTCTTTGGCCCATTTGCGCGTGAGAAACCCCTTGGCCTCTTCACGGTTATGGGCGAACTCGGCGCGGTTACGCCACTTTGTGTCCAGGGTGTAGGCGAGGGACACGCGCTGCGGGTCGCGGGAGTTCCAGCCGTCTTCGGCCAGGCGTACTTTCTCGATGGCCGACGCGCGAGTGAACGGCGGCAAGGGCGGGCGTGTTTCTATGGTCGTTGGCATATCTTGACTCCTGCTTGAACGAAGTTGCTTAAAGTCCCAATAACGTTCGCGCCATGCATTGCGCATTATCGGCAGCCGTTGAATCACCCATTACCAGGGCAACGGTAATGGCGCCATCGATCAGGATCAGCAGTTGCGCGGCCTGCCGTTCGGGGTCGGGGGTGCCATGTGCTTTGCACAGTTCAAGGGCGTACTCGAACAGTTTCTGTTTATGCGCCTTGGCCAACAGGCGCACCGGATCTTGCGGGTTGCCGGTTTCGCCGCTGGTGTTGATAAAGGCGCAGCCGCGAAAATCCGCCGAACCAAACCACGCCTTGAGCGCGTCGAACAGCGCCAGCAGGCGCGCGCCGCTGCCTTCGTGGGGTTCAACTTCATCACGCAGCCACTGCATCCAGCGTTCGTCGCGGCGCTGCAGGGCGGCAATCACCAACTCGTCTTTGTTGGCGAAGTAGCGGTAGATACTTTTGCGCGAGACCCCGGCGGTCTTCACCAGAAAGTCCATGCCGGTGGCGGCGATGCCATGGCGATAGATCAGTTTTTCGGTGACGTCGAGGATGATGTCGCGGGTTTCAGTGTTGGTTATGTCGTTCATGTCGCCGACAGTAGAACGATCGTTCTCCTTTGTCAACAAGATTTTTCAACCGGTCACACCAAGACCTGAGCACCCCCATGGTGTAAGCTCGGGGCCTCTCTGGATTCGACCCACTGCGAGCCCTATGCCGTCGTTCTTCAAACGCTCCCTGTTGCCCAAACTGCGCGGTTTCCCCCTGACTCCCGAGGCCATCGAGGTGCTGCCCAGCGCCGATGCCTATCGCCGTTGCCTGCTGGAAAAAATCCCCCAGGCCACCCGGCGCATCTACATCGTGGCGCTGTACTTGCAGCATGACGAAGCCGGGCAGGAGATCTACGACGCCCTGCACGCCGCCAAGGCTGCGCGACCGGAATTGGACATCGTGGTGGTGGTTGACTGGCTACGCGCCCAACGTGGGCTGATCGGTGCTGGCAAGCAGCCGGGCAACAGCGCCTGGTACCAGGCCATGACCGCGCGCCACAGCAGTGAAGTGCCGGTGTACGGCGTGCCGGTGCAAACCCGCGAGCTGTTCGGCGTGTTGCACCTCAAGGGCTTCGTGATCGACGACAGCGTGTTGTACAGCGGCGCAAGCTTGAACAATGTGTACTTGCACAAGCTCGACAAGTACCGCTTTGACCGTTATCACCTGGTCCACAGCAAGCCCCTGGCCGACTCCATGCAACACCTGGTGGAACATGGCTTGGTCGCCTCCAAGGCGGTGCATCGCCTGGACCTGCCCAACCCGCCGACCACCCGCAGCCTGCGCAACGACATCGGCGACCTGCGCAGCCGCCTCAAGCACGCCAGCTACGACACCACCACCGGCTTGCTGCCCAATGGGCACTTGTCCATCAGCCCGTTGCTGGGTGTGGGCAAGAACAACCCGCTGAACCGAGTGATCCTCGAGTTGATTGCCAGCGCCCAGCAGCAACTGACCATCTGCACGCCGTACTTCAACCTGCCATTGCCGGTGACCCGTGAAATCAATCGGGCCCTGGCGCGCGGGGTGAAGGTGGACATTGTCGTCGGCGACAAGACCGCCAACGATTTCTATATACCGCCCAGCGAGCCGTTCAAGGTGATCTCGGCGCTGCCTTACCTGTATGAAATCAGCCTGCGTCGCTTCGCCAAGCGCCACCAGCCGGTGATCGATAGCGGCCAGTTGAACCTGCACCTGTGGCGCGACGGCGACAACACCTACCACCTCAAAGGCATGTGGGTCGACCAGCGTTACACCTTGCTGACCGGCAACAACCTCAACCCAAGGGCATTTCGCCTCGACCTGGAAAACGCCTTGCTCATCGATGACCCGCAGGGCCAATGGCTGGCGCCACGGCGCACCGAGCTGGCGAAGATCTTCGAGCACACCACGCGCATCGAGCGTTATCAGGATCTGCAAACGCTGCCGGATTACCCGGAAGCGGTGGGCAAGTTCCTGCGGCGGGTCAGCCGGGTGCGGATTGAGCGGCTTTTGTACCGGATTTTGTAGCCTGTTTCGGTTTCAGTGGTTAAGGATAAGAATACGCCTACACGTCTAAGCTGCTTCGCCTCCTACTCTTCCGGTTGACCGTTCTTAGGGACAAGAACTCTCGCGACCTTAACCGTGAAGAGAACTTAGAATGTCAACAATTGCCAGTAATCGTACGTCCACTTCTTCCTATTTTTCGGCAGGCATCGGTAAAAGCACGGCGCCGCTCGATCCTGCCGCTTCACCCCTCCCTCAGAGCGCAGTGGCCGAGACTGAGACCGCGCCGGGTACCGGCGCACTCCGTCAGCGCGGCGGACAGTTGGTGCAGGCCAGGGTTGAGCTGCCTTCGGTACGCAATAAGCGCGCACTTGCATCAAAAGGCTCCGAGGGGCTGAGCGAAACAAAACGCAAAAGGCCTGCTTTTCCCGCACCCGCAGACGCAAAAAAAGCCGATGAAAGCCTGCAGAAAGCGCTTACCCACTCTCTGACCAACATCCTGCCTTTCTACGATCCTATTCCTGAAGATGCCTCGATCAAACCGTTCATCGATGCTTTTAGTAAAGCGGTGCGCGACCCAAAGGTGCAGGCCTGGTTAAAGTCCAGGAAATTCGATTTATCGACGGTGCGGGTCTTGAGCGATCGGGTTGAAGGCATCGTGAATGTCGATGGGAAAACTCAAACCCAGAGGTTTACCACTGTCGATGGATCCGGCTGGAGGGAGGTCAGCGCAAAGGTCTGCGCAGCAGTGCGCAGGCTATCTACCGATGCCGATGGGGTGTTTCTGCCTGACGTTAGAAGGGGTTTTATTCACGTCAATACCCTTCTTGGTTTTTACGGTGTGAAACCTCCCAGCCTCCCGAAAGACCGGCAACAGCTTGGCATACAGCTCGAAAAGGAGGGCTGGCCGGCAATAACCGACGAACAACGTGTCAGTTGGAGCAAACAGTACAAACAGCTCGTGCGGGAGAACAGCGACCTTGATACGCGTTCGCAAGTGGCATCGCAGCTGCAGGCTCTGGTCAACAACAAAGCAGCGCAAAGCGCGCTCAACCTCAAGGGCGAATTCGTTGATGTAAAACCCACGTCATCGTTGGCGCGCAGCAGCCGGGGGCCACGCGCGCGTTTTGCGGAATGGCTGGCAGCGCCTGCATTCAAGACATTCATTGAAAAGACCGGATTCGGTGGTACCGATAATCTTTACCGGATATCCGATGGGAATCTGGAACGGCGCGATTCAGGTAACCGTTGGATCATCCTGCAAGGCTTGCTGGCGGACGAGATCAACAAGGTCCAGCTCGGCGGCAGCCTCGACGAGCAAACTGCAATCGAGACGCTCAGCACCCAGTTTGATCAGCTCGTTGCGTCGAGTAACGCCACCGGTAACGCCCTTTACTCTCAACCCTTATATGACGCGCGCCAGTTTCTTGCGTTTTCAAAACTCGGCACTCCCACTACGGTTGCGCAGGTGAATTCGGCCATCGCGCAGCTGAGCAACACGCCCCCTGGCAAGGACGAAATGTCTTCCGTTGCCGACCGAACGCTTCAGCTTTTTCTGTCCGGCTCAACCCTGCGGAATGCGTTAGACAAAAACGTCGAACTCCCAGCCGACACGACGATCTTCAAGCTGTTCAGTGCATACCGCGATGCGTTCGATACCAACGAATTGAAGGGCTGGCTCCAGGAAAAGAACATGGAGTCGTCGACGGTGGTCATCAAGGGCAACTCGGTAACTGGCAGGGTAACCCATGATGGTGTTTCGAAAATGCAAACATTTAACACCTCCGATTCGTCGGGCTGGCGGCAAGTCAGTGCAAAATTGCGCGTTGCCGCACGGGGCCTTGATCCTGATGCAAAGGGCTTGCCCTATGTAGACCGCAACAGCAACAGCTTTTCCCGTAACGCAGTCCTCAGATGGTATGGCGTGAAGCCGCCTGCCAGCGATGGCGATGTGATGAAGGTCCAGAAGACGCTGGCGAAGGTCGATTGGTCTGCACTACCACCCTCTAAAAAGGCAGTGCTTGAGCGCCAGGTCAAACACGCCAGAGACGCTATTGACACACTGGATCAGCGTGCCGATCTGGCAAAAACACTCACGTCGTTATTGGCAAACAAGGGAGATGACGAAGCGGTTTCCCTGACTGGTGTCCAAGTGCGCGCAACCGGCGCCCCGATGCCTGCTGGCAACGATGCCAAAACCGTACCTGTCGTCGAAGCCTTGCAAGCTTTTGGGTTTCCGGAGCCCAGGACGGTGAAGCAGGTGCGGAACGTCGCCCGCTGGCTGGCGCCGCTGGAGCCGGCTGCACCCTGGGGGAATTACTCAGGCCTGTTGGTGAATAAATGGTTGCCCGGTTACATGTCGGCCGCCGATAAAACCTTTCTGGCCGGTTTGAGCGATGAGGATGCCTCGCGTAAGCGCGGCGATAACATCCTGAGAGAATTGGACGTGGGAGGCATGCTGGATCGTGCTACACCAGAGCAACTGCGCAATCAATCCGATCATTTTCTGAAGCTGCTGGTTGGTAGTTCTGCAGCGCTGAAGTGGGGGGAGGAAATTGCTCAAAGGCGTAAATACCTCGGCGCGTCCGGCACGGCACAGATGACATCCAACGAGCGCGCCCAATGGGTAATCGCCGCCATCAAGTTGCAGATTGATCCTGGCGCCCCTGGGCGCCCTGGGACCGTGGCGGGCTATGAACTGTATAAGCCGGGCGACAGCGGGAAAACCATGGCCGAGTTGCGGGCTGATATTGAAAACCATCTCAAACTCAATCCACGGATCGACCCCAAGACCGCGCCTTTGATAGCGCATTTATTTCTCGCGAGCGCGGCGCCGGAGTTTCTAATCCCCGACACACCAACCACGCTTCGCGTAGGTTCCTCGGAATGGTCAGACCTGCGCCAGGGTGTCGTCATTGCCGAACGCCTGGGCGGGCAAGGTAGTACGCGCAGTATGAATTACAACGAGATCATCGCCCTTAGTCGGCTGGATGGAAGGACTACAGAAGAGGAAGCTCTGTTCACCAGTTACGGGGCTGACACATTGCTTGATTGGGGCATGATGCGGGGTCTTTATGCCAAGTCTTTGGACGGTCAATATAAATCGGGGGATTTTCAAGAGGCACTCAAAGGTTTCAATGCCGAGCACGAGCAACTGCTTAACGCCTTCGACGTATTCAATTTGCCGCTCCCTACGCGAGAGAAATTGGCGCTGGAAAACTTGAAAAAGGAATTTCCTGATATCAGCGAAGAACAGTTGAAAACGATCAATGTGTTCATTGCCAACCCGAATGAACGTCGTAATATGAAACTGTCAGAACCGAGAATGCGCTCTCTGCTTGAAACTTACATGAGCGGGGATCTCAAACCCAATCGCTGGATGTTGCTGCCTCCGGATAAGCAGGTGCCCAAACTCCAGACCCCGAGAACCCCATATGGCCCAAGCCCTCATCTGAGCCAGACCGACCAAGCCGATGTTAATCAAAACGTGGCGTCCCTGAATGCCAAGATTGCCAAACTGCCCGACCTGAAGACCCAGGTTCCCCCCGAAGTTGATAGCTACCTGGGCAAGCTTAAGCAGGGCCTGGGCGCTACCACGCGACTGATGATTACGAACCTGCCCCTGGCTGATCGCCAGGCGCTGGAGTTGGGTAACGTCGAGCTGTTTGCCTTGCGCGAAGAAGTCACTAACGTGCCCTTAAGAGATCAGACGACTATGCAGATTGACGCGCGGCGAGGGCGCAAAGGGACGTTGATTCGTAGCGAACACAAAGGTCTCATCCGCTATTACGAGGTGTTCCCGGACAAGATGAAGATAGTCAGGCGTAAAGACTTGCCGGATAACCTGAGCTTGGGAGGGACCATTGAGAAGTCTGAGAAATACTATGCGTATTTGAATACTGGGCCTACTCCCATCCAACTGGAGCATGGCGCAGTGCAGCCGTTTGACTTCAATGCCTACAACTCCAGTGCGCAGCCTCGTCCTGGTGTGAGTTCGCCGGGCATCATTATCGATAAACTGGGCGATACACTGGAGGCTGCGCCGGATGCGGAAAAGACGCGGGCAGACGTTGTCCCCAACAGTTTTTCTTCCGCACGAACTCAAGCCATTGTTGATCGGATAATGCAGAGCAACTTTATCCATCACCGCGATGACATGCTGAAGTTCGCCATCGGCCAGTTACCGCTGGAAGAGCAGCGAGAACTAGCACGCGAAAATGATAAAGTCTTGCTGGGCATGATCCCCTTTGTAGGGGCAATTGTAGATCTGGCCAACGGCAACACCTTTGACGGGATCAAAGCATTGTTCTTGGACAGCCTCGGCGCGGTAATAGGGGGCGCAGGCTCTTCAGTTAAAGCGCTGATAAAATCGACTAAAGCCGTCGCGCCCTTCGGTGCCAAGGCTTTTAATGTAATGGAAAAGGGTGTTCAGTTGGTCAGTAGCTTTTTGAATCCACTGGATGGAGCGGCAGATATGACGATCGCTGCCGGTAGGGGCGTCGCCGCTATCCCTAAATTGGCGAACAACGCAGCCAAGCTATCGCCAGGAAGTTTCCTTCTGGGCGTTGAGGAAAAGGCGCGCGCGGCCTTCAGCCTGCGCAACGTAAAGAACTCGGGCAGGGTGTTTAAACGCACGAAAGTGGAGCAAGAGGACAAAGATTCTGAAACTGTCACGGGGAAAGTCGGTTCCAAGCCGATTGACGCGGTGAAGGTCGGTCAAAGCTGGTACGCGAGAAATCCTGAAAACGGGTTGCCGATCGGTACGCCACTGGAAGGGTTTGTGCCGCTAAGGGCGGCAAGCGCTTAGCGCACAAAGCCCCGGGCCTGATTCACGGCCGGGGCTTGACCAGAACGCGGTCAGTTCAAACCCAATTTCCCACGCAGCGTCGACAGGTCTTCCGCCAGGGTATTCACCGGGCCGACCAGGGCTTTACGGTCGTTTTCCTTGACCTTGTCGTAGGTCTCGAAGCCGCCGTCCTTGGTCTTGTACTTGGCCAGGATCTTGTCCACGGTGGCAAAGTTCTTGTCGACCTTGGCCAGGAAGGCCTTGTCCTGCTTCTCGATCTGGCCACGGAACAGGTCGACGATTTTCTTCGCGCCGTCGATGTTGCCCTGGAAGTCATACAGGTCGGTGTGGCTGTAGCGGTCTTCTTCGCCGGAGATCTTGGTGGCGGCGACTTCTTCGAGCAGGGCTGCGGCACCGCCGACGACTTTTTCCGGCGGGAAGGTCAGGCCGTCGACACGGGTTTTCAGGTCGTTGACGTCGGTGTTGAGCTTGGCGGTCAGCGCCTCCAGGCCTTTGGTGGAGTTTTGCGAGAACAGTGCGTACTCGATGCGGTGGAAGCCGGTGAAGTCTTCGGCGGTCACGCCTTTTTCGTGGTCGTCGACGCGCGAATCGATGGACGCGTCGAGGTCGCTGAACAGCTCGGCGATCGGCTCGATCGACTCATAGTGCACGCGGGTCGGCGCGTAGAGCTTCTTGGCGGTGGCCAGGTCGCCCTTGTTGATGGCGTCGGTGAACGCCTGGGTCTGGGTCACCAGCTCACCGATTTCTTCGGTGACGTAGATCTTGTAGTCCGACACCGGGCCCACCAGGTCCAGCGGCGCGGTAGCGGCAAACGCTGCCAGCGGCGAGAGGGTCATTAACAACGACAACGCGATAGACGACTTCTTCATGGGAGGGTTTCCGCTCTGGGGTTTGTTTTAGGTATTGGCAGTGGTTTGCGCATGCGTTGCAGCGAGCAGCGTGCGGCCAATGAAATCATTGGGCCCCGTGACGCCTGGCAAGGTGAAGAAGTACCCGCCGCCGACCGGCTTGAGGTATTCCTCCAGGGGCTCGCCGTTGAGCCGGGTTTGCACGCTGATAAAGCCTTTCTCCAGGTCAGCCTGGTAGCAGATGAACAACAGCCCCGTTGGAGTAGTTGAACGGCCGGCGCAGGATCAGGTTGGCCTGAGTCTGCGGGGTACGCGGGTTGGCCAGGCGGATGTGGGCATCGAGCTTGGTCAACTTGCCTTGCGGGTCCTTGCTGTAATCCGGGACCTGGCTTTCCTGCTTGCCATCCATGGGCGCGCCCGTGGTCTTGACGCGGCCGATGATGCTTTCCTGCTCTTGCAGCGGGGTGCGGTCCCAGCGTTCGACGAAGTTGCGGATGATGCGCACCGCCTGGTAGCTGCCATGGGCGGCCCAGGTGGGTTCGTCGCTGCCGGGTTGCACCCACACAATCTGGTTCATCGCGGCGTCGTCGTTGGAGTTCGGGTTGGCCGAACCGTCACGGAACCCGAGGAAGTTACGCGCGCTCTGCGCCGGCTCGCCAGGCTTGCTCGGCGCCTGGGGCGGTACGCTGCCTTCCTGCTTCCAGCGCACCAGCAGCAGGTCGGGCAAGTTTTTGACGATGTCGCGCAGGGCGTGGATGTTGGTGTCCGGGGTATTGGAGCTGAATTGCAGGCTCAGGTCGCCGTGGCACTGCGCCGGTTCCAGCGCATCGTTGGGGAAACCGACCATGCGACTCAGGCGCTTGGGCTTGGCGGCGGTGAGGCCGAAGCGTTCATCGAAGAGTGATTCGCCGACTGACACGGTAATCGTCAGGTTGTCGGGCGTGACCACCGGGCCGAGGATGCCAGAGTCGGTGGGCGGCAGTTTCGGGTCGACTTGCGGCACGGTGCCGCCGGTCATCAGGAAGGCGATGCGCTCGTTCAGGGTGCGGAACAGGCGTTCGAGGTCTTCGCGGTCGGCGGCCAGTACGTCGAACGCCACCAGCATGCCGCAGGCCGGGCGCGGGGTGACGATGCCGCTCTGGTGCTGGCCGAAGAAGTCGTGGTGGTCCTGGGTCTTGTCGCTGCGCGGTGCGGTGGTGACTTGCTCGGCGGCAGCCATGGCCGGGCAGCTCAGGCTGCTGCCGGCAATCGCGGCGCCGGTGGCGGCCATGCCCAGCAGGACGCGGCGGCGCTGGAGGTTAAGCTGTTCTGAATCACTCATGTATGCGGTCGTCTTCACTGCAGGCCGGAAAGGCCAAGGGCGGGGTCGATTCCATCGAGTGCAACGGCCAGAGCCTTGGCCTTGTCGGCGATCTGCTTGCGCTGATCGGCGGAAACGCTGTCATACGTGGCGTAGCCTTTGTCGACTTTGAAACCCTGCAGCTCGGCATCGAAGGCGGCGAGGGCGCTGTCGATTTTCGGCAACAGGTCAGCGGCGGATTTGCTCAGCAGCGGGCGCATCAACTCGACCACCTTGTGCGCCGCTTCCAGATTGGCGGCAAAGCCGTTCAGGTCGACGTGGCTGTAGCGTTCCTCTTCACCGCTGATGGCGCGTACGTCCGCCAGGCTGTTGAGGTTGCGCACGATAATCCCCACCAGTTGCTCCGGCGGCAGCGACTGGGCCAGCAGTTGCTGCTTGAGGGTGGTCACGTCAGCCGTCAGGCGCTGGGCAATCGGCGCCAGGCCGTCGAGACTGCGTTGCTGGAACAGGCTGTATTCCAGGCGATGGAAGCCGCTGAAGGCCGGGTCCTGCTCGCGCTTTTCAAAATAATCGGCGCGGGCGTTGATCGCATTGTCCAGTTCAGCCAGGCGCTGGGAGGCGGGGGCCAGGCGTTGGTAAGCCTCGCGGGCCGGCACATAGAATGCCTGGGCCTGGGCCAGGTCACCGGCGTCGATGGCCTGTTGCAGGGCGGTCACGGCCTTGACCAAGGCGCTGCCCTGGCTGCTCAGGTACACGCGGAACTCCGACAACGGGCCGATAAACGCCACCATCGACGGCTTGGCTTTGGCCTGGGCGTCAGACTCGGCGGTAGGCGTCACATGCAAGGTGCCGCGTGGGTTGCTCAGCAGGCCGCAGGTGATGGCGTAGTCGCCGGGCAGCAGGTTGGCGTTGATCACCTGGCTCAGGCCGGGGGCGATATTCTCGCGCTCTTCGACCACCAGCACGCCGTCGAGGATTTCCCATTCCACCGCCCGATCGGAGCGGTTGATGATCCGAAAGCTCGCGCGTCCGGCCGGCACCGTCAGCGCGTTGGGCTCACAGGCGTGGCCATGGATGGTCACGGCAATTTCATTGTGGTTGGCCTGGCGCTTGCTGGCCGCCAGTTGCGACGCGTAATAGAACAACGCACCGGCGGCGATCATCACGACCACCGAGCCCGCCACGGCCCAGCGCAAGGCGCGGGGTGGCGAAGCCGGTTGAGGGGTTGGGTTGGACAAGGGACGGTCCTTACTGGCTGGAAACGGAAGAGGTTGTTGCGACGGGCTTGGGCGGCGGCGCCGGCAGGAAGAACATCACCAGGGCCACCACCAGGTAGATCAGGTAGGCGCCGAGGGTGCTGATGGTCGGTGCTTCCTGGTAACCGAACATGCCGGCGAGTACCGAGCCCAGCGGGCTGTCCATCGGCAGTACCGCGCTGAAATCGAACAGCACAGTCTGCAAGTGGTTCCACACACCGGCTTCGTGCAACGCCTGCACCGAGTTGGCCAGGATGCCAGCGGCGACTACGAGGATGAACAGGCCAGTCCAGCGGAAAAACGCACCGAGGTTCAGGCGCATGCTGCCGCTGTAGATCAGGAAGCCCACGATGATTGCCAGGATCAGGCCGAGCAGGGCGCCAATCGGCGCGCCCGGGCCTTCACTCTGTTGAAAGACCGCCAGCAGGAAAAACACGGTTTCCAGGCCTTCGCGGGCCACGGCGAAAAACACCATCAGGATCAGCGCCGTGACCTGGTGCCTAGAACCGGCCAAGGCGTGGTCGAGGGATTCATGCAAGGAATGTTTGATGGAGCGCGCCACCTTGCGCATCCAGAACACCATGGAACTGAGGATCCCCACGGCCACCAGGCCGACCACACCTTCGAACAGCTCCTGCTGCTTTTGCGGGAATTCGGCGCTGACCAATTCCAGGCCGCCACCCACCAGCAACGCCAGTGCGGCGGCGAGGAACACGCCGATCCACACGGCTGGCATCCATTGGCCACGGCCGGTCTGTTGCAGGTAGCTGGCGATGATGCCGACGATCAGCGCGGCTTCAATGCCTTCGCGCAGCATGATGAGAAAAGGAACGAGCATTCGGCACCGAATCACAACTAGATAGGATGCTAAGTTGTAACATAATGATACTCATTACTAAACAAGGAATATTGACGTTTGCTGAACACGGGCTGAACGGTGGTGGCGAAGCGCAACCGCCCTTATGATGCACGCCATCTAGTGTGCACCGGATTGCCCCACTGACCATGTCGGAAAAAGACACCATTTCCATCCACCTTGTGCGCGAAGCCCTGTTGCAGAGCTGCGCGTCTGGAGCGGCCAGCGCCGAGGTGCTCGATAAAGTCGGCATCGCCCCGGCGCTGTTGGCGCAACCCGCTGCACGGGTTTCGGCCACGGTCTACGCACGCCTGTGGCGCCTGCTCGCCAGGCGCACGGACGATGAGTTCTTTGGCATGGACCCGCGCAAGCTCAAGTCCGGCAGCCTCGCGTTTCTGTGCCGTGCCGCGCTGGCGCAACCGAGCCTGGCGGCCGGGCTGGACACCGGCCTGGGGTTTCTCTCGTTGATGCTTGAGCAATTGCCTGCGCAGTTGGTGCGCCAGCAAAGCCTGGCAGAAATCGTGCTGGTCGAGCCCGATGTGGAAGCCAAGCGTGCGTTCACCTATTTCACCTACTGGATGATTGTCCATGGCGTGGCCTGCTGGCTGGCGGGGCGGCGGATTCCGATCCTGGCCATCGAGCTGCGATGCCCGCAGCCGGACTTCTGTGATGATTACCGGGTGATGTTCTCCGACAACCTGCGTTTCGATCGACCACGCACCCGCATGATCTTTTCCGCCGACTGCCTCGACCTGCCGATCAAGCGCAGCCCGGAGGAACTCAAGCGTTTCCTCGCCCATGCGCCGGCCAATATCCTGGTGAAATACCGCGACCCCGACAGCCTGGCCACGCGCATCAAGCACGACCTGCGCCAGCTGCCGCCAGACACCTGGCCTGAAACCGAGGGTTTTGCCGCCAGCCTGTGCATCTCCGCGTCCACCCTGCGCCGCCGCCTGGCGGAAGAGGGCCAGACCTATCAGGGCCTCAAGGACAGCGTGCGCAAGGAGCTGGCGATTGTGTGGCTGGCTGACGCGCAGATCAGCTTTGCGCAGATAGCCGAGCGATTGGGCTTCGCTGACACCAGCTCGTTCTACAAGGCGTTTCGTAAATGGAGCGGGTCGAATCCTGGGCACTATCGCAGCCTGATTCTCAATGAGGAGACCGCCTGATCGGTGAGCGCCTGACAGATGCTGGAGTTTACTGAGTAGCCCTTTTCCCAAAGTTAAAAAAGCCACGTAAATCCAGCCGGAAAACCCACGACAACCCGGCATCGCCTTCCTTAAATTTTGCGGCCAATTCCATTCGACAAGGACCGAATGCATGGCCCAGCCATATGCATTTATCAATGACCGTCTGCAAACCTCAACCGAACTCAAGGCCCGCCTGGACTTGAGCAAGTCAGCAGCCGAAAAGTTCGACATCCTGAATAACCACATCCGCAATGTCGTGGTGTTACCCGGCCAACTGGTGATTATCGGCGACCCGACGGCGGCGATGTGTACGCCGCAAGAAAAACGCTTGAATCAGGCGGCCTGGAGCATTCGTCACAGTGTGATGGCTGAGGGCGGTACCGACTTTGCGTTGCACAACTATGACCTGTTGCAGAAACTGCTGGGCTATACCTCGCTCGGGATCGGGACGGCGGGAGATGCGTGGAATCGCCACCTGACGGACATCGTCAAGACCCTGGAAGAAGTTGAAGCGTTGCACAAACAGTCTCTGCGCCGAGGCGGCGGTGCTGCGCGAGATGAGTTCCTGGCGCGCCGCCAAGTCCTGTTCAGCCGACTGGAAGCGCAGATGCGCGGCTTTGCCCGTTATGGCACCGGCCTGCGCAATGAAGGCTCAATCAAGAAGATGCTGGGGATCTCTACCAAGAGTTATCTGCAGAGTGGAGAGATCAGCCGGTATGCCGAGCGGATTTCGCGCATTGCCAGGACGGCCAAAGTGCTCAAGGCGGGTACGCCGTTGGGGATTGCTTTGAACACGGCGTCCACTGCGTTGGAGATCAAGGAGGCGTGTTCGACGGGGAGGGAGGAGCGGTGTGAGAAGGCGAAGTATGTGGAAGTGGGCAAACTGGGCGGCGGAATTTTGGGGGGGATTGGAGGCGGGGCTTTAGCCACTGCATTATGCTTCACCGTATTGGGCCCTACGACCGGGCCGGCGTCATTAAGTTGCTTGTTGATCGGGGGTGTAACTGCGGGCGCGATAGGGGGGAGTAAAGGGGGGGAACTCGGTGAGTATTTAGGTGAGAAACTGTATGAATATTGACTACTTATTCAACCAGCCTCTGAAGTTTTGGTTGGCGGCAGGTGGCATGATTCTGCTGCTTATCATCAACCTGCTTGGCTTTTTTATGGTCTGTAAACGCCTGGATGAAATGGAGGGCTATTTAGACAAATGCAACCTTGTCACCTTTAGCAAAAGGTTCTGGGGCGATTCGTTACGAGGGAAAGTGGTTCGACTTTGCGCAGTCATGGCTGCCGTTACAATGCCAGGGTGGAACATAAAGCGTGGTGTCTTGGACCGCCAGCAAGTGCAGGACTTCCCCCGCGGTCTTAAATATTTGCTTCGGAGCATGATGTTTAGCGGCATGTTTCTTCTAACGGTTGCAACCGCCGACACTGTGTATGAATGGCTACGCCACTAACCAAAAAAAGCCCCGTGACCGAATGGACCACGGGGCAAAAAATTGGCTGGATGCGACCAACCAAAGGAGCTCTTTAAATCATTTGGCGCTAGCCACCACCGTATCCGGCTGCCAGCCACCACCCAATGCCTTGTAGATCGCGACGATGCCGCGATACAGGTCCACTTCGGCCTGGGCCTGGGAGTCTTCGGCGGCCAGGCGTTCACGTTGCGCGTCGAGCAGTACCAGGAAGTCCACGGTGCCTTCGCGGTAGCGGATCGCCGCGAGGTCGGCAGCGGAGCGGCTGGATTCACTTTGACGGATCAGCGACACCAGGCGCTGCTGGCGCTTGCCGTAATCGCTGAAGGCGTTTTCCGATTCTTCCAGCGCCAGCAACACTTGCTGCTCGTAGGTGGCCAGGGCGCCGTCGGCCTCGGCATTGGCGCCGCGCAAACGTGCACGCACGCTGCCCAGGTCGAATGCGGCCCAAGTGATGCTTGGGCCCAGGGACCAGGCATTGGCGGCAGCCGAACCGATCTGCGAGCCGCGCCCGGCGGTAAAGCCGAGGAAGCCGCTGAGGCTGACCCGTGGGAACAGGTCGGCCTTGGCCACGCCGATCCGCGCGGTGGCGGCGGCCAATTTGCGTTCGGCGCTGAGGATGTCCGGGCGACGTTGCAGCAGTTGGCCCGGGTCACCGATCGGCAGCGCCTTGGCAATCGCCGGCAGGTCTTTGGGGCTCAGGTCCACGGTCAGCTTGTCGGGGCGCTGGCCGAGCAGGGTGGCGATGCGGTTCCGCTCGCGCACTTGTTCGGCTTGCAGTTGCGGCACGCTGGCTTCCACCGCCGCGAGGCGTGCGTCGGCGCGCTCCACATCCAGTTGGTCACCCACGCCGGCATCGCGCAGGCTGACGGTGATGGTGCGCGATTCCTGCTGGTTCTTCAGGTTGTCCAGGGCAATGCGTTCGCGCAACTGGGCGCCGCGCAGTTGACCGTAGGCATCCACCAACTCGGCAATCATGGTGACTTGCAGTTGGTACAGGTCGGCTTCGGCGACCTGTTGGTCAGCGTCGCTGGCTTCCAGGTTGCGGCGGATACGTCCGAACAAGTCGACTTCCCAGGCCATGTCCAGCCCCAGGTCGTAGCGCTCGCTGTTGACGCGCTTGGTGGTCTGGCCCGGGATCTGGCCTTTGCCCACGTCGCTGCTGACCCGGCTGGTGACCACCGGCATGATGTCGTTGGCCGCATCATCGCGGATCGCCCGTGCCGCGCGCAGGCGGGCAAACGCTACGCGCAGGTCGCGGTTACCGTCCAACGACTGGGTGACCAGCTGGTCGAGGGTCGGGTCGTCGAACTGTTGCCACCAGATGCCTTCGTACTTGGCATGGTCGTAGCTCTTGGTGTCGGCGGCGGCCGTGATATTGGCCGCCTCCAGGTTCTGGGTTTTGTAGTCCGGGCCCACGGCGCAGGCGCTCAGCGCCAGTACCAGCAAGCTCGGCAGAAAGACTTTCACGCTCATTGCTGTGTCTCCAGCTTCAAGGCCTTGGCCGCTTTGCGCGCCTCTTGGCGCTCCACATAGCGACGGATCAGTACGTAGAACA
>Ga0302347_1001597_pt1 | contig 26669 bp, 20 predicted proteins | sample PhyWR1_FD_202178 | JGI IMG/M metagenome (GOLD analysis project Ga0302347, IMG submission 202178) | Leaf surface microbial communities from wheat plants in UC Gill Tract Community Farm, Albany, California, United States - DLSL W.R1 (v2)... | ecosystem: Host-associated > Plants > Phyllosphere >...
CATCGTCATCTATGCGCGGATCATCCGGCTGGTACAGCTTTACCTGTCGATAGGCATTGATGCGGTTGATCTCCTCTCCCAGATATTCCCACACCACCCGGGTACAGGCCGGGTTGCGCCGGTCGCCACTGGATACCCCGGCCTTCAGGCCGTTGAGGCGGGTAATACGGCTTTTGAAGCTGGGAATGAGGATGGTCTGGCTCATTTCGTTGAAGGTGAGCGACTCGTAGTCGATGAGGAACACCCGGTCCTGCAACTGGAAAGCCGCACCCAGGTAGCGGCAACGTACTTCGGCATGCTGGTCGGCTGCGCTGGAGCGCTCCTGCCGCTCCTGACGTTCGAACAGGAAACGGCCGCGTTCCTCCCACAGATGCACCAGCGAGACGAGGATGGTGCCGGGTACCGACATGCAGTTGGAATACTCGAAGTAGTAACCGCAATAGCGCGACAAATTGCCCGCGTGTTCATGCAGCGGTCGGAACAGCTCGCTGATGGGGTCGCTGGGCTGATCGGCCAGGGTCGACACGCGGGCGCCGATCAACCGGGCGAACTGCTCGGCCGGCAGGTTCAGCTCGTAATCCTCGACACCGAAGAAATCGCCGATGCGCTTCAGGTTGAAAGCCGTCGGGCGGCTCTGGCCGCTCAGGTACTTGTTGAACTGCGCGCGGTTGATCGACAGCTGCCGGCAAACTTCGGAGATAGAGCGGTAGTGGCTGCAAGCCAGCTTGAGGTTGGTAGCGAAATGATCGCTCATGTGCGGAACCCAGGTGACGCGAATGGCGCCATTGTAGCATCAAGTCGCATCAAGTCAGAGCAATCCGCGAAATTGTAACCACTCTTGTCATGGCCAACCATGCGCCCCAACGAATAGCGGTGCGCCTGCCGTCCGCTGGTCTTTCCATGCGAAGAATAAGAATCGAGGTCATTTTCCAATGCTCGAAGCACTCAACGATTTCCTTTCCGGGAAACTCCTCATCGTGCTGATCGTCGGTCTCGGCGGTTACTTCACCATCCGTTCCCGGTTCGTACAGTTCCGCCATTTCGCCCACATGTTCACCGTATTCAAGGAATCGCTGCGTGGCCAGGCAGGCCAGCTGAGCTCTTTCCAGGCCCTGATGCTGAGCCTGGCCGGTCGCGTGGGCGCGGGTAACATCGCCGGTGTCGGCATTGCCGTGACCCTGGGTGGCCCAGGCGCGGTGTTCTGGATGTGGGTCACTGCGCTGGTCGGCATGGCCAGCAGCTTCTTCGAATGCACCCTGGCCCAGGTCTACAAACGCGCCGACGGCGACGGCCTGTACCGCGGTGGCCCGGCCTACTACATCCAGCACGGCCTGAAGCTGAAAAGCATGGCCATCGTGTTCTCGGTGCTGCTGCTGGTCACTTACGGCTTTGCCTTCATCGGCCTGCAGTCGTACACCGTGACCCACTCGCTGCAGAACGCCTTTGCCTTCGACCCAAGGCACACCGGTATCGTCCTGGCCGTGCTGCTGGCCGTCACCTTCATCGGCGGCATCAAACGCATCGCTGCGGTTTCCGACCTGCTGGTACCGGTCAAGACCCTTGCCTACATCGGCGTGACCCTATACGTGATCGGCACCCAGATCGAGCACGTGCCTGCCATGCTGGAAACCATCTTCAAGAGCGCCTTCGGCCTTGATCCAGCGTTTGGCGGCCTGCTTGGCAGCGCCATCGTCATGGGCGTGAAGCGTGGTGTGTTCGCCAACGAAGCCGGCCTGGGTAGCGCGCCTAACGTCGCCGCCGTGGCGGCAGTGAAGCACCCGGGCGCGCAGGGCGTGGTCCAGGCCTTCAGCGTGTTCCTCGACACCTTCTTGATCTGCACCTGCACCGCACTGCTGATCTTGCTGTCGGGCTTCTACACCCCAGGCTTCGAAGGCGACGGCATTGTCCTGACCCAGAACTCGCTGGCCGCTGTGGTCGGTGACTGGGGCCGTGTGTTCGTCAGCGTGGCGCTGTCGCTGTTCGTCTTCACCTGCATCCTCTACAACTACTACCTGGGCGAGAACAGCCTGCAGTTCCTCAGCCGCAACCGCGTGGTGCTGATGATCTTCCGTGGCCTGGTACTGGCACTGGTGGTATGGGGTTCGATGCAGGACCTGTCGACCGTGTTCGCCTTCGCCGACATCACCATGACCTGCCTGGCCTTCGTCAACCTGGTGGCCCTGGCCATGCTGTTCAAGGTCGGCCTGCGGGTGATGAACGACTACGACGACCAGCGCAAGGCCGGTATCCAGCAACCGGTGTTCGACTCGAGCAAATTCGTCGACCTGGACCTGGACCGCAATGCCTGGCCTGCCAATGCCCAGGCCGAAACAGCCGCTGACAAAATGGCCGCTCAAGCCCAGCCACAGCGCTGATACCCTGCGCTACCCAGCCGCCCCGTTCGCGGGCGGCTTTTCTTTCTCCGCTCACCGCTACGGATGCTTTCCATGCGTGCAGTCAAGAATCTTCTCGTTCTCTATACCGGTGGCACCATCGGCATGCTCGAAACCCCGGAAGGCCTGGCGCCAGCCGGTGGTTTTGAAGCGCGCATGCGCGAACACTTCGCCCAGATGGCCGATGCGCCCCAGCTGCAATGGACCCTGCAAGAGCTGAACCCGCTGCTGGACAGCGCCAACATGCAGCAGCACAACTGGCTGGCGATGCGCGATGCCATCGTCGAAGCGGTGGATGTGGCTGGCCATGATGGCGTGCTGGTGTTGCACGGCACCGACAGCCTGGCCTACAGCGCCGCGGCATTGTCGTTCCTGTTGCTGGGCCTGCCAGCAGCGGTGCTGCTGACCGGTTCGATGCTGCCGGCAGGTGCCGGCGGCAGTGACGCCTGGGACAACCTGTGTGGCGCGCTGCGCCAGTTCGAACAGGGGCTGGAGGATGGCGTGCAGCTGTATTTCCACGGTCAGCTGCTGCATGGCTGCCGGACATCGAAACTGCGCAGCGAAGCGTTCGATGCCTTTGCTGCACTGCCGCGCCATCGTGAAGGCCAGCGTGCCGCCGAATTGCCGGCGGTGCTGGGCTATCGCCAACAGCGCCAGCCGGTCAACCTGGCGGTGATGCCGGTGTTCCCGGGCCTGCGTGCCGAACACCTGAAAGCGCTGCTCGACAGCGGTGTGCAAGGGCTGCTGCTGGAGTGCTATGGCAGCGGTACCGGGCCTTCGGATGACCAGGCATTGCTGGATGCGCTGCGCGCGGCGCGCCAGCGCGGGGTAATGCTGGCGGCTATCAGCCAGTGCCCTGAAGGGTCGGTGGTGTTCGATACCTATGCGGCGGGTAACCGCCTGCGCGGGGCCGGGCTGGTCAGTGGCGGCGGCATGACCCGCGAGGCGGCACTGGGCAAGATGGTTGCGCTGCTGGGGGCCGGGCTGGATGTCGACACGGCAGAGCGGTGGTTTGCCCTGGATCTATGTGGGGAGCGGGCCTGACAGGCCCGAGAAAATGGCGGAAGGCAGCGGGAGTCGAACCTGCCCGGGAACGGCTGCCGTCCCCAACCGGGTTTGAAGCCCGGCCGCGCCACCGGGCGCGATTGCCTTCCTTGTATTCAGTGCCTGGCCTGCTGCTGGGCCAGGGCGCTGTCGGCGCGGATGTAACGCTGGTCGGCCACCCTGCGGGTCAGGCCAATGCGGTCGAAATACTCCAGCACCTGCACACTGCGCTTGCGACCGATGCCCAACATATCGCGAAACGCGGCAACCTGCACTATCGGCGTCTCGCTGGCCTGCCCCAGCAGCAGCTCTGCCATGCGCTGTAGCGTCGAATCAGGGTAGAACAGGTCGCGCACCACCTGGTGCACCATGCCCAGCCGGGCCAGCTTGCGCAGCAACAGGCGCACGTCGGCTTCAGCACGGTTTTCTTCGGTTGCCAGCGTCCTCACCCACGGCGGATCGTACCGGCCCGCCAGCAACTTCGGCTGCAAGCGCGCCCACAACGCACTGTCGGCTTCGCTCAACTGCACCTTGTGATCAGGCAAATGCAACCATGGTCCGCTGCTGGCCAGGGCACCGCTATCGAGCAGCTCATCCAGCAGGCTGACGAATGCGGGTCGCTCCAGGGGCAAGGCGGCGAAGCGGCGCAGGCGGTCACGGTCCGGGCCAAGCTGGTCGGGCTCTTGCTGGTGAAAGCGCGCCAGCTGCTCCAGCACCTGCTGCCTGAGCGCCTGCCACTGGTCGTAGGCAAAAAGCAGTTGGCCTTGCCGTGTGGCCACCACCAGCACGTCCTTGGGCAACTGCCAGGTTTCGCGCAGGCGATTGAATTGCCGCTCGAGGCGCTGTGGGTCGAGACCACCGGGGGCGCTGCCAAGCAGGGCGGGCAGGGCTGCCTCCAGGTCCTCGGCGTCACGCAGCACCTGCAACTGGCGCAGGCGCTGTTCGCTGCGGCGCTGGCGGCCAGGCGCAAACGGGTCCAGCACCTTGCCGCCGCCCAGGGTGCGCTGGGCACGCTGGTCGCGCAGTACCAGGCGGTCGCCGTGCACCGCCTGCAGCGGCGCGTTGAGCAGCAGCTGGGCGAACATGCGCTGGCCGGCTGCCAGGGTTTCGCCTTCCAGCAACGCCACACGGGCCGTCACATCCTGGGTACCGAGGTGCACGTGCACGGCGCTGAAATGTTCGAAGGTACGCGTCTCGCCCGGTAACAGGCGCAGTTCGATATCCACTCGAACGCTGGGCGCATGCAGCCACTCGGGCAGCAACCAGTCCCCGCGGTGTACCTGCTCGACGGCCAGGCGATCAGCCGCAATGTTCAGCGCCACCCGCTGGCCCGCTTCAGCCACCAGCGCAGCCTGGTTCTGGGCATGCAGGCCGCGCACCCGTACCGGCTTGCCGGCCTTGCCCAGCAACAATGTCTCGCCGACACTGACCCGCCCGGCCAGCGCCGTTCCGGTGACTACCACACCCGCACCGGTCACCGCGAAGGCACGGTCGACAGCCAGGCGAAAGCCACCCTGCACACTCCTTTGCCCCACCCGCGCCTCGGCCTCCAGCAAGGCCTGGCGCAGCGCTTCGACCCCTTCCCCACTGAGGCTCGACAACGGGAACTGCCGTGCCCCGGCATACGGCCCGGGCGCCAGCAGTTCGCCGACCTGTGCCTGCACTTCAGCCAGGCGGGCCGGCTCGACCCGGTCGCTTTTGCTGATCGCCACCAACGCCTGGGGAATGCCCAGCAGTTCGATGATCGCCAGGTGCTCGCGGGTCTGTGGCATCACCCCATCGTCGGCAGCGACCACCAGCAACACCAGGTCGATGCCATGGGCACCGGCCAGCATGTTGTGGATAAAACGCTCGTGGCCGGGCACATCGATAAAGCCGGTCAGCGCTGCACCTTCGGCCAGCGCTGCATAGCGGTAGCCAAGGTCGATGGTCATGCCACGGGCACGCTCTTCCTGGCGCTGGTCACCGGCCTGGCCGGTCAGCGCCTGCAGCAGCGCGGTCTTGCCATGGTCGATGTGGCCGGCAGTGCCGACAATCACTGCACCGGCCCCAGCTGCAGGGCTGGCAACTGCGCCAACCACTGGGCTTCGTCATCCAGTTGGCGCAGGTCCAGCCACAAGGCGTCATCGTCGATACGGCCGAGCACTGGCACTGGCAGGTCGCGCAAGGCCCGCTCAAGCACATGCAGGCTGCGCCCGCGCAGCTTTTTCGACACCTGCGGGCGCAGGCACAAGGCTGCACTGGGCAGGCGCGCCACGGGCTGGCTGCCACTGCCGATCATGCCCAGCGCCGGTTCGACACTGACCGCCCATTGCTCACCGACGCGGGCCTTGAGTTCAGGGGCCAGGCGCTCGGCCTGGGCGTGGATCTCGGCCTGGTTGCGGGTGAGCAGGCGCAGGCTGGGCAGGCGCTCGGCCAGGCGGTCAGGGTTGCGATACAGCGCCAACACGGCTTCCAGTGCGGCGAGGGTGATCTTGTCGACACGCAACGCGCGCTTGAGCGGGTTTTTCTTGATCCTGGCGATCAGCTCCTTGCGCCCCACGATGATCCCGGCTTGCGGCCCCCCCAGCAGCTTGTCGCCACTGAAGGTGACAATATCGGCGCCGTCGGCCAGGGCCTGGCGCACCGTGGGTTCGGCGGGCAGCCCCCAGCGGGTGAGGTCGAGCAGGCTGCCGCTGCCCAGGTCCTCGAGCAGCGGCAATTCGTGTTGCCTGGCGATGCACGCCAACTCGGCAGTGGGCACCTGGGTGGTGAAGCCCTGGATGCTGTAATTGCTGCAATGCACACGCATCAGCAAGCCAGTGCGCGGGCCGATGGCGGCTTCGTAGTCGCGGGCGTGGGTGCGGTTGGTGGTGCCGATTTCGTGCAGCTTCACACCGGCGCGGGCCATGATGTCGGGGATGCGGAAGGCACCGCCGATCTCGATCAGCTCACCACGGGAGATGATGCCCTCCTTACGCGCGCCCAGGCTGTTCAGCGCCAGCAGCACCGCGGCTGCGTTGTTGTTGACCACGGTGACGGCTTCGGCACCGGTCAGTTCGCGGATCAGGCCTTCGATCAGGTCGTCACGGTCGCCACGCTTGCCGCTGGCCAGGTCAAACTCCAGGTTGAGCGGGTAGCGGGCGGCGGTCTGCATGGCTTCAATGGCCTCTTCCGGCAACAGTGCACGACCCAGGTTGGTGTGCAGTACGGTGCCGGTAAGGTTGAACACTCGGCGGACCTGGCTGCGTTGCTGGATGGCGAGGCGTTCGCCGCTACGGCCGAGCAGGATTTGCGGGGCCAGTTCGGCACTGCCGACTTGGCCATTACGGGCAGGGTCGCGCAGGTCGTCGAGCAATTGGCGCAAGGTGGCGAGGACCGCGTCGCGGCCGTGGCGGTCGATCAGTGGGAGACAGGCCGGGTGGCGCAGAAGGGTATCGATGGAGGGCAGGCGTGGGATGTCGCTGGCGAGGGTGATGGACATTCGGTACTACCTTGGACTGATCCGTTGTCTGTTCCGGCCCTTTCGCGGGTAAACCCGCCCCCACAGGATTGTGCGCGGACCTTGTGGGAGCGGGTTCACCCGCGAAGCAGGCAACTCGGTGTTTCAGTGTAGACACTCGGCCACTAGCCGGGCGCGAGCATCAGGTTGGGCGCCATTCGATGGAAGCCCTCCTCGTCCAGCCGCATATCCAGCGCCAGGCTGGCCAGGTCATCGGCGAGCGGCTCGGCCGCCGCATCGTTCTCCAGATAGTTCTGCTTCAGGTAGCTCTGACACCCTGGGCAGCATTCGGCCCGCAGCGGCGCCTTGCCCGGTGCATGGCGATCGTCTTCAAGGCTGGTATAGCGCAAATCCTTGCTCGAATCGCAGTACACGCACTTGACCCGCACCACATGCCACTCGCAGGCACACAGCGAGCAAGCCAGATAGCGCAGGCCATTGTGCTTGCCGCGGTTACGCACCACTCCGGCCATCGCCGGCGAACCGCAGGCCGGGCATTGGGCCAGGCTGCCGGCGGGATTGAGCTCGGCCACTGGCAATGACAGCAGCCAACTGGACCATGCGGCCTGCAGCGCGGCCCCGATGAAGGGCACCAACGCCGCTGGCACCGCGTCGTACTGGCCAGCAAGCAGGGCAACACCCCAGCCCTTGTGCTGGTGTTCATCGCTGTCACGCAGCGCTTGCAACGCATCTCCCAACGCACCGCTGGTCTCGCTGTTGAAGTGCGCCAGCAAGGCCTGCAGCCAAACCAGCCAAGCTCCTTCACGCACCAGCCCGTCAGCCGCCAGCGGTGGCAGACCATGACTTATGCACAGGCGCTGACGCTCTGCCGCGACCGGCACATCACCAGGCGGGTTATCCACCAGCTGCTGCTGGATACGGCACAACCGCGCGATAAACTTCATGTAATCGCCGAGGGCGTTACCCGCGGCCAACTGCTCAAGGCGCACCGCCCGCAGTTCGAACAGGTTGGCGGGCGGCATATGCAGAAACGGCGGCGTTACCGCCGACGTTTCAATCTGCCCGGGCTCGAGTATCGTGCTCAAACGTTCATCCTTCTTCACGTCGGTGATGGGTCGGGGTCTTGTCACCGGTCACTTCGCGGTACCACAACTTATGATGCTTGCGCGCCCAAGGGCGGCTGACCCAACCATGCAACATGGCGCCGATCGACCCCTTGATCCAGATACCCGCGTAGATATGCACGATGATGCTGAGGATCAGCACGAACGCGGCCAGAGCATGCAACAGGGCAGACAAACGGATAACTTCGATGCCGAACAGATGGCTGAAGTACGCCCGCCAGATCACCACACCGGTGACAAGAAGGGCCAGCATGCATAGCAGCAGGGTCCAGAACAGCAGCTTCTGCCCGGCGTTGTACTTGCCAACCGGCGGCACGCCCTCCTCCTCGTTGAGCATCACCCGGTCGATACGGCGCAGCCACAGGCGGTCGTTGGCGGTGATGAAGTTGGCGCGCCAGAAGCGCACCACCAGGCCGAGGAAGAACACGAACATCGCCACGCCCAGGAACGGATGCAGAATGCGCGTCCACGGCCCGCCGCCGAACAGGTGACTAAGCCAGAACAACGCCGGATGGAACAGCGCCAGCCCGGACAAACCGGCGGTCATGAACAGGATGGCGACGATCCAGTGGTTGGTCCGTTCGTTGGCGTTGTAGCGCAGGATGGGTCTGTTGTCGTTCATGGCCGCTGCTCCCCTTGCCCACCGGGCCTGGTCGGATCAAAGACATGGACGGCCGGGTCCACCTGATGCACCGACGTGTCTGCCGGGTGCACGCTGCCGTCCGGCGGGAGAGGATTTTCGTCTCCTTCGACGCGCTGTGGGCCGACCCGTACGTAATGGAAGAATCCGGCCAGCACCGCCGCGCCCATGGCCAGCAGCGCCAGCGGTTTGGTGAAGCCTTTCCACAGCCCCACCAGCGGGCTGATCACCGGTTGGTCCGGCAGGCCGGCGTACAGCCTGGGCGTGTCGGCATGGTGCAGGACGTACATCACATGGGTGCCGCCGACGCCGTCCGGGTCGTACAGCCCGGCATTGTCGAAACCCCGAGACTTCAGGTCGACAATGCGCTCGGCGGCATGCACCTTCATCTCCTCCTTGCTGCCGAACACGATCGCCCCGGTCGGGCAGGTTTTTACACACGCCGGCTCCAGGCCCACGCTGACGCGGTCGGAGCACAGGGTGCACTTGTACGCCTTGTGGTCCTTCTGCGAGATACGCGGGATATTGAACGGGCAACCGGTGATGCAGTAGCCGCAGCCGATGCAGTGGTCCTGGTTGAAGTCGACGATGCCGTTGGCGTGCTTGATGATCGCCCCCGGGCTGGGGCAGGCCTTCAGGCAACCTGGGTCGGCGCAGTGCATGCAGCCGTCCTTGCGGATCAGCCACTCCAGGTTGCCGTCGTCGCGCTCGTGCTCGGTGAAACGCATCAAGGTCCAGGTCTCGGCGGTGAGGTCCTGGGGGTTGTCGTAGGTACCATGGTTGTGGCCGACCTCGTCACGCAGTTCGTTCCACTCCGAACACGCCACCTGGCAAGCCTTGCAGCCGATGCACTTGGTGGTGTCGATCAGCTTGGCGACCTCCTCCAGCTGGCGTACCGAGGGCGGTACGGTGGTGGTGGCCGAGCGGGCAATGATGTCTTGGCTGGCCATCAGAGTTTCTCCACTTTGACGAGGAACGACTTGGACTCTGGCGTCTGCGTGTTGCCGTCACCCAGGAATGGCACCAGGGTGTTGGTCAGGTAGCCATGCCGGGTAGCCCCGGTGAAGCCCCAGTGCAACGGGATGCCGATCTGGTGCACGGTCTGGTTGTTGACCTGCAGCGGGCGAATCCGCTTGGTCACCACCGCCACCGCATCGATATGCCCGCGCTTGCTGGATACCCGCACCCGATCGCCGGCCTTGATGCCCTTCTCGTTGGCCAGCACCTCGCCGATCTCGACGAACTGCTCGGGCTGGGCAATGGCGTTGAGCCGGCAATGCTTGCTCCAGAAATGGAAGTGCTCGGTCAGCCGGTAGGTGGTGGCCGCGTACGGGAACTCGTCGTGGGTGCCGAGGGTGTCCCACACCGAATCGAAGATCCGCCCGGCCGGGTTGCTGGTGGCTTTCTTGTTCTGCGGGTGCAGGGGGTTGATGCCTATCGGCGTCTCGAATGGCTCGTAGTGTTCCGGGAACGGGCCTTCGGCCATCTTGTCGATGGCGAAGAAACGCGCCACGCCTTCGGGGTTCATGATGAACGGGTTCATGCCCGCCTCGGGTGGCGAATCGACCTTGAAATCCGGCACATCGGTGCCGGTCCAGGCTTTGCCGTTCCACCACACCAGGCGTTTTTTCTCCGGGTCCCAAGGCTTGCCCTGGGGGTCGCTGGAGGCACGGTTGTAGAGGATGCGCCGGTTGGCCGGCCAGGCCCAGGCCCAGTTCTGCACCTGGTGCATGCCGTACGGGTCGCTGTTGTCGCGGCGAGCCATCTGGTTGCCCTGCTCGGTCCAGCATCCGGCGAAGATCCAGCAGCCTGACGCGGTACTGCCATCGTCCTTCATCTGGCCAAAGCCCGAAAGCTGCTGCCCGGCCTTGATCACTGCACCGGTCGGGTCGGTGACATCGGTAACTGCCCAGCCATTCATCTCCTTGGCCAGCTCTTCCGGGGACGGCTCATCAGGGATCTTGTATGGCCAGTCGATGTTCATGATGGCGTCGGGGTAGGCACCGCCTTCCTTGCTGTAGCGCTCACGCAGGCGGATGAACAGCTCGCTCATGATCTGCACGTCGGTACGGGTCTCGCCAGGGCCGTCGGCGCCCTTCCAGTGCCACTGCAGCCAGCGGCTACTGTTGACCAGCGAGCCATCCTCCTCGGCGAAACAGGTGGTGGGCAGGCGGATCACTTCGGTCTGGATGCTGGCCGTATCGACGTCGTTGAACGGCCCGGCATTGCGCCAGAACTCCGAGGTCTCGGTGGCCAGCGGGTCCATGATCACCAGCCACTTGAGCTTGGCCAGTGCGGCGGTGACACGGTTCTTGTCCGGCAGCGCGGCAATCGGGTTGAAGCCTTGGCACATGTAGCCGTTGACCTTGCCCTGGCCCATCATCTCGAACATGCGCAGCACGTCGTAGGCCGGTACATCGAGCTTGGGCAACCAGTCATAGCCCCAGTTGTTTTCTGCCGTGGCGTTGGCGCCGTACCAGGCCTTCATCAGGCTGACGTGGAACTTGCCGTAGTTCTGCCAGTACGACAGCTGCCCCGGGCGCAGCGGCTTGGACGCACGCTTGTCGATGTAGGTGGCGTAGTCCTGCTCGGCGTCGCCGGCCAGGGTCAGGTAGCCTGGTAGCGAATTGGACAGCAGGCCGAGGTCGGTCAGGCCCTGGATGTTGGAGTGCCCGCGCAGGGCGTTGACCCCGCCACCCGGCATGCCGACGTTGCCCAGCAGCAGTTGCACCATGGCCGCACTGCGGATGATCTGCGCACCAATCGAGTGCTGCGTCCAGCCCAGCGCGTAGAGGATGGTCATGGTCTTGCCCGGTACCGAGCAAGTGGCGATCTCCTCCCACACCTTCATCATCTGCTGCTGCGGCATGCCACAGGTCATGCTCGCCAGCTCGGGGGTGTAGCGGCTGTAGTGCTGTTTCATCAGCTGGAACACGCAACGGGGGTGCTGCAAGGTCGGGTCGACCTTGGCAAAGCCGTCTTCACCCAGCTCGTAACCCCAGCCGGACTTGTCGGCATACACCCGCTTGGCCTCGTCGTAGCCGCTGAACAGCCCGTCTTCGAAGCCATAGGTCTCTTTGACGATGAACGACACGTCGGTGTAGTTGCGCACGTACTCGTGCTGGATCTTGTCGTTGCTCAGCAGGTAATTGATCAGCCCGCCCATGAAGGCAATATCGGTACCGGTACGGATCGGCGCGTAGTAGTCCGCCACCGAAGCGGTTCGGGTAAACCGCGGGTCGACCACGATCAGCCGCGCCTTGTTGTGCGCCTTGGCCTCGGTCACCCACTTGAAGCCGCAAGGATGCGCTTCTGCTGCGTTGCCACCCATCACCAGGACCAGATTCGCGTTGGCGATATCTGACCAGTGGTTGGTCATGGCGCCACGGCCGTACGTCGGGGCAAGACTTGCCACCGTCGGGCCATGTCAGACACGTGCCTGGTTATCGAACCCCAGCATGCCTGTTGCGCGGACCACCTTGTGGGTCAGGTAGCCTGCCTCGCTGGAGGCAGCAGAGGCAGCCAGAAAACCGGTGGTTAGCCAGCGGTTGACTGTCTGCCCCTGGGCGTTTTTCTCGATAAAGTTGGCGTCGCGGTCCTGTTTCATCAGGTCGGCGACGCGGTCGAGCGCCTCGTCCCAGTTGACCCGCACCCACTCCTTGCTGCCCGGCTTGCGTACTTCGGGGTACTGCAGCCGGCTCGGGCTGTGGATAAAGTCCAGCAGGCCGGCGCCTTTCGGGCAGAGGGTGCCGCGGTTGACCGGATGGTCGGCGTCGCCTTCGATATGGATGATGTTCTGTTTGACGTTTTTACCCGCATCACCCTGGCTGTACAGGATCAGGCCGCAGCCGACCGAGCAGTAGGGGCAGGTGTTGCGCGTCTCGAGGGTGTGCGCCAGCTTGAAGTGACGCACCTGCTCGGCGAATGCCGGTGTCGGGGCCATACCCAACGCCGCAAGGCTCGAGCCTCCAAGGCCGACGGCGGCGACCTTGAAGAACTGCCGACGGTTCAGGTCCATCGTGCACTCCTGATCAGGTTTGGACGCGCGGAACATGGCCGGCGCCTCTCGGTAGTCACGGTGGCGGCCAATTGATGGCTGCCAACCGTTAAGACTAGTCAAGAATCCGCAAGGTGCGATGACCTGGGTCAGGTGGTAGCGCTTTATTCACGCTCAGGCACGCGGCAGGTTGCGCACCACGTTCAGCGCCGCACTGCTCTGCGCCACCGGCATGATCTCGATGCTGTTGATGTTCACATGCGCTGGCTGCTCGGCAATCCAGGCCACCGTGGCTGCGATATCTTCCGGCAGAATGGCCTGCACGTCGCGATACAGCGCCTGCACCGCCTCCAGGTCACCGTTCAGACGCACCAGAGAAAAATCAGTGCCCGAGCATAGGCCAGGCTCGATGTTGCTCACCCGTATCCGAGTACCGGCGAGGTCGGCACGCAGGTTGAGGCTGAACTGGCGGACGAAGGCCTTGCTGGCGCCATACACATTGCCGCCCGGGTAGGGATAGGTGCCGGCAATGGAGCCGATATTGATGATCATGCCGCTGTCGGCTTCGACCATACGCGGCAGGACCTTGTGGGTGACCATCGCCAGGCCGGTGATGTTGGTGTCGATCATCTGCTGCCAGTTTTCCGCGCTGCTGGCCTGGGCTTTGTCGACGCCTAGCGCCAGGCCGGCATTGTTGACCAGCAGGTCGATCTGCAGCTTGGCATCGGCAATCTGCTCCATCGCCGTCCCGAGTGATACCGGGTCGGTAACGTCCAACGCCAGGGGGATGAAATTGACCCCCAGTTCTGTCTCCAGCGCCTGCAGCTTGTCCAGGCGCCTGGCGCCGCCCAGCACACGGTAGCCTTTGGCAATCAGTGTGCGGCAGATGGCCCGGCCGAACCCCGAAGAGGCGCCAGTCACGAATGCAGTTTTCATCAGTTTTCTCCAAATGGGTGGGTCAGACCAGGTATTTGACGCCCAGGCTGGTGAACAGGCAGAGCATCGAGAACACCAGCGCCTTGCGCACCACTTCATTGCCTTTGCGCAGGGCCAGGGCACTGCCCAGGTGGTTGCCGAGAATGTTGCAGGCCACCAGCGGCAGGGCCAGCAGGTACACGACCTTGCCGGCGATGACGAAGGCCACCAATGCACCGATGTTGGAGGCGAAATTGAAGGTCTTGGAGTTGGCCGAGCTGGACACCAGGTCCATTCGCAGCAGGTAGTGGAAGGCAATGATGAACATGCTGCCGGTGCCCGGGCCGAAGAATCCGTCATAGAAGCCGATGGCAAGGCAGGTAAGCGGAACTACGGTATAGAGCACCCGCGATGACAATTCACGCTCCTCGACTGGCCGGTCCTTTGGTGTCAGGAAGATAAGGATGCCGAACGGGATCAACGCCAGGATGATCTTGCCTACGGTCTCCTGGGGGATGGAGACGATCAGATGCGCGCCCAGGTAGGCACCAAGCAACGAGAATGGCACCCCGACCAGCGCCACCTGCCAGACCATCCTGCTGTTGGCCAGAAAGTTTCGAATAGCAGCCAACGTGCCCAAGGTACTGACCAGCTTCTCCTGCCCCAGCGCGACCTGCGGCGGCATGCCGACCAGCAGAAACCCTGGGACCAGAAACAACCCGCCGCCACCTGCGATGCTGTCGACAAACCCGGCGACAAATGCAATCGCCCCGAGCATCAGGATCGCCAACAACCAGTGTTCCGCCCAAAAGGCTCCTAACAGTTCCATAGCAGTACTTCCATCGAGTCGGTGAAAAAGATCAGGAGAGGACTTCGTACAGGTGGTCCGCTCGCGCGAAATGCACCCGGTTCAAGTCGTTGACCGCAAACAGACGTAACAGCCAGCGGTCGGCACCATCGTTCTGCGGCTCGAAGCCATCGCGGGCGTGCAGCACACGCTGGTTCTTGAAGATCATGAAATCACCCGGCAGCAACAGGTGCGGTTCGTCGAAGCGGCGGGTTTCCAGCACCGATCGCAGGTTTGCCAGAGCCTGCTCTGCACGCAAGTTCAGCCCGTGGGTGTTCTCGCTGTCGAAGCGGCACAGCCATTCACCGGCGTGACCACGGGCCAGCACCGGCAGCTCGGCCGTGCACCGACGATTGCCGGTAAACGAGTCGGGGCGGCGGACTTCGAACTGCGGCAGGGAAAGCTCACGAACCGCCGAGGCAGGTAATGCCGCCACTACCGCATCAAGATTGACCAGCGTCGTGCTGATGCGCGGGTCACAGCGCATGCCGAAGAACGAGAGATATTCCGGGCAGCAGGACGCCGTGCCAAGTGGCTCGGATGACAGCGGCAAGTCCGGGTTATCCACATGGTAGGAAAAGCGCAACCGCGAGCCATGGGAACTCTTGTGGCTGGATGCATTGCGCGACGGAATGACGTGGCGGAACAGCCGGCCGTTGTTCTCCCCTTCGTAAACGATCGGGTTGATACCCATCAGGCTCTGCATGCTCAGTGTTACCAAGCAGGCAATTGGCGTACTCCCCGGGCTTAGCACACCGGAATAAGGAGTGGGCGGGATGTCCCGATCCCGGGGGCAGTTGCGCACGATCATGCTAGTCAGGTGCGGGTCTTCGACAAACCCGCGAATCTGCTGGCACAACCCCTTGCCCAGCACCTCCTGAGCCTGGTCCCTGAGCTGTGGGTAAAGCTCCTTGCTGGTCTCGAAATCGAGAGGGGTGTTGTTCAGCAGGGTTTGCCAGGCACTGGAGCTAACCCAGGGCAGGCGGATCTCAAGTGAAGCCTGAGGCTCGGTCACTTGATGCAGGTGTGCGCTTTCCATTTCGAGTGTTATTCCATTGAGCTGGCTCGAGGCCGTTCGATGTCGTGCTAGGCCGGGCAGAGGCGGCAGACGTTATAATTTTTCCCTTTCACAGCGGTGTGACGACACGTAGAGGCAACCGGCAGGTCGCGCTCACATTGCATCGACTCAATCATTGTAATTACAAAAATAAAATCGATTCAATCCATTTCTGCGAAGCAAATAGATGCCGATTGAATCGATTCAATCAACTCATTGATTTCAAAAGGTTTCTGGTCGATGGCGCAATGCTCAGGGCGTCCAGTCCGACGTGGAGTAGGCGGAGGACGAACAAGGCCGACATGAAAGCGCAGTACGCAAGCATGGCAATCAAGGTAATTTACCCGTAGGAAAACACAATTACCCCTATAAGACCTTTCGTGCTAGGCTTTCGCGTTCTCGCAGATTCTGGTGCCATTTCCATGTGGGTTCCTCACTACAGCGACCTGGCGCAGCCGGTCTACCTGATGATCGCCGATGCTCTTGAGCAGGACATTGGCAACGGCCGGCTGGTGGCAGGCGAACGTCTGCCAACGCTCAAGGACCTCGCCGAGTCCTTGAACGTGACACCCGGCACTATCGGGCGCGCCTATGACGAAGCGGCCAAACGCGGCCTGGTAGTGGGCGAAGTCGGGCGGGGTACCTTCGTCCTGCAGCAACGCCAGGCGCAAACGCCTCCCCCGTCAACACGCCAAACGCCGATACCGCCCGAGCGAGAAAGCGGCCAGATCGACCTGTCGATCATCAAACCCGATGACGCGCACATGACGGACTGGCTGCGGGGGGCCATAACCGAACTGGCCCAGTCACCCGACCTGGTGCAAGTACTCGACTACGTGACCGAGGGCGGCCATGCCACCCATAAACAAGCCGGCGCGGCCTGGATTCAGCGTTGGTTGCCGGAAGCGCGCTGGCAACAGGTGGTGCTGACCTCGGGCGCCCAGCACGGCCTGCTGGTAGCCATCAGCAGCCTGTCGAAGAATGAAGACGTGGTGTTGTGCGAGTCCTTCTGCTACCCGGGCATCATTTCCCTGGCCCATAGCATGGGGCGCCGTCTGCGCGGCGTGGCCATGGACGAGCACGGGCTGATCCCCGAAGCACTGCGTGCGGCGTGCCTGGAGCACCGCCCTTCCCTTCTGGTGTGTGTCACCACTCACCAGAACCCGACCAACACCATCATGCCCCACGCACGGCGCCAGGCCATCGCCGAAATCGCCCGCGAGTTCGACCTGTTCATCGTCGATGATGATATCTACGGTTTTCTCGAACCCGCGCCGGACTACAAACCCCTGGCTGCCTATGCGCCAGAGCGCTCGGTGTACCTCACCAGCCTGTCCAAGAGCGTGCTGCCTGCGCTGCGCATCGGCTACCTTTATGCGCCGCCGCAAACGCTCTCACGATTATCGTCGATGGTGCGCAGCAGTGTCTGGATGCCTTCGCCGCTGATGGCACAACTGGCCAGCAACCTGATCAACAGCGGCATGGCCGACCGCCTGGTGCAGGTGCAGCAGGAGGAAGCGGCGGCGCGCCAGTGCATGGCGCAGCAGATTCTTGGCAAGTACAAGATCCGCAGCCAGCCCAACAGCTTCCACATCTGGCTGGAGTTGCCCGCCCCCTGGACCAGCGACGAGTTTGCCAACCTGGCCCGCAGCAACGGCGTCACGGTGGTGAGTGGCAGCCAGTTCCTGCCCGAACGTAGCAACGCCACCTGTGGGGTGCGGATTGCGCTGATGACACCAAGCCGTCAGGAACTGGGCTTTGCATTGACCAAGCTGGTCAGCTTGCTGGATTCGCCGGAGCCGCGGCTGTTCTATTGAAGCGCTGCCTGATATCAGCCAACGAGGTGTAGCAGAACGGCCCCAGCCAGAACGAGGCTCACGCCCACTACCTGAAAACAGGACAATCGCTCGCGATAGAAGAAGAAACCAAGTACTGCGGCGATGCCTCCCGACAGTGTGCTGATCACCGTGACGATGGAAATCGAACCATTCAGCACCCCCCAGGAAAAAGCAGAAAAACCACCCAGGTTGAACAGGCTGGCACTACACAATGTCGCATAGGTTCTTGGCCTAATGGCCGACCAGCACCTCATCAGCCTGAGCGCCTCGGGCATCAGGAAGATCACCCCTACTGCATACCCTAGCGCCAACATGTTCACAGGGCCGAGCGATGGCAGCGCATATTTACCTTGGAGCCAGAAACTGACGCCGTATAGGGCCGCAGCCAACAGAGCGAACGCAACTGGCAACCGGCTCATCGGACGCCCCTGTTCACCAGACCGGTTCCCGCTGCTACTGGCCAATAACACACCGATGAAACAGGTCAGCAAGGCAATAAACTGCCAAGGCGACAATTCCTCACCACCGAGCCAGGCCAACAGCGTGGTAAAAACTCCGTAAGTGGTTACCAGCGGAGCCACAACAGCTGTCTTGCCGATAGCGAAGGCTTTGGAAAGCGACAATGCACCCAACACCGTGCAAAGCGCCGCAACGCTGCCAAGGAGCAATGCCGGTACAGGTGCCGTCAGCATCCTTTCCAATTGAGTTGCCGACAGAAAGATGATCAGGCACATCAGCAGCAGGCCCAATACCTGCCCAAAGAACACGGCTCGGCGAATGCCAACCGCTCGGGCGTTTACACCTACCAGAAAATCCGTAGCGCCCCAGAAAACGGCTGCTACCAAACCCATGATGACGTCCATGTTTCCAGCTCCTCAGCCTGCCTAGGAGGAGATAGTAAACAGTGAGGGCGGCAAGCAGTTGCAACACCAGCTAATTCAGAAGCGTCCTACATAGGAGGCCTGCCCATAAAAAAACCCAGGGCAATGGCCCTGGGTTTTGCTCTAGCTGGACAACTTCACGCTCTGATCAGAACGGAATATCGTCATCGAAGCTGTCGAAGTCAGCTGCCGGCTGCGGTGCTGCCTGCTGCGGTGCAGGGCGCTGCTGCTGTTGCTGCTGCGGGCGCTGGGCCTGCTGGCGTGGCGGGGCCTGGTTGTACTGTTGCTGCTGGCCGCCCTGGTTGTAGTTGCCGCCGGCCTGGTTGTACGGGTCACCGCCCTGCTGCTGACCTTGTGGACGGCCGCCCAGCAGCTGCATGGTGCCGTTGATGTCGACGATGATCTCGGTGGTGTAACGCTTGATACCGTCTTTTTCCCACTCGCGGGTCTGCAGCTTGCCTTCGATGTAGCACTGCGAACCCTTGCGCAGGTACTCGCCAGCAATTTCGGCAACCTTGCCGAACAGCGACACACGGTGCCACTCGGTACGCTCGACCTTCTGGCCCGACTGTTTGTCGGTCCACTGCTCGCTAGTAGCCAGGCTCAGGTTGGTCACGGCGTTACCGTTGGGCAGGTAGCGGACTTCGGGATCCTGGCCACAGGTGCCGACCAGAATGACTTTGTTAACCCCACGGGCCATAACGTTCTCCTAGGCTTCGCACGCCGAAGAGGCCGGGTTTACCAGGCGCTCGAGGGTCGTACGGTCCAAAATTTTCGTATCCAGTTTGATATAGATGGCGGATTCTTCTTCCACCACAACGGCGTCGGTCACACCCGGCACAGCCATCAGGCGCTCGGTCAGGCCGGCTTCCCGGACTGCCTCTGGCGTCAGCGGCATACGCAGGCTGGTCACATAGGGCGGCTCGTTCATGCGCAAGGCAACGACCAGCCAGATGGCACACAGCACCGCGCAACCCAGGAACACCATGTTCAGCCCGCCGTGCTGGAACAACCAGCCACCGAGGATTCCTCCCAGGGCAGCACCGAGGAACTGGCTGGTGGAATACACCCCCATTGCCGTCCCCTTGCCACCTGCAGGCGACACTTTGCTCACCAGTGAAGGCAACGATGCCTCCAGCAGGTTGAATGCAGTAAAGAATACCACGGTGCCGATCACCAGTCCGCGCAAACCGTCAGCCCACTGCCAGAAGAACAGCTCCACCAGCAGCAACACACTGACCGCCCCGGCCAGTACGCGTTTCATCTTGCGCTTTTTTTCGCCGTAGATGATGAACGGTACCATTGCAAAAAATGAGATGAACAACGCGGTCAGGTATACCCACCAGTGCTGCTCCTTCGGCAGGCCGCCGCGCTCGACAAAGGCCAGTGGCAGTGCGACGAAGCTGGCCATGAGAATGGCATGCAGGACGAAAATGCCCACATCCAGGCGCAGAAGGTCCGGGTGGCGCAGGGTCGGGCCGATTGCCTGGCGTGCCACCCCCGACTCTCGGTGCTGCAGGATGCTGTGGGTGTTGGGCACGACGAACGCGATCAACAGGATACCCACCAGGGCAAGTCCTGCCGTTGTCAGGAACAATCCTGACAACCCGAATGCACTTGTCAGCAAGGGGCCGACAACCATGGCCACGGCGAACGACAGGCCGATGCTCATGCCGATCATGGCCATCGCCTTGGTCCGGTGCTGCTCGCGGGTAAGGTCGGACAACAATGCCATGACCGCTGCGGAAATCGCCCCGGCGCCCTGCAGGATACGCCCGGCGATCACCCCCCAGATGGAGTCGGCCTGCGCCGCCAGTACGCTGCCCAGGGCGAAGATCACCAGCCCCAGGTAAATCACCGGCCGGCGGCCGATACGGTCGGAAATCATCCCGAACGGAATCTGCAGCACTGCCTGGGTCAGGCCATAGGCACCGATGGCCAGGCCGATCAGTGCGGGGGTTGCACCGGCCAGGTCCATGCCGTAGGTAGCCAGCACCGGCAGGACCATGAACATGCCCAGCATACGAAAGGCAAAGACCAGGGCCAGGCCGCCAGCAGCGCGGGTTTCGCCGCTGCTCATGCGCTCGTTGTGGGTGTCGTGCATGGATTAACCTCGTATGAACCGGCGGCGATTCTATCAGTCCGACAGCTTGAGGGCATCTACGCGACGCTTTGCCGCGTACTGGCAGGGCGCCGTATACTTCTTTGTTTATGCCCGCCGAGCGAGGCCGCAGTGGACAAGATCCTGATTCGTGGGGCACGTACCCACAACCTGAAGAACATCGACCTGACCCTGCCCCGGGACAAACTCATCGTGATCACCGGCCTGTCCGGTTCCGGCAAGTCGTCCCTGGCGTTCGACACCCTGTACGCCGAAGGCCAGCGCCGCTACGTGGAATCGCTGTCGGCCTACGCCCGGCAATTCCTGTCGATGATGGAAAAGCCTGACGTCGACACCATCGAAGGCTTGTCGCCAGCCATTTCCATCGAGCAGAAGTCGACTTCGCACAACCCGCGCTCCACGGTCGGCACCATTACCGAAATCTACGACTACCTGCGCCTGCTGTACGCCCGCGTGGGTACCCCGCGCTGCCCGGACCATGACATTCCGCTGGAAGCGCAAACGATCAGCCAGATGGTCGACCTGGTGCTGGAGCGCCCGGAAGGCAGCAAGCTGATGCTGCTGGCGCCGGTGATACGCGAGCGCAAGGGTGAGCACCTGGCGGTATTCGATGAGCTGCGCGCTCAGGGTTTCGTGCGCGCCCGGGTCAACGGCAAGCTCTACGAGCTTGACGAGCTGCCAAAACTCGACAAGCAGAAGAAGCACAGCATCGATGTGGTGGTCGACCGCTTCAAGGTTCGCGCCGACCTGCAACAGCGCCTGGCCGAATCGTTCGAGACCGCGCTGAAGCTGGCCGACGGTATTGCCCTGGTGGCGCCGATGGACGACGAGCAGGGCGAAGAGACGATCTTCTCCGCGCGCTTCGCCTGCCCGGTATGCGGCCATGCGATCAGCGAGCTGGAACCGAAGCTGTTCTCCTTCAACAACCCGGCCGGCGCGTGCCCGACCTGCGACGGCCTGGGGGTGAAGCAGTTCTTCGACACCAAGCGCCTGGTCAACAGCGAGCTGACCCTGGCCGAAGGCGCCATCCGCGGCTGGGACCGGCGCAACGTATACTACTTCCAGATGCTCGGCTCGCTGGCCGCGCATTACGGTTTCAGCCTGGAAGAGCCCTTCGGCGAGCTGTCGGCCGAGCATCAGAAGGTGATCCTGCAGGGCAGTGGCAAGCAGAGCGTCGACTTCAAGTACCTCAACGACCGGGGCGATATCGTCAAGCGCTCGCACCCGTTCGAAGGCATCGTGCCGAACCTGGAGCGCCGCTACCGCGAAACCGAGTCGGCCACCGTGCGTGAAGAACTGGCCAAGTTCCTCGGTACCCAGCCTTGCCCGGATTGCCGCGGCACCCGCCTGCGCCGCGAGGCACGCCACGTGTGGGTGGGCGAAAAAACCCTGCCGGCGGTGACCAACCTGCCCATCGGTGATGCCAGCAACTACTTCGCCGAGCTGACCCTGACCGGTCGCCGTGGCGAGATCGCGGCGAAGATCCTCAAGGAAATCTGCGAACGCCTGCAGTTTCTGGTCAACGTCGGCCTCGACTATCTCACCCTCGACCGCAGCGCCGATACCCTGTCCGGTGGCGAAGCCCAGCGAATTCGCCTGGCGAGCCAGATCGGCGCCGGCCTGGTCGGGGTAATGTACATTCTCGACGAACCGTCCATCGGTCTTCATCAGCGCGACAACGACCGCCTGCTGGCCACCCTCAACCACCTGCGCGACCTTGGTAACACGGTAATCGTGGTGGAGCACGACGAGGACGCCATCCGCCTGGCCGACTATGTCGTCGATATTGGCCCGGGGGCGGGTGTGCACGGCGGCCAGATCGTCGCCGAGGGCTCGCCGCAGGAGGTCATGGACCACCCTGACTCGCTGACCGGCAAGTACCTGTCCGGGCGCAAGAAGATCGCCGTGCCAGCCAAGCGCACGCCGCGCAACAAGAAGCTGCAGCTCAAGCTCAAGGGCGCGCGGGGCAACAACCTGCAGAACGTCGACCTGGAAGTCCCGATCGGCCTGCTGACTTGCGTGACGGGAGTGTCCGGCTCGGGCAAGTCGACGCTGATCAACAACACCCTGTACCCCTTGGCCGCTACCGCCCTGAATGGTGCCAGCAGCCTGGAAGCGGCAGCGCACAGCAGCATGGATGGCCTGCAGCACCTGGACAAGGTGGTGGATATCGACCAGAGCCCGATCGGCCGCACGCCGCGCTCCAACCCGGCCACCTACACCGGCATCTTCACGCCGATCCGCGAACTGTTTTCCGGCGTGCCGGAATCACGCTCGCGGGGTTACGGCCCCGGGCGCTTTTCGTTCAACGTCAAGGGTGGCCGTTGCGAGGCTTGCCAGGGTGATGGCCTGATCAAGGTGGAGATGCACTTCCTGCCGGACATCTACGTGCCGTGCGACGTGTGCAAGAGCAAGCGCTACAACCGCGAAACCCTGGAGATCAAGTACAAGGGCAAGAACATCCACGAAGTGCTGGAAATGACCATCGAGGACGCCCGCGAGTTCTTCGATGCGGTACCAGCGCTGGCGCGCAAGCTGCAAACGTTGATGGATGTAGGCCTGTCGTACATCAAGCTGGGTCAGTCGGCAACCACGTTGTCTGGCGGCGAGGCGCAACGGGTGAAACTGTCACGCGAGCTGTCCAAGCGCGATACCGGCAAGACCCTGTACATCCTCGATGAACCGACCACGGGCCTGCACTTCGCCGACATCCAGCAGTTGCTCGACGTGCTGCATCGCCTGCGCGACCACGGCAACACTGTGGTGGTGATCGAGCACAACCTGGATGTGATCAAGACCGCCGACTGGCTGGTGGACCTGGGGCCGGAAGGTGGTTCCAAAGGTGGGCAGATCATTGCCTGCGGTACGCCGGAAGAGCTGAGCACGATGAAACAGTCGTATACCGGGCATTACCTGAAACCGCTGCTGGAGCGGGACCGGGCCTGAATACATCCGACAACATGAAAAAGCCCCTGATACCGAAGGTGCCAGGGGCTTTTTCATGATCTGTGGATAACTTACATCTGCGACTGCAGGTAGTTTTCCAGGCCGATCGCCTTGATCAGGCCCTGCTGCTTTTCCAGCCAATAGGTGTGATCTTCTTCGGTATCGGCCAGCTGTGCACGCAGGATGTCACGGCTGACGTAGTCCTTGTGCAGCTCGCACAGCTCGATGCCCTTGCATAGCGCGCCGCGGACCTTGTACTCGAGCTTGAGGTCCGCCTCGATCATCTCCGGCACGGTGCTGCCCACTTCCAGGTCGTCCGCGCGCATGTCGGGGGTGCCTTCGAGCATGAGGATGCGGCGCATCAGGGCATCGGCGTGCTGCGTCTCTTCTTCCATCTCGTGGTTGATACGCTCGTAGAGCTTGGACAGGCCCCAGTCTTCGTACATACGCGAATGAATGAAGTACTGGTCGCGTGCCGCCAGTTCGCCCTTCAGCAACGTGACGAGGTAGTTGATTACGTCCGGGTGACCTTGCATCGCCCTGCTTCTCCATGTGAATACGTCTATGCCACACAGTGTGAACCAGCTTTTGCCCGCGGTCACTGAAAAACGCGCAATTAGAAGCAAAAAATCGGCTAAACAGTAGTGATATTCATTGAAAAACCGCCCAAATGAGGGCGGTTCTTCTTATCACTTCGACTTAGGCAAGATTGACGCCCAAAGCCTTGGCAATGCCTTCGCCGTACGCCGGGTCGGCCTTGAAGAAGTACTGCAACTGCCGTTGCACCACGTCCAGGCTTACACCTGCCATGGTGCCGGCGATGTTGTCGATCAGCAGGGCCTTCTGCTCGGCACTCATCAAGCGGAACAGGGCCCCGGCGTGGCTGTAGTAGTCGCTGTCCTCGCGGTGATCGTAGCGGTCTGCCGAACCACTCAGGGCCAGTGCAGGCTCGGCGTGGCGCGGCGACTGTTTCGGTGCCTCGGCGTAGCTGTTGGGCTCGTAGTTGGGCGCACCCGCGTAACTGCCAGTGGCCATGGAGCCGTCCCGTTGATAGCTGTTCACCGCGCAGCGTGGCGCGTTCACAGGCAGCTGCTGGTGGTTGGTCCCCACGCGGTAGCGATGCGCATCAGCGTAGGCGAATACACGGCCTTGCAGCATGCGGTCCGGCGACAGGCCGACACCCGGCACCATGTTGCTTGGCCCGAACGCCGCCTGCTCCACTTCGGCGAAATAGTTGAGCGGGTTGCGGTTCAGCTCCAGCACCCCCACTTCGATAAGCGGGTGATCCTTCTGCGACCAGGTCTTGGTCACATCGAACGGGTTTTCGCCGCGGCTCGCCGCCTGGTCTTCGCTCATCACCTGAATGCACACGGTCCAGCGTGGGTATTCGCCGCGCTCGATGGCCCCGAACAGATCACGCTGGGCATAGTCCGGATCGGTACCTGCCAGCCGTGCAGCGTCTGCCGGAGTGAGGTTCTTGATACCTTGCTGGGTCTTGAAGTGCCATTTGACCCAGGTGCGCTCACCCTCGGCGCTGATCAGACTGTAGGTGTGACTACCAAAGCCATGCATGTGGCGATAGCCATCCGGAATGCCGCGGTCAGAGAACAGGATGGTGACCTGGTGCAGAGCCTCGGGGGAGTGCGACCAGAAGTCCCACATCATCTGGGCGTTCTTCAGGTTGGATTGCGGGTGGCGTTTTTGCGTGTGGATAAAGTCCGGGAACTTGAGCGGGTCGCGAATGAAGAACACTGGCGTGTTGTTGCCAACGATGTCCCAGTTGCCTTCCTCGGTATAGAACTTGACCGCGAAACCGCGCGGGTCGCGCTCGGTATCCGCAGAGCCACGCTCGCCACCTACCGTGGAGAAGCGCAGGAAGGTCTCAGTCTGCTTGCCGATCTGCTCGAACAGCTTGGCGCTGGTGTAGCCGGTGATGTCGCGGGTAACGGTGAAGGTGCCATACGCACCCGAGCCCTTGGCGTGAACGCGGCGCTCAGGGATGTTCTCGCGATTGAAGTGGGCAAGCTTCTCGATCAGGTGAAAGTCGTCGAGCAGCAGCGGGCCACGTGGGCCAGCGGAACGGGAGTTCTGGTTGTCAGCTACAGGTGCACCGCTGGCGGTGGTGAGAATCTTGCTCATGGGCTCTCCTTATCGAGCTTCAAGCGCCGGCTAATCGGCTATGGGGAGAGTATCGACGAGCAAGTTCTTAAGGACAAATATATTACATGACTTGCATCAATAGAAAATAACAATATATGCACACACAAAAAACCGGGCACTAGGCCCGGTTCTTTGTAGCAGACAGAACGTCTTACTCAGCAGCTTCTACAGCACCGCCGACCGGACGATCAACCAGCTCGACGTACGCCATAGGCGCGTTGTCGCCAGCGCGGAAACCGCACTTCAGGATGCGCAGGTAGCCGCCCTGACGGGTGGCGTAACGCTTGCCCAGGTCGTTGAACAGTTTGCCAACAGCGGACTTCGAACGGGTACGGTCGAAGGCCAGACGGCGGTTAGCAACGCTGTCTTCCTTGGCCAGGGTGATCAGCGGCTCGGCAACGCGACGCAGTTCCTTGGCTTTCGGCAGGGTGGTTTTGATCAGCTCGTGCTCGATCAACGACACTGCCATGTTCTGGAACATAGCCTTGCGGTGAGAGCTGGTACGGCTCAGGTGACGTCCACTTTTACGATGACGCATGATTCATTCCTTACCAAACACTACGTTCGGTGATTACGACGATCAGGCGGTCGCCTTGTCGTCTTTCTTAAGACTTGCAGGCGGCCAGTTGTCGAGGCGCATGCCGAGAGACAGACCACGAGAGGCCAGGACGTCCTTGATTTCAGTCAGGGACTTCTTGCCCAGGTTAGGAGTCTTCAACAGCTCTACTTCGGTACGCTGAATCAGGTCGCCGATGTAGTAGATGTTCTCCGCCTTGAGGCAGTTGGCCGAACGTACAGTCAGTTCCAGGTCGTCAACCGGACGCAGCAGGATCGGATCGATCTCGTCTTCCTGCTCGACTACGACGGGCTCACTGTCACCTTTGAGGTCGACGAACGCGGCCAACTGCTGTTGCAGGATGGTCGCAGCGCGGCGGATAGCCTCTTCAGGATCCAGAGTACCGTTGGTTTCCAGATCAATGACCAGCTTGTCCAAGTTGGTACGCTGTTCAACACGGGCGTTTTCGACCACATAGGCGATACGACGCACCGGGCTGAACGAAGCGTCCAACTGCAGACGGCCAATGCTACGGCTTTCGTCTTCGTCGGTTTGACGGGAGTCAGCCGGCTCGTAACCACGACCACGAGCTACAGTGAGCTTCATGTTCAGGGCGCCATTCGACGCCAGGTTCGCGATTACGTGATCGGGGTTGACGATCTCGACATCGTGATCCAGCTGAATATCGGCAGCGGTAACCACCCCCG
>Ga0302347_1001601_pt1 | contig 26614 bp, 24 predicted proteins | sample PhyWR1_FD_202178 | JGI IMG/M metagenome (GOLD analysis project Ga0302347, IMG submission 202178) | Leaf surface microbial communities from wheat plants in UC Gill Tract Community Farm, Albany, California, United States - DLSL W.R1 (v2)... | ecosystem: Host-associated > Plants > Phyllosphere >...
GGTCGTCCCAGTTCAATGCGCTTAACGATGTGATGTTTTTTTGCATGTTTGACCGGCTTTTATGTGCGTTCTTATTAGAAGAACGCACACCTATACTCCAAAAACAGTCCTGCGACCAATCTGGACGCCCGCCCCTGTCGTTTACGGGCTCATAAAAATAAATTCGGAGACTTCCATGAACGTTTCTACCACCCCGTACCAAAATGCCCGCCTGCTGATTGATGGCGAATGGGTCGAGTCGCAGACCACCGAGTGGCACGACATCGTTAACCCGGCCACCCAGCAAGTGCTGGCCAAAGTCCCGTTTGCCACCCCCGATGAAGTCAACGCCGCCATTGCGGCCGCGCAACGCGCTTTCCAGACCTGGAAGCTCACGCCCATCGGCGCTCGGATGCGCATCATGCTCAAGTTGCAGGCGCTGATCCGCGAACACTCCAAACGCATTGCCACCGTCCTCAGTGCTGAACAAGGCAAAACCATTGCCGACGCCGAGGGCGATATTTTCCGTGGCCTGGAAGTGGTCGAACACGCGTGCTCCATCGGCACCTTACAAATGGGCGAATTCGCAGAAAACGTCGCAGGCGGCGTCGATACCTACACCCTGCGCCAACCTATCGGCGTGTGTGCGGGCATTACCCCTTTCAACTTCCCGGCCATGATCCCGCTGTGGATGTTCCCGATGGCCATTGCCTGCGGTAACACCTTTGTTCTCAAACCTTCCGAGCAAGACCCGCTGTCGACCCTGATGCTGGTCGAGCTGGCGCTGGAAGCGGGCGTGCCACCGGGTGTGCTTAACGTGGTGCACGGCGGCAAAGCGGTGGTAGACGCGCTCTGCACCCACACCGATATCAAAGCCGTGTCGTTTGTCGGTTCAACCGCCGTCGGCACTCACGTCTATGACCTGGCCGGCAAGCACGGCAAGCGTGTGCAGTCGATGATGGGCGCGAAAAACCACGCCGTGGTACTGCCTGACGCCAACCGTCAGCAAACCCTCAATGCACTGGTCGGCGCCGGTTTTGGGGCGGCCGGCCAACGCTGCATGGCCACCTCGGTAGTGGTGCTGGTGGGCGCGGCTAAACAATGGCTGCCGGACCTCAAAGCGCTGGCGCAAAACCTCAAGGTCAACGCGGGCAGCGAGCCGGGTACGGATGTCGGCCCAGTGATTTCCAAGCGTGCGAAAGAACGCATCCTGGGGCTGATCGAAAGCGGGGTCAAAGAAGGCGCGGTACTGGAACTCGATGGTCGCAACATCAGCGTGCCGGGCTTTGAAGACGGCAACTTTGTCGGCCCGACCCTGTTCTCGGGCGTGACTACCGACATGCAAATCTACACTCAGGAGATCTTTGGCCCGGTGCTGGTGGTGCTCGAAGTCGATACCCTCGACCAGGCCATTGCTCTGGTCAACGCCAACCCGTTCGGCAACGGCACCGGCCTGTTTACCCAAAGCGGTGCGGCGGCGCGCAAGTTCCAGAGCGAAATCGACGTGGGCCAGGTCGGCATCAACATTCCGATCCCGGTGCCGGTGCCGATCTTCAGCTTCACCGGTTCGCGCGGTTCCAAACTTGGCGATCTGGGCCCGTACGGCAAGCAAGTGGTGCAGTTCTATACTCAAACCAAGACGGTCACCAGCCGCTGGTTCGACGATGACAGCGTGAATGATGGCGTCAACACCACCATCAATCTTCGTTGAGGGCACGACCATGAACATCGCATTTATTGGCCTCGGCAACATGGGCGCGCCCATGGCGCGCAACCTGCTCAAAGCCGGGCATTCGTTGAACCTGTTTGACCTGAACAAAGACATCCTCGCCGAACTGGCGGCGCAGGGCGGGCACATTAGCGCCTCGCCACGTGAAGCCGCACAGGGCGCTGAGTTGGTGATTACCATGCTGCCAGCGGCGGCCCATGTACGCAGCGTGTGGCTGGGTGAAGACGGCGTATTGGCCGGTATCACCGAAGGCGTGCCCGCGGTGGATTGCAGCACCATCGACCCGCAAACCGTGCGCGACGTTGCCGCCGCAGCCGCCAAGCAGGGCGTGCACATGGCGGATGCTCCGGTGTCCGGCGGCACCGGCGGCGCACAAGCGGGCACCCTGACCTTTATGGTCGGCGCCAACAAAGCGTTGTTCGACACCTTGCACCCGGTGCTGTCGCAGATGGGCCGCAACATCGTCCATTGTGGTGAAGTGGGCACCGGCCAAGTGGCCAAGATCTGCAACAACCTGGTGCTCGGGATCTCGATGATCGCGGTCAGCGAAGCCATGGCGTTGGGCGCGGCATTGGGCATCGACAGCCAAGTACTGGCGGGGGTGATCAACAGCTCCACCGGGCGCTGCTGGAGTTCCGAGGTGTACAACCCGTGGCCGGGCATTGTTGAGACGGCCCCGGCATCACGCGGCTACACCGGTGGTTTTGGCGCCGAACTGATGCTCAAAGATCTGGGGCTGGCCACTGAGGCCGCGCGTCAGGCCCATCAGCCGGTGGTGCTGGGCGCTGTGGCGCAACAGTTGTATCAAGCCATGAGCTTGCGCGGAGAGGGCGGCAAAGACTTCTCGGCCATCATCAACGGCTACCGCAAACCCGAATAGGGTTTTCCAGGGAATCCGCGTCGGGCGGATTCCCTGGGTTTTACCGGATGCGATCAGGCAAAAACGAAATACTTGCGCACGGTTTCAACCACTTCCCACGTGCCTTTCATCCCCGGCTCAATCACAAAAATGTCACCGGCCCGCAGATGGATCGGCTCTTTGCCCTCCGGGGTGATGATGCAATAGCCTTCACGGAAATCGCAGTACTCCCACTTCACATACTCCACGTACCACTTGCCGGGCGTGCAGATCCACGTGCCCATGATTTTGTTGCCGTCCTCGCTGGTGTAGGCGTTGAGGTTGACGGTATGCGGGTCGCCTTCGAGCTTTTCCCATTTGCAGGCATCCAGTACGGGCAAAGGATGCGTGTCGCGAAGTACGGTAATCGGCGCAGACATAAGAACTCCGTTGAGGGTGTGAGACACAAACCTCACCCTAACGGGCCTTGCGCGTGGGCAGATGCCTGGTTCCGACACTCAGCGGCCCGAATACGCACCCCCAGATACGCAAAAGCCCCGGCACTTGAGGGTAAGTGCCGGGGCTTTTTAATTGCGCGTCGGGATTAGTGGCGGTTAACCAGCGTTTTGCCCATGCGCAGACGCACGCGGTAAAACACGTAAATGATCAGCAACCACACCGGCATCGCATACACCGAAGGGCGAACGTCGGGGATCATCCAGATCACCGAGACGATCACCGCCATGAACGCCAGGCACAGCATGTTGCTGAACGGCGACCAGAACGCTTTGAAGCCAGGCTCCACGCCGCGCTGGGCCATCGCCTTGCGGAACTTGATGTGGGTGAGGCTGATCAGCGCCCAGTTGATCATCAGCGAGGCAACCACCAGTGCAAACAGCAGCTCCAGCGCTTTGTGCGGCGCCACGTAGTTGACCACCACACACAACAACGTCACCAGCGCCGACACACCCAGCGCCCGCAATGGCACGCCATTTTTGGTCAGCTTCATCAGCACTTTCGGCGCATCACCTTGTTCGGCCAGGCCAAACAGCATGCGGCTGTTGCAGTACACGCCGCTGTTGTACACCGACAGCGCGGCGGTCAGCACCACAAAGTTAAGGATCTGCGCTGCGGTGTCGCTGCCGATCAAAGCAAAAATCTGCACAAACGGGCTGCTGCCGTAGGCATCGCCACCGGCGCCCAGCGTGACCAGCAACTGGTCCCACGGGTACAGCGCCAACAGCACGGTGAGTGCGCCCACGTAGAAAATCAGAATCCGGTACACCACCTGGTTGATGGCTTTGGGGATGACTTTTTTCGGCTCGCTGGCTTCGGCGGCGGTGATACCCACCAGCTCCAAACCGCCAAAAGAGAACATGATGAACGCCATGGCCATTAGCAGCCCGGTGCCGCCGTTGGGGAAGAACCCGCCGTGGCTCCACAGGTTACTGATCGACGCTTGCGGGCCACCGGCGCCGCTGAACAGCAGGTAGCAACCGAGCACGATCATGCCGAGAATCGCCACCACCTTGATGATCGCGAACCAAAACTCCATCTCGCCGAAGACTTTGACGTTCAGCGTGTTGATCAGGTTGACCAGCACAAAGAACACCACGGCGCTGACCCACGTCGGCACCTCGGGCCACCAGAACTGGATGTATTTACCCACGGCCGTCAGCTCGGCCATGCCCACCAGTACGTACAGCACCCAGTAGTTCCAGCCCGCCAGGAAGCCCGCGTAACCGCCCCAGTACTTGTGCGCAAAGTGGCTGAACGATCCCGCCACTGGCTCTTCAACGATCATTTCGCCCAGTTGGCGCATGATCAGAAAGGCGATAAAACCGGCAATTGCATAGCCGAGAATCATCGACGGTCCCGCCGACTTGAGCACGCCTGCCGAGCCCAGAAACAGCCCCGTACCGATCGCGCCGCCCAAGGCAATCAGCTGAATATGGCGGTTTTTCAAGCCGCGTTTGAGTGTGACCGGGGGGGAGTTAGCGTCAGCCATCGGTTGCCCTGTTGGTTGGTGTATTCAGTGTGTTGATGCCATCACCCGGATGCCTTGGGTGCCAGCAAGCCGGGGATATTACTCTTGGTAAAAATTCAGGCATACAGGCGAAGGCGTCTCTGGGAGATTTCTTACAGATTTAATTCGTCGATAACGCCTCAAACAAGGCCCGGGCATAGGCCGGTAATTGTTCAAACGAACGGGCGCACAGTAACAATTTGCGCGCCGCCCACGGCTCGCTCAGGGGTAAAACGCTGAATGTGGGCGGCGCTTGCCAGCGTTCAATCGTGGCCTTGGGCACAATGCCCAGCCCGGCTCCCCGAGCCACCATGCGCACCACACCGTCAAACCCTTCTGCGCGGATCCGCACCTGCATGCGCGTGCCTGCATGCAGCGCTTGTTCCTCCAGATACACCGCCAGCGCGCTATTGGCCGACAGCCCGACATAATCATGGCTCAGGGTGTCTGCAAACGTCAGCGCGGGTTCTTGGGCCAGCGGGTGGTCCTGCGGAATCACCAGCACCAGCGGGTCGTCGCGAAAAGGCCGGGTGTACAGGTCGTGGGTATCCACCGCGGTGGACACCACACCAATGTCGGCGGCGTTCTGGCGCAAGGCGTGGGTAATGCGCAGGCTGGTAAGTTCTTGCAGGTCGACACTGATGGCCGGGTGCTGGTGCACAAAATCGGCCAGCAACTCCGGCAGGTACTCCGTGAGGGCGGCGGTATTGCACAACAGGCGCACCTGGCCTTTAAAGCCATGGGCGTACTCGGCCATGTCGTGATGCACGCGCTCGACCTGTTGCAGCAACAGCCGGGCATGTTGCGCCAGGGCTTGCCCGGCGGGTGTCGGGCTGACGCCTCGGCGGCTGCGCTGCAAACACTCAACCCCAAACGCGGCCTCCATGGCACGAATGCGCGCACTGGCGGCTGCCAGCGACAAATGGCTGAGGCTGGCGCCCGCCGTAATATTGCCCGCCTGCACCACATTCAAATACAAGCGCAGATCAATCAGGTCGAAATGCATATGTCGTGTACGCCTCAATTCAACTGTAGGAGCGAGCTTGCCTCGCGATCTTTTGATCTTTTAAAAAGATCGCGAGGCAAGCTCGCTCCTACAGGGGGGGGTGTTCTGCCTATGTCTAAACAAGAGTCTGGCTCAATGTATGACGCATTTTCAAACCTTGCGCCATCCCCCAGCATGGCCACATGAATACATTAATCGCGTACTACCAACACTTGGGCTGGGCCTTGTCACTGCTGGTTATGATGACTTTTCTGCTGGCGGGCACGGTCAAAGGCATGATTGGCCTGGGCTTGCCCACCGTCGCCATGGGCATGCTCGGCCTGGCTATCGCTCCGGCGCAGGCTGCGGCCTTGCTGATTATCCCTTCCATCGTCACCAACACCTGGCAACTGGTGGCCGGCGGGCAACTGCGCGAGCTGATCAAGCGCTTGTGGTCCATGCAAGTGGGCATTCTGCTGGGCACCGGTCTGGGCGTGCTATGGCTGAGCGTCGACAGCGGCGGTTGGGCCGTGCGCGCATTGGGCGCGGCTTTGTTGCTGTACGCCCTGGTCGGGCTGTTTCTACCAGCCCTGCACGTGCCGGCGTCTGCCGAGCGCTGGGCGGGACCGGTCTGTGGGTTGATCACAGGCATCATCACCTCGGCCACCGGCGTTTTTGTGATTCCTGCTGTGCCGTACTTGCAAGCCCTGAGCTTGAACAAAAACCAATTGGTCCAGGCCTTGGGTTTGTCTTTCAGCGTCTCGACCCTGGCCCTGGCGGCCGGGCTTTATTGGCGCGGCGCGTTGGGCGGTGGCGAACTGAATGCCTCGGTGCTGGCGCTGTTGCCCGCGATGCTGGGCATGTGGCTGGGGCAATGTTTGCGTCAACGCATCAGCGCCGCGTTGTTCAAGCGCGTGTTTTTTGTCGGCATGGCGGTGTTGGGTGCTCATTTATTGATCAGCGGCTAAAGCTGCTTTGCAACAATCTGATAGTTATTCGTGATCTGCACGCAAAGGTAATTTGCTTTAGCGCGGGTTTTTCCTAAAGGCTGGGCTCTATATCGTGGCCCTACGTTTTAATCCTTTAAGACCCCCGTGCCGCTCAACAGCGCTGAGGGTTAATTCCTGAAGAGGCTGCTCATGAAAAAAATTCTGTTACTCAATGGCGCTAAAAAATTCGCCCACTCTGATGGCCGCTACAACCTGACCCTGCACGACACCGCGCTGGCCTTTTTTGATCGTCAAGGCTTTGAAGTCAAAGTCACCCACATCGACGAAGGCTACGACGTGGCCGAAGAAGTCGAAAAATACCTGTGGGCCGACGTGGTTATTTACCAAATGCCGGGCTGGTGGATGGGCGCGCCGTGGATCGTCAAAAAATACATCGACGAAGTGTTCACCCAAGGGCATGGCAAGCTCTACGCCAGTGATGGCCGCACCCGTTCCGACGCGTCCCAGCGTTATGGCAGCGGTGGTCTGATTCAAGGCAAACAGTACATGCTGTCGCTGACCTGGAACGCTCCGCAGCAAGCGTTTGAAGACCCGGCCGACTTCTTTGAAGGCAAGGGCGTGGACGCGGTGTACTTTCCGTTCCACAAAGCCAACCAGTTTTTGGGCATGACCGGCTTGCCGACCTTTCTGTGTGTCGACGTCATGAAACGCCCGCAACCGGACGTTGATGCGGCGCGTTACGAGCAACACTTGAGCGAAGTCTTCGGCTTGTAACCTGCCTGAAAGCTGCTCGTAGTCGCTGTCGAGGCACGAGGCTGCGAGGGAGCCACCTTATTTCACGACGGCTTTGCAGCCGATCGCAGCCTCGTACCTCGTCAGCGGCTACTATCAGTCGTTACCAATGAGGGGCACGTGTGAAAGCCAGATCCGATGAGCTGCAAATATTTGTCTCGGTGATTGAGTGCGGCTCGATCTCCGCCGCCGCCGAGCAAGCCGGGCAAACGCCTTCGGCCGTCAGCCGCACGCTGTCACGGCTGGAGGCCAAGCTCGAAACTACGCTGATCAACCGCACCACGCGGCGCATGGACCTGACCGAAGAGGGCAAGTTCTTCTTCGAGCAGGCCAAGTTGATTCTTGAGCAAATGGACGAGCTTGAAGAACGCCTCATCTCGCACCAGCGCACACCGTCCGGGCGTCTGCGCATCAACGCAGCGGCGCCGTTCATGCTGCACGCCATCGTGCCGTACCTCCCTGAATTCCGGGCGCTGTACCCCGAGATCCAGCTGGAACTCAACAGCAACGACCTGATCATCGACCTGCTAGAGCAAAGCACCGACATCGCGATCCGCATCGGCACGCTGGCTGACTCGACCTTGCACGCCCGTTCATTGGGCTGCAGCCCGCTCAACATTCTGGCCAGCCCCGAGTACATCGCCCGGCACGGTGTACCCAACAGCGTGGCCGAGCTGGCCAACCACACCCTGATCGGCTTTACCCAAAACGACGGCCTCAACCAATGGCCGTTGCGGTTTGCCCAAGGTGATCGCTGGCCCATTCAGCCGGCCATCAGCGCTTCCAGCGGCGAAACCGTTCGCCACTTGGCGCTGCAAGGGCAGGGCATTGCCTGCCTGTCGCACTTCATGACCCACGAAGACATCAGCGCCGGGCGCTTGCAGGTGCTGTTGGGCGAATTCAACAGCGGCTATCGCCAGCCCATTCATGCCGTGTACTACCGCAACTCGCAGTTGGCGTTGCGCATTCAATGCTTTCTGGACTTTATCCAGACCAAGCTGGCGAGCTATGCAGCGCCGTATTTCAAAGACTGACGGGTTGACATTTGCAGGGTGTGCGGCGCTACGCAGTTTTCCTTTTGCTGTTTGAAATTTTTGACGAAATCAGACAAGGTTCGGCAACAGTTGATAACAATAAAAGGAAGTAGCGAATGCGTATTGTGTGGTTCAAAACCCTGGCCTTGACGGCGGCCATTGCCGCCAGCTCCTCGGCGTATGCCGTCACTCTGGAAGGCGGCGCAGTGGCTGCACCGGATCAATACGGCGCTGAAGTGGCAGCGCAAATCCTCAAAAAAGGCGGCAACGCGGTCGATGCCGCCGTCGCGACGGCCTTCACTCTGGCCGTGACTTACCCCGAAGCCGGCAACATCGGTGGCGGCGGTTTCATGACTTTGTTCATTGATGGCAAACCCTACTTCCTCGACTACCGCGAGACCGCCCCCAAAGCGGCTAGCCGCGACATGTACCTCAATGACAAAGGCGAAGTCATCGAAAACCTCAGCCTGGTAGGCTCCCGTGCGGCGGGCGTGCCGGGCACGGTCATGGGCTTATGGGAGGCGCATCAGCGCTTCGGCAAATTGCCATGGGCCGAGCTGATCACCCCGGCCGTGGGTTACGCAAAAAATGGTTTCAAGGTGGCCGACCAGCAATTCCAGTACCGCGAAGATGCGCTGGCGCTGTTTAACGGCACCACCAACTTCGGCGACTACTTCGGCACCATGAAGCCGGGCGAAACCTTCAAGCAGCCAGAACTGGCCAAGACCCTGGAGCGCATCGCTGACAAAGGCGCCAAAGAGTTCTACCACGGTGAAACCGCCGACCTGCTGGTCGCGCAAATGCAAAAAGACAAAGGCCTGATCACCAAAGAAGACCTCAATGACTACAAGGTCAGCTGGCGTGAGCCGATGCGTGTCGATTTCCGTGGCAACACCTTGTACACCGCGCCGTTGCCCAGTTCGGGCGGCATTGCCTTGGCGCAACTGATCGGCATTAAAGAAGACCGCGCGGCAGACTTTAAAGGTGTGGAGCTGAACTCGGCCCCGTACATTCACCTGCTGGCGGAAATCGAAAAGCGCGTGTTTGCTGACCGTGCCGATTACCTGGGCGACCCGGACTTCGGCAAAATGCCGGTGGCCGAGCTGACCGACCCGGCGTACATCGCCAAGCGTGCGAAAGAAGTGAACCCGAAAGCGATTTCCGAAACCGCCAAGGTCAAACCGGGCCTGGAACCGCATCAGACCACGCACTTCTCCATCGTCGATAAAGACGGCAACGCTGTGAGCAACACCTACACCCTGAACTGGGATTACGGCAGCGGCGTTGTGGTTAAAGGCGCGGGCTTCTTGCTCAACGATGAAATGGACGACTTCAGCTCCAAGCCGGGCGTGGCCAACGCCTTTGGTGTGGTGGGCGGCAATGCCAACGCCATCGAGCCGGGCAAACGCATGCTGTCGTCGATGAGCCCAAGCCTGGTCACACGCGATGGCAAGGTCACATTGGTACTCGGCACGCCGGGCGGTTCGCGGATCTTCACCTCGATCTTTCAGGTGCTGAACAACATCTACGACTACGACCTGCCGCTGGAAAAAGCCGTGGCGGCGCAGCGCGTGCATCACCAGTTGCTGCCTAAAGACACCATCTACTACGACGCTTACGCACCGCTGACCGGCAAAGTCGCGGATGAGCTCAAAGCCATGGGCTACACCCTGGAAGATCAGGGCTGGAACATGGGCGACATCCAGGCCATCCGTGTTAACGGCACCGCCCTGGAAACCGCCTCCGACCCACGTGGCCGTGGCGTAGGGCAAGTCGTGAAGTAACCTCTTAACTCTGTAGGAGCGAGCTTGTCTCGCGATCTTTTGATCTTTTTAAAAGATCGCGAGGCAAGCTCGCTCCTACAGTTTTCTCACTTTCTGCGCAATTTGTTACCATCCATTTCTCGTTTTCTCCCTTCGCGTCTCCCGTCTTTTAGGTAACCCATGAAATTCTCACGTCTGCGCGCTGATGTCCTGGCCGGGCTCACGACGTCATTTGCCTTGCTGCCCGAGTGCATTGCCTTTGCCCTGGTGGCTCATCTCAACCCGCTGATGGGCCTGTATGGCGCGTTCATTATTTGCACCATTACCGCGCTGTTCGGTGGTCGACCGGGCATGGTGTCCGGGGCTGCGGGCTCGATGGCGGTGGTGATCGTGGCGCTGGTGGTGCAACACGGTGTGCAGTATCTGTTGGCGACCGTGCTGCTGAGCGGGCTGATCATGCTGGCGTTCGGGTTGCTCAAGCTTGGCAAGCTGGTGCGCATGGTGCCGCACCCGGTGATGCTCGGGTTTGTGAACGGGCTGGCGATTGTCATTGCCATGGCGCAACTCGACCACTTCAAGGACGGCGACACCTGGCTCAGCGGCATGCCGCTGTACCTGATGATCGGCCTGGTGGCGCTGACCATGGCTATCGTCTATTTGTTGCCGCGCCTGACTCGCGCCGCGCCGCCTGCGTTGGTTGCGATCTTGAGCGTGGGGCTGGCGGTGTACTTTTTGGATCTGCCGACCCGTACCCTCGGTGACATGGCGCACATTGCCGGTAGCTTGCCGACGTTTGCCTTGCCAGACATCCCGTGGAACCTCGACACCCTGCGCATCATTGCGCCGTACGCAATCGTGATGGCCGTGGTCGGGCTGCTGGAAACCCTGCTGACCTTGAACCTGACCGACGAAATCACCGAGTCCCGGGGTTACCCGGACCGCGAGTGCGTGGCGCTCGGGGCGGCGAACATGGTGTCGGGGGCGTTTGGTGGCATGGGCGGTTGCGCGATGATCGGGCAAACCGTGGTCAACCTCAGCTCGGGCGGGCGAGGGCGGCTGTCGGGGGTGACGGCCGGGGTGATGATCTTGCTGTTCGTGCTGTTTCTGTCGCCGTTTATTGAGCGGATTCCGCTGGCAGCGCTGGTCGGGGTGATGTTCGTGGTGTCGCAACAGACCTTCGCTTGGGCCTCTTTGCGGGTGCTGAACAAAGTCCCGTTGAACGATGTGCTGGTGATTATTGCGGTCACGGTCATCACCGTGTTTACCGACCTGGCGGTTGCGGTGATGTGCGGGGTTATCATCGCGGCGCTCAACTTTGCCTGGCAACAGTCGCGGCAGCTGTATGCCGAGACGCCGGTGCAAAGCGACGAGAGCAAACTGTATCGAGTTCACGGCACCTTGTTTTTCGCCTCGACCACGGCGTTTCTCAAGCTGTTTGACCCGGCCGAAGACCCCGCCAGCGTGACCCTGGATTGCAGCCAGTTGAGCTTTGTCGACTACTCGGCGATTGCCGCGCTGGACACGTTGCGCGAGCGCTACCGCAAAGCGGGCAAGCATTTGCGCGTTGTGCATGTGTCGGAGCGCTGCAAAAAACTGCTCAAGCGCGCCCGCGTCCCTCACGTTTAACACCCTCTCCCGTGGGAGAGGGTTTCTAAAGGTCGGTTACACCTTAAAGTGGCTGACCATTGCTTGCAGTTGTGTCCCCAGCCGCGCCAGTTCAACGCTGGACTTGGCGGTTTCATCACTGGCCGCAGCCGTTTGTTCTGACACGTCACGCACGTTGAGGATGCTGCGGCTGATCTCTTCTGCCACGGCACTTTGCTGCTCGGCCGCTGCGGCAATTTGCTGGTTCATCGACTGAATGTTCGACACGGTGCGGGTAATGCCCTGCAACGAAGTGCCGGCCTGGCGGGTCAGGTTCACGCTGCTGTCGGTCAGGGTGCGGCTGTTGTTCATGACCACGGCTACTTGTTGAGTGCCACTTTGCAGCGCCGCGACCAGGGTTTGGATTTCTTCGGTGGAGTTTTGCGTGCGCTGCGCCAAGGCCCGCACTTCATCGGCCACCACCGCAAACCCACGCCCGGCATCACCGGCACGTGCGGCCTCAATCGCCGCGTTAAGCGCCAACAGATTGGTCTGGTCGGCCACGGCTTTGATCACGTCCATGACGCTGCCGATCTTGTCGCTTTCTTCTTGCAGCACAGCCATGGCCTGGGTCGAACGACCGACTTCCACAGCCAGACGCTCGATCTGGTCAATGGCCTGATTGACCACGTTGTCACCGGCGCGGGCTTCGTCGTCGGCGGCCGCTGCGGCGTGGGACGCTTGCTCGGCATTGCGTGCGACTTCTTGCACGGTCGCGGTCATTTCGTGCATGGCGGTGGCCACTTGATCGGTTTCGACCTTCTGGCTGTTGACCCCGGCGCTGGTCTGCTCGGTGACCGCAGACAACTCCTCAGCTGCGCTGGCAATTTGCGTGACGCCGTCGCGGATCCCGCTGATCAAATCACGCAGGGTCGTGCCCATGCGCGCAATGCCTTGTTGCAGGATGCCCAAGTCATCGCGGCGAGTAACCTGCAGGTTGTGGCTCAGATCACCGCTGGCAATGCGCTCAACGACTTCCAGGGTTTCACGCAGCGGGCGGGTGATCTGGCGGGTGATCACGACCGCCGCCACCACGCCCAGCAGCAAGACCAGCAAGGTGGTGATCAATTGCAGGCGGTTGGCACTGGCGCTGTCGGTGTCACGGCGTTCCAGCTGAATGTTGTACAGCTCGGTGCTGCGGCTAACGATGCCGTTGCCGTAGTCCGTCATGTCTTTGCGGCGGTCGATAATGCTGTTGTCAGTGTCAGTGAATACCTGCAACGCCTGGGTGTACTCAGCCATTGCATCGCTTAACGCACGCAAGGTGTCAGCGGCGTTGGCGCTGAAAAAAGTGTTCAACCCCGCAAGGCTGGCCGTCGCAGCGGCCAGTTGGCTGCGTGCAGCCTGTTCGGTCGCAGGTGTTGGCGAGGCAATGTAAGCCCGGCCCAGATCACGGGCCATCAGGAACTGTTCGCGCACCTTGGTGACCGCCTGGTACTGCTCAAAACGGCCTTCTTCGCCCGCCGGGCGTTGCAAGGTGCGGGTATCCAGCGTGGCGATGTCGGCCAGCGTCGCTTTGGCGCTGCGATCCATGCGCTCACGCGACACCGCAGACTCAACGTAAGCCTTGCGCATCGCCACCAAGGCGCTTTGGTAGCGGGTGATGAGGTCGTGTTGCTCGTTCAGCAACTTGAGGTTTTCGGGGCTCTTGAACGTGCCCAGCAGTTGTTTTTGCTGTGCCTCAAAGGCCTCCAGGTTGTTTTGCACATTCTGTGCGGCGGTCTCGTCGCCATTGGTCAGCATGTACTGCAAACGTGCGACCCGCAGGTTGGTCAGCGCACTGTTGAGTTGCGTGATATCGGTCATCCAGTTACTGCGGTCAATCAATGTCCCCAGGCTGAACCAATTGCTGATTGCCATCAGGCAGGTGAGGGCCAAAACCAGGCCGAAGCCCAAGGCCAGTTTCATGTTGACGCTGATGTTGCTCAGCCAACTGTTCATTTCAATCTCCAGGAACGGTGCGCGCAGGATCTGTTCTCGCTGGAGGGTTTTGTTTTTTTGGCCCAGCAAAATACGTGTGTTGAGCTGTATCGGCGGCGTTGAGCAGAGCTGAAACGTTTTTTGATGCGCAATGATCAGTGGTTAAAAAGGTCCTCCAAAACGGCAATCAAAGGTGTGTTTAAAGACTTTTTTCACATTTGCTTCACCTGCCTCCTACACCCGGATTTATAGACTGCGTTCAGTTTGGGAAAAGCCTTGCTATGCAAGACTGTTTTCTTACCAGCGTGATTGTTCACCCATCCATTGTCATATTCGCGTTATAGGGTGGCAGCGACTGTCGTTCACTGACTGCCATAGGGGCGTTCTACGTGATTTTGAGTCTTCGTTTAGCGGGTGCTAAGCGCGCATTACTGCGCAAAGCGTTCGCGCGTTATCGAAATACACTGGTGATAGTCGTCGCGACGGCTTTGACGGTATTTATTACCCTTCAATTGCTGGCGCCTGCCTCCGCGCCCAACCTGGCGTTGCCAGGCAATGCCAGCCGTGTACAGGCCCTGAATCTAAGCTGGGCTAAAGGCGATGTCATTGCGCTGGTTCGTCATGGCGAACGTTGCGACCGTTCCTCGACCCTTTGCCTGGGGCCTGAAGATGGCATCACTGTGCACGGCGAATCCGTTGCTCAAGCGCTGGGCAATGAGTTCCTTCAGATGGGGCTGGCCCATGCCGATATCTACAGCAGCTTGCTGACCCGCTCACGGCAGACGGCGGACGCGATGTTTACTCGCCCGGTTGAGGCTCAAGACTGGGTGTTCAACTGCCGAGGCAAAATGCTCAGCGACGTGCTCAAGCACAAAGTCCCGGGTCGCAACCTGGTGCTGGTCACCCATAGCGAATGCATGGACGAGCTTGAGAGCCAGATGCATGTGCCCACAGAGACTACCTTCAGCTATGGCGCTTCGTTGTTTCTCAACGTAGAGGGCGCCAGCGCACAGCCGCAAATGCTCGGTTATGTCGAAACCAAAGACTGGAACGCCATCATGCCGTCAGGCACCCTGCCAGCTGGCCATAGCCTCGAAGCCTCACGGTTTTAACACCTGATCAAAAGATCGCAGCCTGCGGCAGCTCCTACAGGAATACACGCTTGTAGGAGCTGCCGAGGAACGACGGCTGCGATCTTTTGACCTAGAGGATCAAGCCAACACACGATTCCAATTGTCTTCGACCGGCAGCGGCACGTCCCTGAGTTCCTGGGCCACGGCTTTTTCGATGTCGTCAGCGCTGAGTTCTTTCTCATCAAGCCACGGCCACGTGGCATCCGCATCGCGAAAGTTGAGCTGGTCGTTCAACTGCTGACACGCGAGCGCGAGCAAGTGCATCAGCACCCACTGGCTGGTGAGGTACGCCTTCTGTTGCACCGGGCTGCGGTTGAGCAGGGCGGTGACCTCTGTCACCTGCGGGTTTGGCCACGCGCTGCTGCGCAGGTTCCAGACCAGCGCGCCGTTGTTCGAGACGTCTTTGTCGGCCAGTGCCGGGTCGGCGCTGACCTCGATGCTCAGCTTTAAATGTTGATGCTCAAGCTGGTCAATCAGATAACGGGCGAGGCCGGATTGGCGCAGGTACGCCGTCGCGGTCTTGTAGGCCAACTGAGCATCATAGTCGCTCAGGCTCTGGCTGGTAATGCTGATGGTCATGGCTAGCTCCTTGACTGGGTAACGTCCAGCACAGGGAGCGTAGCCAATGTGCCGTAATCGGCCACGCCAAGTGTCGTTCTATTGCCGCGGATCAATCTTCTGAAGCGGGCGCCAGCGTCACGAAGTAAAAGTGATGACGACCAACACTGACCGTGTCCAGCACCTTCAGCGCCACACCCGGCACCTCGGTTTTGTCGATAACCGCGATATTGTCGGGCGACTCAGCCAAAAACGCCTGCAACTCGGCGGCTGAGTTCAGCGTGTGCGGCAGTTGCTGGCTATAAAACACAACGGCCCCCAGACGCTCGTCCGGTTGCAGCAGGGCGATGTGTTTGCCGCTGGCTTGCAGGCTAATGACCTGCGCGGCCACGGGCTGGAAGGATTCGCTGCGATCGGCGCGCGGCGCCCACACCGCCGCAGAGATCAGGTAGGTGGTGACAACCCCGGCCAGCAGCGCGATGGCCAGCGAGCGATGGTAGTCGCTCAAAAACTTGGCGATGGCCGAGTCCTGGCTTTTCTTGCGCAGCCATTGCAGCACCACCCCGGCGTACTCGGCAGCGATCACGGCGGCCGCCGGGGTCAGCGACATCAAGTACACCGCGCGCTTGCTTGAGGCGATGTTGAGCATCAGGTATTGCGCCAGCAGCCACACGCAGAAAAACAGCAGGTAAGGGTTGCTGCGCAATTGCTTGCGGAAATGCCACAGCCCCAGGAACGTCAGCAGGTTCCACGGCAGGAAGCTTTCGGGCAGTTTGCGCAGGTAATAGTAGAAGGGCTCGTAGTGCCCGGCTTCGACAAAGGAGCCGCTGAAACGGCCAATGCTGTTGGTCAATACCACTTCGCTGACCGCTTGCAGCCCGCCACGTTGATACAGCACACACAGCCAGATCAGCAGCGGGATCAAACCCACCAGGGTCATCAGGGCCGGACGCAGCCAGTCATTCACGGCAAAGCGTTTGTTGATCAGGCTGTCACACAGCAGATAGGTAAAAATCACCACCCCCGGCAAGGCCAGGCCGAACACGCCTTTGCTCAAGGTGGCAATGGCAATCCCCGCGGCAAACAGTAACCAGCTACCGGCCGCAAAGCGCGGCTGGCGGCTGGCCTGGTAAAACGCCAGCAGCGCTATGCTGACGCCCAAGGTCAGCAGCGAATCTTCACCGACCTGGCGCGCATTCGCCCAAAAGCTGCCCATGGTGGCCAGCATCGCGGCAGCCGTCCAGGCCATGGCTGTCGGCCGACCAAAACGGCGCAGCATGGTGAACAGCAGCATGATGCTGCATAGCCCGGCGATGGCGGATGCCAGGCGCACGGCAAACAGTTGGCCGCCAGACAGCTGGATCGCCGTCGCATCGAGCCACAGGCTCAGGGGGGGCTTTTCAAGGAAGGGTTCATTCAGCAGGGACGGGGTGACCCAGTCCTGACTCAAGTGCATTTGCATGGCAATCCCGGCGACCCGGGATTCGGTGGAACCTTGCAGATGGTGGTTACCCAAGGCAAAAAACATCAACACACAACCGAGCAGCAGTAACAGCAGAGCGGGACGAGTCAGACGCATTGGGTTACCAGGCAATATTTCAGTGAATAATGCGCTGGAGTATAGGAGGGGAAAGTTTAACAAAATGTGAAAAATGGCCGATTCAGGACTTTTTGCCCCGTGAAGGCACCGCAGTGCTTGCAGGCTTCATGTTTATTCCTGACCCGGCGATGACCGGGTCAGGATCACTCTCAGAACGTTGCTTTGACCTGCAGGCCTGCGACCAGTGCATTGCCCCGGCTTTTGCCGTAGAACGCCCCCGGTTCGATGATGTATTGCACATCCGGACGCAGTAGCAACCACGGCGTCACTTGCGCGCCGTAGTTGAGTTCCAGCAACTGCTCGCCGCTGTCGAGGTTGGCAATCATGTTGGCTTGCTCCGGGTTGGCAGCCGCAGCTTCTTGCACGTCACGCGAGCGTGAGTTGAACACGGCGCGCCCGTAAGCGAAGGCGATGCTGTCTTGCGGGCGGCTGGCAAACGGCTTTTGTTTCACCAGGCCCACTGCGTACCAACGGCGCATGGCCGAGGTCGCGGCATTGCTGGTGGCGGCCTGGCCAAAGGCGCGCAGGACGCTTTCGGGGTCTTGCTCATCACGCCAGATCGCCTGGTCGACCAGTACGTAAGCCCCGGTGCGATTGTTGGCTTTTTGCGTGCTGCCAATTTTCGTGGTGTTGGAGGTGTCGTAGTACCAGCCCGCTTTGTATTGGCCGCTCAGCCAGGCGTTGTGGTTGTAGATCGCTTCCAAGGGCAGGATGGCGCCGGTGGTGCCGCGGGTGGTCATGGTGAACGCTTCGGAGGAGCGACTGTTGTACTCCGGGTTGACCTGGAACACAGCGGTTTGCAAGGTCAGCGCCGGGCTCACGGTGTAGCGCAGTTCAGCGCCCCAATGAGGTGTCGGGTAGTTGCTCCAGCCGCTGCCGTTAGACATGGTCAACGGGTGGGCGCAGAAACCGGCGTTAACAAAACTGGTCAGCAGCGGCATCCCGCCAAAGTCGTTGCCCATCGCCAGAAAGCCGAGCTTGGTGGTCAGCGCCGGGCTGAACAGCGTGCGCTGATAGCTGAATTCAGACAGCCGCGTGTACTGGCCGCCGTAGTTTTCTTGCACCGGCAGGCGGTTGCCCACCAAGTCTTCCGAGGCGCTATGGCCGCGACGGTCGTTGACGGTGATCTGCACCAGACCTGCGTCCGGGGTGTCGAGCAACTTGCTCAGGTCGAACTGGGCGCCGATGCGCACTTGCTGCGAATACCGCGTGCCGTGCTTGATCCCGCCATGCAGGTTGGTAAACGTTTCGGAGTTGTAGTCGCCGGTCAGCTTAATGCCTTTGTCGATCAGCTTTTGGCGTTCGCCGCCCCAATCGCCGGTCAGCGTTGAGCGATTCATCAGGTCGTCAGAAGTGTCTGCAAGCGCACAAACGGGGGCGAGGGCCAAGAGTGACAAGCCGCTGCACAGGCCGGAAGCCAGCAAGGCGCGGGAAGAAAAAAACATCTAAAAGTGCTCCTTCAAAAGCGGTGTCGCAAAGCAGGGGGCGACACGATGTCGCACAGTATGAACTAGTTAGTTCATAAAATTAATATTTCGTCATATTGCCGCGACGAGAGGATGCGGTTCGCTGTGAAGGTGAAAACGCGCAGTTTTAGCGAGATTTCGGCGCATATGCCGGCATGTTAGGTAACGATTTTCTGCTTGTTTTAGCCGGGTCACTGGCGAATCGTCCGCGCTCTTTCGACGTATTCCCAGGTAATAGACTCTGATGAGCAGCGCTAAACCCATGATCGGCACCAAGGCTTTGTCCGCAAACCTTAAGCGCGGTCGCCTGGAGGTTGAAGTCAATGCATCGACTTTTGAGCCACAGGCCCTGTTCCGTTTCGCTGAACGGCGTAACCCCAAGCGCGCCTTTTTGTTTGTCTCGTGTGTATTGGGGCGGCACATTCCAGCCCGGCCGTCGTTGATGGCCGAGTGTTTCGATGCGCTGGCTGCGCAAATCCCAACTGACTTGCCCGGCCCGGTGCTGGTCATCGGCATGGCCGAAACGGCTGTCGGCCTTGGCGCTGGCGTGCACCGCGCCTTGGCCCGCACGCGCAACGACAGTGTTTATCTGTGCAGCACCCGGCATCCGACGGGCAGCGCGGTTTTTGCCCGTTTTGAAGAAGAACACAGCCACGCCACTTCGCATTTACTGCACCTGCCGCAGAATGCGCAGGCCCGTGCCCTCATGTTGACGGCCCGCTCACTGGTGCTGGTGGATGACGAGGCGTCTACCGGCACGACCTTTATCAATGTGTGTAACGCCCTGGCTGACGCCGGGCTTGAGTCGATTGAACGCATCGTTAGCGCAACCCTCACCGACTGGTCCCAGGGTGCGTTGCGCAAGGCCAAGGGCAGTCACGCCAGCAGCGTTTCACTGCTCGCCGGGCGCTACACGTTTGCCGAAGATGCACACGCCGAGCTGCCAGAAATGCCCAGCGTCGGTACAGTGGGCCAAGGTCATTGGCCACTTGAGCCTGATCGAGACTGGGGGCGCATGGGCGTGTGCGAACACCGCGACACGCTGGCCCCTGATCTGCACGTCGCCCCCGGCGAGCGGGTCGTTGTGATCGGCACCAGTGAGTTTGTCTGGCCGCCTTTTTTGCTCGCTGAGCGGCTGGAGCGTTCGGGCGCTGATGTGCATTTCAGCGCCACCAGCCGTTCACCCATCGCCTTGGGGCACGCCATCGACCATGCGCTGTCATTTCGCGACAACTATGGTCTGGGCATTCCCAACTTCTTGTACAACGTTGCCCCCGGACAGTTTGACCGTGTGCTGATTTGCAGCGAAACCCCGGCGGCTGCGCTGGATCCGGCGTTGCTACGGGCATTGAATGCGCAGGTCATTGTTTATGGCCATTAATCGCCCGCTGGTATTCGTTGACCTCGACGACACGTTGTTTCAAACCGCCCGCAAAATGGCCGAAGGGCCGCGCTGCACCGCTACGCTTGATGCTTTTGGCCAGCCCAATGGCTTTATGAATGCGACGCAGCAGGGCTTTGTCGAGTGGTTGCTGGCCACCACCGACGTGGTGCCGGTGACTGCGCGCAGCGTTGAGGCGTATCAGCGGGTGCAGCTTCCATTCGCGCACGGGGCCATCTGTGCCCACGGTGGCGTCATCCTCAGCGCACAGGGTGTGCCCGATGGCGACTGGCATGCGCTCATGTGCCACGAACTGGCGCCGGAGCAGGCGCGTTTGCACCGCCTGAGCGAGCAAACCCGGTCGATTGGCGCAGAGTTGGGCTTCTCGCTGCGCAGTTGGGTGGTGGAGGAACAAGGCCTGGCCACCTACGTGGTGACCAAGCACAGCCATGAAACCGATCAGGCGCTGCTGGTCGTGTGTGCAGAGGCCAAGGCGCGGGGGTTGCTAAACGGCCTCAACGTGCAGGGTAACGGGAATAATCTGGCCTTCCTGCCGTTGGCGCTGCAAAAGCGTGAAGCGGTGCGCGAGTGGATTCGCCGCGATCAGGCACTCAACGGCAAACGGCCATTGCTCGGCTTTGGCGACAGCGTGTCAGACCTAGGCTTTATGGCCGAGTGCGACTGGTGGGGCACCCCAAAACGCGGCCAACTGGCCAGCCATGTGTGTGCGAGCGTGGACCATGCGTAATTTTTGTGCGGGTTTGAATACCGTCGGCAGCGGCAGTTACGGTCGTGATGATGTGCACTTTTTACTGCGTGCGATGGACATTAAAGCCACCGATGTGCAGGAAAAAGAGCACCTGATCCAGACCCGGCAGCGCCACTACTCCGAAATGATCAGCCAGGAGCATGCGCCCTCCCAGCCTCATCAAAACCTCTATCGACGGGCGCTGGCGCACAATGCGGCGCGCATGGCCACGGATGTGCAGGCCTTGGCCAACGCCTTGAACGAACGTTGCACCGGCAGCACCCTTGCGCTGGTGTCATTTGTGCGCGCCGGGGTGCCGCTGGGCGTATTGCTGCGCCGGGCATTGCTTGAAGCCGGTCGTGATGCCCGGCATTACGGGGTCAGCATTGTCCGTGACCGTGGCATCGACAACGTGGCCCTCGAAGCGGTCATCAAGGCCCACGGGGCCGAAAACATTGTCTTCGTTGATGGCTGGACGGGCAAAGGAGCAATCAGCGAGCAACTGCGGGAGAGCCTTGCCGCCGATTCGCGCTTTGCACCCCGGCCGCGTCTGGTGGTGTTGGCAGACCCGTGTGGGCGTGCCTGGCTGGCGGCGTCTGCTGAAGACTGGCTGATCCCCTCGGGGATTCTGGGGGCCACCGTGTCCGGTCTGGTATCACGCTCAATCTGGTCGCCAGAACCCGGCTTGCACGGGTGCGTGATGTACCCCCATTTGGCTGGGCATGACGTGACCATGAGTTTTATCCACAGTATCGAAACCGAACGTGCCCGGTTAACCAGGCCCGCCAGCGCTCAACCCTGGACGTTGGCACAGAGCTGGGCGTTGCAACGCCGCGCGCAAAGTGTGCTGGACGGTATCGCGGAGCGCTTTTCGGTACTTAACAGCAACCGGATCAAGCCTGGCATTGCCGAGGCGACCCGTGCCGTCATGCGCCGCGTGCCCGAGCAGGTGCTGGTGCGCCGGCGTGACGATCAGGACGTGCAACTGCTGATGCACCTGAGCCGTCAGGCCAACATCGAGGTCCGCGAAGTCGGTGACGAACTGGGGCCGTATCGCGCCCTCACCGTCATCAGGAGCATGCGCTGATGATCAAGCATTCTCCCTATGCCTTGGGTGCCACGCTGTACATGCCGGCCACCCGGACTGACCTCCTGGACGTGGTGTCTGGTGAAAAAATCCAGGGGTTGCGTTCGCTGGTGCTGTGCCTCGAAGACGCCGTGGCCGCCACCGATGTGCAACAGGCACTGACCAATCTCAAACACCTGCTGGAGGCTATCGAGGCACGGGGCGGTCGACCGTTCGGCGGGCCGATTCTGTTTATCCGGCCGCGTGACAGCCGCATGGCGGCGCTGCTCAATGAATGGCCGTTAATGCGCCACGTCGATGGATTTGTTGTGCCTAAACTGTGTCTGAGTAACCTGTGCGAGTGGCAACAGGCCGTGGCCTGCGACGACTTGATGTTGATGCCAACCCTTGAAACACCTGAGGTCTTTGACCCTGGCGCCATGGTTGAATTGCGCAGCGCCCTGCTCGAACACTTGCCGGGGCGTATCATTGCCCTGCGCATAGGCGGTAATGATCTGATGGGCTCTCTGGGGTTGCGTCGTTCACCGACGATGACGCTTTACAGCACACCGATGGGTTACGTTATCCCGATGTTATGCGGGATCATGGGCTCTGCGGGGTTTGCGCTGACGGCGCCGGTGTTTGAACAGCTCAACGCGCCGCAGTTGCTGGAGCAGGAGTTGGCGCTGGATATCGCCCACGGACTTGTCGGTAAAACCGCGATCCATCCGGGGCAAATTGCAGTTATCCACAGGGCGCTGCAAGTCAGCCTTGAAGATTTCAACAGCGCACGCCAGATACAAAGTGATACGGCGCCTGCGGTGTTCAAGTTCAACGATGCGATGTGTGAACCCGCGACCCATGGCAAATGGGCGCAAATGATTATTGAACGAGCGCATTGGCAAGGGATTCGCCCCGAAATGACCCGCTCGATAGACCCTTTTTGGAGGCAGCCTGCGATGGGCTGAAGTAGTCGGTTGAATGAAGTTTTAAATACGCCTGAGAAGGGCAAACAGGTCCTGTCGGCTTTCGATTTTGATGGCACGTTGACCTATCACGACAGCTTTGTGCCCTTTTTGCGCTTCGCGTTTGGCAACCGCTTGTTCGCGATGCGGCTCTTGCGAATGATCCCGGCGACCACCGCTTATTTGCTGGGCCGGATCAGCCGAAATGATTTGAAAGAAAAACTCATCACGGTCTATCTCACCGGAGCCAAGGAAGCATGGGTGGCCGAGCGTGCCGAAGCATTTTGTGACGCTTCCTGGCAGCAACTGATGCGACCTTTGGGCTTAGTATCGGTCGCCTCCGAGCTTGAACAGAAGGCCATCGTGACCATCTGTTCGGCCTCGCCAGAGCTGGTGCTCAAGCCCTTTGCCAAAAAGCTCGGTATCGCGCTCATTGGCACCCGGCTGCAATCGGTTGATGGCGTGCTGACCGGAGAGATCGACGGCACCAACTGCCGATGCGAGCAAAAAGTCATTCGGCTGGAGGCCCGGTACGGGCCTTTGGATCAATACACATTACGTGCCTGGGGAGACACCCGGGGCGACGAGCAAATGCTGGGGGCAGCCCAAGAGCCACATTGGCGCGAGTTTCATGCGCTGTGGCGTCGCAAGCGGCCATTGGATGTGTGTCTGCGAGAGGAGCTCTGAGCAGAACAGACCAAGACTCAGCAGTGACTGTCGGCCCCCGTCCCTGAGTTCAGACAAGGAAAGGAAACGCTCCATGGCTATTTCGTTGTCAAAGAACCAAGCGATATCCCTGGAAATGGAGGCCGGGGCGGGGCAAAAAAAAATATCTATTGGGTCGAACCTGACCTGCAACGCGCCCCTGTTGGTGTGTTTATGACCCTTCTGGCGCCGGGCGCCAACACGGGCGTTAATACGCAAACCTTGAACGTGACCGTCAGCTACAGCCCTGTGCCGTGCGCGGAGCTGGACGTTTCGGCATTCCTGCTCACTGCGTCGGGCAAGGTGCGTGGCGACAACGACATGTGCTTCTTCGGCCAGAAAACGGTCAACAATGGCGCGGTCAAACTGCTTGAGTCCTGCCCCGGTCGGGCGGTGTTCAGCCTCGACTTGCAGGCAATTGATCCCGCAGTCGACAAAGTTTCATTGACCGCCACCGTTTATGAAAACAAGGCTAAATTCTCGGCATTTCCACTTCTGACCGTGGCGGTGAGCGGCGGCATTGAAGCCCCGATTCCGACGCAGGGCATGTCGGAAACTGCATTGATTTTGGGTGAGTTCTATCGTCGCCAGGGCGCGTGGAAATTCCGCTGTGTCGCTCAGGGCTTTGCTGGCGGCCTGGCCCCCTTGGCGGAACACTTCGGTATGGAAATTGACGCCCCGGTCACGCCATCCCCAGCGGCTGTGGTGCCGGCTCCTGTAACCCGGGTCAATCTGTCAAAGGTCACCCTCGACAAGCAGCGCCCCTCCATCAGCCTCGTTAAAAATGACGGGGATTTCGGCGAGATCAAAATAAACCTCAACTGGAACCGGGCCCCGCAAAACAGCGGAGGCGGTGGTTTTTTTGCGGCGCTGCTCGGCAAATCAGGCGGCATCGATCTGGATGTGGGTTGCCTGTATGAGCTGCAAAACGGCCGCAAAGGCGCCGTCCAGGCCCTGGGTAATGCGTTTGGTGAATTTGCCGATGAGCCGTTTATTCAACTGATGGGCGATGACCGTACCGGGGCCGCCAGCGATGGCGAGTGGCTGCGCATCAATGGCAAACAGTGGCACGCAGTACGCCGGGTGCTGGTCTACGCGTTCATCTACAAAGGCGCGCCGAACTGGCAAGCCACTGACGGCGTCATCAGTTTGTACATGCCGGGCGAACCGCCCGTCGAAGTGCGCTTGAGCGAAGAGGGCGGCTCCAAGGGCATGTGCGCTGTCGTCTTGCTTGAAAACATTGGCGGCAGCGTCAAGGTCAATCGCAAGGTTGAGTTCTACAATGGCCACTCAGACATGGACACGGCCTTTGGCTGGGGCATGCGCTGGGCTGCCGGGTCTAAATGACCGCGATATAACGACCGCCGAAGTTGGCGATTTTGATTTTTGAGGACACCATGGAAAACACGGCAATTGGCTTTCCGCCAACGACCATCGCTGTATTTGTAGCACTTGCGGTCATTGCCCTGGCAATCGATCTGTTTACCCACAAAAGCGATAAACCCGTCACGCTGACCAACGCGGCCTGCTGGTCGATTTTTTGGGTGCTGATCTCACTCGCCTTTGCGGGCTACCTGTATTACGCCCATGGTCCGAGCGTGGCCAGCCTGTTTGTCACCGGTTACGCCCTGGAAAAAGTCCTCAGCGTCGACAACCTGTTTGTGTTCATGGCGATCTTTGCCTGGTTCAAGATCCCCGATGTGCTGCGTCACCGTGTTCTGTACTGGGGCATCATCGGCGCCATCGTGTTCCGCTTGATCTTTGTGGCCATCGGTACAGGGCTTCTGGCTTTTGGCCCATGGGTGGAAGTGCTGTTTGCGGTGATTGTGGCCTGGACCGCGATCATGATGCTGCGCGGCAATGAAGACGACGAAGACGAAGACTATTCCAAGCACGTCGCCTACCGGTTTGCGAAAAAACTGTTCCCGGTGTGGCCGAAGCTGCACGGCCACCAGTTTTTTGTGTCGCGCACGGTGCTGGAGCAGGAAATCACCAAGCCCGAGAACAAGGGCATGACCCTGGCCAGCAAAGGCGCTTTGTTCGCTACACCGCTGTTTTTGTGTGTGGTGGTGGTTGAGGTCTCGGACATCCTGTTCGCTTTCGACTCCGTGCCAGCCGTCATCGCCGTCAGCCGTGAGCCCTTGATCGTTTACTCCGCCATGATGTTTGCGATTTTGGGCTTGCGGACCATGTACTTCGTCCTTGAAGCCCTCAAGCGTTATCTGGTGCACCTGGAAAAATCGGTTATCGCGTTGTTGTTCTTTATCGCCGCCAAGCTGGCGTTGAATGCAACCAACCACCTGTTTGGCCATGGAATCAGCATTGAGCCAAACACCAGCTTGCTGGTGGTGTTGGTGGTCTTGGCCATCGGCATTGCGGCCAGCGTTGTTTTCCCCGGCAAAGAAGAAAAATCGGACGTTAAAAACGGCTGACAGCTTTGCCTTGTTCTACGGCCAGGAGGCGCAGCACACGATGCAGTCGAGGGGGGATGGCTTGGTCTTTCAAGCCGTTCCCATTCAGTTCTTTAAATAAGGATTCACGCACATGGCAGTAAGTCTGAGTAAAGGCGGCAATGTATCCCTGAGTAAAGAAGCACCGGGCCTCACCGAAGTCGTGGTGGGGTTGGGCTGGGATCCACGGGTAACCGACGGCCAGGAGTTCGACCTGGACGCCTCGGTGTTTATTGTTGGCGAGAGCGGCAAAGTGCTGAACGACGGCAGTTTTGTGTTCTACAACAACAAAACCTCACCGGACGGCAACGTTGTGCACCAGGGCGACAACCGCTCGGGCGCAGGCGATGGCGATGATGAGCAAGTGCACGTCAAGCTGTCCGGCTTTGCCCCAGACACCAAAAAACTGGTGTTTGCCGTCACCATCCACGAAGCGGCCGGGCGCAAGCAGAGTTTTGGCCAAGTCGCCAATGCGTACATTCGCGTAGTGAACAAGGCGAATGACAAAGAGCTGGCGCGCTACGACCTGAGCGAAGACGCCTCAAGCGAAACCGCCATGATCTTTGGCGAGCTGTACATCAATAACGGCGAGTGGAAGTTCAAAGCCGTCGGCCAGGGTTTTGCTGGCGGCCTGGGCCCGTTGGCCGCGTCTTACGGCGTAAACCTGGGCTAATCCCTTGCGTTAAAAAAGACCCTCCCCGATGCCGGGCAGGGTCTTTTTTTTGTGTTAAATCCCGCAGCCATCCAAAATTTCGCCCTCTGTAGGAGCGAGCTTGTTGTGGCTCAATGATTTTGGACCATGATGTAGGAGTATCGACCTAAGGAAAAATCATGGGATATCGGGTTGTTAACGCCGAGGAAAAAGCAGAAGCAATTCGCTTG
>Ga0302347_1001607_pt1 | contig 26483 bp, 25 predicted proteins | sample PhyWR1_FD_202178 | JGI IMG/M metagenome (GOLD analysis project Ga0302347, IMG submission 202178) | Leaf surface microbial communities from wheat plants in UC Gill Tract Community Farm, Albany, California, United States - DLSL W.R1 (v2)... | ecosystem: Host-associated > Plants > Phyllosphere >...
CTTGATCATCTTCACGATTTCCAGCTTGTAGCTGTCATCGAATGTTTTGCGTTTTTTAGTCATGGAGAGTTCCTCAATAGATGTATTTTCCACCTATCGAGGTGTCCGGGGAAATTAGACCACCACAAGTACCGTCAGCGTGCAGAAAGCCTTCAGCATCCCCCAATCAGTTCCTTCTCCCTCCGGGAGAGGGCTAGGGTGAGGGCGCTTTAAAGGAACACACCCGCCCCGGCATCCCCGCCGCCAATTCCCCTTGTCGTAACCACTGCAACGCAATCGGCCACAAGCTGCCTTGAAAACGGCTATGAAAAAACGCGAAATGCCCAATGGCCGCTTCGCCGATTTCTTGGGGGTCTATGCGCAAGTGCGTACGCGGGCTGGCGCTGAAATGGCTCAGCAGGCGCTCAGTGGCTGCCACTGTGCCAAAGGGGTCGTCGCTAAGGCTGATAGCAAGGGTGTTGGCCGTTACCGATGAAAAGGGCAGGGCAGCCCGTTTGCGTGCGCTGGGCAGCTGCTCGTAGCGCGTGCCCAGGCCGCACCAGTCGCTGACCACGCCTGCCGGGGTGTCTTCGAGCCAGCCCAGGCGTTTGCCCGGGAAGTAGCCGCACACCCGCGTCAGCAGCGGCATCACCCCATGCCATTTGGCGAGCATGGACCAGCGCTGATCAGCCGCATAGTCGCGCCAGTGGGCAAACTGCGCGCCCACCGTCACCAGATTGCGGATCACCGCCCCGGACGCCCCCAGGCCCGCTGCACAGCCGCCAAAGCTGTGACCGACCACATCGACAGGTTGGCCGGGGTATTCGCGCTGTGCGCGCTGGAGCAAGGCTTCAAAGTCGAGCGCGCCCCAATCCGACCATGAGGCTTTAAACCCGCGCAGCGACCCGGCACGTGAAACCCCGATGCCCCGGTAATCAAACAGCATCACGTCCAGCCCATGGCTAAACAGGTATTCGGCAAAGCGCGAGTAATACGTGCAGCGCACCGACGTCGCGGCGTTGATGATCACCACTGCCCGCGTCGGGTCGCCAGCGCCATGGCGCCACTCAATACCGCCCAGCACATAACCGTCAGCGGCGGGCTCGGTAAACGCCCGGCTGACAGGTGGGGTCAGCGCTGCGGTCAGTGCGCGCTCCGGGTGTTGCGCTCTTGCAGCACGCGCGAGGCCTCGACATAGGCTTTCTGGAAGGCCGGTGTTTCGATCCAGGCCACGGCGCTGTCTTCGTCATCGCCGTGAATGGCAATGCGGTACTCGATCAACAAGCCCATCAGGAAGTCCGTGGCGCTGTCTTCTTCCTCTTCGGAAATCACCAGCTCCAGCACCGGGTACTGCAGGAACACCGTGCACATCGCTTGCAGGTTAATGGCCTCGGCGGCCTTCATGACCTGGAACAGGTCTTCGTAATCGGCCGGGTCAAAACCGTTGTCGAGGATGTCCTGGAAGTTAAACGTGCTCAGATCGATTTTGACGTCATCGAACGGATGATCCATCAAGCTGCTGGCCGACGTTTTGGCCGGCTTGCCGATGCGGTTCTGCTTGGCCTTGGATTTGGCCCGCTGCGCATTCTTTTGCTGTTTTTTAGGCGATGACATTAAAAGGGTGTGTCCTTGCAGGCTGAAGAGAGGATTGAACCTCATCTCTTTGCAATCGCCAAGAGAGGTGGCGCTTACGGATAAAAATCGCGCGCAACAAAAAACCCGCACTAGGCGGGTTTTTTGTGTGCTTTGGCGTGGCGTGAACACCACATCAAAGCTGAATGTGGTGCCCAGAGACGGAATCGAACCGCCGACACGGGGATTTTCAATCCCCTGCTCTACCGACTGAGCTATCTGGGCAACGGGGCGCATTAGAAGCTTTTTCCGAGGATCCGTCAAACACTTTTTTCAAAAAATTTTAATTATTACCGTCGCTTACGGACCAAACCCTTTAAAACCGGGGTTTACTCGCTCGGCGGAACGTAGCCTTCTGCTTTGGCATATTCTTCACCGCTGAAGAACTTATCCATCTCGCCCTGCAAATATTTTCGATCTTCGGCGTTCATCATGTTCAAACGCTTCTCGTTGATCAGCAAGGTTTGGTGTTTTTGCCAGTCAGCCCAGGCTTTTGCCGAGACGTGGTCGAAAATGTCCTGACCTTTGGCGCCCGGGAATGGGGCGCGCTCGAGGGCGGGCAGTTCTTCTTTGTATTTGCGGCACATGAGGGTGCGGGTCATGAGGTCTCTCCTGCGTGGATTAGGTCGGCTGCGCGTTTGAGCAGCTTCTTCACCGGGGCAGCAAGGCCCAGGCGCGGCGGGGTGGCGAGGTTATACCAGAGCCAGTCGGCCTCGGCCACGTGATGGCCAGCTTCCTGGACCTGGATCAACCAGGGCTCAATGGCCAGTTGGAAGTGGCTAAAGGTGTGGGTCAGGCCGGGCAGTTCGTGATGTTCGCCCAGGGCCAGCGCGTGTTGCTGGGCCAGTGACTCGATGTCATTGAAGTCGTCCAGCTCGGGCAGGCTCCACAGGCCGCCCCACAAACCGGTCGACGGGCGGCGGTAAAGCAGAATCTCGCCGTCGGCGTTGGCCAGCATCGGCATCAGCGTGCGCTTTTGCGGGATGGTTTTGCGCGGCTTGGGGATCGGGTAGCGTGTTTCGAGGCCGAGCATGTGCGCTTCGCAGTGGGTTTCCAGCGGGCACAGCAGGCAACTGGGCTTGCTGCGGGTGCAGAGCGTGGCGCCCATGTCCATCATCGCCTGGGTGTAGGCGTTGACCCGGTCATAGGGCGTGAAGCGTTCTGCGGTGGCCCACAGCTGTTTGGCGACCTTGGGTTCGCCCGGGTAGCCTTCTTGCGCGGTAAAGCGGGCCAGCACCCGTTTGACGTTGCCGTCGAGGATCGGCGCGCGCAGGCCCATGCTCAGGCTGGCAATTGCTCCGGCGGTAGACAGGCCAATGCCGGGCAGTTCGACCAGTTTTTCAACGTCACGCGGGAATTCGCCGCCGTACTGCTCGACGACGATCTTCGCGGTCTTTTGCAAATTGCGGGCGCGGGTGTAGTAGCCCAGGCCGGTCCACAGGTGCAGCACTTCGTCTTCGGGGGCTGCGGCCAAGGCTTCGACCGTTGGCAGTGAGGCCATAAAGCGGTCGAAGTAGTTGAGCACGGTGCTGACTTGAGTCTGCTGCAACATGATTTCCGAGACCCACACCCGGTAAGGGGTGATGCCCTGTTGCCAGGGCAAGTCGTGGCGGCCGTGGCGGTCATACCAATCGAGCACGGCACTTGCGAACTGCTCATCCCTCATCGTTTGAACAGCCCTTTTAGCGCGTCTTTGAGTTCGGGGCTGACTTTGTCACCGAGTTTTTCTTCAAGTTTCTCGCTCAATTTGTTGCCGGCAGCTTTAACGGCGACTTTGCCCAGGCCTTCTTTGTCCAGGCGGCAGGCCTTGGCGCCCAGTTCCAGCGGGCCACGGCAGCGCAAAGGCAGCTCGATGCCGACGAAGTTTTTGCCCACCTGGCACGCCGGGTCGGGCATGGGGCGGGTGTCGCCTTCGATGATGATGCCAATGCGGTAGTCCATGCCCAATACGCGCAGGTCGATGTCGCCATCGCCTTTGACGCTCAGGCCGGGAATGCGCACCACCAGGTCCTGGTTGCTGGCCACGCCGTTACGGAATACCAGGCTGCCCTTGAGTTCGTTGAAGGGCGTGTCTTTGCCCAGCGGGGCGCCGCTCAGGGTTTTGCGGTTGAGCGTGGAGATGGCTTTGCACAGTTGCTGTTCAATGTTGGCATTGAGCAGCTCGCCGTTGTTGAGGGCGAAGCTGGCGGTGCCGTTGAGGCTCTGGATCAGCGCGCTCTGGCTGTTGCCGCTGCCGGTCACGTTGCTGTTGAGGGTCAACAAACCGGTGACGGGTGATGTTTGCCCCTGGCTCTGGAGGATCTTCTCGACCGGCACACTGGTGATGCGGGTTTGCAGTTTGACCACCGGCAATACCGGCTGCACATTCAGGCTGCCGTTGGCGGCAAACGTGCCTTTGTAGAGGCTGCCGCTGAGGTTTTCGAGGGTCAGCACACCGTCTTTGCTGTTGGCTTTGAGCGCCGCATTCTGAATGGGCAATTTGCTCAGGGTCAGTTGGCCAAAGCTGATGTCGGCGTTCAGGTCCAGGGTTTTCAGGCGCTCGACGGGGATGATCTTGGTGGTGCTCCAGCCGCTTTTGGTCGGTGCATCCGGCAGCGGGCTGTCACCCGAGGCGGTCAGGGCGCTGGCTTCGCTGCCTTGCACTTCGGCCTGACGCGCAGCCTTGGCGCCATTGGCTTCGGCTGATTTAGGCGGCAGGTAGCGATCAGCGTCGAACGTGTCGCCTTTGAGCTGAATACGCAAGGCTTGCTTGGCGAAGTCTTCGACGGCAATGCGGCCATTGAAGGTGCTGTCATCGAGGTTCAGCTTGAGGTCATCAAAGCTCACGCTAGTCGGCGTAGCGGAGAGCTGGGTGACCAGTTCGAACTTGCTCAGGCTGCCCGGCGCCATAGTGGGCAGGGTTTGGCCGATGCTGTCGAGGAACTTGGCCAGGTCGAGCTGGGCAATCGACAGGCCGCCGCTGATTTGCGGGGTTTTGTCGAGGCTGTTGGCCTTGAGTTCACCGAGGGCGCGCAGCTGGTTGGCAGAAATCTTCAAGCTGCTCCATTCGGCGACGTTCGCTGCCATATCAACCAAAAGCTGGCCTGAAGCGGAGAAGTTCATGGTTTTGCCTTGCAGCGGCTCGCCCGAGGCTTCGCCCACGATCTTCATGTCTTCAAGCTGATAGCGCTTGAGCACGCGGTCAAAGCGCAGCTTGCCGTCGAGTTCAGTCTTGACCCGCATCACCGGCTGGTTGGTGCCCAAAAAGGCGGTCAACTTGACCGGGATGCTGGTGGCCTCGTGAACCGGGCCGGTGCTCAGCTGGATGCTCTCGGCGCTGAACTGCTTGCCGGTCAGCTCGTCGCTGTATTCAACGCGGGCGTTGTTCACGGTCAGGCTGTCGATGTCGAGCTTGATCGGCTGGCTGGCGGTGTCTGCGGCAGCAGGCTTGGTGCTGTCGGCGGCGGCTGTTTCAGTGCCGGACGCCGCGGGTGCAGGCTTGCCAATGTCTTCCCAGTTGCCGCGACCGTCTTTGTCGCGGGTCAGGTGCAGGTTCAGGCCTTCTACCCGAACGTCGCTCATTTGCACTTCTTTGCGCAGCAGCGGCAGCACACGCACTGACAGGCCGAGCATTTGCAGGTCGGCAAAAGGCTGGTCGGGGGCTGTCAGGGTCGCCACGCTGGCGTCGTGCAGTTCCAGGCCAAGCCACGGGAAGAGGCTCCAACCGATGTCGCCATTGAGGGTTAGCTCAATGTGGGCTTTGTCACGGGCTATCTGGCGGATCTCGTCTTTGTAATCGTTGGGATCGAACAGGTGGCTGAGGGCAAAGCCCAGCGCCACGATGATCAGCAACAACCCGAGAAGCACCAGACCCAGGATTTTGCCGAACGCTTTCATGGGCGAGTCCTTGTAAGTCTGTTGTTAGGTGAGTTTCAAATTTAGCCGCTGAGTATAGCGCCACGCGATGACGTACTGGGGCGCGGATAGTGTCAGAACAGTTTGCGTATTAAAGACCGCATCAGCGAAGGCTTTGGCCTACGCTGAAGTGGTAATCTCCGTCCGTTTTCCAGGCCTTCCAGGGCGTAGTGTCTCGCCTTGATCTCAATCCTACAAAACGGCTGTGCGCTATACAGGCGCCAAAGTCGGGGGTTGAGCGTACTTGGGGAACATTCCATCCATGGGGGAGATAACAATGACAACCAGTTCTGTCGCGGGCAGCCCTGCCTCGCCACCTGCGTTTTTGTCCAAAGAACGCATCATCGCAAAACCCGGCTTCAACCGCTGGCTGGTACCGCCCGCCGCGCTAGCCATTCACTTGTGCATCGGCATGGCCTACGGTTTTTCCGTGTTTTGGCTGCCATTGTCCAAAGCGGTCGGCATCACCCAAGCGGTTGCTTGCGCGCCGGACATGAGTTTTATCGCGCAGGTGTTCTCATCGCAATGCGACTGGCCGATCTCGATGCTCGGCTGGATCTACACCTTGTTCTTCATCTTTCTGGGCTGCTCGGCAGCGGTGTGGGGCGGTTGGCTGGAACATGCCGGGCCACGCAAGGCGGGTGTTGTATCGGCATTGTGCTGGTGCGGCGGCTTGCTGATTTCGGCGCTGGGCATTTATACCCACCAGATCTGGCTGATGTGGCTGGGTTCGGGGGTAATCGGCGGTATCGGCCTGGGCCTGGGTTACATCTCGCCCGTGTCGACACTGATCAAGTGGTTCCCGGACAAACGCGGCATGGCCACCGGCATGGCGATCATGGGCTTCGGCGGCGGGGCCATGGTAGGCGCGCCGTTGGCGACAGCGCTGATGGGGCATTTTGCCGGTCCGGATGGCGTGGGCGTTTGGCAGAGCTTTGTGGCGATGGCGGCGATTTACTTCGTGTTCATGATCGGTGGTGCCTTGTCGTACCGCGTGCCGCCGACCGGCTGGAAGCCCGCAGGCTGGACGCCTTCGCCTAACAAGGTGGCTAACTCGATGATCACCAAGCGCCATGTGCACGTGAGTGTGGCCTGGAAAACACCGCAGTTTGCTTTGGTGTGGCTGGTGTTGTGCCTGAACGTGTCGGCCGGTATCGGCATTCTGGGCATGGCCTCGCCGTTGTTGCAGGAGGTGTTCGCCGGCAAGTTGCTGGGCAATGATCTGTCGTTCAGCCAGCTGGACGCTGCGCAACTGGGCCAGATCGCGGCCATCGCGGCCGGGTTCACCGGCTTGTTGAGCTTGTTCAACATTGGCGGGCGATTCTTTTGGGCATCGTTCTCGGACTACCTGGGGCGTAAAAACACCTATTTTGTGTTCTTCGCGCTGGGCTTTGCGCTGTACGCGATGGTTCCCAACCTGGGGCATCTGGGCAACGTGTCGCTGTTTGTAGCGGCGTTCTGCATCATCTTGTCGATGTACGGCGGTGGTTTTGCCACGGTGCCGGCTTACTTGGCGGACTTGTTCGGCACGCAAATGGTCGGGGCTATTCACGGTCGCTTGCTGACCGCCTGGGCAGCGGCGGGCGTGCTGGGGCCGGTGTTGGTCAACTACCTGCGCGAGTACCAGTTGAGCATCGGGGTGCCACGCGCGGCGGCCTATGACATCACCTTGTATATCCTTGCGGGCCTGCTGGTGCTGGGCTTTATCTGCAACCTGCTGGTGCGCCCGGTGGCCGACAAGTACTTCATGACCGACGCGCAACTGGCGGCTGAGCAAGCGCTGGGGCATGACAAAGGCGCCGATACGACGACCTCGCTGGAATGGAAAGCCGCGCCTGGCAGCCGTCCCTTGACCATTGCCGCGTGGTTGGCGGTGGGCATTCCCCTGTTGTGGGGCGTGTGGGTCACGGTGCAGAAAACAGCGGTGCTGTTTCATTAATACCCGTGGTTAATCTGTAGGAGCGAGCTTGCCTCGCGATCTTTAAAGATCAAAAGATCGCGAGGCAAGCTCGCTCCTACAGTGTTTTGCGTACGCTCATCCCCTTCCATGTTTCTGTTTGCCTGACCCGTGCCTATAATGGCCACCTTTTTCGCCCAATGATTTTGCGGAGCTGGTGATGGCCGAACGTAAGGCGTCAGTCGAGCGCGATACTCTGGAAACCCAGATCAAAGCCTCGATCAACTTGGATGGTACCGGTAAGGCCCGATTCGATATCGGTGTGCCTTTTCTTGAGCACATGCTCGACCAGATCGCCCGGCATGGGCTGATCGACCTGGACATCGAGTGCAAAGGCGACCTGCATATCGACGATCACCATACCGTCGAGGACGTTGGCATTACCCTGGGTAAAGCCTTCAACCAAGCGGTCGGCGACAAAAAAGGCATGACCCGCTACGGTCACGCTTATGTCCCGCTGGATGAAGCGCTGTCGCGCGTGGTCATCGACTTTTCGGGCCGTCCTGGCCTGCAAATGCATGTTCCGTACACCCGTGCCACCGTCGGCGGTTTCGACGTTGACCTGTTTCAAGAGTTCTTCCAGGGCTTTGTGAACCACGCCAACGTGACACTGCACATCGACAACCTGCGCGGCACCAACACCCACCACCAGATCGAAACCGTGTTCAAGGCTTTTGGCCGCGCACTGCGCATGGCGATCACGCTCGATGAGCGTATGGCCGGGCAAATGCCCTCGACCAAGGGCGTACTCTGATGCAGACAGTGGCGGTTATCGATTACGGCATGGGTAACTTGCACTCGGTGGCCAAGGCGCTGGAGCACGTGGGCGCCGGCCGGGTGTTGATCACCAGCGATCCCAACGTGATTCGCGAAGCCGACCGCGTGGTGTTTCCGGGGGTGGGCGCGATTCGCGACTGCATGGCTGAGATCCGCCGTTTGGGTTTCGACTCGCTGGTGCGTGAAGTCAGCCAGGACCGTCCTTTTCTGGGTATTTGCGTGGGCATGCAAGCCCTGCTCGACAGCAGCGAAGAGAACGGCGGCGTCGACTGCATCGGCCTGTTCCCGGGCCAGGTGAAGTTTTTCGGCAAAGACCTGCACGAAGAGGGCGAGCACCTCAAGGTGCCGCACATGGGCTGGAACGAAGTGCAGCAGAAGGTCGATCACCCGCTGTGGCATAACATTCCAGACCTGGCGCGCTTCTACTTTGTGCACAGCTACTACATCGCGGCGGGCAACCCTCGCCAGGTGGTGGGTGGCGGGCATTACGGCGTCGACTTCGCGGCTGCACTGGCTGAAGGCTCGCGTTTCGCGGTGCAGTTCCACCCCGAGAAGAGCCACACCCACGGCTTGCAGTTGCTGCAAAACTTTGCGGCCTGGGACGGCCGCTGGTAATGGCGCCGCGCAAGCCGAAGCTGCCGATTCTCACGCTCACCCCAGAGCAAGAGAGCGAAGCCACCAGCAAAATTAAACGCTTTATGGAAGACCGCTTCGAACTGGACCTGGGTTCGTTTGAAGCGGCCGAAATCCTTGAGCTGTTCACTCGCGAAATCGCGCCGCATTACTACAATCGCGCGATTTTCGATGTGCAGACGCACCTCAAAGAGAGGTTCGAGAGCATCGAAAGCGACCTGTGGGCACTAGAAAAGAATTGATTTTCGAGTCACTGACTCCCGAATTTGAAGGTTTGCCAGATGCTGATTATCCCCGCTATCGATCTTAAAGACGGTGCCTGTGTACGTCTGCGCCAAGGCCGTATGGAAGATTCCACGGTGTTCTCCGATGACCCGGTGAGCATGGCCGCCAAATGGGTAGAAGGCGGTTGCCGTCGTCTGCATCTGGTTGACCTGAACGGCGCCTTTGAAGGCCAGCCGGTCAACGGTGAGGTGGTGACTGCCATCGCCAAGCGTTACCCGCACCTGCCGATCCAGATTGGCGGCGGCATTCGCTCGCTGGAAACCATCGAGCACTACGTCAAGGCGGGCGTGAGCTACGTGATTCTGGGCACCAAAGCGGTCAAGAACCCGGAGTTCGTGGCTGAAGCCTGCCGTGCCTTCCCCGGCAAAATCATTGTCGGCATGGATGCACAAGATGGCTTCGTGGCCACTGATGGCTGGGCTGAAGTCAGCACCGTGCAGGTCATCGACCTGGCCAAGCGCTTTGAAGCCGACGGCGTGTCGGCCATCGTTTATACCGACATCGCCAAAGACGGCATGATGCAGGGCTGCAACGTGGAATTCACCGCAGCCTTGGCCGCAGCCACGAGCATCCCGGTGATCGCGTCGGGCGGTATCCACAACCTGGGCGATATCAAAGCCCTGTTGGACGCCAAGGCGCCGGGCATCGTGGGCGCCATCACTGGCCGCGCCATCTATGAAGGCACCCTGGATGTCGCCGAAGCGCAAGCCTTCTGCGACAGCTACAAGGGCTGAGGAGAACCGCATGGCGCTGGCCAAACGCATCATCCCTTGCCTGGACGTGGATAACGGCCGGGTTGTGAAGGGCGTTAAATTTGAGAACATCCGCGATGCGGGTGACCCGGTCGAGATTGCCCGCCGCTATGACGAGCAAGGGGCTGACGAGATTACCTTTCTCGACATCACCGCCAGCGTCGATGGTCGCGACACCACGCTGCATACCGTCGAGCGCATGGCCAGCCAGGTGTTTATCCCGCTGACCGTGGGCGGCGGCGTGCGCTGCATTCAAGACATTCGCAACCTGCTCAATGCCGGTGCAGACAAGGTGTCGATTAACACGGCGGCGGTGTTCAACCCGGAGTTTGTGGGCGAAGCCGCGCAGCATTTCGGCTCGCAGTGCATCGTGGTCGCCATTGATGCGAAAAAGGTTTCACAGCCGGGTGAAACCCCGCGTTGGGAAATCTTCACCCATGGCGGGCGCAAGCCGACCGGGCTCGACGCGGTCGAGTGGGCGATGAAGATGGAAGGCTTGGGCGCCGGAGAGATCCTGCTGACCAGCATGGATCAGGACGGCATGAAAAGCGGCTTTGACCTGGGCGTGACCCGTGCCATCAGCGACGCGCTGGGTATTCCGGTCATCGCTTCCGGGGGCGTCGGCAACCTGCAGCATTTGGCCGATGGCATCCTGGAAGGCCACGCCAGTGCCGTGCTGGCCGCGAGCATTTTCCACTTCGGCGAATACACCGTGCCAGAAGCCAAGGCTTATATGGCCGAGCGCGGGATTGTGGTGCGCTAATAGCCTGGCCCTTCAGCGCCCGCAATGGGCGCTGATGCTTCATCGTTTGACCCAATCCGGCCACACGTCCAAAGGCTACTGGACAGCATGGCAAGCCCACGGCACTCTTTGCACACCATGGATTTGGGTAAACGTTATGTTTAAGCGTCTTTGTTTCTTGCTTGCCAGTTGCACGATGTTGCTGGTGAGTAGCGTGTTTGCAGCCCCGTCCGAGCGGCCATCGCTGGTGCTGCTGACTGAAAATTTCCCGCCTTACAACATGGCCAAAAACGGCAAAAACTTTGCGCAGAACCAGAATCTTGAAGGCATTGCCGTCGATATTCTGCGTGAAACGTTCGAACGTGCAGGCGTCGACTACAGCATGACCTTGCGCTTCCCTTGGCAGCGTATCTACAACCTGGCGATGGATAACCCCAATTACGGGGTGTTTGTGACTGCGCGGGTGCCTGAGCGTGAACACCTGTTCAAGTGGGTCGGCCCGCTTGGCCCGGACGACTGGGTGCTGCTGGCGCGGGCCAATAGTCCCATTCAACTGACCACGCTTGAGCAAGCGCGGGCCTATCGAATAGGCGCTTACAAGGACGATGTGATCGCCATGTTCCTGGAGAAGCAGGGCTACGCGCCGGTGATTGTGTTACGCGATCAGGACAACGCCAGAAAGCTGCAGGCCGGTCACATCGACCTGTGGGCCACGGGTGATCCGGCGGGGCAGTTTTTGGCCCGGCAAGTGGGTATTTCAGGGTTCAAGACGGTGCTGCGGTTTAATCAGGCTGAGCTGTTTCTGGCGTTGAACAAACAAGTGCCCGACGCCGTGGTCAGCAAATTGCAGGCCGCGCTGGATGAGCTCAAGGCCGAAGGCGAACTGGACAAAATCCGCGCCCGCTACCTCTAACTCAACCCCTGCCCCTGTAGGAGCGAGCTTGCCTCGCGATCTTTTGATTGTTTAAAAGATCGCGAGGCAAGCTCGCTCCTACAGAGGTCTTTCAGCGATAAACCCCATTTTTGCCATGCGCGTCCATCGCCTGGTTGCTGCGCACGCCGATCATTTGTTTGATGTCGATCCAGTCGATGCCCTGGGCTTTGAGCGTGGGCAGTTCGCGTTCGAGCACGGCGAGGGTTTGCGGGTAGGGGTGGCCGATCATGACCACGGAGCCGTGGCTGCGTGCGTGTTTGATCGCGGTGTTTAGCTGCTGGGTGATGGCGTCTTCGGTGCGTACGTTGTCCAGGAACACATCCCGCGACACGCTGGCCAGACCGATTTTTTGCGCCTCGGCCGCGGCAACCGTTTTGGCGCTGGTGCGGCTGTCGACGAAGAATTTGTGCCGCTGTTGCAACTCGCCCATCAACCAGGCCATCGCCTGCGGCTGAGCGGTCATGCGGCTGCCTTCATGGTTGTTGATGCCGCTGGTGTAGGGCACGGCCTTGAATGCCGCATCGAGGCGTTTGGCCAGTTCCTCCAGCGGCAGGTCAGGGTGCCAGGCAAACGGCCCCGTGGCCGGGTCCATTGGCATGTGCAGAATGACGATTTTGCCCGCCTTGTGCGCCTCGCGGGCAAATTCAGCGGCGTGCGGGGTGTCGGGCATGATTGCCGTGGTCACCGGCCCCGCAAAGGCCAGAACACGCCGATCACGGGGCAGGTTTTGCCCCAGGTCGTCGATGATCAGGGTCAGGTAAGCCTTGCGCGGTGCCTCGGGGGCGTTGGCAGGCGCCGCGTGGGCGGCGCCGCTCAGGCAGCAGAGCAGGGCGATGACAGACCAGAAACGCACCGTTAATTGCCGCGCGTGATGCTCAAGCCTTTGAGCAGGCTCAAGGCCTGGCTCAACTGGTAGTCATCGTCTTGCGGCATGGGTTTGGCTTTGGTGCCGGAGCCGGTCGGTTTGTCTGCACCGCCGTTGCCGTTGCCGAGGTGACCTTGCAGGTCGGCCTCTTTGTAGTACTCGTTGTCTTGCTCGCGGGTGATCTTGGCGCGGTTGACTTCGATGTCCGGCACGATGCCCTGGGCCTGAATCGAGCGCCCGTTCGGGGTGTAGTACAGCGCAGTGGTGATCTTCAGTGCGCGGTCGTTGTTCAGTGGCAAGACGGTCTGCACCGAGCCTTTGCCGAAGCTTGGCGTGCCCATGACCACGCCACGCTTTTGATCCTGCAGGGCACCGGCGACGATTTCGGATGCCGAAGCGCTGCCGCCGTTGATCAGCACCACCAGCGGCACAGCTTCGCTCAAGTCTTTGCCGGTGGCCGAGAAGCGCAGTTCGGAGTTTGGCAGGCGGCCTTTGGTGTACACGATCAGGCCTTTTTTGATGAAGTGATCGACCACTTCAACGGCCGATTGCAGCACGCCGCCCGGGTTGTTACGCAGGTCAAGGATGATGCCCTTGAGCTTCTTGTTGCCGTTTTCTTTGCGCAGTTTGGCCAGCGCCGCCGCGACTTCTTCGCCGGTCTTGACCTGGAACTGGGTAATGCGGATGTAGCCGTAGCCGTCTTCGAGCAATTGCGCTTTGACGCTCTTGACCTGGATGTTGGCGCGGGTCAGCGTCACGTCGAACGGCGCACCGCCACCGCGAACCAGGGTCAGGGTGATTTTCTGGCCGACTTTGCCGCGCATTTTGTCCACGGCTTCGGTCATGGTCAGGCCGTTGGTAGGCTGGCCATTGATCTTGACGATAAAGTCGCCCGCCTGGATGCCGGCCTTGCTGGCAGGGGTGTCATCGATCGGCGAGACGATTTTGATATTGCCGTCTTCCGAACCGACTTCGATGCCCAGGCCGCCGAACTCGCCGCTGGTGCTTTCTTGCAGCTCGGCAAAGTCTTCGGGGCCCAGATACGCAGAGTGAGGGTCAAGGTTGCTGAGCATGCCCTTGATGGCGTTCTCCAGCAGGGTCTTGTCGTCTACCGGTTCAACATACGCGGCCTTGATGCGGTCCATGACCTCGGCAAATGTACGCAGCTCTTCCAGCGGCAGCGGTGCCTTGGCGCTGGCAGCGGCCGCAGGCTGAGCGACTGGCTGGGCAGCAAACACCAGGGGTGATCCAATCACCAGAGCGATCGTCAGGGCCAGCGAGTTGAGGCGGGACAAGTGCGGCATGTTGAACGAACTCCTACGTATTAAAGGTGATGGCACTCATCCTTGAGTGCGGCACCATTGTGCAGGGTCGCTGGGGCGGCCCTGCTGACGAATAGCAAAGTACAGCGCTGGTGTGGCTTGCCCACCGCTGTTGCCCACGGTGGAGATCACATCGCCAGCTTTTACAATGTCTCCAGCAGACTTAAGCAGGGTCTGATTGTGGCCATACAAGCTTAAGTAACCGTTACCGTGGTCCAGAATGACCAGTTGCCCGGCGCCGCGCAGCCAGTCGGCAAACACCACCCGACCGCCGTGCACCGCGTGCACCTGGGTGCCCGCATTGGCGCTGATCATCACCCCGTCCCACTTGGCACGGGCGTCATCGCCACGGCTTTCACCGAAGCGGGCAAGCAATCGACCATCAACCGGCCAAGGAAGTTTGCCCCGTGCCTGAGAAAAAGGTCCGCCATAAGAGACGCCCGCACTTGAAACCAAGGCACCTGGGGTGGACTTGACCACTTTGCGCGGGGCGTCGGTAGCCACCGATTCAGCCTCACGCTGGCGTTTCTTTTCGGCTTCCTGCTGCGCGATCAAGGCTTTTTGCCGCGCCTCTTCGGCTTCGCGGGCCTGACGGGCGAGGGTTTCTTCAATGGTCTTGAGGACTTTAGCCAGATCTGCCTGATCCTGCTCGCGAGCTTGTAACTTTTGATCGCGGTTTTTGACGTCGGCGTTGATCTTGGCCAGTACTTGCTGGCGGTCAGCGCGGACTTTGTCGAGTTCGGCGCGCTGGCTGTCCAGGCTGCTTTTTTGTGTCAGCAGTTGTGCCTGTTGAGTGTTGATGTCGGATTCGACATTGGCCAACTGGCGCAGGGTTTCGTTAAACCCTTTGAGCTGGGCCAGACGGGCCTGGCTCAGGTAATCGTAATAGGTGAGGGTTCGGGCGAACTTCTCGGGGTTCTGCTGGTTGAGCAGCAGCTTGAGGTATTCCTGACGGCCACCTTGATACGCGGCCCGGGCTTGAATGGCGATCAGACGTTGCTGTTCAACTTTTGCGCTGTTGAGTTTTTTCTTCTCACTATCAAGGCGCAGCAACTCGCCTTCACTCTTTTTTAGTTCTTGTTGCAGGGCCTCCACCTGCTTTTCCAGCTTGCCGATTTCAGTTTCGGTGCTGCGCAGGTCTTTTTGCGCTCCGGATTTTTCTTCCTGGAGCTTGCCGAGGAGCTTTTTCAGCTCGCCGATGTCCTGACGCGTGGCTTCCAGCTGCTGTTGAGTTTGCGCGCGCTCGTCGGCAAACGCCGGTTGGAGCAAGCATGTGAGGGTCAGAGCTATAAGGGCGCGAAGCATGGGGCGGGCGACACCTGGAGGAACGGGACGGCCTAGTATGCCCGCCAACGTTGTCTATAAGGAATGGATGAAGGTGAAATTGTGGCCTGTAAGAGCGAGCTTGCGTCGCGATCTTTTAAACGGTCAAAAGATCGCGAGACGAGCTCGCTCCTACAGAGCGCCGGTGATTACGCGTCGACCAGGATGCTGGTGCCGGTCATTTCTTTGGGCTGTGGCAGCCCCAGCAGCTTAAGCATGGTTGGTGCGACGTCAGCCAGTACACCGCCTTCGCGGACCTTGAGCGCACGCTTGCCGACATAGATGAACGGTACGGGTTCGCAGGTGTGGGCGGTGTGCGCCTGACCAGTAGACTCGTCTTCCATCTGTTCAACGTTGCCGTGGTCAGCGGTGATCAGCGCTTCGCCGCCCACCTTGTCCAGCGCTTCAACGATACGGCCCACGCAGGCATCCAGGCATTCAACGGCTTTGACGGCGGCGTCGAACACACCGCTGTGGCCGACCATGTCGCCGTTGGCGTAGTTGACCACGATCACGTCGTAACGCTGGTGTTCGATGGCATCGACGATTTTGTCGGTGACTTCAGGCGCGCTCATTTCTGGTTGCAGGTCGTAGGTCGCGACTTTCGGCGACGGCACCAAAATGCGCTCTTCACCCGGGAACGGCTCTTCGCGGCCACCCGAGAAGAAGAACGTCACGTGGGCGTATTTTTCGGTTTCGGCAATGCGCAACTGGGTCTTGCCGTTTTTTGCCAGGTAATCGCCGAGCACGTTTTCCAGGCTGCCCGGTGCGAAAGCGCTCGGTGCCGGGATGCTGGCCGCGTATTGGGTCAGCATGACGAAGCCGGCCAGTTTCGGCTGGCGTGCACGTTCGAATTCCTTGAAGCCGTCTTCCACAAACACGCGGGTCAGCTCACGGGCGCGGTCGGCACGGAAGTTCATGAAGACCACGGCGTCGCCGTCTTCAACGGTCACTGGCTCACCAATGGTGGTGGCTTTGACGAACTCATCGCTTTCGCCGCGGGCGTACGCGGCTTCAAGGCCTTCTTGCGCGGTGGCAGCGTTGAACTCACCTTTGCCGTCGACGATCAGGTTATAGGCTTGCGCCACACGGTCCCAACGGTTGTCGCGGTCCATGGCGAAGTAACGGCCAATCAGGCTGGCGATACGGCCTTTGCCGAGGGTTTTGAAGGCCTCGTCCAGCAGCTCGATCGACGATGCAGCGCTTTTAGGCGGCGTGTCGCGGCCATCCAGGAAGGCGTGCAGGTAGATTTTTTCAGCGCCGCGTTTAACGGCCAGCTCGGCCATCGCGATCAAGTGGTCCTGATGGCTGTGAACACCGCCATCCGACAGCAGGCCCATGATGTGCACGGCCTTGCCCGCGCCAACGGCTTTGTCTACCGCTGCGCAAATGGTCGGGTTCTCGAAGAACTCGCCGTCGCGGATCGACTTGGTGACGCGGGTGAAATCCTGATAAACCACGCGCCCGGCGCCGAGGTTCATGTGGCCGACCTCGGAGTTACCCATTTGGCCGTCCGGCAGCCCCACATCCATGCCCGAACCTGAGATCAGGCCGTTTGGCATGCTGGCGGTAAGGCGATCAAGCACAGGTTTTTTGGCTGAATAGACGGCGTTGTAATCGTGACTTTCACTGTGACCGAAGCCATCCAGGATGATCAGGATCAGAGGTTTAGGCGTGGTAGTCATAGATCCCACTCGTGGCGTGGTTAATAGAAGTATCAAGAAGATGCGCAGTTTAAAGCGAAGTTCATGTGGCGTCACCGCCGGGCGGGGTTTGGCGGGCCATGGTGCCTGTGTATACTGGCCCACATTTTCACGCCCTGGAACCTTCTGATGGTTGATCACCTGATTGCATTTGCCACTTCTCACTACCTGCTTGTAGGCGCGTTTGTCATCTTGTTGGCGTTGTTGATCGCCCATGAGGTGAGCCGCGGCGGCCGCAGCGTCAGCACCGGCGAACTGACCGGCCTGGTCAATCGCGACGAAGGCGTGGTGATTGATATTCGCCCGGCCAAAGACTTTGCTGCCGGCCACATTGTGGGTGCGCTGAACATTCCGCAAGACAAACTGATGGCGCGCATTGCCGAACTGGACAAGCACAAGGGCAAGACCCTGATCCTGGTGGATGCGGCTGGTCAACACTCCGGCACGCACGCACGCGAACTGCTCAAGGCCGGCTATAACGCCGCCAAGCTGTCCGGTGGTATTGCGACCTGGCGTGCAGATAACCTCCCAGTGGTGAAGTAACTATGTCCAAGGTCATCGTATATTCCAGCGACTATTGCCCTTACTGCATGCGAGCCAAGGCTTTGCTGGAGAAAAAGGGTGTTGCCTTCGAAGAAATCAAAGTCGACGGCAAGCCTCAAGTTCGTGCAGAAATGACCCAAAAGGCAGGTCGTACCTCCGTTCCGCAAATCTGGATCGGCGAGCGGCATGTGGGTGGATGCGATGACCTGTTTGCGCTCGAACGCGCAGGTAAATTGGATGCGCTGCTGAACGTCTGACTCTCATTCTCTAAAGCCCCAAGATGATCAAGGATCTGTGATGACTGACCAACAGAACACCGCTGCTGTTAGCGACGAAGACACTGCTCCACAATTCTCCCTGCAGCGTATTTACGTACGTGACCTGTCGTTTGAAGCGCCGAAAAGCCCGGCCATCTTCCGTCAGCAGTGGGAGCCGAGCGTTGCTTTGGACCTCAACACCCGCCAAAAGCCACTGGAAGGCGACTTCTTTGAAGTGGTTCTGACCTTGTCGGTCACCGTGAAAAACGCTGAAGAAGTGGCGTTTATTGCTGAAGTTCAGCAGGCTGGCATCTTCCTGATCAAAAACCTTGATCAAGCTTCGATGAGCCACACCCTGGGCGCGTTCTGCCCGAACCTGCTGTTCCCGTATGCCCGCGAAACTCTGGACAGCCTGGTTGTTCGTGGTTCGTTCCCGGCGTTGATGCTGGCTCCGGTGAACTTCGATGCTCTGTACGCTCAAGAGCTGCAGCGCATGCAAGAAGAAGGCAGCGCGACTGTTCAGTAAACAGCGCCCCGCCCATAAAAAAAGCGCCTGAATGGCGCTTTTTTTATGGGTAACGTTGTATCCGCAGTTACTTAAACCCCAACTGGCGCCAGGCTTCGTAAACGGCCACAGCCACGGTGTTGGACAGGTTCAAGCTGCGGCAGCCTTCGCGCATGGGCAGGCGCAGGCGGTGATCGCTGTCTTGCGCGTCGAGCACCTCAGGCGGCAGGCCACGGCTTTCAGGGCCGAAGATAAAGGCATCGCCTTCAGCAAACTGCACATCGTGGAACGGCCGCGAGCCTTTGGTGGTAAAAGCGAACAGGCGCGGATGGCCCAGGCTTTCCAGGCAACTGGCCAGGTCGGCATGGCGCTTGAGCGGCGCGTACTCGTGGTAATCCAGGCCTGCCCGGCGCAAGCGCTTGTCGTCCAGCTCAAAACCGATAGGCTCGATCAAGTGCAGGTGGCAGCCGCTGTTGGCGCAGAGCCTGATAATGTTGCCGGTATTCGGCGGAATTTCTGGTTGAAAAAGGATGACGTGAAACATGCACGGCTCCGAATATAAAGATGGGCAGCATTCTACGCCTGAAGAGGACCCAAGGCCGAAACTATGGCCACGGGTTTTAGGTTCTTTGGCGATAGTCGGTGTGATGATCGGGATGATGATCGGCCGTTTGACGATGCCTGAGCCGACTCAGCTGCAGCAGATAGAGGTCCAGCCGCAGGGGTTGGTGGTGTGGTTTAACCACGAGCCCAAGCTGCACGGCGAATGGGTGGATGGCACCCTCGGGCTGTTATTCGCGGCCAAGGGCCAGCCGCAAAACGGCCAGCTTAAGGTGAACGGTAGGGATGTGAACTGGCGGGTGAGTCGCACCGATGCGGGCGTGATGCTGACCCTGGTGGCGGCCCGCGCCTTGAAGGGCGACTGGGCCGGTGCGCCGCAGGATGGGCGTTGGCGGCTGCAGGTGAACCTGCAAGAGTAATAAAAGAGGGAGTCCCGGCCTGCCTGTACCAGGCTCCCCAAAAGCGTTGAACGCGTTGATGCGGGTGGCATCAAGGCTGCGGTGTAAAAGAAGGGAGTCCCGGCCTGCCTGTACCGGGTTCCCTAAAAGCGTTGTGCGCGTTGATGCAGATGGCATCAAGGCTGCGGTGTAAAAGTGGGGAGTCCTGGCCTGCCTGTACCAAGGTCCCCTAAACCGGTGTTGCTTAGGTAATAGGGTTATTGCAGGGCGCGTGCCAGTTTTGTTTTTTGGCTGTTATTTTCTTTGCATACACACAAAAGCCCCGGAATCCGGGGCTTTTGCGTGTAGGGCGGGTGTGTTGAGTGCTGCAGGCCAGAGGCGTTGGGGTATGCAGTGCACAGAAGTGGGGCGAGATGCATACGAGTGGTGCGGTGCTCAAAAAACTGTAGGAGCGAGCTTGCTCGCGATCTGTTGATCTTGGTCTAAGAGCCCCCTCACCCTAGCCCTCTCCCGAAGGAGAGGGAACCGATTGGGGGATGCTGAAGATACTCGGCGGCCTGTTTGCTGCGCGACAGCGCGGCCCCTCCTACAGTTAACGGCGTTTAAGCGTCGTCGCCGTCATCCTCGTAGCCGTCGATTTTCATGCCCAGCTCTTTGATCTTGCGGGTCAGGGTGTTGCGGCCCCAGCCCAGCAACACGGCGGCATCGCGGCGGCGGCCAGCGGTGTGTTTGAGGGCCGTCTCTATCATGATGCGCTCAAAGGTCGGCACCGCGCTGTCGAGCAGGCTCGACTGGCCACGGCCCAGCGCCTGATCGGCCCATTGACGCAACGCTTGCTCCCAGTTGGTCACCGGCGACGCGTCTTGATGCAGGTTCAGCAACTCGGGGGGCAAGTCGCTGATGTGCACTTCGCGGCCCGAAGCCATTACCGTGATCCAGCGGCAGGTGTTTTCGAGCTGGCGCACGTTGCCTGGCCACGGCAGGTTTCGCAGGTATTGCTCGGTTTCGGCTTTCAGCAGTTTTGGCTCGACCGACAGCTCTTGCGCCGCGCTGCTGAGAAAGTGCCGCGCCAGCGTCGGGATGTCTTCGCGACGATCTGACAAACGCGGAATATGGATACGGATGACGTTCAGGCGGTGGAACAAGTCTTCACGGAACTTGCCGGCCTGCACCAGGGTTTCGAGGTTTTGGTGGGTCGCAGCAATGATGCGCACGTCGACCTTGACCGGAATATGCCCGCCCACCCGGTAGAACTCGCCATCGGCCAGCACGCGCAGAAGGCGCGTCTGGGTGTCGGCTGGCATGTCGCCGATTTCGTCGAGGAACAATGTACCGCCGTCAGCTTGTTCAAAGCGCCCGCGTCGCAGGTTGGCCGCACCCGTAAAGGCGCCTTTTTCGTGGCCGAACAGCTCGGACTCCATCAGGTCCTTGGGGATCGCCGCCATGTTCAACGCAATAAAGGGCGAAGCCGCCCGCGGGCTGTGGCGATGCAGGGCGTGGGCCACCAGCTCTTTACCGGTGCCGGATTCGCCGTTGATCAGCACGGTGATGTTGGAGTGGCTGAGGCGACCAATGGCGCGAAACACCTCCTGCATCGCCGGCGCTTCGCCAATGATCTCGGGGGTGGGGGCCGCTGCGGGCGCCACGGCCAGGCCTTGTTGCTCCTGGGCGTGCTGGTTGGCACGCTTGACCAGCGACACGGCCTCGTCAACGTCAAACGGCTTGGGCAGGTATTCAAACGCGCCGCCCTGATAAGAGGCGACAGCGCTGTCCAGGTCGGAATGAGCGGTCATGATGATCACGGGCAGGCGCGGGTGCTGTGCGCGGATCTTGGCCAGCAGGTCGAGGCCGCTGGCGCCCGGCATGCGGATGTCAGAAATGATCACGTCCGGCTGCTGGCGAGCCAGACGGCTCATTACCCCATCGGCGCTGTCGAAGCTCTGCGTGGTCATGCCTTCCTGTTGCAAGGCTTTTTCCAGGACCCAACGGATTGAACGGTCGTCGTCGACGATCCACACGGTTTCACTTCGGCTCATGTCGATGCGGCTCCTTGTTCCAGTGGTAGAAAGATCGAGAAGAGTGTGTGGCCGGGCTGGCTTTCACACTCGATCAATCCCTGGTGCTGACTAATGATGTTCTGGGTGATGGCAAGACCCAGCCCGGTGCCATCCGGGCGTCCGCTGACCATCGGAAAGAAGAGGGTGTCTTGCAGCTCAGGCGGGATGCCCGGGCCGTTGTCGATGATTTCAATTTTGGTCACCAGCCGGTGGCGCACATGGCCGATGGTGAACTGGCGCATGGCCCGGGTACGCAAGGTGATGCGGCCCAGGCGCAGCTCGTTTTGGGCGCTGATGGCCTGCATCGCGTTGCGCACAATATTGAGCACGGCCTGGATCATCTGTTCACGGTCGATCAACAGATCAGGCAGGCTCGGGTCGTAATCGCGTACCAGGGTGATGTCGCCCTGGGTCTCGGCTTCGACCAGATTGCACACGCGTTCGAGCACTTCGTGCACGTTGGTCATGGCCAGCGACGGCAGCTTGTTGGAGCCCAGCATGCGGTCCACCAGGTTACGCAGGCGGTCGGCTTCTTCGATGATGACGTTGGTGTAGTCGCGCAGGTTTTCATCGGGCAGCTGGCGCGCCAACAACTGCGCCGCGCCGCGAATGCCGCCCAGCGGGTTTTTGATTTCGTGAGCCAGGCCGCGCACCAGCATCTTGCTGGTTTCTTGCTTGGACAGCTGCGCTTCCTCTTTGGTGATGCGCAGCAGCCGGTCCCTTGGGTGCACTTCGAGCAACAGCATGGTGCCTGCGGTGCTCAAGATTGGCGTGACCGCGTAATCGACGGTCAATGTCTGGCCGGTGGCAGAGGTCAGCAACGCTTCGCGCTTGGTAAACGGGTGCGCTTGCTCAACCGCCAGGCGCAGCGATTGCAGAGCCTCGGTGGTCTCGGTGAACAGTTCGCTGATGAATTGCCCATGGCTGCGCTGCCCACTGATGGCCAGCAGCATTTCCGCCGCCGGGTTCATGTACTCAAGGCGCAGAGCGTCATTGAGCAACAACGTGGCGGTGGTCAGGTTGTCGAGTAACAGTCGGTGCAGGGCATCACTGATGGTCATGGGCCGATCCCGGATTGCGTGCGCGGGTGAGGCGCTGGTGCAAGGAAAATGCAAAAAACAAACCAAGGCTCCGAAAAGAAGCGCTAATTGCCTGAAATAAGGACTTGGAGGCCGTCTGGATCGCGTACCGGCTCGGTCAATGAGGCTTTTTGAACCAAAGTGGGCTGGTAACGGCGTCATCGCGCAGGTCTTGCACCAATATAGTGCAACTTGGCTGAATAGATTCAGTTTCTCTCAAAAGCGCCGATGTTCGGGTTTGCGGGGGGAGGAGGCGGGGGTGTGGCAGTTGGAAAACTACCAGCGGGCTCTTGCTCGGGCAGCAGGTGTTGTGGATTGTTGACGGGGATAATTGCCACAGCAGGCTGGCGGTTAAGGGGTGCCAGTGTCATCGGCGTGTTGTTGGACGGCTCATGAGGTGTATTGCTGTAGTGAGTCGTGCCGTGATCGTCGAGGTGTTTGTACACCTGCGCGCTCGCGGGCAGCGCGAGCACGCAGAGGCTTATAAAAAAGTAGCGCACCAGCCGATTACTGCGACAGTGGCATGCCCTTACCGCCCGCATAGAACACGATCAGCTCAACGGGCTGGTTACCGCTGGTTCCGCGATGTTCTGTTTGCACCACTTCGGGCAACACCTGGCCGGGCTTGAGCAACAGTTTGTGTTTGCCGTCCCGGGTTTCTACAAATAGTTCGCCCGACAGCACGTAAGCCACGTTGGGCATGGGGTGCGTGTGCCAACCGAGTGCAGTGTTGGCCGGGATGATGATTTTGAGAACGGTGATTTCAGGCGGGCCAAGAGGATAGGGGGCGTAAGGTGCACCATCCCAGGATTCACTGGTTTTGATCAGTTGCTCGACTGTGACGCCAGGGGTTTTGCTGGTGCATCCCAATAACGTCAGGCAGGCCAGTGATAGCAGCAGGGCTTTTATTTTAAGAGTGAGCGTCATGTCGGCGTCCGTAGGGTGAGTTGCCTCAAACTACAGATCGCGCTCTAAAGTGGCTGTCAGGCGCAGGAGATATGTTCTGCGAGTTTGCGCGTATTGCCGTAAGACGTTTCGCATAAAAAAGGCCTCCCGAAGGAGGCCTTTCACATCACGCCGCTAGCGCGGGTGAGTCTGGATTAGCAGCTGTAGTACAGCTCGTATTCCAGTGGGTGTACGAAGGTACGTACTTTGATTTCTTCTTCGCTTTTCAGGGCGATGTAAGCGTCGATGAAGTCGTCGCTGAAAACGCCGCCTTTGGTCAGGAACGCACGACCTTTGTCCAGCTCTTCCAGGGCTTCTTTCAGGCTGCCGCACACTTGTGGGATCTGCTTGGCCTCTTCTGGCGGCAGGTCATACAGGTTTTTGTCAGCAGCATCGCCAGGGTGGATCTTGTTCTGGATGCCGTCCAGGCCAGCCATCAGCAGTGCAGCGAAGCACAGGTACGGGTTGGCAGCCGGGTCCGGGAAACGTGCTTCGATACGGCGAGCCTTAGGGCTGGACACGTAAGGAATACGGATCGAAGCGGAGCGGTTACGCGCCGAGTAAGCCAGCATTACTGGGGCTTCGAAGCCTGGAACCAGACGCTTGTAGGAGTTGGTTGCCGGGTTGGTGAAGCCGTTCAGGGCCTTACCGTGCTTGATGATGCCGCCGATGAAGTACAGAGCGGTGTCGGACAGGCCGGCATAGCCTTCGCCTGCGAAGGTGTTCTTGCCATCTTTCCAGATGGACATGTGAACGTGCATGCCCGAGCCGTTATCGCCATACAGAGGCTTAGGCATGAAGGTCGCGGTGCGGCCGTATGCATCGGCAACGTTGTGCACGACGTATTTCAGGGTCTGGGTTTCGTCGGCTTTCTTCACCAGGGTGTTGAACTTGACGCCGATTTCGTTCTGGCCGGCAGTCGCCACTTCGTGGTGGTGAACTTCAACGGTCAGGCCCATTTCTTCCAGTGCGCTGCACATGGAGGTACGGATTTCGTGGTCGTGGTCGAACGGTGGCACCGGGAAGTAGCCGCCTTTAACGCCTGGACGGTGACCTTTGTTGCCGCCTTCGATGTCCTGGTCGGACATCCACGAACCTTGCTCGGAGTAGATTTTGAACATCGAGCCGGAAATGTCCGACTTGAATTTAACCGAGTCAAAGATGAAGAACTCTGGCTCCGGGCCAGCGAATACGGTGTCGCCGATGCCGGTCGCTTTCAGGTGCTCTTCAGCGCGCTTGGCGATTGCACGTGGGTCACGGTCGTAACCCTGCATGCTCGAAGGTTCGATGATGTCGCACACCAGGATCAGCGTAGGCTGCTCGGTGAACGGGTCCAGAACAGCCGTGCTGTCGTCTGGCAGCAGGATCATGTCGGACGCTTCGATGCCTTTCCAGCCAGCAATGGAGGAACCGTCGAACATTTTGCCGTCGGTGAAGAAGTCTTCGTCCAACGCATCACGGGCCGGCATGGTCACGTGATGTTGTGTGCCCTTGGTGTCAGTGAAGCGCAGATCAATCCATTTAACGTCATGATCTTTGATGAGTTGAACCGACTTCGACATAGTGTCCTCCGGGGTGGCTTAGGGCTGGTAGTGGAGTAGCCCTTTAAATGTGGTTGATGCCGGCGCGAATACTCGGCCAAGGCAACCTGCCTCACAAGGGAGCAAATTGCATGCCAGTGCCCCGACTTGCCCCAATCTCAAGCAGGGCAGCCCACAAGACTACGGATTCACGGCCCTAATCGCACTCAAATGAAGCGAAATAAGTGCTTTATGAACCATTTTGGTGCGATGAAAACCGTTTGTACGATAACTGGTTAAACCTTGAGCAATTTCCGCTATAATCCGCGCCCCCCTTTTTTGGCAGGCTGCTCGCGCGCTGTTTTCATGAAACTAATTGTTAAAGTCTTCCCCGAGATCACTATCAAGAGCCGCCCGGTTCGGATGCGTTTCGTCCGTCAATTGGCTAAAAACATCCGTGCTGTGCTCCGCGATCTGGACCCGGCCGTGGTAGTGACAGGCGTGTGGGACAACATTGAGTTGCAAACCCGTGTGAGCGACCCCAAAGCCTTGAAGGAGATGACCGAGCGCCTGAGCTGCATGCCGGGCATCGCGCACTTCCTGCAAGTCGACGAGTACCCGCTGGGCGACTTCGATGACATCGTTGAAAAGTGCAAACTGCACTACGGCGATGTACTGGCCGGCAAAATCTTTTCAGTGCGTTGCAAACGCGGCGGCAAGCACCCATTTACCTCGATGGAAGTCGAGAAATACGTCGGCAGCAAGCTGCGACGTGAATGCGGCGCGGCCGGTATTGACCTGAAAAAGCCGGAAATCGAAGTCCGTTTCGAAATTCGCGACCAACGGTTGTTTGTGATTCACAGCCAGCACGACAGCATTGGCGGCTTCCCGCTGGGCTCGCTGGAGCAGACCCTGGTGTTGATGTCCGGTGGTTTCGACTCCACCGTGGCGGCTTACCAGATCATGCGTCGCGGCCTGATGAGCCACTTCTGCTTTTTCAACCTCGGCGGGCGTGCTCACGAATTGGGCGTGATGGAAGTCGCGCACTATATCTGGAAGAAGTACGGCAGCTCGCAGCGCGTGCTGTTTGTGAGCGTTCCGTTTGAAGAAGTGCTGGGTGAAATTCTCGGCAAAGTCGACAACAGTCATATGGGCGTCATTTTGAAGCGTATGATGTTGCGCGCTGCGTCCCGTATTGCGGACCGCCTCGAAATTGATGCACTGGTCACCGGTGAAGCGATTTCCCAGGTGTCCAGCCAGACCTTGCCTAACCTGTCGGTGATCGACTGCGTGACTGACAAGCTGGTTTTGCGCCCGCTGATCGCCAGCCACAAGCAAGACATCATTGATCAGGCGAACGAGATCGGCACCGCCGATTTTGCCAAGCACATGCCTGAATATTGCGGGGTGATTTCGGTCAACCCCAAGACCCACGCCAAGCGTCCGCGTGTGGAGTATGAAGAACAACAGTTTGATATGGCCGTGCTTGAGCGTGCGCTTGAGCGGGCCAAACTGGTGCCGATCGATCGGGTGATCGACGAATTGGGCCAGGACTTGCAAGTCGAAGAGGTCAGCGAAGTGCTGGCGGGCCAGATCGTCATCGACATCCGTCACCCGGATGCCCAAGAGGATCAACCGCTGGAACTGGCTGGCATCGAAGTACAAGCGTTGCCGTTCTATGCATTGAACAGCCGCTTCAAGGAACTGGATGAAACACGTCAGTACCTGTTGTATTGCGACAAAGGCGTGATGAGTCGCCTGCATGCTCACCATTTGCTCAGTGAGGGACATGCCAATGTGCGCGTTTATCGACCGAGCTA
>Ga0302347_1001608_pt1 | contig 26480 bp, 22 predicted proteins | sample PhyWR1_FD_202178 | JGI IMG/M metagenome (GOLD analysis project Ga0302347, IMG submission 202178) | Leaf surface microbial communities from wheat plants in UC Gill Tract Community Farm, Albany, California, United States - DLSL W.R1 (v2)... | ecosystem: Host-associated > Plants > Phyllosphere >...
CCATGCACGCTATGGACATCCAGGGTGCCGCCCATGGCCTCGGCCAACGTGCGACAGATGGAAAGGCCCAGGCCGCTGCCACCGCGCTGCCTGCCTGCATCGGCCTGCCGGAAGGGCTCGAACAGGGCGCTCATCTGCGCTGGCGCGATGCCGATGCCACTGTCGATGACCTCTATCAACAGTGATGCGTTCTTAGTGGGCGCATCCAGCTGCAGGCGCAGTTCAACGCCGCCTACGTCGGTGAACTTGACGGCATTGCCGAGCAGGTTGTCGAGCAGCTGGCGCAGGCAGTCCGGGTCCGTTGCCAGCATCGGGAACGGCGCCTGCGGTGCGCAGAGCTGCAGGCTGAGCGCCTTCTTCTGCGCGAGGGGCGTAATGGCCTGCAGCGCCTGCGTGCAGATCGCAGGGACGTTGCAGGGCACCCGCTTTGGCCGGAACGTGCCGCTGGCCAGGCGGGAGAAGTCCAGCGTGCGGTTGAGCAATCCGCGCAATGTCTGGCTGGCGGTGGCCGCAGCGGCTACCAGTTCGCGTTGCCCGGCGGGCAGTGGCGCCTGGCCCAGCAGGTCGATCGACGCCATGACGGCCTGGGCGGAATTACGCACCTCATGGCTGATCATCCCCGTCATCTGCGCCTGCCTCTGATCAAGACCCTGCTGCTGGCGCAGCCTGCGTGCAGCCAGCAACGGGAGTGCCAGCAGCAGGGCTGCGGCTGGCAACAGCCAGAGCACGGTGCCATCGAGGCCTTCGCGCACCTTCTGGCCGAGCGCGGCCGGCAGCGTCTGCCGTGCCCAGCGCTGCAGCAACTGGGCATGCTCTTCGATGGTGATGTCATCCAGTGCCGCCTCGATACGATCGAGCAGCGCCTGGTCCTCGCGCCGGGCAAGCAGATGCAGCTGGGTCGAAAGATCGGCATCCACTGTCTGCAACCGCAGGCTGTGGGAGAAGTGACGTCGTGCTATCGCACCTGCAGTGGATTCCAGGCCGATCGCAGCGTCGGCAATGCCGGCATCCACGGCAGCCAATGCCGCCCGCATGCTGGGGTGCGGCAGCACAGGCACTGCAGGGTGATGCTGTGCGAGCCACACAGGGTAGGGGCCTCCTTCAACAGCAGCGATGCGCAGCGTGCCGAGATCGGCAACCCGCCGCGGCAAGCGCTCGCCAATGCGGCCGGCAAGCACGCTGGCACCGCCAGGAAAACTGCGCGAGGGCGCCAGGCTGGGGCAGGGCAGGCGTGCCCCATCGTCAGCACCCATCGCCAGCACAAGATCGGCCCGCCCCTCACAGACGGCGGTCATCGCGGCGAGGGTGCTGGAAAAAGGGACTTCGACGAAGGTCAGGCCGGAATGGCGGGCCACGAGCGCGGCATAGCCATGCGCCAGCGTCTGCAGCACCTCGGGGTCGGCAGCATCTTCGGGCGCAGGGTGCAGCGTGGGGGCCGCGGCCACCCGGACCACGCGCCCCGCTGTCCATTTTCCGTGCTGAATGTCGCCTGCGGACGTACAGGGAAGCAGGGTAAACAGCGCCAGCAGCATGAGCCTGTGGCCACGCTTGGACAGCGCGGTCACAGCGCCTCCAACTGCTGCCGTATCGCGAAGATCTCCGCGTCATTACGCAACCCCAGCTTACGCAGCGCGGCAATCTTCTGCGTGCTGACGGTCTTGATGCTGCGGTGCCGATGCAGGGCGATCTCCGAGACGGTCAGCCCATCCAGGACCAGCCGGATGACCTCGCGCTCGTTGCGGCTAAGTGCATCGCAGGGCGTCAGCAGCTTGCACGACGGCGGAATGCGGCAGAGCCCTTGGGACACGCGTACGACCGCGTCGGATAGTTCAATCAACGGCTCGGATTTGCCGACAAAGCCGCTGATTCCGGCATCCAGCAGGTGGTTGATGATCGCCACCGAGGTCTGTCCGGCAAAACCCAGCAGCGTTACCCTCGGCAATGCCTGCCGCAGGTGCTCGACGAGCTCGGTGCCGCTGATATCACCGGGCGCCAGGGTGATGTCGATGATGGCCACATCGGCATGACGCTGCTGCAGCGCCTGCACGAACGCCTGGCTGTCACTGTGGCTGGCGACGATCTCGAAGCGGCTGTCGTTGCCCAGGTGGAAGGCCGTGCCGCGGCGGACGACGTCATGGTCATCAAGCAGGGCCAGGCGAAGCCGGCGCGGTGCAGGGAATCCGTTCATGCGCAGGAGTGTTGTCAGCGCCCAGTGGCGTGGCGCTCATTCTGGCGCCGCTGTCGCGTCGAGCATCGAAAACGTTCGATTTTTGAGACTTTTCCTAGAGTGGAAGTAGGAAAAGTTGGAGGTTTGTGTCGGGATCTGCACAGCGCGGGTGCAGCGAAGTAGCCTGTTGCGTCTGATGATTTTTGGATCGCGTCTGCAATATGCGCGCGGACTGCGTGCGCTGCGCAAGTCTAGTGCGCGCTCCGCTGGCGAAATGCCAGCGTCCACGCTCTGGTCAAGGACAGTTCCAATCACGAGACGTTCCAGGGCGGCGCAATTGACGGGTTGGCGGGCGTCATTAACGTGACGCGTCACGGTGGCCACAGGTCTGTCGGCGTTGAATTCTGCAGGGCTGAGGGCCTGGGTTTCCCTCAGAATTGAACGTTGGTCCGGTGAGGTACGCCTGACTAGTGGAGACTGGAGCGTGCGACTGTTTGAGCGAACATGTGTCGCTTGGACGTGGCGGGATGCCTCTGGGTCGCCAGCGACCATGAGTGCCGAGAAGCTATGGCTGGGGTTGGGGCCCGGGTGATGTTTGGGGTGCCATTGGTCGGGCTCGGTAGCGGAGTCAATGCTCAGTCTGCTTTGAACATAATATACATTATGCGAAATGCGGTAATTGCCGTGGTTGGCTTCGTCAGCTCCTCTTGGCAATGGCTGCTGGACATCGCAGACTCTTCCGCCCTCCCAATGCTGAAATTTGACCTTTCGAGCCAGAAATTCTCGGCGAGATTTGAACCGCTGCAGACAATTTCACTCTTAGGAAGGTCCATGGTCGAAATTCCAGCGGATAAGTGAACGCCGAAATTAGATTTGGAGGCGGGCAATTTCAGTACAAGACGAACCGTTGCAGACACTTTTGGTTGCTGGTTGCCGCAAGGTAGAGAGTATTGAAGCCCGCCCGACCCGTGCATTGGCGCCTGATTTGGCCCGGAAACTCGCGCTCATTTCTTCCGGCTTGCTAGACTCACATCCTGTGTAGTCTCTACAGTTCGAGGCGGCTGAATGCACTTCGGCACCTTTACGCCCGCTCAACGGATCTTCCGCGATGCGGCTACCGCGCGACAAGCACTTGCTTCGCAATGGCTGAGTGCCGCGCAGGTCAGTCAGGGGCTTGGCTCTCATGCGCCCAACGGTAGCCACCTGATCAGCCAGTTGCGCCGCGCTGGCAAGCTCTTGGGGGTCTACGTCACGCACCCGTCGCCCAGCTACCGGTATCCGGCTTGGCAGTTCCTCCCGAGCGGCCAGCCTGTGGACCACCTGGCCGAGATTTTAGCTTTGTTGCGGGAGTTCGGTCCTTTTGAGCGCGAGTTGGGCGGACTGCGGCGAAGCACTTATTGGGGAGAGGTCGAGTGGTTCCTGTCGCCCCACGCGACGCTCGATGGCGCGACTCCATCCCAAATTTTGGCCGCGGATCCCTGCCGCGTTCTGCGGGCCGCGTGTGTGGAGTTTCGGGGCGACGCCTGACGGTGCAGCCGATGCGCTGGAAAGCGTTTAGCGTTCTGGCTCCTTTGCAGGCACCTGGCAGCCATGTTTTCACTGTTTCGAGCGTTTCCGTTTGGGCCGAACATCAGCACTGATGCGAATTTCTTCGGATCGTTTGAGTGCTGCCTCTAGCTGCGTTGGGAGATCTCGGAGGCTCGAAAGTTGCCCCTCTAGAGCGTCACATCTGCCGCGTAGGATATCCGCCGACTGACTGGCTGCTGCGGCCGCCGATTGGGCGGCCTGGAGATTCTGGCGCAGTTGGTTCTCAAGGGTCCTGTGGTGTTCGGATGTCTTGCTTAGCTGCGCCTGGAGTTCCTTCACCTCTTGGCGTGCTCGATCTACATCGCCCAGCGCCCGATTCTCGACAGATCTGACGTACTCGGTCCAATCCTCTCGCTCAGATTTCGCCGTTTCTAGCGCTTCGTGAAGCCGGGCATCAAGATGCTGTGTTGCTGCCTCAGCTCGATCGGCTCTCCGAAGTCCGAGATCACGCTGCTCCGTGAGCTCTGAGATCTGCAGGTGTAGCTGCTCGACCAGCCGCTCCAGTTCTGCAGCTCGCGTACTAGCTACGCGTTCGCCGGCGATAGCAGCGGCGCGCTCTGAGTTCATTTGACTCAGTTCGTCAGCCACGACCCGTGACCTGGCATCTAGCGCTTCACGTTGGGTAGCCAGCGACTGCTCAGTCTCTGCGAACTCTCGAAGGGTTGCCTCCCTAGCGTGCTTCAGCGCCAGCTCCCACCATTGCCCGGCCAGTTGCGCCAACACCGCCGGGGCGTCTTCAAAGTCCGGACGTCCTGGCTGCAGGCGTGTGCCGAGTCGATTCCACCAAGTCTCTAGCCAGCGAGTGACTGTGTTCGGAGAGCCGGTCCCCAAGTGAGTCCGGATTCGCTCAACGGTTGGGCGCTCGCCCTTGGCCACCAGTTCGTCGGCGGCGGTGTGGACGTCAGATTCGGTGATACCGCGGGCCATGCGAAGTCTCCTGTACTGGCGCCCTGCTCTGCTGGTAACGTACTCGCGATAAGTGATGATTATCGCGGGTATAAGTCCCAATTCGTAGTATACATTACATAGTATGAAAGATAATTCTACGATTCCCGTCCTCGCTGCGACGGCTGCCAGCCTAGTACTGCCCAAACAGCTGGCCCAGCAGGCTGCCGATGCGGTGCGCGAGCTGCTGGACGAAGCCGCGGCCGAGAACACCACCCGCAGCTACACCAGTGCCCTGCGCTACTGGGCTGGCTGGCATGCGGCGCGCTACGGCATTGAGCTGGCCTTGCCGGTACCGGAAGCTACTGTGCTGCAGTTCGTGGTCGATCACGTACAGCGCCGCTCGACCGACGGCGAATTGGCTTGGGAACTGCCGACGGCCATCGACCAGGCGTTGGTGGCCGCTGGCCTCAAGGCCAGGCTTGGGCCCTGGACCTTGGCCACCGTGCGCCATCGCGTTGCCGTGTTGTCTACGGCGCACCGACTCAAGCAACTGGCCAATCCCTGCGAGCAGCCGGCGATCCGCACCGTGCTCAGTCGTGCCGCGCGGGCGGCCGTCAAGCGCGGCGAGCGCACACGCAAGAAGACTGCGATCACCCTGGCCGAGCTGGAGGCGATGTTAGCCACCTGCGATAGCAGCTTGGAGGGCCTGCGCGACCGTGCCCTGCTCTGTTTCGGGTTTGCCAGCGGCGGGCGCCGCCGCAGCGAGATCGCCGCCGCCGACCTGCGCGATCTGCGCCGGATCGGCGAGTCGGGCTATATCTATCGGCTGGAGCACAGTAAGACCCAGCAGGCCGGCGTCACTGCCACCTCGACCCCAGACAAGCCGGTGCTCGATCGGGCCGCCCTCGCCCTGCAGGATTGGTTGGAGGTGGCAGGCATTACCGAGGGAGCAATCTTTCGGAGGCTCTGGAAGCGGCGCATTGGCCCTGCCCTCTCCCCGGCCGCCGTCGGCGAAATCGTGCAGCGGCGCGCGCGCCTGGCGGGGCTGGAGGGAGATTTTGGGGGGCACAGCCTGCGGTCCGGCTTTGTGACTGAGGCCAGCCGCCAGGGCGTGGGGCTGCCAGCGATCATGCAGTTGACCGAGCACCGGTCGGTGTCGAGTGTGGTGGGATATTTCCAGGCAGGCGGAGCTGCGACGAATCCCGCTGCACGTCTATTGGAAAATGACTAGAGATCGCGGAGAGAGCGAGACTAAAAGTGACCACTCGTAAGTCATTGAATTGAAGCGCAGACACAAGCCGGACGCTGCGCCTCACCTGACGCATCACTGCGTTGCCCTGCTTCATGGCCATTTTTCCATCGCCCTGCTGCAGCCCGATCAACGGCGCCGATCCAACTTGGACCAAGACAGCTCACCGGTGAGCTCAGAGAGCGGCTCTTCCTCATCGACGCGTGCACCAAAACGATCAACCTCTCTAGTCGGAAGTTCTTCAGCGTCGAACCATAGGAGTGAGGTCGTGGTGTCCGAGCCCGCGAAATGGCGACTGATCTCCGTCAGTTGCAACCCTCTCTCCCAGTTGTCGAACCAGATGTCCTGAGCGACATCGTCCGACTCCGCCCCGCTCTTTCCCGCTGCTCGAAGCCGATAGGCTACCGAACCAGACGGAATGGTCGATCTGGGTGAAACCCACGCTCCAACCTGCCTCAGCAACGTCGATCGTGCGGCGTATCTGATGCCTCCGCGCTCCATCGTCACAAATGCGCAGGGCCGCTCGCTGAGGCTCGCGTAGCGAGACGCTGCGGCTGGGAATGACGTGCCAAAGTGCTCAGCCATCTCTTGAACAACTTCAATCGATGGCTCTTCTTCGGGGACGCGCGGAAGCCAGAGCTGATATGGCATCAAGAGTTCGGATGCGAACGTGTCACATGCAATCTCGTTGATGTGCCGCTTGGCATAAGACCAAGCGGGCACCTCTTCATGCGATGAAGGCAATCCAAGCACGATGTGAGCAATCTCGTGGCAGATCGTGAAGCGTTGCCGCTCCCTTGTCTCCTGGCCGTTGACGGTCACGATGCTTCGACCGCTAGCCTTTGTGATCGTAAAGCCGGACTCGCCAACGCCAAGCTCTTCCACTCGCAGCTTGGCGTTGGCTGCCGCTAGGTAAGGAGACAGATCATCGCGAATCGTCGTCAGATCAATTCGAGCAATGAAGGATCTCGCCTTCTGCCTAACAGCAACCTCGTCCATGGCTACTCGTCCTCGTCGTCATCCTGAAACGCTTTTTGAACTCTGGATATGAGCAGAGCCGGATCTGGCCTAGCTGTGCCCCGGTGCCTCATGCCCGCTGCTGCTGAGAACACTTCCACACTGATTGTCGGGTCTTTTAACACAAACTCAACAAGCTTTGGATCGGCTTCAGGATGATCAACGAGCCACGACACCATTTCCTCGTCCCTTTCCCCTGCCTTGAGCACTTTCAACAGCTTGTCGACAAGGTCGGGGGATGGGCTGGTCTTTTCGCCTGTCTCCAAGCGATAGACATACGCGTGATCGATTGACGAAAGCTGGCCCAATTCGCGCAAAGACATGGTCGTTCGCTCGCGTAGGGTTTTTAGGGCAAGGCCTAAGCCTGTGTGCGGCATTACTTACTCCTGGTCAGCAAGGGGCACTTTCCACCGTCTCTGCGCCCCGCGAAGAAATTTACAAATGAGACTTGTATCGCGGTTTTGACCATGATACGTTGTTGCCCATCCAGACAACACTTTCACTCTTTTCGGGCTCCAGTGGTTACGCCCAGGGTGTTGTCTGGAGGAGCAACAGATTGTGCGCCATCGCTTTTCCTGAGGCAACTGCGACTAGATGCACCAACAGTGCTGTTTAACCTGATCAAGGAGCTGTGAAATGGCAGGCAAGAATCAACATGTTGTTCCCCACCAGGACGGTTGGGCCGTCAAAGGCGCTGGCAATCAGCGCGCCACCTCACTGCATGACACCCAGCAGAAGGCCATCGACGCTGCGCGCGAGATTGCACGCAACCAGGGGTCAGAGCTGATCATCCACCGCCCGAACGGCCAGATCCGGGACAAGGACAGCCACGGCCCCGACTCCTACCCGCCGGAGGGATAACGGCAATGGTCAGCGCCCCTCCTACCTACCATGTGCTCGCCCTCTCTGGGGGCGGGTATCGCGGCCTCTACACCGCCACGGTACTGGCAGAGCTTGAAAAGGTGATGGGCAGGCCGATTGCTTCGCACTTTGACCTGATCTGCGGCACGTCAGCAGGAGGGATGCTGGCTCTGGGCTTGGCAGCGGATATCCCCGCTGCTGAGCTTAAAGGGCTCTTTGAGGACCACGGCAGCAAGATCTTTGGCTGCCGCAGCCTACGTCGCCGGCTGCTCGGGTTCTGGTTGAAGGCAAAGCACGATTCGGCCGGGCTCAAAGGCGTGCTTCAAGACCGATTTGGCGACACTTTGGTCGGCGACCTTAAACATCGCGTCCTCATTCCCGCGGTGAACTACTCCACCGGCCGCGGTCAGTTCTTCAAGACGCCCCACCACCCCTCCTTTGAGCTGGACCACCACATGTCGGTGGTGGACGTAGCCTTAGCGACCGCAGCTGCGCCTGTCTACTTCCCACTCTCACGCAACAGTCGAGGCGTCTATGCAGACGGTGGGCTCGTTGGTAATGCACCTGGTCTGTTTGGCCTGCATGAGATCAGGACGTTCTTGGCGCCTGACCCGCAGGCGATCATTCGCGTGTTGTCCATTGGAACGATGACCATTGGCGCCACCGTTCGGGGCGGTGCGGACCTGGATCGAGGCTTTGGCCGATGGGGTGGAGGATTGTTCGACCTTGTGATCTCTGCCCAAGAGTCATCCGTCGACTACATGCTCAAGCAATCACTGGGCAAGCAGTATTACCAGATCGATGACCAGGCTACTCCCGACCAAAGCCGGGACGTTAAGGCCCTTGATCGCGTGTCTATCGGCGCAACCAACACGCTGCGCGATCGCGGCGTCCATGCGGCCCAGAGGGCATTGGGAGATGCAGATTTCATGCCCTTCCGGAACCATCATGCTCCGACCCCCACCTTCTATCACGGCCCCAACAAGAATACGGCGGAGACGTCATGCTAGACCTGAGCTCACTGTTCCACACCACTGTTGATGGCAACTCGTGCCTGCGCGAAGCGCTTGATCTCACTCCCGCTCAGCGCTCTGTGATTTCCGACGCTCGAGTTGAGGTTCGGAACTGTCTCCGCGCCGGCATTCCTCGGGTGCTTCGCGAACGCGGCTACACAAAAGATGTTCCGGAACCGCGCTTCTTTACCCAAGGCTCTTGGGCCTACAAGACGATCAATGCCCCGGCGCAGCCGCCCCAACAGGCTGACTTGGATGACGGCTGCTACCTTCCGCTGAGCTTTGTATCTGAGACCAAAAGGCCAAGCATTGCGGCCCGCGTGTTCTTCAATGCCGCGAAGGAAGCCCTTGCACCGCTCGCCGAGCGTATGGGTTGGGAGCTCACGGAAAAGCCCACCTGCCTTCGAATGGTGATCGCCGAGCACGCCCATATCGATGTCCCGCTCTACGCTATTCCTGACGAGGAGTTCACCTCCCTCGCCAAAGCAACGATGGAGCATTACGCCCTTGATTCCATTGCTGAGGCCGCCATCAAGGCCGAACGAGATGCTTGGTCAGCACTGCCTAAAGACAAGGTTCTCCTTGCTCATGGTGTCGATGATTGGATTGCCTCTGACCCGCGGCCTATCAAGGCTTGGTTCCTGAACGAGGTTGAGGAAAAGGGCGAACAGTTCCAGCGCATTGTTCGCTACTTGAAAGCGTTCCGAGACTGGCACTGGCCGACCAAGGGCCCCTCCTCCATTTTGCTCATGGCAGCGGCGGCGCCGTTGTTTGAGAAGCGAGAGCGTCGAGATGACCTTGCACTTCTAGATGTGGTCTCTGCCCTGCCGGATCGACTGCGCGACGGCGTTAGCAACCCTGTTGAGTCGTCCGAGTCTTTCACAGCCCGCCTTGGTAAGGACGGGGTTGAAGAGGCCGCCAAGGCGTTTGAATCCTTCGAGGTTGCCCTGCGGGGCGCGATCGATGCGTCTAACGCTGCCCAAGCATGCTCCTGGCTGCGCAAGGAGTTCGGATCGCGCTTCCCCGACGAGCCTGACCGCGTGAAGGTCAGCAGCGTTAAGGCAACCATCTTGGCTACCGCCCCCTCGACAGGCCCGAGTGAGCTTGTTGGCAGGACGAAGGCTGGATGAAGCGGGCGCGGGCCAGTGAAGTGATTGAAGCCCTCAAAGAAAGGGGCTTCCATTACTCAGGGAAGGATGCGAACGGGTGGTTCACCTTGACCGGTGAGCTTGCCCGAGACGCATCCGAACAAGGTATCCGCTGCGAAGTTGCGCTGGATCCTGACTTCTTTGCACTTCCTCGTGTTCGCTTGCTGGACATTCCGAAACACTTCCCGGCTGCGGTGCCCCACATTGGCGCCTACGGGGATCTTTGCTACCTCGCCCCAGGCTCCATCGTCCTCAACATTTTCGACCCAGTGGGCCAAACGATTGCGTGCTTGGACCAGGCCGACCGTGTGCTTTGCCAAATCACAAAAGGCGAGCTGGTTGAGGATCTTGCGGAGGAATTTTTCGCCTATTGGAATGGAGCTAACTGCTTGTTCGACGTCCTCGGAGATGTCCCCGGGCGCCAGCAATGCCTAGTGGCAGAGGTCGACGGTAGCACGCATTGGTTTATCACCGACAACCAAGAGCGAACCATCAAGAAGATCGAGCTTCTTGGTTTAAAGGTCACTGACCTCAGCCCACCCGCCTACCAAATCAAAACGGATGCAGCGCCCCGTCCCAACCCCCGCGCGTGGCCGCCTAAGACCGTAAATGACATCTTGGAGTGGCAAAGTCAGCTTGATCGCAGTTGCCGTCGCAAGATCCATGAACGCATCCAGCAGGGCGAACGAGAGAAGCGGATCTGCGTCCTCATCTTCATCGACTCACCGCTCATGACCTACGGCTTTGCTGTCATCTATGACCGCAGCAAAGCGAAGGTTAAGCTCGCGGACAGACGAGACACCACCTTTGGCCTCAAAGTGCTGCTTCTGACGGCAATGCGCATCGATGATCAGTACCTGGCTCAGCGCAACATTCCTGGTATGAAGACCCTCGCTGGAAGACGCGTCGGACTGATTGGATGCGGCACAATCGGCGGCTATCTTGCGGAGATGCTCTGCAAGGCGGGCGCTGGCACAGTTGGCGGCAAATTGACGCTGGTCGACTTTGACAAGTTGCTCCCTCAGAATTTGGGCCGCCATCGCCTAGGTTTTTCACATCTGCTGAAAAACAAGGCTGTTGCCATGGTCGATGAACTTCAACGCCTTGCTCCTGGGATTGAAGCTGAGGCCATCCAAACAGATGCTCGGCAGGTTGTGCTCGATGATTTTGACCTGTTGATCGACGCAACTGGCGAGGAGTCACTGGGCCACTGGCTCTGCAATACGACGCCTCGCGAAGTTCCCATGATCTCTGCATGGATTGAGGGCCCGGGGACTGCCGTCCGAGCGATGATCCGGACTGAAGATGTCAGCGGCGGTTGCTATCGATGCCTTTGGCACGGCAACCGGCGGGGTGAACTTCGTTCAGTGTTTGGAGACGTGCCCTTAGTTCTGGCAGGACATGGCTGCGAGGGCCTCTATGTGCCCTTCCCCGCCTCTGTTTCCGTGCAGGCAGCCAGTCTGGCCATGGACTTGGTGCTCGACTGGGCCAATGGAAAAACGTCGCCCACGCTGCGCACCAGGGTTCTGGATACGACCCAAACTGCTGCCGCCGCAGATTGTGACCTTCAACCGGATGCAGAGTGCCAGATATGCCGTTCATGAGTTCTTGGGCTAGCCCTGACCACAAGATGCTGCTGTGCTTCTCTTCATCCACGCTTGATGTCTTCAACAACCACATCCAGCACCGCGACACGGACTGCGAAGCAGGTGGACTGCTGCTGGGGACTGTCCATGGAGTCCACTTGCTGATCGATGAAGCAACGGCACCGACGAAATGGGACAGGCGCTTTCGATATCTGTTTGAACGAACGCCTCTTGGACATGCGGGCATAGCCCTGGCCCGATGGAAGGCAAGTCAAGGCACCGTTCGCTATCTTGGGGAATGGCATACGCATCCCGAAGATTACCCTACGCCTTCCTCGCTGGATCGATCTGAGTGGCGCCGTTTAGCGAGCGATCGCAAAGACAAACGCCCCCTGCTAGCCGTGATCGTAGGCCGGGAGAGTCTACGCGTAGAACTAGTTCCCGCGCTGGGCCGGGACTTGGTCCTCCAATCTATCGAGTGAACAGCCACTTTAGGTTTCGCCTCATGCTTGAAGGTAACAATGTCAGGCAGCGGATGCCCAGAAGTAGTTGCCAGCGTTCGATCATTCTCCAGTCGAAGAACGCCACTGTGATTCGACGCGCCTGATCAAGACAGTCTCCGCTCACGATCTTTGAATTTGGCCTCTAGCCTCCCGTCGACTCCTCCTAATTTATTGTAGAGATCTCCGGCTTGTTGACAGTCAAAAGCGGACATCCGCCCTACCCACGATAAATCTTCCTAATCCCCTGCCCTGCTCAATGCTCGGACTCGGCCAGAAGAAGCCACTCAGATCGATGAGCAGGCAACACAGAGTCCTTCCACGCTCATGTGTGTGCCGTAGCGCGTAGTCCCGCTCACCAGGCAATCAACATGCTGTTACCAGAAGCCTAGACTATCGATCGGTCTTCGGCCCCGAGGCCATCGTGCACAGATACGAGATCGACGTGAGAAGGCCGACGAGATTCTTTTGGCTCGAAACCTTGACGGCCTTCCACGAATGCGCCCCGTGCCCGCCAGGGCTGAGCCCAGTCACTTGCTTGGCTCAGGCCAGGTCCTTGAGGGTGTTGGCGTAGATCAAGTCGCCCAAATAAACACGCCACTCGGCCTCATGCTGGCGAAGCCCATTGCGTGCGTTGGCCTTGATGTTCGTGAGATCCGGTGCTGGCATGAGTTGAGTAACGGCGTTGCCCAGCGCCACGTAGGCTCGACGGTGACGCACGCCCAACTCTGCGAGTAGTCGCGCAGCGACATTCGGCGCACCGAAGCGTAGCTGTTGCGTGAAGTTCGACACGCCCGCCGCGAGTTCCAAGCCATCGGCCTGTAGGCGGCGCGCCAGCAGGCTCAGACCCTGCTCTACCAGCGTTTGTAGGATGTAGGTAATTGCCCGAGTGTGGAGGGCTAGCAAGTCGTCCATGTCTATCTGGAGTCGTTGAGCGATCTCGACGAACGACTCTCCCAACATCCAGCGGCGGACGACCTCAAAGAAGCGCGGCTTCGCGATCTCCGCTTGATCTACCTCGACGCGGAACCCCTGCAGTACCGCGTGCCGCAGTTCGTCGTGCGTCCAGGCCCATTCTAGGATGACCGTGCGCAATCCATCATCCAGGACATCGACCGGGTCCTGCCAATTTGGCCGAGCCGGCCACAGCCCGGCCGATACCGATGCGAGCATGCGCACCTTCGCGCCCGTCTCCCGTACCCATGCCAACTGGCCGATAGGGCGCAAGCCTATGAGCCGGCGAGCCCGTAGCTCGAAGACATCGCGCAGCAACTCCGCGTGGGCGGGTTCCAACTGCCTAGCCGCAAAGGTCTGCTCGGCGAGTTCCCGAGCGTGTGCGACGAACAGCTCTTCTCCCACCTCCTCGGAAATGAGGTCGATCAACGTCGAGTCGACACCGTCCACGACGGGGTAGACGGCATTGACACCCTCGAGGAACTCGTTGCTTAGCGCCATTCCCTGTTGTGCGAGGAAGTTGCTCAGTTGTCGAACCAAGTTCACCAACGAGCCGCGCACCGGCTCGCCGGCGCCTTGCGCCGCGACCGGCAGCACCAACCCCCATTGGCCGGGGTTGGCACAGATCACCAAGCCCTTGGTGTTCACGCCCGCGCGACCGGCGCGGCCAACTAGATTCTTGATGTCCCGCGCGAGCATGGCTTCAGGCTGCTGCCCACCGGGTCTGCGACGCTGCACTGAGTACAGGACTAGGCTCCGAATGGGCAGGTTGACGCCCTCGGCCAACGTGCTGGTGCAGATCACCAGACGAACCGCGTTGTCCCGGATCAACGCCTCCAGGACTTCGCGCGTCTCTTGCGGAATGTCACCATGATGAAGCACTGCACCGTGGCGCATGGCTTGCGTGCCGATCCACGCGGTACCGTACTCAGCCTCCAGGTAGGCGATGCACGGTGGCAAGGCCCCGGGTTGCGCGTAGTCCATGGGCGCTAGCAACGGCAGCGGTCGCGCCAACTGGTTGACGAGTTCTCTCGCGAGGCCCTCGGCTCCCTGCTCGCCTCGCTTGTTGGCGGCGAAGATCGCGGTGGTCCCCATCGGCAGGAGCTTTCGGGCGGCGGCGACAGCCTGCGTCTTAATGGAGGCGAAGCCGTAGGTGTTCTGGCGCCGTGTGAGTGGATTGGTGAAGGTGAAACTGTTGCGATCCAAGAAGCGATCGAGAGTGAAACGACGCTCGGGCGCTTCGTGCGGGTGCATGGCCAAGCGAATGGACGCGGCCGCGCCGGTGCCCAGTGGCTGAAGCACGGCGAACTCCGCTGTCGCAGGGCGATAGGTGCTACGAATGACCGTCTGCTCGGTGCCTCCGAGCCACGCATTGATCTCCTCAATGTTGGGCACGATGGCGGACACAAAGACGAAGCGCGGTGCGGCCCCGGCACGTGACTTCATGCGCGCCAGCAGCAACTCGAGCCCGATGCCCCGCGCATCGCTGTCCAACAAGTGGCCCTCGTCGCAGATCACCAAAGAAATGCGCTGGGCGAAGGTCGGCTGGGCGCTGAGGATTCCCGACAGCGACTCGGGCGTCGCCACCAAGGCCCGGATCTGGTCCAAGCCGTGGACTTCATCTCCCGAGGGTACCGTGCCACCGTACGCGCAACGCGCAGGTATACCCATCGCGTTCAAGCGGGTGACGAGGGTTCCTTTCAGTTCCGAGGCGAGGGAGCGGAAGGGTACGAGCAGTACCGCGACATCATTGGGATGAGCGCTCAGGTGCCAGTAGAGCAGGGTCTCGCACAGCGTCGTCTTGCCGGCGCCGGTTGGCATCTGCATCGCGTAACTGTTCGCGCTGGTTAGCAACCCGCCGTGAATAGCCTGAATCTGCGAGGGAAAGAACTCCCAGTTCGAGGGCTGGCGGTCGACCAGCGACCGCACCAGCGGCGTCCAGAACGGGTCGGTGCCCTGCGGCAGGACTGCACGTAAGTTGGTCTGTTGGAAGCGCTCAAGCAGGCCGCGCAGCAGCCGTGCCACGATCCAGGCCTCGGGGCCCTCCTCTAAGGCGCGGGCCTCTCGCTCCCGCAATGCCGTGTGCCGCAGAGCGATGCGATCTAGGCTGCCTGCTTTGAGCTCCTCCTGGATCGCACGCGAAAAATCCGACTGCAACGTCCCCGGTCGCGCCAGAAAGTCGTAGCAGGCAGAGCGCAGACTTGTCGGATCAGCGGGCCGTGCAGAACGCCGCATCGCCAGACACGCCGATGCGGGGAAGTCGCCGAAATAGAACGCAGCCGCGGCGAACAACGCCGCGTCTTCGCGGGAAATGCCCCGATCACCCAACTGGGCCTCGGTCATCTCAACCGAGAACTGTAAGAATGCATTACCCAGCTGCGCCCAGTCCGCGGACGCGACCTGGGGTTGGTGCAGGTTGGCGAACATCTCCCCAACCAGGGAGATGTAATAATCATCGACGCGATGGTCGATGGCTCCCAGCTCGATCGGCAGTTGCGTGAATTGGAAATGACGCAGGTGCCGGGCGGTATCGGCATTGTTGATCCACCGCTGCAGGGACGCGCGCATGGCTAGGCCGAGGCTCGTGCGGCAGCGAATGCCGCCGTGTACGTCTGGTGCAGGTTCGGCACGCCGATCACGACGAGGGTGAACTCCGGATCGGCCTCGTTCGGCGCCGCGACCAGCTCGTTGGCCAACAGCGCGTTGCAGATGACTGCCACCGCACGGAAACGCTTGGCAACCGGCGGACTATCCACGGCTTGGATGAATCGATCGAGCAACGGTAGATCGACGTCACCTAGGTCGGTGGTCAGGGCTCGTTCGCGCAACCACACCAGCGTGCTGGCCAAGCGGCTGATTCGATCCTTCTTGCAGTCGGCAATCGCATCCGCGATCGGGGTGGACGCGCCCGCGGTGGCCTTGGCCTTGACCTCGGCGCACAGAATGGCATCCGCCGTACTGGCATGCGGGCGGTTCGGCATCACGAAATGCACTACGTCCGACTTGGGCGCCGGCTTGGTCCGGTCCTGCTTCAGGCGCCACTTCTTCGGTCCGATTGCGGTGCCCGGCAGTTCGCGGGCCGCTTGGTAGTAGTAGCCGAGTACCTCGCCAAAATCGCCGGACATGGTAGCCCCGGCGTCGGGGAGCTTGGAGTGGACTATCTCGGCGCGCGTCACGCCTGGTCGCTGCGCCGCAACATCGAGATCGGCGTCGGTGATGTAGCACCGCCTAAGCGGTACGCCAATGCTTTCCGCCAGTTGCGCGACGCTCGCTGGGCTTACATGGATCAGGACGTATGGCTGATCCTGCGCGTGTGCGAACCAAGGCACGGCATCCACGAAATCAATCCCAAGCTCATCCATAACGCTGACTCCCATGCGGTCGGTACCAGTGTGCCCGACTTTTCCAAAAGTCGGGAGCAAGGGATGCCCTGTACGCCTAGCCTTGCTAGAGAGCAGATCGCCTTCTCAGTTTGAGCCGCGGTGATCGCGGCAACGGTGTTCAGGGGCTAGCCTAGATTTACCAACTACCCGCGGCGTCTGCCGGGATGGCTCATCATCGAATGCGAGAGTTTCCCTATTCACCCTCGATCAGGATGTGGTCGCCGCACCATTGCACGCCTAGCCGAGTTTGCGGTTCAATCACCGCAGTCAGCCAGTGGATCCCTGAAGACGACGTCAATGAGTACCTACCAAGCTACCAAACCAGACGATTCCCGGCTCCACTACACGGGTGTGCTTGTCGCCGGCGATTCGTCGGATACGGTCGGCCACAGCCTGCTGCCCTTAGGGTCTGGCTTCTTCGTCGCGCCCTTCCTCGTACTCACGGCGCGCCATGTCATCGACGAGGTCTCCGAACAGTTCCACGGCTGCCGCATCCATGAAATCGTCGGCGACATGGCGTTCGGCGTAGATTTTTCGATCCAGCATCCACGGCACGGCCAAATGAAGTGGGCCGTGATGGGCTACGGATACACACCGACCATCGACGTGGTGGCCTTATGGGTCGAGCTTCGCCAGCCGGCTAAATTGCCGGCGGATTTCGCGTGGGAACTGCCAACTTTGTCGTTCGCGCAGGCGAGGGTCGACCAAGCGGTCAATGCGCTCGGCTATCCGCACTCCACGCATCGTCTGGATGAGCGGGGCCGTGCGAAGGTCGGCCTCAATCCGCACGATTCCTCTGGAACCATTGCCGCGATCCACGAGCGCAGCCGGGACTGCTTCATGCTCCCGTACCCATGTTTCGAGGCGACCGTTACCACCAAAGGCGGGATGAGTGGCGGCCCGGTTTTCTCCGGTGACGGTATTGTCATCGGAGTAGTTGGCTCCAGCTTCGAACTAGGAGAGAGCGACGAGTCGGAGGTCTCCTATGTTTCGGCCATTTGGCCGGCGGTCGGCATCGAGTTGCGGCACACCGCGGCCCCAGTGACGGCGGCGGCGACCCCATATTTTTTGCAGGAGCTGGTGGATGCCGGAGCCATTCGCGCCGCCGATCGCTTCACCTCTGTAAATGCGGCGGGTACGGTCACGCTGCGCATTCTAGGCTGATTTGCGGACACGAGCGGTGATATCTAAAGTCCGACAATTCGTCGGCCGCCTTGGGGCGCAAGCTGCCCTTCGGTACCCCCGATAAACATCTCTTATCGCTAGTCCGCGATCTCAGATGCGCAGCAATTCCCTGCCTGGCGCTTTCCAGAACCCCAGCCCTATTTCGCAGCAGGAACAGGCATCACACCCTTTCGCACAATCTCCAACCTCCCAACGTCGCCAACGGGAACCAGCACAGCAGCCTTCCGCGCCGGGTCCCACAGCGCATAGGAATCACCAAGACGGCCAATCAGGCTCAGGCCGCCCTGCACCTCTCCATCAATGGTCGCAGCTGCCACGTGCTTGCCACCCCCAGAGGAGATCGTCCCGGCACGCTCGGAACCAAGCGTGATTGACACTATCGAAACGTAGACCAGCATCACCAATGCATAGATCAGCCAAGGAGAATCCTTCACCGTCGCGGGCACCACCGGCGAAAGTTGCACGATCAGCGCACAGATGATCGTGAGAAGAAGCCCTATCAGAAGAGGCCACGTGTTCGACCACCAAAGCAGCAGCCCCAGGCCAGTGAAGAAAAGCATCGGAAACAGCCATGCGAACAGCTTGCTTTTGGCGCTGCCGCTCGTCACCTTTATCTCCATCCAGCCGCCAAACAGCAAGGCCACCAGCATGAGAAACAACACCATGCCGATGCCTGCCAGGCCGGCCAGGGCCAGTTCGCTCACGGCAACAAACTGAAAGGGATCAAGGCCAAAGTGGCCCCAGTACGCCTTCAGATAAAGCGCGCCCTGAATCAAGCCAAACGTGACGACAGCCGAACCCCAGCCAGCCACATCGGCCATCGTTAGCCGTTTTTGCGTACGTTCCATGTCCCCCCATCAAGCGCCCCTGACGCATCCCGGATAGTGCCATGGCGGTGAGCGCGGCGTCAGCCACGCAGTGCACTCTGATTGCAGCGAACCAGGGCTGACCTGAATCGGGCATCGAGGGTTCGCCCCGTCCATCCATTTGTCGCGTCTGCCCTACTCCTGATCCGAGCATGTCGGTACTGGCACAAAATATACGAGCCAACCGGCACCGTCGACAGCCCTTGCAGGCCAAGCCTCCAGCGCCCTGCCCCGCCATACAACGATTCTGAAAACGTCGAAAACGGTGACGGCATTGCCCTTACTGTATTGGCACCTCGTGCAACCGGGCGTAATCCTAGCCACGCCACCGAGAACCGGTGGTCGGGGTCTCGAAAATCCCGGTAACACGACCGTTGTTTACGCTTGCCAGCCGGCACCACTGCCAAGGGGGTGCCGGCTGGCAATCCGTCTGCCGGCTATGGCGGGCGGTGCGTGGGGGCCTTGCGCCCACCCGGGTTGAGTCGTGTTCCGGTTTTCGAGCCACGCATCGTCCGCCACCTTTATCGGTGGCGGCTTCTGCCTGCACGCAAGGAGCCCTGCCATGACCACGCCCTACTCCCCTGCCCCACAGCCCATCCACGAGGCACCCTCGGCCGGGCCTGCCGTGGACCCCAATACCCTCATCGCGCTGCTGCACAGCATCGGCTCGGGCGTGGCCGCCAACGGCCAGCCTTGGCCAGAGCGGCATCAGCTGCGTGGCCGGCAGATGGCGCTGGCCGATGCCGACTGCTCGCTGACAGGCCTGCGCGTGGTGCTGGAAGTGCTGCTGGCGGCAGAACGCACCCGCCAGAACGGCGAGCCGGAGCAGTACGTTGGCGACCGGGTGATGGAAGGGCTGATCATGGCCGGCCTTGGGCTGGCAGCCCACGCAAGCGAACGGCTGCAGCCGGCAGAGTGAAGGATCACTTCGGTGGGGCCTGAAATGAAGGTGTGCCATGGGGTGATGTGGATGCTCTTTCTGGCGCTGGTCGTTGCCGTACAGATGCACTCGCCAGAGCCTGTTGAGCCGGAAGTACTCGCTTACCGTGATGTACCCGATGAGACATTCTGGACGCTGCGTCGCCATGCATATCGATTCGCAGAGGCGCGGGCGCGGGAGGGCTTCGAGTTCCTGGAGGGGGCGCCCGCTTCGGCTTCCTTCCAGATCCTGTGCAAGGGTATGCCGGTGCTGCACGTGGAGAGGCAGCCGCCGCTTCTGCTGATCCGGGTTGCGTTGGGTACCAAACATCGGGCGCCTGCGATCTTCCCACTGCAGGCCACGCTGCAATGGTCACTGGTGCCGTTGAGCTATCTGGAGCAGGTCCTGTCTGGCGTGCAGGAGCCTACGCTGCAGGATCGGCTGCTGCTGACGCTTGCTGGCGATGTGCCTGAGGATGAGCGGTGTGGCGTACGGCAGTAGCAGTACACCCCGGCGACGCCCCCGCCTCACCCACCCTGCCGCAGCTCCCGCGCAAGGAAGGGCGCCGTCCTGCTGCCCTTGGCGCGCGCCACCTGTTGCGGCGTTCCCTTCGCCACGATGGTGCCGCCCGCAGCGCCTGCGCCAGGCCCGACGTCAATCACCCAGTCCGCCTGCACGACCGCGCGCATGTCATGTTCAATCATCACCACCGTATTGCCCGCGTCCACCAGTCGCTGCAGCTGCACAAGCAGCCTGTCCGCGTCCGATGCATGCAGGCCGGTGGTGGGTTCGTCCAGTACGTAAAGCGTGCGCCCGCGCTGGCTGCGCTGCAGCTCGGTCGCCAGCTTGATGCGCTGGGCTTCGCCGCCTGAAAGCTCTGTGGCCGGCTGGCCCAGCCGCAGGTACCCCAGTCCGATTTCCTGCAGCAGCTGCAGCGGGCGGGCAATGGCCTCTTCCTCGATGAAGAACGCGTGCGCCTGGTCCACCGTCATCTGCAGGACTTCGGCGATGTTGCGCTCATTCCACAGCACCTTCAGCGTGGCCTCGTTGTAACGCGCGCCGTGGCAGGTGGGGCACGGCGCATAGACGCTGGGCATGAACAGCAGTTCGACGCTGACGAAACCTTCGCCTTCGCAGGTCTCGCATCGGCCCTTGGCCACGTTGAACGAGAAACGGCCGGCATCGAAACGCCGACGGCGCGCGGCGGGCGTAGCGGCGAACAGCTTGCGCACGTGGTCGAACAGCCCGGTATAGGTGGCCAGGTTGGATCGTGGGGTGCGGCCGATGGGCTTCTGGTCCACCTGCACTACCCGCTGGATGGCGTCCACGTCGCCAGCCAGCCGGCCTCGGGTCGCTTCGATCACGGTCGGCGCGTCAGTGGGCGCACTCTCGGCGCTGTTGTCCTCGGGCTCATGCCCCAGGTGCAGCAGCACCAGCTCGGGCAGTGCCTGCGCCATCAGGCTGGATTTGCCCGACCCCGAAATGCCGGTCACTGCGGTCAGCAACCCCAGCGGCACCTGCGCATCCACACCCTGCAGGTTGTGGCGGTGGATGCCCTTCAGCTCCAGCCAGCTGCTGGCGGTGCGCTGCCGGCTGGCGGCCGCAGGCACCTGATCGAACAGATACCGGGCGGTGCGCGATTCCTGGACCTTGCGCAGGCCGTCGGGCTCGCCACTGTAGAGAACGCGCCCGCCGTGCTCACCCGCCTCCGGGCCCACATCCACCAGCCACTGCGCGCGGCGCATCAGCTCCAGGTCGTGTTCGACAACGAACACCGAGTTTCCGCCGTCGCGCAAGCGGTCCAGCGCGTCGTACAGCGCCTGGCTGTCGGCGGGGTGCAGGCCGGCCGAGGGTTCATCAAGCACGTACAGCACGCCAAACAGCAACGAGCTGAGCTGCGTGGCCAGCCGCAGGCGCTGCAGTTCGCCGGCCGACAGGGTTGGCGTGGCGCGATCCAGCGAGAGGTACCCCAGGCCCAGGCCTCGCAGCTGGTGTACGCGCGCCATGACGCCGCCTGCCAGCCGCTGCGCGGCCAGGCGCTTCTCTTCTGACAGGGCCGAGGTCAGCCGCACGTCGGGGGCCCCAGCGTGGACAGGGCGGCCGCTTGCAGCCCGCTGCGTGCGATCGCGTTTCGTGGCGCTGCCGCTGGTACGCGCGCCGCGGCTGTGCGCGCTGAAATCGCCCTGCGCGATGGGCCCCAGCAGGTCCGCCAACTGGTCCAGTGGCAGCCGCATGAACTCACCGATATCCACGCCGGCAAAGGTGACCGAAAGCGCTTCCGGCTTCAGGCGCTTTCCGTGGCAGGCCGGGCACAACCTGCCTTCCATGTAGCGCGAAACGCGCTTGCGCATCAGCGCGCTCTGGGTGTTGGCAAAGGTGTGCAGCACGTAGCGGCGCGCACCGGTATAGGTGCCCATGTAGCTGGGTTCCAGCTTGCGCTTCAGTGCGGCACGGGTCTCTGCGGGCGTGAAGCCGGCATAGACCGGCACGGTTGGCGTTTCCTCGGTGAACAGGATCCAGTCGCGGTCCTTCTTCGGCAGCTTCTTCCACGGCACATCGATGTCGTAGCCCAGCGTGACCAGGATGTCGCGCAGGTTCTGGCCATGCCATGCCGGTGGCCAGGAGGCGATGGCGCGTTCACGGATGCTCAGCGACGGGTCCGGCACCATCAGCGCTTCGGTCACCTCGTACACATGCCCCAGGCCATGGCAGGTGCTGCAGGCGCCCTGCGGCGTATTGGGCGAGAAGTCCTCGGCGTACAGCATGGGCTGGTTGGCCGGGTAGGCCCCGGCGCGCGAGTACATCATGCGCACCAGGCTGGACAGCGTGGTCACGCTGCCCACCGAGGAGCGTGCATTGCTGGCGCCGCGCTGCTGCTGCAGGGCAACCGCTGGCGGCAGCCCGTCGATGGCGTCCACATCGGGCACGCCCGCCTGGTCGATCAGGCGCCGCGCGTATGGCGCTACGGATTCGAAGTAACGCCGCTGCGCCTCGGCAAAGACCGTACCGAAGGCCAACGACGACTTGCCCGACCCCGACACCCCGGAGAACACCACCAGTGCATTGCGCGGAATGGAGACATCGACATTCTTGAGGTTGTGCTCGCGCGCGCCGCGCACCTCCACGCAACCGCTGGCTGCGGCCGCGCATGAGGATTCACCGAAAGGGTTGTTGGACATCGTTGCGTTCCTGCAGGCAGTGAGCGGTGCGCCCTGGAGCGCGCCCAAGGACGCATTTTCGCTGCTGCAAGGTGAATGTGGTGAGGGCACGGCCGGAGCGCGCCCACCGCCCCTCATCCTGGGCTGGACTCAGCCAGCAGGCTGCATCCCGCTGGGCGGTGCCCGGCGCGACGCCGCCAGATAGCGACAGTACTTGCCGATGTAGATGCCGGTGAATCCGCCAGACAGCAGGAGATAGGCGGCGCTGAAGCCTGCGTTGCTGCTCAGGCCGGGCGCCACGGCCAGCGCCGTTTCAAAACCGTACTTGATGACGAACGTGACCAGCAGCAGTGGCAGCAGGCTGTAGTCGGCACTGCGCCACAGCGTGCCCGTGGAGGCGTCCACGGTCAGCGTTGCCCGGCGCAGCAGCAGCCAGCCCACTGCTGCGCCCGCGCAGATGCCGGCCAGCCATTCGCCCCACGCCAGCGGCGAGCCGCCGTAGCGGTGGCTGATCGACCAGAGGCCCCAGACGCTGAACAGCGCCGGCACGATGGCCAGCTTCCGCAGCGAGGTCTGCCCCGGCCGCATGGCCGCGATGCCCCGCGAGACCAGGAACGCTAGAAGCACCCAGACCCAGATGGGGGTCTGCCAGAGAAGTTGCTGCAGCAGGTTCACGGGAGGTCCTTTCGGTGAGTGCCGGCCAGGCAGGCGGCGGTGGCGCTCACTATTGGCGGTACGCATTGCCCGGACAAGTGACAGGTGTCAGCGATACGGCCTGCACCCTGTCCTCTGCGCGGCGCTCGGCGATGTACGCGTGTCCTATCGTGTCACCGTGACCAGCGAACGGATGAATCGAATTCGGTTCCTGTCCGCATGTCCATTGCACCCCTGCTCCACCGGCGTTGTGCCGCTCACCGAATCGCAGCCGAGGCGGCGCCACTTGGCGTCTTGCCGGCCTGCGGCCGGCACCACCCTTGCGATGCGGATGTCCGGAATCGATATTACCGTGACGCGTCACGGTCAATGGCATGCGCCTTCAATCCGGCGCACGTCGGGTTCTGATACAGCCCTTTGCTGGCGGGACCGGCGCTGCAGCCGGCACGGTATGATGCCGACTTTCTCGCACTTGCCATCGCTGTAGCGCGCGTTGCTGTTGGCTCGCGCCGGTGCAGCTGAGACCCCACCCACTCCATGCTCGCTTCCTCTTCCCCCTTCATCATCTGGGCGGCCGTGGCCGTTGCCACCGTCGGCCTGCTGTTCCGGCCGTTCCGCATTCCGGAGTACGTGTGGGCGCTGGGCGCGGCCGCGCTGCTTCCGCTGCTTGGGGCGGTGTCGCTCGGCACGACCTGGCACGCGGTTGCTGAAGGCCGGGATGTCTATCTGTTCCTGGTCGGCATGATGGTGCTGGCCGAGCTGGCGCGGCGCGAGGGCCTGTTCGACTGGCTGGCGCTGTATGCGGTACGGCATGCGGGCGGCTCGGGGCGGCGGTTGTTCGACCTGGTGTTCCTGGTCGGCACGGTGGTGACGGTGTTCCTGTCCAACGATGCCACGGCGGTGGTGCTGACGCCCGCGGTCTATGCGGCGTGCAAGGCGGCCCGCGCCAACCCCCTGCCCTATCTGTTTGTCTGTGCGTTCATCGCCAATGCGGCGAGCTTCGTGCTGCCCATTTCCAACCCGGCCAACCTGGTGGTGTACGGCAACCACATGCCGCCGCTGCTGCAGTGGCTGGCGCAGTTCGCGCTGCCTTCGCTGGCCGCGATCGGTGCCACGTATCTGGTGCTGCGCTGGGTGCATCGCCGCGAGATCGCGCAGCCGTTGGCGGCATCGCCCGAGCATCGCCCACTTACCGAGGGCGGCCGCCTGAGCGCGCTGGGCGTGCTGTTCACCGGCACCGTGCTGCTGGTGACCTCCGCACTGAACGGCCCATTGGGCCTGACAACGTTCTGTGCGGGCGCGCTGAGCGTGGCGGTGGTGGCGATCCGCCAGCGCCGCAGCCCGCTGCCGCTGTTGCGCCACGTCTCCTGGGGCGTGCTGCCGCTGGTGGCCGGCCTGTTCGTGCTGGTTGAAGCGGTTTCGCAGACCGGTGTCATCCAGACAGCGGCCAGCAACCTGCACGCGCTGGCGCAGACCTCGCCGCACCAGGCGGGCTGGCTGGCCGGAGGCGCAGCCGCACTGCTCAGCAACGTGGCCAACAATCTGCCGGTGGGCCTGGCGGCGGGCTCGCTGGGCCAGATGGCCGAGCTGCCGGCGCAGACGCGCGCGGCGTTGCTGATCGGCGTGGACCTGGGCCCGAACCTGTCGGTGACCGGCTCGCTGGCCACCATGCTGTGGCTGGTGGCGCTGCGCCGGGAAGGCGAGCATGTCAGTGCGCTCGACTTCCTGCGTGTCGGCGCGCTGGTGATGCCGCCCGCGCTGATCGGGGCGTTGCTGCTGCTCTGATCTGGCGCGGGCTGGAACGCCAGGCCACCTATCGCGACCAGCGCAGCGCCCAGGATCGGCAACTGCTTCACAGACAATTGCCCCGGTGCAGATCACTCGGTGTAGCTTGCGGTGTTCTTGCCGTGCCGTTTTGCGTGATAGAGCGCCTTGTCCGCCTTCGCCAGCCAATCTTCTGCGCTGCCCGTGCCAGCCGCTGCGGCGATGCCGATACTGACGCTGAACTGGATATGGGCTGTTTCAGAGGCGCCCGGCTCCTGCAGGTAGTGCCTTATCTGCTCGGCCACATCCATGGCCTCTGCCGGTATCCGCTGGCGCAGCAGGACGGCGAACTCATCACCGCCCAGACGCGCCGGCATGTCACCCGGCTGGGCTAGCTGACGCAGCACTACCGCGATGCGGCGAAGCACCTCATCGCCGGCACGATGGCCATGCGAGTCATTGATCCGCTTGAAATCATCAACATCAAGCATCAGCAGGCATGCGTCGCCGCCGTGGTGCTGCCCCGTCTGCAGCACCTGCTGGGCGCGCTGGATCAGGAAGCCGCGGTTGGCCAGCTCCACCAACGGATCCATCCGGCTCAGGCGCTGCAGTTGGCGATTCTGTGATTTCACCCGGCGCGCCAGCCGCCAGCTCAGCACGCTCAACCCGATGCCGTAGACGAACAGGAAAGGCAGGCTGAGGACAACGGTGCGCTGCGAGGTGATGGGTTGATAAGGTAGGCCCAGGGCGAGCCAGGTGGCGGCGAACCCGACCACCAGGGCCAGGGTTGCCCTCGTTGCCAGGCGGATGCCGCCGGCGGCGATCTTGTCGGCCACCAGCAACGCGGCAAACAACGCACTGGGCACCGTGCTGAGGGCCATGAAGGCGATCCATGCGCCTCCAAAGAGAGAGTCGACGATCATGCAGCGGAACTGCGCTGCTGCAGGTTCGCGGGCGCGACGTGTCAGGAGCATCGCCAGCGCCGGCCATGCGAGGGCGTTGAGCAACAGCAGCACCCAGGGCGCAGCATCCGCCTGACGCTCCAGAATGATCGAGGCAATCGGAAGCGCGCCCAAGCCGTTCCCCACGAAGCGCATCCAGCCGATGCGCCGGGCTGCACCGACGCCCTCGACGGCGACTTCTGTTGAGTCAGTGAAGAACGGCATTGCCAGCTCTCCTGATGATCACTCCCCTGCAATTCACCCGGACACCCCTTTGTGCGCGAGTCTGACATCTGTGCGTCAACGACAGGTCAATGAGGCAAGGCGCGCTGCATCGCAGCCGCATGCCGAGGCTTCGCACATGGGTTGATGGGCCGTGCGGCAGCCCTTCATCCGCCTGTGTTGCAGCGTTAACGCCCCGTGGCAGAGGCTGGTCAACACGCCCGAGGAGCACACTCCAGTGAACGAGAAGAAGCTGCGGGATGACCTACCTTTCAACCCTGGCGCCGACGTGGACGATGCGTCGAAGAGCCATACCCCGGACAGGCTCAGGAATGACAAAGCGACATGGAAGGAGCACGACATGCCCGATGATGGTGATGACCCCAAAGCTACGCCCGACGACTACGAACGGCCTGAT
>Ga0302347_1001609_pt1 | contig 26478 bp, 20 predicted proteins | sample PhyWR1_FD_202178 | JGI IMG/M metagenome (GOLD analysis project Ga0302347, IMG submission 202178) | Leaf surface microbial communities from wheat plants in UC Gill Tract Community Farm, Albany, California, United States - DLSL W.R1 (v2)... | ecosystem: Host-associated > Plants > Phyllosphere >...
CTCAGCAGTGAAACGATGCATCGCCGATGGTAGTGTGGGGTTTCCCCATGTGAGAGTAGGTCATCGTCAAGATTGAATTCCGAAACCCCTGTCTGCTAACGCAGACAGGGGTTTTGTCGTTTAGGGCTGTTGTTACGCAGGCGCAGCATTCAGCTGGATAGCCCCACAGCTCAGGTTCTTGTACGACAACCACTTATCGGTTTCCTACGTAAAATGAGGATCCATCCCACAACTTTCCTAAGTTTTGCCTCGGCTCGGCCGAAAGCCTGATGAGCCATGCGTGCACCGAAATAGAGCGGCCGGAGATGCTGCCTATACCGTTACATGGAATGTTCCACTCGGCACGCTCACCCCCCTTTGGCAAAAGAAGTCGATGAAATGAATCTCAAGTTCAGTCATAAAATTCTGCTGGCCGCGTCAGGCGTCGTGGTTCTAGCCTTCGCGTTATTCACCCTCTACAACGACTATCTGCAGCGCAGCACGATCAAGCAGAACCTGGAGTCGTCTATCCAACAATCCGGTGAACTCACCGCCAGCAGTGTGCAGAACTGGCTCAGTGGCCGAATACTGGTGCTCGAAAGCCTCACGCAAAATGTTGCCCACCAAGGAAGTGCTGCCGACCTCCCAGGGTTGGTTGACCAGCCAGCGTTCACCTCGAACTTCCAGTTCACCTATGTTGGGCAAACCAACGGCGTATTTACCCAACGTCCGGACGCGAAAATGCCCGACGGCTATGACCCACGCCAGCGCCCTTGGTACAAGCAGGCAGTGGCAGCTGACAAGCCCATGCTTACGCCGCCTTATATGGCTGCAGTGGGTGGCCAGATCGTGACCATCGCCATGCCGGTAAAAAAGAACGGCGAATTGCTCGGTGTGGTCGGTGGAGACCTGAGCCTGCAGACCTTGGTGAAGATCATCAATTCGGTGGATTTCGGTGGTATCGGCCATGCGTTCCTGGTCAGCGGCGACGGACAGGTCATCGTTAGCCCGGACCAGGACCAGGTGATGAAGAACCTCAAGGATATCTACCCGGGTACCAATGTCCGTATCGAGAGGGTTAACCAGGACGTCGTCCTCAATGGCCAGGATCGCATCCTGTCATTCACCCCGATCAGCGGCTTGCCAGGTGCAGACTGGTATATCGGCCTGTCGATCGACAAAGACAAAGCCTACGCACCGCTGGGCAAATTCCGTACTTCGGCATTGATTGCCATGTTGATCGCCGTGGTCGTGATTGCCGTGCTGTTGAGCTTGCTGATCCAAGTGTTGCTCCGGCCCCTGACGACCATGGGTGTTGCCATGCAGGATATCGCTCAGGGCGAAGGCGACTTGACCCGGCGCCTGGCTGTCACCAGCAAGGACGAGTTCGGCGAAGTCGGCAGTGCGTTCAATCAGTTCGTGGAACGTATTCACGCGTCGATTTCCGAAGTGTCGTCGGCTACGCGCCAGGTACATGATCTGTCCCAGCGCGTGATGGCTTCTTCGAACGCCTCGATCATCGGCTCCGACGAGCAAAGTGCACGCACCAATAGCGTGGCTGCAGCGATCAACGAGCTGGGAGCCGCCACCCAGGAAATCGCACGTAACGCTGCCGATGCATCGCAACACGCCAGTGGTGCCAGCGAGCAGGCCGATGATGGGCGCAAGGTCGTGGAGCAAACGATCCTGGCGATGTCGGAACTGTCGCAAAAAATCAGCCTGTCCTGCACCCAGATCGAAACCTTGAATGCCAGCACGGACAACATTGGCCATATCCTGGATGTGATCAAAGGTATCTCCCAGCAAACCAACTTGCTTGCGCTCAACGCGGCGATTGAGGCGGCGCGTGCAGGGGAGGCCGGGCGTGGTTTTGCGGTGGTCGCCGATGAAGTGCGCAACCTCGCTCACCGCACCCAGGAGTCTGCTGAAGAAATCCACAAAATGATTACCTCGCTGCAAGTTGGCTCGCGTGAGGCAGTGACGACTATGAATGCCAGCCAAGCCTCCAGCGAGGAAAGCGTAGAGGTCGCCAACCAGGCCGGTGAGCGCTTGGTCAGCGTGACGCAGCGGATCGTCGAGATCGATGGCATGAACCAGTCGGTCGCCGCCGCCACTGAGGAGCAGACAGCCGTGGTGGAAACCCTCAACGTGGATATCAACCAGATCAACCTGCTGAACCAGCAGGGCGTGACCAACCTCAACGAAACCCTGAAAGACTGCGATGCACTGTCGCAGCAGGCCAATCGGTTGAAGCAGCTGGTCGACAGCTTCAAGATCTGACCCGCTGACTGATCAGGCAGGAGCGAGGCGCTTCGCTCCTGCCGCTTGGCCAAGCAGCTGGCGCACATTCTCCAGGGCGCTGTCGGCAAAATTCTGCACAAACTGTTCAAACCCTGCCTGTGCCGCGTCTACGGGCTCGGCAATGATGGTCCAGGTCACCCTGGATCGCTGTGCTCCCAGTGCCTGCACGTGGATGGCTGCCCACAATCTCGCCACGCCGAGCGTGTTGTAGATTGTGGTCCAGGTCATGTGCATGGCCTGTTCGTCGTAGCTATTGAGTTGCTCCACGACACAGTTGCCATCGTGGAAAAATTTCGTGCGCAGGGCGCCCACGCCGCTACCGGTCATTTCGATACGCTTGAGGGTAGGAATGAACGCATCGAAGCCCGAGAACTTTCCTACCATGCTCCACAGGCGGGCAGCAGGGCAGCTGACCTCAACAGAGGCCATTATCGGCACGCCGTTAGGGTTGCGGATTAACGTATCGGGTTGCAGTGGTTTCATGAAATTGTCCTGAGGCGTTTCAAAGGAAGCCGATGGTCTTGAGGTAGCTACAGCCTTTGCTCAACAACGCTGGGTCTTTTCTGGGGTACTCCTCCCCCATCTGCTGAACACCCCGTCGCGCGTTGTCATGGCGGATTTTCGAGGTATCGCCGATGTCTTCATCCAGGTGATCGAGATAGAAGCCGAGTACGCCAAACAGGGCGTTGTCCTCGCCCACTGTGCGCAGCGCCTGTTGCCACTGCGCCAGGCTCACCCGCTCGAACCTGTGGCCGGCCTGGCTGAAGGCATCCAGGTAGTTATCCCAGCTCAGAGGTTGTGGGTTATGCAGGTTGAACACGCTGCTCTCGGCTCGAAAGCTGGCGCAGTGGAACGCAATGAAACCCGCCAGGAAGTCCACCGGCATCAGGTCGAAGTTCAACTCCAGGCGAGGTAGCAGGCCCAATTGCAACGAGCCCTTGAGCATCAGCATCAGGCGGTTTTTCTTCGGCTGGCAGACACCGTTGCGGCGGTTGAAGCTGATGTTGCCGGGACGATGGATATTCACCCAGGCGCCTTGTTTCACCGCATGGGTCAACTGTTGCTCGGCAACCCATTTGGAGAGGTTGTAACCATTCTTGATGTACAGCGGCAACGTGGCTGCAGCAGGCGCCTCAAGCACATAGTCCAACGAGTCGATGCTGCTTGCGGCCGACAGCGTCGAGACAAAATTGAAGACTTTTTTGCGCCGACTCTCACACAAACGCAGGCACTCGAGTATGGGATCGACGTTGTCCCTGGCCAGTGTGGCGTACTCCATTACGTGGTTGACCCGCGCCGCGTTGTGCACCAGTACGCCATAGCCTTCGGCCAGGGTGTCATACACGTCGTTGGCCAAGCCCAATCGCGGCCGGCTGATATCGGCAGCGACAACCCGTACCCGGCGCATGTCCAGGTGTTGCAGGCGATATTCACTGAGTGCCTGGTTAAACCGCGCCATCGCCGTGTACCCCGGCGCCTCACGCACCAGGCACGCCACCTCGGTTGCACCCGCGGCCAGTAATGCTTCGACGATGTGCACACCGACGAAGCTATTGGCCCCCGTCACGATCACCCGCTGTGGGTCGCCGGCGCGGCCTTCGGGCAGTGTCGCGATTGTCCAGTCCGGTTGAGCATCCCGAATGGCCTGGGTGCAACGTGCGTCGGGCCGTTCGCCGTGCTCCAGAAGTGTTGCGAGCGCCCGGATCGTGGGCGCCTCAATAAAATGGCTCAATGCGAAACTGTGGCCGAATTGCTCGCGCACACGCAGTAACAGGGTCGACAGCAAAATCGAATGGCCGCCCAGTTCGAAGAAACCGGCATCGATGCACAGCGCATCCAGCGGCAGCGCCAACAGCTCGCTCCACAGCTGCATCAGACGTACTTCAAGCGCTGTGTGTGCCGTGTTGCGGGCGGGCTGCAATGCCGGCGGCGACGGTATCGCCAGCAGTGCCTCGCGGTCGACCTTGCCATTGCTGGAGTAGGGCATGCAGGGCAATTCGTTCCAGAAACCCGGGCGCATGTAATCCGGCAGCTGTTGCCGGGCGTGCTGCTGCAGGGCCGCCAGTGTGGCGCCCGGTGCGGCCTGGGCGACAAAGCCGCGGATGCCGCCGTCGCGGTCGATAACCACCGCCGCCTGACGATACAGCCGGCTTTCGCGCAAGCATTGCTCGATTTCCGCTGGCTCCACCCGAAACCCTCGGATTTTTACCTGATCATCGCGCCGCCCGCCCAGCACGATGCCCTGCGCCGTCCACTTGGCCAGGTCACCGCTGCGGTAGGCCCGAAGGTTCTGGCCGCCAGGCACTACCAGTTCGACAAAAGGGCTGGGCGTCTGTTGCGGCGTGTTTACATACCCCAGGCTTACGCCTGGACCCACGATGTAAACCTCGCCCATCACCTGTTCATCCACCGGTTGCAGGGTGTCATCGAGGATCAGCACCTGGCTGTTCGCGATGGGTTGGCCAAGGTTGCGATTGCTGTCGCCGGGGCGCCACGTTCGGTGGGTGACCAGCACCGTGGCCTCCGTGGGGCCGTAGAGGTTGTGGAACTGGCACTGGCCCGCCAGTTGTTCGATCACACAGGGTTCGCAGACATCGCCACCGGTGAGCAGGTGCGTCAAACCAAGGGGCTGATCAAGTGGCAGGATGCTGAGCAGGGCGGGGGGTAAAAAGGCATGTGTGACGCGTTGCCGGCAGAGCAGGTCCAGCAGTTGCCGAGGGTCGCGCCGCTGTTCTTCGCTGGGGACGATCAGTTCTGCTCCGGCTATCAAGGCAGGGAAAATGTCGATCAGTGAAGAGTCGAAGCTCAATGGCGAAAACTGCAGGACCCGGCTTTGCTCATCCAGGTCCATACACGACCGATACCACGTGGTGAAGTGCGCCAGGTTGCCGTGGCTGAGCAGCACGCCTTTTGGCTGGCCGGTGGTGCCCGAGGTATAGAGCGTCATACAAGGCGCATCGGGGGCAGGGCGTTGGTGCATCAATGGGGACGTGGTATCGGTATCCAGCGCGTCGACAGTGCTGACATCCAGTGCAATGAACCCACCTCGTGCCGGATGCTGCCCGGCATCCAGCAGTACGCATGCCCCCGCGCTTTCGAGCATCACCTGATGGCGATGAGGTGGGTGCTCCGATCCCAATGGCAGGTACACCGCGCCACAGCCCAGTACCGCAAGAATGCTGGCGTATAAATCGATGGATTTTTCCAGGTACACACCCACCACCGGGGGGGCTTTATAAGCCTGCAGCAGCGGGCGCAATCGTTGTTGGATTGCCAGGGCGCGAGCCTGTAGTTGAAGGTAGCTCACCCGGCGACCGGCGATGTTCAATGCCGGCCGAGCAGCGAAGGTGTGGAGGCTGGCCTGCAGGCGTTCGATCACCGGTATCCGGGCGTGCTGCGTCAATGCGGGGTTTGCGGTGCAATTGAACCGATGCAGGAACGCCAGCGCATCCAGCGCTTGCAAGCCTTGCTCGGGCCAGTCATTGGGCTGTGTACGAACCGAGAAATACCCAGGGTCCCGCGAGAAGCCGCTGACGTGCAGCGCGACCCATTCGACCAGCGTCTGCGTAACCTGTCGGCGCAGTCGCTGGCCATTGCCACTGGGCTCATCGACGATGTCCATTACGGCCAATAACTGCCGGCCACGGTCATAGGCGCGCAGTTGTAAGCCGGGCAGCCCGCAGTGGCTTATCGGGCCAATCCCCACGCGCAGACTCAACCAGGGATTCTCGCCCGTGCAGGTCGGCAGCGATTGGCTGCCATCTTCAATCAGCAGGTCGATGGCCTCGTCCCCTGAGCGATGCCCGTACTGTTCCAGCTCGTCCTTGACGGCGCCAAGCGCGCTGCTGATACCGCTCCATCCGATCGTCAGGCACCTCATGTCGGCCTCCCGGACGCAGGCAGATAGTTGTGGAGCGCCTGCGCCACACTCGGCGTTTGCAACAAGCCGCTGTGTTGCAGGAAGGCTGCGATGTTGCCCATCAACGGATGCTGGCGGGTGATGGGAAACGCCAGCGCCGTGACTTCATCGCGCAATGCGCTGCGTACGCTATGGCTGACATCGAGGTGTTCGACCAACTGCAGGTCGAAGTTCTTCTGCAGGTCGTTGGTCAGGTAATGCGCCAGGAACGTCGGCAGTACCCTGGCAATGCTGTCGCGGTCATCCGGGCTGGCGGCTTGCCAATACAGGCGTACCAACCGCGTCCAGAATTGCGCGTGACGCCCTTCGTCAAACAGGTGATCGGCCATCAAGCCACGCACCGAGGCCTTGATACTGCCGTCCTTGGAAAACGCCGCCACATCGTGGGTTACGGTGTTTTCGGCGATGGCCACGCCAATCAGCTCCACGGCATCGTGCAGGTGGGCAGGGACCAGCGCCTGTGCCGCCGGCACTGCGCGGCTCAACTCGATCTGCTCCGGCAGGGCCAGCGGTTGTATACCGGTCATGGCCACGGCTTGTTGCAGGAAGTCGAGCGCGACCAGTGCGTGGTAGTCCTCGTCCACCACCACCGTCATCGCATCCACGCGGCAGGCAAGCGGGAAGGGCATGGCGAAGCGATTCTTGGCAATGCCGCGTGCAGTCCTGTCGACGATTTCGGTCTCGAAAATCACCACGTCGTTGATGAATTTGTAAAAGCTTTGTACCAGCACGAACTCGCGCCACTGGCGGCAGTGTTCTACAAAGGTGGCACTGAGTACCAAAGGTTGACGGCACAGCGGGTAGATCAGCTTGTCGTCGTTTTCCAGCAGGCGACGAGGGCGGGTGCGGATGGTTGCGCGGCGGTCCCAGTCGTCGGTAATGGGCAAGTAGTCGGCGCTGTTCATGGGTGCACCTCTTGCAGCGAGGCCTGCACCTCGTTCCAGAATGTGATCCGGGTTTCAACGGCGGCGAGGGCGGCCTCGTTGGCCTGTTGCGAGAAAGCCGGATCGGCGCCGACCAGGCGTTCAAGCAACTGCTGCGCTGCAGGGCCGTGATCCTGGGTGTCCAATTCGATGTGGCGCTTTAAATAGCCGTACAAGGTCGGTGCCTGGATGACCTGATCGACTTGCAGGATGCGCTCGAACATCGCGGGGATGATGCACTCGCGACCCTGCACAAACGCCGCCGCTACACAGTGCGTGGGCGCGTTCAGTGCAATGTGCAAAGTGGCACTGACGAAGCGGGCCACGCCGCGCGGCGGGCCGACCTGCTGCAAGGCCGTGGGCACCGCCTGGCCGTCACGCAACAGCGCGACGAAGCGGTTGATTGCCGAGGTACTGGCGCCGATTTCGGCCATGGCTTCCAGGTACAACTCGAAGTGGCTGCAATGGCCCAGGCGCGGATGCATGTCGGATTCTTCGCCCAGCACGATCTCGTTGATCAGGCGTGCGGCTTGCGTGTCGGCAGGTGGTAGCCAGGGCAATTGGGTGCAGGTCAGGTCCTGTTGCAGGCGCTTGGTGAGTGTCATGAAATCCCATACAGCGAATACATGACTTTCCATAAAAAGTTGTAACTTTGGAAGTGAAGTTATTTCCGCAAATAACGGATGGTTGAATAACTGCAATTTTGTTTTTTCAAGTACCGGTTGATGCATGGTTGATGCCTATAAGTTGTTGCGTCTGCTGTTGTAACAGCGATGGGCTTTTAAGGTCGGCAAAAAGAGTTGAGTCGATGTAAACCAAGCCAGGCGCGCAGGGCAGCACACTTGCGGGTCGCGCCGGCGGGTGAAGTGTCTGGTTTAGTGATGAAAGATAATAAGCTGGTTAAACAGTTTGGCGAGCATATAAAAGTGTTAGATGTTTTTCCAAATAATATTGGATGTCAGTAAGTTGTTCTATTAGATGTGGGAAGTTTCTTCGGCGCGGGGCACTGCGTGATAGGCACGCCCCGCAGCACTTGAGGGCAGGGCGGGGGGAAGCGAGGTGTCTGTTGTATGACTTACTTACCGGCGGCCTCAAGGCCATTGAGGTAGGTCGTGATCACTTCCATCCCGCGCATCAAGTGATTGCGCAGCGTCAGGATGCTTTCATCGGTTTTCTTCTGTGCCACCAGGTTCAGCAATTCACGGTGGTCTTCCTGGGACGTCTCGCCCAGCCCCATCGCCTCCAGGTTGAACCGCAGGAAGCGTTCCTCTTCGTTCAACCCGTGCTCCACCAACTTGAGCAGCCGCTGGTTGGGAGCCTTGCCATAGAGCGCCATGTGAAACAGGCGATTGAGGCGGCCAATCTCGGTGTAGTCTTTTTCTTTCTCCAGCGCACAGATGAAGGCGTCGGCCTCGGCGATATCGGCGTCGGTGAGCAAGGGGATCGACAAGCGCAATGCTTCGGATTCCAGCAACATCCGCAGCGCATAGGTTTCGGCCGAGTTATCCTCGATCAACGGTGCCACCACGGCGCCCTTGTGCGTTACCACATGCAGCAACGACTGGGCTTCGAGCTGGCGCAAGGCTTCACGCACCGGCATGCGGCTAACGCCGAAAAGGCTGGCCAGCTCCTGTTGACGCATGGCAGTGCCGCAAGGCAAACGCCCATCCAGGATGGCATTGCGCAAGGTTTCTTCAATCACTGAACGAGCGAGATGAGCCGCAATAGGGCCGCTGATCTTGATGCTGTTCAAAGGGTTCGGCTTCTGCGTCACGGTTACGCTATCCTCCTTATTGGGATAGGGTGGCTAATTGGATCCAATGCACACTAGAGGCTGCCCATAAGCTTGTCAAACGCCCACGGTTTCGGCTTGTAAGCGCTTCAACATGCTGCTCCAGGCGCCCACGAGCAGCCATTATGGCGTCTTACGTCGCCGGTACATTCCCGTATATCGATATTCACTAACGGTATTTAAAGTGCCGTTCTTATACCTATAAAGTCACTCTCCTGTCTGACCGGGAGTGACCTCATGTCCGCCACCTCTACTGTTCCAACAGCGACCCCTACCGCCCAAGCGTTTGAGATTCGTCCACTGCCCGGCAGCGTTGGCGCCGAGATCATTGGCCTGGACTTATCACGCTCGATCAACGACGAGGATTTCGCGCGCATCCACCGCGCGCACCTGGACCACCACGTCGTGGTGTTTCGCGATCAACGCATCACCCCCGAACAACAGATCGCCTTCAGCCGCCGTTTCGGCGTGTTGCAGATCCACGTGCTCAAGCAGTTCCTGCTGGCCAACCACCCGGAAATCCTGATCGTCTCCAACATCATCGAAAATGGCCAATCCATCGGCCTGGGCGACGCGGGCAAATTCTGGCATTCGGACCTGTCCTATAAAGAACTGCCGAGCCTGGGCTCGATGCTGCATGCCCAGGAACTGCCTTCCGAAGGCGGCGACACCTTGTTCGCCGACATGCACAAAGCCTGGGACCAGTTACCCGAGCACCTGCGCAAAGCGGTAGAAGGCCGCAGCGCCGCGCATTCCTACACCGCGCGTTACAGCGAAACCAAATTCGAGGGCAACTGGCGCCCAACGCTCACGCCAGAGCAGCTCGCCCAGGTCGCCGAAGTGGTGCACCCCATCGTGCGCACCCACCCGGAAAACGGCCGCAAGGCGCTGTTCGTCAGCGAAGGTTTCACCACTCGAATCGTTGGCCTGCCCGAAGACGAAAGCCGCGACCTGCTGGCCCAACTTTACGCCCACAGTGTGCTGCCGCAGAACATCTATCGCCACCAGTGGCAGCCCCACGACCTGGTGTTCTGGGACAACCGCTCGCTGATCCACCTGGCCGCCGGTTGCCCGAGCTACCTGCGCCGCAAGCTGTTTCGCACCACCATCCAGGGCGACGCGCCTTTCTGATTCGGAGCATGACCATGTCCAGGAAAATTCCATTTGCACGGCTGGCGGCAACCGTCGGCCTGGGTGTCAGCCTGTTGGCCGGCAGCCTCGTGGCCCCGGCGGCCGCGCAGGCCGAAGGTGAGATCCGCATCGCCGAACAATTCGGCATCGTCTACCTGTTGCTCAACGTGGTGCGCGACCAGAACCTGATCGAAAAATACGGCAAGCAGGAAGGCATCGACATCAAGGTCGACTGGACTCAACTGTCCGGCGGCGCAGCGGTCAACGACGCGCTGCTGTCGGGCTCCATCGACATTGCCGGTGCCGGCGTCGGCCCGCTCCTGACCATCTGGGACCGCACCCACGGCAAGCAGAACGTCAAGGCCGTGGCCTCCCTGGGCAACTTCCCGTACTACCTGGTGAGCAACAATCCAAAGGTCAAGACCATCGCCGATTTCACCGACAAGGACCGCATCGCCGTGCCGGCGGTGGGTGTGTCGGTGCAGTCGCGCTTCCTGCAATACGCCGCTGCCAAGCAATGGGGCGACAAGGAATTCAATCGCCTCGACAAGTACACCGTCGCCGTTCCGCACCCGGACGCCACCGCTGCACTGATCGCCGGCGGTACCGAGCTGACCGGGCATTTCTCCAACCCGCCGTTCCAGGACCAGGCCCTGGCCAACCCTAACGTGCACGTGGTGCTGAACACCTACGACCTGCTCGGCCCGAACTCGCCGACCGTGCTGTTCGCCACCGAGAAATTCCGCAACGACAACCCGAAAACCTACAAGGCCTTCGTCGAGGCGCTGACCGAAGCCGCGCAGTTCGCCCAGAACGACAAAGGCGCCGCCGCCGACACCTACATCCGCGTGACCAAGGCCAAGATCGACCGCGCCGCGTTGCTGAAAATCATCGACAACCCGCAGTTCGAATTCAGCGTCACGCCGAAAAACACCTACCCGCTGGCGGAATTCCTCTACCGCGTCGGCGCCATCAAAAACAAGCCTGAATCGTGGAAGGACTACTTCTTCCAGGACGCCAAGCCCCTGCAAGGAAGTTGAGATGAACGCGCCCTTGCAAGGCCACACGGCCAGCAACCTGCACACCACCGCCCCATTGCTGGCGGTGGACAAAGTCAGTCTGGAATACCGCACCCCCGAGCGCGTGGTGCGGGCCACCCACCAGGTCAGTTTCGAGATCGACCCGGCGGATCGCTACGTGTTGCTGGGGCCTTCGGGTTGCGGCAAGTCCACCTTGCTCAAGTCCATCGCCGGGTTTATCAAACCCTGCGAAGGCGAGATCCGCCTGCTGGGCCAAAAGGTCGAGCAGCCGGGGCCGGACCGCATCGTGGTGTTCCAGGAATTCGACCAGTTGCCGCCGTGGAAAACGGTCAAGCAGAACGTGATGTTCCCGCTGCTGGCGTCAAAGACCTTGGGCCGTCGCGAGGCCGAAGAACGTGCGCTGCACTACCTCGATAAAGTCGGCCTGAGCAACTTTGCCGACGCATACCCCCACACCCTCTCCGGCGGCATGAAAGCCCGCGTGGCCATCGCCCGCGCGCTGGCCATGCAGCCGAAAATCCTGTTGATGGACGAGCCCTTCGCCGCCCTCGACGCCCTGACCCGCCGCAAGATGCAGGAAGAACTGCTGCTGCTCTGGGAAGAGGTGCGCTTCACCCTGCTGTTCGTCACCCATTCCATCGAAGAAGCGCTGGTGGTGGGCAATCGCATCCTGTTGCTGTCGCCGCACCCGGGGCGCGTGCGCGCGGAAATCCACAGCCATCAATACGACCTGCACAGCCTTGGCGGTGTGGACTTCCAGGCGTCGGCGCGGCGCATTCATCGCCTGCTGTTCGATGAAGCGCAAGAAGCCGAACGTGAGTTGGGTTTTGCCGATATCCGCATCGCTTACTGAAGGGACAACCCATGCGCCAGGAATACGAAATCACCCTCGAACCACTGCTCAGCGTCCCCGTGGAACGCGAGCTGCCGCTGCGCCAACGCCTGTGGCAACAAGGCTGGCTGCGCAAGGGCCTGATCCTGATCGTGCTGGCGATCTTGTGGGAAGCGGTCGCGCGTTATCAGAACAATGACCTGCTGCTGCCGAGCTTCTTGCAGACCTCTGCCGCGCTGTACGACGGCCTGCTCAGTGGCGAGTTGCTGAGCAAAGTCAGCATCTCGCTGGCGGTGCTGATCAAAGGTTACCTGATCGGCATCGTGCTGGCGTTTGCGCTGACCACGCTGGCGGTGTCGACCCAGTTGGGCCGCGACCTGCTGAGTACGCTGACCTCGATGTTCAACCCGTTGCCGGCGATTGCCTTGCTGCCGCTGGCGTTGCTGTGGTTCGGCCTGGGGCAGAACAGCCTGATTTTCGTGCTGGTGCATTCGGTGCTGTGGGCGCTGGCGCTCAATACCTATTCGGGGTTTCTTGGCGTGTCCGAAACCCTGCGCATGGCCGGTCGCAACTATGGCCTCAAGGGCATGCGCTTTGTGCTGTTCATCCTGATCCCGGCGGCGCTGCCGTCGATCCTCGCCGGCCTGAAAATCGGCTGGGCATTTGCCTGGCGCACGCTGATCGCCGCCGAACTGGTGTTCGGCGCCACCAGCGGCAAGGGCGGGCTGGGCTGGTACATCTTCCAGAACCGCAACGAGCTGTACACCGACAAAGTGTTTGCCGGCTTGGCCGTGGTGATCCTGATCGGCTTGCTGGTGGAGAACCTGGTGTTTGACACCTTCGAGCGGCTCACCGTGAAACGTTGGGGCATGCAACGCTAAACGGGAATGATTGCGCTTTGCCCGACGTGAACCCGATAATGCTGGCCGGGTACGATGCCACGATGGCGTCGTAATGGTCTGGTAAAGGATTTACGAACATGCATTTTTTGATCCTGGCAGTTGCACTGATGGTGTCGACCTCGGTTTTAGCCGAGTTCGGGCCTGAAGCGGTGTCCATGCCCAAGCCGGTCTACCCCAGCTACTTGACCGACACCCAGGGCAGTGCGCGCATCAGCCTGTTGATCCACAACGATGGTACGGTCAGCGATGTAAAGGTGCTCACGACCACCAAACCGGCGTTTGGCGAAGCGGCCGTGGCCGCAGCCTCACAGTGGCGCTTCAAGCCTTGGACGGTGAATGCTGATCGGCCAGCGGTGCTCAAGGCGGAAAACGACATGGTGTTCATTCCTGACCCCTCAAGCACTAAAACCTCTCAGATGAGCTTTACGCAAACCACCTATCAATCCTGCAGCGCGTTGAGCGAAGAAGTCAGCCAATTTCGCCGTGACCATCCTAACCGTCCGTTGATCGCCATGAAGAGTTTTGCCATTACCCGCGTAGCGGTAATGTTCCCGGCGTTGAACGGTAAAAGCGACTACAACGAAGGCCTGGCGCGGGCCGATGAGCTGGAAAGTGCCCTGCCGGAGATCGTGCGCAAGTGTGCGGCTCATCCCAAACGAGCCTACGCCGACTACCTGCCCCGCAACGTCAAACGTTACCTGTAAAGCCTGCTAGGATTGCGCCCAGTTCACTCCTTATCGATCACGAGTGCTTGGCATGCAATTACCGGACATGAACCTGCTGGTCGCCCTCGACGCGCTGCTCGACGAGGGCAGTGTGGTCGGCGCGGCGCGGCGGATGAACCTCAGCCCGGCTGCCATGAGCCGTACCCTCACGCGTATTCGCGAGGCGGTGGGCGACCCGATCCTGGTGCGCGCCGGTCGCGGGCTGGTGCCCACGCCCAAGGCCCTGCAGTTGCAGGGCCAGGTGCGCAACGTGGTGGAGCAGGCCGCGTTGCTGTTTCGCTCGGCCGACCAGGTTGACCTGAGCACCTTGCGCCGCCGCTTCAGCGTGCGCGCCAACGACTTTTTTATCGGCGTTTATGGCGGGCGTCTGTTCGACACCATGGAGCGCATGGCGCCGCTGTGCGAGCTGTGTTTTGTGCCCGAGGGCGATACCGACGACGACGCGCTGCGCGAAGGGCGGCTGGATCTGCGGGTAAGCAATACGCTGCCGTCCAGTCCCGAAGTGAAGGTGCAGAACCTGTTCTCCACCACCTTCGTCGGCCTGGCGCGGGAAGACCACCCGCTGTTCGATGAAGAAATTACGGCGGCGCGGTTTGCCAGCTATTCCCATATCAGCATCTCGCGGCGCGGCATCGCCCGCGGGCCGATCGATACCGCGTTGAACGCCCAGGGCCTGGAACGCCGCGTGGCGATGATCGCCCCGGGCTTTCACGGCGCGATGTTCATGTTGCCCGATTCCGACCTGATCCTGCCGGTACCCAAGGAAGCGCTCCTGAGTGCTAACCGCCTGAAACTGCCGTTGCGCTCTTTCGCCCTGCCGATTTCGCTGCCCACCCTGGTGTTGGCCCAATCCTGGCACCCGCGTTTTGACAAGGACCCGGCGCACAAATGGCTGCGTGAAACCATGCGCGAGAGCTGCCACGCCACCTGGCTGGAAGCCCAGCCGACCTGATTCCCAAGTCATGCAAGGGTAGAAATGTGGGAGGGGGCAAGCCCCCTCCCACATTTGACCTGCAGTGGATTTAGGTTTGCGTCCGGCGCACTTATAAGCTGCCAATAAGTAACTTTTTGTAATGTATGTGCCTGATTAAACTGCTCGGGTATTTATAATCCCGAGCTACCCGTACATGACTTCCCTCGCTGCCCCCACCCTCGAGGCCGCAGCCAAACCCGTCGCGATGACCCCTCCGGTATTCGGCCCGCGCATCATCATCGGCCTGGTCGGCGTGTTGCTGGCGGTGCTGGTGTCCGGTCTCAACGAGATGGTCACCAAAGTGGCCCTCGCCGACATCCGTGGCGCGCTGTACATCGGTTTCGACGAAGGCACCTGGCTGGTCGCCGCCTACACGGCCACCTCCGTGTCGGCCATGGCCTTTGCGCCCTGGTGTGCGGTGACCTTTTCCCTACGTCGCTTCACCCTGTGCGCCATCTGCCTGTTTACCGTGCTGGGGATCCTGTGCCCGTTCGCGCCGAACTACGAAAGCCTGTTGCTGCTGCGCACCGTGCAGGGTTTGGCCGGCGGCGCGTTGCCGCCGATGCTGATGACCGTGGCGCTGCGCTTCCTGCCGGCCAACGTCAAGCTGTATGGCCTGGCCGGCTATGCGCTCACGGCCACCTTCGGGCCGAGCCTCGGCACGCCGTTGGCGGCGCTGTGGACCGAATACGCCGGCTGGCAGTGGGCGTTCTGGCAGATCGTCGGCCCGTGCCTGCTGGCCATGGCGGCCGTGGCCTACGGCTTGCCGCAGGACCCGCTGCGCCTGGAGCGCTTCAAGCAGTTCAACTGGCGCGGCCTGCTGCTGGGGTTTCCGGCGATCTGCATGCTGGTGATCGGCATTCTGCAAGGCAACCGGCTGGACTGGTTCGAGTCGGGCCTGATCACTTTCCTGCTGTGCGGCGGCGGCGTGTTGCTGGTGTTGTTCATGTTCAATGAATGGTCGCACCCGATGCCGTTTTTCAAGTTGCAGATGCTCGGCCTGCGCAACCTGTCGTTTGCCCTGATCGTGCTGGCGGGCGTGTTGATGGTGCTGACCTCGGTGATCATCATCCCGTCGAGTTTCCTCGCCCAGGTCCAGGGTTATCGCCCGCTGCAAACCGCGCCGGTGATGCTGCTGATGGCTCTGCCGCAATTGATCGCGCTGCCGCTGGTGGCGGCGCTGTGCAACCTGCGCTGGGTCGATTGCCGTTGGGTGTTGGGGGTCGGCCTCGGCATGCTGGTGCTGTGCTGCGTGGGCAGCTCGCAGCTGACTTCGGCGTGGATACGCAATGATTTCTATGGCTGGTATCTGCTGCAAATCTTCGGGCAACCCATGGCCGTGTTGCCTTTGCTGATGCTCTCAACCGGCAGCATCCAACCGACTGACGGGCCGTTCGCCTCGGCCTGGTTCAACACGGTCAAGGGCCTGGCCGCCGTGGTCGCCACCGGCGTGCTGGATGCGCTGACCACCCAGCGCCTGCATTTTCACTCGACCATGCTGGTGGACCGCCTGGGTAATTCGCCCCTGGCCGACGGCGACGCGCCAGGCCTGGCGCACCGCCTGCACGAGCAGGCCGTGGTGCTCACTTCTTCGGATCTCTATTACGTCATGGCCGGTGTCGCGGTGGCGTTGATCCTGCTGATTTTCTGGATGCCCACGCGGATCTTTCCGCCTCGCGCACCGATCTAGCCTCAAGGACTTCTCATGAAACGCAAAGACAAAATTGCCGTCTCCGTCATCGCCGTGTTTGCCGTCGGCGTGCTGGTGTACCTGGTCGCGCCGGGCATTCTGGGCAGCAAGCGCCAGAGCACCAACGACGCCTTCGTCGCCGCCGACTTCACCCTGGTCGCGCCGCGCGTGGCCGGGTTTATCAAGGAAGTGCTGGTGGAAGACAACCAGCGCGTCCAGGCCGGCCAACTGCTGGCGCTGATCGACGACCGGGATTTTCGCGCCGCCGCCCAGGCCGCCGATGCCGACACCCTGGTGGCCCGCGCCCAGCTGAAAAACGCCAGCGCCACCCTGGAGCGCCAAAGCTCGGTGATCGCCCAGGCCCAGGCCACCGTGGCTGCAGACCGTGCCGAAGTGGCCTTTGCCGAGCACGAACTGAACCGCTACAACCACCTCGCCGGCGTCGGCGCCGGCACGGTGCAAAACGCCCAGCAAGCCAAGACCCGCATCGACCAGGCCACCGCGCGCCTGGCCAATGCCACGGCGGTGCTGGCGGCTGAACGCAAGCAGGTCGAGATCCTCACCGCCCAGCGTGATGCGGCCGAAGGCGGGCTCAAACGCGCCCAGGCGGCGTTGGAACTGGCCAGCTTTCAGCTCTCCTACACGCGCATCGTCGCGCCGGTGGATGGCATGGTCGGCGAGCGCGCGGTGCGGGTCGGCGCCTATGTGACGCCGGGCAGCAAGATCCTCGCCGTGGTGCCGCTGGCCGAGGCCTATGTGGTAGCCAATTTCCAGGAAACCCAACTGTCCCACATGCACGCCGGCCAAGCGGTGCAAGTGCGCGTCGACAGCCTCGACGGCGAGTTGCTCAACGGCCATCTGGAAAGCCTGGCGCCGGCGACCGGGGTAACGTTTGCCTCGGTCAAACCCGACAACGCCACCGGTAACTTCACCAAGGTGGTGCAGCGCATTCCGGTGAAAATCGTGCTGGAGCCTAACCAGCCTTTGACCGAGCGCCTGCGGGTCGGCATGTCGGTGGAAGCCAGCGTCGACACCCAGCCGGTCGCGCAGCAGCGTGAGGTGGCGCAGCAATGAAACAGTTCGCCTGGCTCACCTTGAGCCTGATCAGCCTGAGCGCCTGCACGGTCGGCCCGGATTTCCACAAGCCCCAGGGCCCGCAAGTGACGCAATGGGCCGAACCCCAAGGGCGTCAGGCTGCCAGCCGCGCGGTCAGCGACCCGCTGCTAGAGCGCTGGTGGGACGTGTTCCACGACGCGCAACTCTCGGCCCTCACGCGCCGTGCGCTCAGCGATAACCTCGACCTCAAACTCGCCAGCAGCCGCCTGGAGCAAAGCCGCGCCGTGCGCCAGGTGACCACCGCCGAGCGCTACCCGACCGTCAACGCCAGCGGCGACTACGCGCGCCAACGCAACAGCGGCAAAGGCTTGAGCGACCCGTCCGGCAACAACGGCCGCGCGGCGTTCAACCAGTGGGACGCGGGTTTCTCCGCTTCCTGGGAGCTGGACTTCTGGGGCCGCGTCAAACGCGAAACCGAAGCCGCCGACGCCACCCTGCAAGTCGCCGAAAACGACCGCCGCGCCGTGCTGTTGTCGGTGCTCGCCGAAACTGCCCAGGACTACATCCAGCTGCGCGGCGTGCAAAACACCCGTGCCGTTACCGAGCAGAATCTCGACGTCGCGCGCCACAGCCTCAAGCTCTCGCAACTGCGCCTGGCCGACGGCGTAGCGACGGATCTGGACGTGGCCGAAGCCGCCGCCCAGGTCGCCGCCATCGAGGCGCGCCTGCCGGATCTGCAGCAGCGTCAGGACCAGTTGATCAACGCCCTCAGCCTGTTGATGGGCGAGCCACCGCAAGCCCTGCACGCGCAGCTGTCCAAGGACGCCGGCGTGCCGCAGACCCAGCGCCAGGTCGCTATCGGCCTGCCGTCGGAACTCGCCGAGCGGCGCCCGGATATCCGCCAGGCAGAAGCGCGTTTGCACGCCGCCACCGCCAGCATCGGCGTGGCCAAGGGCGATTTTTACCCGCGCATCACCCTGTCGGGCAGCCTTGGTTCCCAGGCCATGCAGTTGTCGGATTTCGGCTCGTGGGGCTCGCGCGCGTTTGCCTTCGGCCCGCAGTTCAGCCTGCCGCTGTTCAACGGCGGGCGCCTGCAAGGCATGTTGAACCTGCGCGAGGCCCAGCAACAGGAAGCGGCCCTCGCGTACCAGCAAACCGTGCTGCGCGCCTGGCATGAAATCGACGACCAGTTGACCCGCTACAACGCCAGCCAACTACGCCGCGACAGCCTCGCCGAAGCCGTGCGCCAGAACCAGATCGCCCTGACCACCGCGCAACACCAATACGTCGAAGGTGTGGTGGATTTCGTCAATGTGCTCACCGTGCAAAGCGCGCTGCTGGCCACGCAGGAGCAGTGGGTGGAGAGTTCTACCGGCGTGTCGCTGGCGATGGTCGGTTTGTACAAGGCGTTGGGCGGCGGTTGGCAGTCGGTGTACCCACTGCAGACAGCCGTGAAATAACACGGTCAAAAATGTGGGAGGGGGCTTGTTAAGGGTTTTGCAAAAACACCACATACCCCCGAAACCACTCCCCCTCCTTCAAATACCCCGGTTCTTGCCACTCCCCACCCTGAATCAATCCAATCTTGAACGGCAGCCCCAACCGGTTCATGCGCGGCAGGTACGCCGCGTAATCCGGGATGCTGTGCCGGCCCTGGTACGTCTGCACCACGACTTCATCGACCACGCCCTTGAGCTGGGCGATGGCGGCGGGATCGGCGTTGCTGCTCCAGTCCATCAGGCCGGTGATGCTCAGGCGCAGGTCGGCGGGCAGGCGTTGGCGCAGGTCGCGCAGGAAGTCGGCGTATTCGTGCAGGTATTGGGTGCGGGCGTCGAAGTCGATCTGGATGCCAACCACCGGGTTGCCGGCGTCGCGCCAGCGTTGCACCTGGCCGAGCAGTTGGGTGTAGACGCGCTCTGGCCAGTGCAGGGTGTGGGCGCGGTACACCACCCAGATTTCGCCTTGGGTAATGCGCGGCACGCTGATGCCCTGGGCGATCATCTGCACGCCGCGTTGGGGTGCGCGGCGGGTGGAGTTGATCTGGCCCTGGAGGATGTACAGGGTTTTGGCCTGCTTGAGCACCGGTTGTGGCGCCACGCCGCTCCACAGCCAGAAGGCGTCATAGTCGCGGGCGTCGACGGCGGCGAAGGCCGGGCTTGCCAGCAACAGCAAGCCTAGCCACAGGTGTTTCACCAGTAGTACTGCAGGGATTTGCCCCACTGGGTGTCGGCAAAACCGCTCTTGAGCTGGCGGAACCAGGCCTTGCGCACCGCAGGCTCGACGTCCTGCCCACCGCAGCTGTTGTAGCCGGCGGGCGCGTAGCAGTTGATCGCGCGGAATAGAGCGTAGGCCTTGTCGATCTTTGGCGCCTTGGCGTTGCCGATCACCTGTTTGTAGCCGTCGAGGCGCGAGAAGGTTTCACCTTTGAAGTCGGACGCGGTGCTGCCCAGGCTGCCGGCTGCGCGGGCTTGCTCCAGGGGCATGCCGTCGAGGTTGTTGCGCAGGATGAATTCACCGAAGCAGTTCAGGCCTTGCGGGTTTTTGGCGTCGTTCTGCAAGGTCGCGGCGGTTTGCGCGATGCTTGGGCAGACGTAGCCGGATTCGGCTTTATCGCCGTTCCACTGGAACAGTTTCAAGGCCTGGCCGCCGCTGTAGACGTAGCCCAGGCTGGTGCCCAGCCTGTCCTCAGGCGCTGCGGCGGGCAGTTGCTTGAAGTCGTCGGCGAAGGTGGCGAACTGGCTGCGCAGCAAGTCTTTATAGAGCAACACGAATTGCGCGGTCTGACGCTCCAGCGGGTCGCTGGCTTGGGCGATCTGCTGGCGCAGCAACTCAGGCCCGGCGACGTTGCGCAGCAGGATGTAACGCACCTGTTTGGCGCTGATCGGCGAGTCGGCGGCGAACACCTTGGCCAACTGGCCGCTGCGCTCGTAGTTCATCGCCAGGGCCAGCTCAAGCTGGTCGCGTTGCAGGGGTTGCCTGGCAAGTGGCAGCAGTTGCAGCCACAGCGCTTCGGCGCCTTTCCAGTCTTGCTTGGCTTCCAGCGCCAGGGCGCGCAGGGTCTGCTGGCTGAAGGCGAAGTAATCCAGGCTCGACGGCACGTCCTTGGGCAGGTGCTTCAAGGCGGTGTCGGGTTGATGCTCGACGTACAGGGCGAATGCGGCTTGCAGGTAGTCGTACAGGGCCGGGTCATTGGCGAACACGGCTTTCTGCGCGTCGAGGTCGGCGCGGGTCAAGCTCGGTGGGGTGTGGGCGCGCATCGACATCAAATCGGTGACGAGCTGGACCATCGGGGTCGGGATGGTCCCGCGATAGATCATCAACAGCTTGAGGTCGGCTTCTTCCACCAGCTCATCCTGGCTCACGTTGCGCTCGGCCTCGGTAGCCTGGGTCAGTTGCCAGGCGTAGGCCTCGGCGAGTTTGTCGGCGTCGTCGGCCAGCCAATACACGCGGCGCAGCAGGCCGCGCGCGGAGGCGGCGTACTCGCCCTGTGGATAAGTTTTCAGGTAATGGAGGAAGCCCTGTTCGGCAGCGGCCAGGGCGGTTTTATCCACATGTTCGAGCTGCGGCATGTCGTATTGGTCGAACGCTTCGGCCTGGGCCTGATTGAGTGATGTGCGCGCGGCCATGTACAGCGCGGTTTCCTTGAGCCAGGGCAACTCGCTGCTGCTGGCGGCGGCAAAACCGCGTTCGGCCTCATTGAAGCGCCCACTGTAGAAATCGGCGGCGGCTTGCAAATATGTGCGCAGCAAGCGGCCGTTGGAGGAGTCGATCGGCTCGGCGACGACCTGGCCGTCCGAGTTGCAGGTGGTGAGCAGCTGCAGGCGCGCCTTGACCAGCGCATCGCGCTCGGCGGCCGGCACGTCGGCCTTGATAACCTGGCTGATAAACGCGGTGGCGCTGTCGTCGTTGTTGCTGCGGCAGCGGCTGCCTTCGCCACTGAGGAAGGCGTCGCCGGCGGCCTCGGCGCTGTCGCGCTGGATGCCCAGGGGTTTGAGCAGGGCGTCGAGTTCGGCGGTGCGCGAGGTGTCCGGCTGGTTGTCGGGCTCATCGTTCGTCGCGGGCACAGGCGTCAGGCGATACACCGGAAACGGCACTGGGCCAAAGCCCTGGGCCAGGTCGTCTTCGCTCAAGGCATTGGGGGTCAGCGCGGCTGCCTTTTTGTCGGCCAGTAGCAGGCGCAGGTTCACGCGGCTGTCGTTGCCCGGGCTGAGAAAGGGTTGGTTGCTGCAGGCGTCGAGGCTGTCACGCGAGACTCGCCAGTCGGGGTAGCACGTGTCGTCGGAACTGGCCTGGGCCGGTAGGGAAATGCCGGTGAGCAGTGCCAGTGCCAGAGGTGACAGAAAACCGATGCGCATGACGTGTCCTTGATCCTGAGTCCTTGGAGGGCGGCAATAATAGCGTGTTCCTGCTGACGCTTCGGTGAAGCCCTACACAAATTGCCGATTTGTCCGATTCCAGAGGTGATCGGGGGGCTTTTGTCCTAGAGTGGCGATGTTTGCACTGAGGCAGTCAGGGCAGTGGCAGGGGAAGTGAAGTGCGTCGGTCTGTGGTAGAGCCAAACGAAAAAGTCGGGGCGTTATCCGCCTTCAATCCCCTTGCGTGGGAGGGCGCCGGTTGGGTCAGCCGCTTGTGGTGGGTGCCGATCCTGGCACTGGCCACGGCCTTGCGCTTTTATCACCTGACGTCGGCGGCGATCTGGGGTGACGAAGGCTCCAGCCTGCTGCTCAGCGAGTACGCCACGGCCGACCTGTGGTTTCACGCGGGCCATGATGTGCATCCACCGCTGTATTTTTTCATGCTGCGTGGCTGGATCGAACTGTTCGGCGACGGCATCTGGTCGATCCGTGGCATGAGCGCTCTGCCCGGCGTGATCGCCGTGGGCCTGGGCATCTGGCTCACGCGCCAACTGTCCACCCGGCGCGCAGCCGTGCTGGCGGGGGTACTGCTGACGCTGCTGCCGACGGCGGTGCGCTACAGCCAGGAAGTGCGTATGTATTCGCTGCTGGGCGTCTGGCTGCTGGGCGCCACGCTTGCGCTGGTGTATTGGGTGCGTCAGCCCGAGCGCAGGCGCTATCTGGCAGCTTATGTGCTGTTGATGAGTGCCGGGTTCTACACCCATTACTTCACCGCACTGTGCGTGCTGGTGCATTGGGCCTACCTGGGGCTGTTGAGTACGTCGCGCACGCCAGGGCCGCGCCTGATCACCCGCCCTGCGTGGTGGGTGGCGAATGCGGTGATTGTGCTGCTGTACCTGCCGTGGCTGCCGAATCTGCTGGACCTGGTTCAGCATGTCGATCAACTCAAAGTGGGCGGGGATATCGGCTGGGAAGAACCGGTCAACCTGCTGTCCCTGCCGTCGATGATCTGGCAGTTCGTGCTGCAGGATGAAGGCGTGGGTTTCTGGCCGCCGCTGTTCTGGTTGTTTCCACTGTTATTGGTTGCGGTGGTCGTGGTGACCGCTTGGCGCGATCGCGAGCCCTATCGGCCGGCCAGGCTGCTGGCGCTGTTTTTGCTGCTGCCGCTGTTGCTGGTCTACGCGGTGTCGTTCATTTCCCCGGTGTTTATCGAGCGATATCTCACGGTTTATGCCTTGGCCTTGCCGATCCTCCTGGCGCTGGCCATCGACCGTTTGTCATGGTTGGGCGCGGCGTTGTTCGTGCTGTTTGCAGGCGTTGAACTGGTGGGTTTGAAAAACAATTTCGCCGTGGATGAGCACGACCAATTCAACGTGCCCGTGGAGTTCGTCAATCGCAATTATCAGGAAGACGACCGCATCGTGTTGAGCGACATGATGTGGTACCTCAGCTATGTGTATTACGACCAGACCGACGCCCAACTGCAGCTCTACACCCCGCCCAAGCCTGACGGCACCCCGACCCGGCCGAATGCCTACGGTTTCGGCACCCTGGTGGACCAGGACGGCGGGCGCATCTACCTCGACCAACTGTCGGCGCTGCCTGCCGGCACCCGCCGCGTGTGGCTGATCAGCAGCGACGAGGCGGCGGATAACTTCGCACCGTTGCCCGGCGGCTGGCGCGAACTCAGTCGCCAGGACGGCGGCGGCGCGCGTGCGCGTTTGTTTGCGCTGTGCAACGTGGCGCCGCCGCAGCCCGATGGCTGCCACTAGACTCACTTAAACCTTATTCATCTGGAGCCCACCATGGAATCGCCCGTGCACAACCTGCCCTCCCTGTTCAAGCAACTGGGCCTGCCGGATGATCCGGTCAGCATCGAACAGTTTGTGGCTGCGCACTCACCGCTCAAGCCGGAGTTGAAGCTGGCGGATGCGTTCTTCTGGTCGGACAGCCAGCGCGCGTTTTTGCGCGAGGAGATTCTGGAGGATGCGGATTGGGCGGAAGTGGTGGATGAGTTGAATCTGATGTTGCGGGGTGGACGATGACTGAACAACAGGCCTGAAGCCAACTCGGTCTAAATGTGGGAGGGGGCAAGCCCCCTCCCACATTTACTCCTCGGTGTTGCAGCTATTGCTGAAAATCCTGCACCTGCCGCCGAATCCGCTTTACTTACCTCTCCCATCCATCCGCGAAATTGTTTCAAAACTTGACGCATCTGCATCCATCCACCATATTGATAGTTAGCAAACTAACTGTATGCGAACTATCCAGTGTCCCAGACCCTCGAACAACTCCAGATGAACCTCAGCAGCAGCATGGTGGTGGGCGCCCGTAACTGGCGCAAAATCTGCCAGACCACGCTGGTGAGCTACGGTATTTCCGAAGCCTGCGCCGTGCCGTTGTTGATGATCGGCCGTTTGGGCGATGGTGTGCATCAGGTCAAAGTGGCCCACGCAGCGGGGATGGAAAGCCCGTCCCTGGTGCGTTTGCTCGACCGGCTGTGCAATGACGGCTACGTGTGCCGCACCGAAGACGTCCACGACCGCCGCGCCAAGGCCTTGAGCCTCACCGAGCGCGGCCGTGAACTGGTGCAGGCGGTGGAAGAGCAATTGGTGCGTTTGCGTAAGGAAGTGCTGGCAGATATCGCACCCACCGATATGGAAGCCGCGCTGCGAGTGCTGCGCGCTTTCGAGGCGGCGACGCTTTGAACGGATTTTTTACCGGCATGCCGCCGGCCCGCGACTGGTTCTACGGCGTGCGTACCTTCGCCGCGTCGATGATCGCCTTGTACATCGCGATGCTTATGCAGATGCCGCGTCCGTATTGGGCGATGGCCACGGTGTATATCGTCTCCAGCCCGTTCGTCGGCCCCACCAGCTCCAAGGCCCTGTACCGCGCCGTCGGCACGCTGATGGGCGCGGCGGCGGCGGTGTTTTTTGTGCCGATGTTCGTGCAGTCGCCGTACATTCTGGTGGTGGTGATTGCGCTGTGGACGGGCACCTTGCTGTTCCTCTCGATGCACCTGCGCACCGCCAACAACTATGCGCTGATGCTGGCCGGCTACACCTTGCCGCTGATCGCCTTGCCGGTGGTGGATAACCCGCTGGCGGTGTGGGATGTGGCCGAGGCGCGCACCGAAGAAATCTTCCTCGGCATCGCCGTGGCCGCCGTGGTGGGCGCGATGTTCTGGCCGCGCCGACTGATGCCGGTGTTCGACGGCTCGGTGGCCAAGTGGTTTGCCGATGCGCAGGTCTACAGCCTGCGTTTTCTCACGCGCAACGTGGACCCCGAAGAGGTCAGCAGCCTGCGTGGCGGCATGGTCGCCACTTTCAACACCCTCGAATTGATGATCGGCCAGTTGCCCCACGAAGGCGCGCGGCCGCAGACGGTGCGCAACACCAAGGAACTGCGTGGACGCATGATCCACCTGCTGCCGGTGGTGGATGCCCTCGATGACGCCTTGTATGCCCTCGAGCACCGTGCGCCAGAGTTTGTCGAGCGCATCACGCCGATACTCGACGCCAGCCGCGAGTGGCTGGAAGACACCCAGGACAGCGCCCCACTGGAACGCTGGCGCACCCTGCGCGATCAACTCGACGCCCTGCAACCCCAGGGCGAAGCGCTTGACGACCGCCATACGCTGCTGTTCTCCAACGCCCTGTACCGCCTGAGCGAATGGATCGACCTGTGGCAAGACTGCCGCAGCCTGCAAGCCGCCATCCAGTGCGAAAGCCAGGACACCTGGCGCGCCGTCTACCGCCACTGGCGCCTGGGCCGGCTCACGCCATTCCTCGACCGTGGCCTGATGTTCTATTCGGCGTTTTCCACCGTCAGCGCGATCATTGTCGCCTCGGTGCTGTGGATTTTGCTGGGCTGGACCGACGGCGGCAGCGCGGTGATCCTCGCGGCCGTGGCCTGCAGCTTTTTCGCGACCATGGACGACCCGGCGCCGCAGATTTACCGGTTCTTTTTCTGGACCGCCATGTCGGTGCTGTTCGCCAGCCTGTATCTGTTTCTGGTGCTGCCCAACCTGCATGATTTCCCGATGCTGGTGCTGGCGTTTGCCGTGCCGTTTATCTGCATCGGCACGCTGACGGTGCAGCCGCGTTTCTACCTGGGCATGTTGCTGACGCTGGTTAACACCTCGTCGTTCATCAGCATCCAGGGCGCCTATGACGCGGACTTTTTAAACTTCGCCAACGTCAACCTGGCCGGGCCGGTGGGCTTGCTGTTTGCGTTTGTGTGGACGCTGATCGCACGACCCTTCGGCGCCGAGCTGGCGGCCAAGCGCCTGACCCGTTTCAGCTGGCGCGACATCGTCAGCCTCACCGAGCCCGCGACCCTGGCCGAGCACCGGCACATGGCCGCGCAGATGCTCGACCGCCTGATGCAGCACTTGCCGCGTCTGGCCCTCACCGGCCAGGACACCGGCATCGCCCTGCGCGACCTGCGCGTGGCGCTGAACCTGCTCGACCTGCTGGCCTACTCGCCGCGCATCCTTGGTGTGCCGCGGGTGCTGCTCAACCAGGTGGTGGAGGGCGTGGGCGGGTACTTCAAGGCCTGCCTCAAGGCGGGTGAACGCTTGCCCGCGCCGAGCGGTCTGCTGATGACCCTCGACCGCACGCGCCGCGCCCTCAACGGCCAGGGCCTGCAAGACGAAGACGACACCCGCGTGCACCTGTTGCACGCCCTGGCCGGTTTGCGCCTGGCGCTGTTGCCCGGTGTGGAATTTATTGGTGGCACGGAGATGGAAGCGCCGCTGCCGGATGGAGCGCCTTTATGATCGGTGATCTGGATATCAGCGGGGTGTTCCTGCCCACGCTGCTGGTGCTGATGGGCATTACGTACGTGTTGTTTCTG
>Ga0302347_1001610_pt1 | contig 26469 bp, 34 predicted proteins | sample PhyWR1_FD_202178 | JGI IMG/M metagenome (GOLD analysis project Ga0302347, IMG submission 202178) | Leaf surface microbial communities from wheat plants in UC Gill Tract Community Farm, Albany, California, United States - DLSL W.R1 (v2)... | ecosystem: Host-associated > Plants > Phyllosphere >...
TTGCCGGTGTATTCGAGTTCGGAGAAGGTCTTCTGCATAGCGCGTAACGAGGCTCACGAAGAGGGGGCTGATTGAGGGGGTCAGTGTGCCAAGGCTCTGAGCGGTTGGCTATTTATGCAGCGTCTCCCTAGGTCAATATGTCGACGCCAAGGAGCGAGTTTCATCTTTGCATTGTGATCGTCACAATCTTGCGGGCGATCTTTCTCGATCACTCAAAAAAGCAACGATGTCTTTGGCTGACTCGGTTTCTGTCTTTGATCATGAGCAATTTTTGCGAAAGGCCGAGCAGCTCGCAGATGTGAATAAAGCACTGGAGTCAGCGATCGCTGAAATGGATAAGTTCTCAGTGCCAGCCAATAAGCCACATATGCATCGAAACCTATAATAGTGATTTGGTAGGTCTCCCAGTCGTTTGACCGGGGGATCATACCTATCGATACCAGATCATTTATCCGTCCCGGTGCATGTGCGTCTTTGCACCTTCACACCATTGACCAGAAAGCCCTAGTCGCAACTTGCTGCATTTGGTGTGGTTGCCGTGAGCGCGTGAACTGTTGCATTTGTCGCAGATCGTTTGCAGGTCGAGCTGACCCATGGGTGCGCCGCGTATCTGAACTGTTCGGCTGAGGGCGATCACATGGCCTCCTTTGTGGCCTGTACAAAGACGGGTAGGGCGCCAGCCTGTTGGCGTACAGCGCGCATTCCCTCGATGTCGTAACCCCATATGTTGCTATCGTCGAACCGCTCAGGTCCGAGGTAGCCAGGGTGCATTGGCTCGCCGGTGCGGATGTAATCCCGGAACCCTTCGACTAGCGACCGAAGCGTGCCTCCATGGCTGAAACCACGCCACCTGCCGCCCCAAGTTGTTTTGTGCGTGAAGATCCGTCGGGCGCTGTAGTCGTCGATGAACCAGACCTTGCCGCGCTGATCCACTTCCATGCTGGCGTAGTGATCAGCGACCTGGTTGAAGAAGAAGCGCCGGCCGTGGGTGCCGATGATCCGGATCACATGATTGACCTGCTCGGCCCGCTGTTGCTTCAGGGCTAGTTTGTTTTCTTTGGGCATGGGGATACCTCGATGCCTGTTCGTTGTAAGCTCAGGCTCTATTTAATGTGGAAGGGTTTGCTATGGGGCGGGCGCTGGCAGCAATCGGGATTGTTTTAACTGTGTGTTACGCGTTATTCGCCTGGTGGCTGGTCGGAGATAGAATTCAGACTCTTCGGAGCATGGATTTGAACGAAGTTGGGGACTTTCTCGCCGGGGCCTTTGGTCCCGTTGCCATTTTGTGGCTAGTCTTGGGTTTCTTTCAGCAGGGTATAGAGCTTCGACAAGGCACCGATGCGCTTAGGCTTCAGGCCAAAGAGCTGAGTAATTCTGTGGAGCAGCAGATTGAGCTTGTCGCAACCCAGAGGGCTAGTTTAGTTAACTATGAGCGCTCACTTGAGCCTTTACTACAAATGAATATTGCAGATGCAGGTATGGACGACGGAGGGTTCTACGTTAGTCTGAACATTAGCAATACTGGGGAATACTGCGACAGTGTTGAAATAGAGCTATCCGCTTCTAACAATTATCAGAGAGTTCTTGATATTGCCCCTTTATTTCGCGGAGATTATAATGTTGTCCGCTTTGGAGAGCTCCATGAGTGGGAGGGGTTTAAAGTTGTGGTTAAATATAAAACAAGCAGTGGCAGATCCAATTCTCAGACATTTACAGCTCAGCATTATCAGAATAGGGAGGGTGATAGTTACACCGTCCGGAAGCAATCTCTTCTTACGTGAGCTCTCCCTGCCTGACATGCGTATTGCTCAAGCTGCTAGCCGCTGATAAAGCTCAATGATATCCGCAGCGTTGGCCCTAACTAGGGCCTCAGCTTCGTCAGGGCAGACACTGTTGCCGATGAGCCTGACTTGATTCGTTTTGTTGATAGGTAGCCACTGCTCGGTACCGGTGGCCGGATCAACGAATATACCGCGGTCAATGATGTAGTCCTTGTCGAAACCCTGTGCTGCTTTCAGTTCTGGTGGTTGCAGCATGCGCAAGGTGATGTCCACCAGCACATATCCACCGATCATGATCATTTCGGCTGGCTCCTTGAAGTGTTCCGGCAGATGCTCTCGCATGAAGGCGGCGCAGTGGCGGGCGCCTTCCATTTGTTCAGGCGTCAACGTATCCGGCACCTGCACCACTTCGACCAGAGCAACACGGTCTTTCGTTGGCAAGGTGTGCATTGGCTCGGCGAGCGATATCCCATCCTTCTCGTTGCCGTAGTACTTCACCAGATACGCGTTGGCTAGGCGCTGATTTGAGCCTGACTGGCAAATGGTCGAGATCGGGTCAAAAGCTGAACGCCCATCCCCTTTGTAGAATCCACCGTTTGCTTGCTCGAAGAAGGCTGCCGATAGCGCGTGATGCCCGGTACTGGTGGCAACTACTCCGAGCGGGCCTGCAACTGCGGCGCCAACTGAGCCTTTCCGTAATGTAACCATGTTCGCTGCAACCATAGCGAAGTGACCGCCCTTCACCTGTGCCACCTGCGTGCGCAACGGCTCCTGCACATCGAAATTGCGCTGCGATGATCCATTGGCGCACTCGGTTAGGAATGGAGCTGTCACTGGCTGTACAAGAGCATGGTGAGTGCCGCCGGCACTGATGGTCGACAGTGCTTCGTCTACGCCGTGGGTGCTGGTGTGCGATTCAGAGGTGCCACGCATAGGAACAATGAACGGTTTCGCGCTGGTCAGCACGTGTCGCCAGCAGCCCTTGGCAACGCGACGCATTGTATTCACGGCCATTGGTTTATCGCGAAATATCGAGCGACCGAGATTGCTCCAGTCGATGCACTCTGCAGCAGAGCGCCACGGCTTCTGTTTCGCGCTTGGTTTCTTGTGGTGTTTTGGTTCTGGCCAGACTATTTCCTTTCCGTCGCTACGCGCCACTAGGTAAAGACGCTTGCGTATCGTCGGGGCTCCAGCATTGGCAGCTATGCGTTCACGCCATTCGACGTTGTAGCCGAGGCCGCGAACAAGATCTACGACTGGCACGAAGTCGCCGATTGAGTCGAGTATTTCCGGCATGTCCGGATGGTCTGCGGCTAGCCCAGTGCTAAGTGCGGCTATGAACGACCGGAAGGTGCGTCCTTTTTCTGCCTTGATCGGCTGGCCCTCGTCGTCGATCGGACCCCAATCACAGAATTCTTCGACATTTTCTAAAAAGAGAAGTCGCGGGCGAGTTGCATACGCCCATCGCACCACTACCCACGCAAGACCACGGACTTTTCTGTCTCGCGGTGCGGCGCCCTTGGCCTTGCTGTGATGCCTACAGTCTGGCGAAGCCCAGAGAATTCCGACCGGCTGGCCACCTGTAGCGTGAACAGGGTCTACCTCAAAAACATCAGCCACATAGTGCGCCGTCTGCGGGTGGTTGGCGCGGTGTACGGCCAATGCGATTGGGTTGTGGTTCACGGCAACGTCCGGCTCCCTATAGGCTCTGGCGATGCCGGTACTCGCACCGCCACCACCAGCGAACAGATCCACCACCAACTCCTTTTCGAACGGCAAGCCCATACTTGGTTGGCGGTGCATGAGCTGGGGTAACTTCTGTTGTGCGGACATAGGTGATCCTCACCGGTATAGTTCCGGGTTCTACGGGGGAGTGGTTTATGAGCTGGGAAGACGTTTCATGCTGGATTGAAGGACATCCAGGGTTAGCTGTTTGGCTTCAGGCCATCGGGGTGCTTGGTTCAATCTGGATTGCATGGGCTATTGCAAGATCCCAAGCCAAGAAAATCGAGGATACTGACAGGAAGCGTGACCGCGCCAAGTGCGCTGCCGTAATTGGGGTTTTAAGTCACGCTAAAAAAGTGATCGAAAGTAATTTGGAAATGTCTAACAACCCGGAAGAAAATGTCGCTTTTTTGGCGGAGGTTTCTCGGATCCTTTCAGTCTTGGGCGGTGTTGATCTTTTTTCGCTGCCAAACGCCATCCTAGTGAATGCTTTATGTGTTGTGCGTCAGAAGTTTGAAAGTTTAGATTTTGAACTTCGTGATTCGACCAATAACGGAATGATCTGGGTATATTTCAAACGTCGTATTGGTCAGCCCACTATTAAGGTTCTAGAAGAAGAAATTGCCAGATGCCAAATGGCAATGTCTTTAATCTAAGAGTGACGGCGACTCTTTGTTGATCATTCCGCGAGTTGGTATCCGGAGTTACTTCGGATCGAAGGTGCCCAGAGTAAGCTGCGTGGCCGTTCCGATCTGTGCATCAAGCACGGATTTAAACTCTTGCGCGATTTCTTCCCGCTGCACTTCTTCGCCGATCCAGCGCAGTTTCAGCATTGGCTGGGCCCCGCTGGTGATGACGGATACGCGCAAAGTAATGTTGCGCACGCTCAAGCCCTCGTAAGGCACTACCGAGAACACCAGTGATGCGGGAAGCGTCTCTTTGCTGGTGGCTTCGATCTGGTCCATCGCGCTGCGACTGGTGCGGGTTTCACTGACAGCGTGGTCGCTTTCCGATGAGGCCTTGATGGTGATCGTGCGTACCGCTGCGATAGCTTTGGCGATGCTCATTGTCTGGCCGGCTTCGTCAGTGGCGCTCAACGAGGCATTCCAGTCTTCGATCCAATCACTCAGGTCTTTCTGCGACAGCGCGCGCCCCGGGATGCTCTGGACAGCCTTGTAACCTGCTGACGGCTTGAGGCGCAGCACAGCGCGATCATCCGCGTGCCCGGGCGCAATGTTGGTGCCCAGGTTGAAGATCAGTGTGCAGGTCATTTCGTCCTGATCGATGAAGCCGCGAGCGCCTTCGATGGCGCGTTCTTTGACGTAGGTGCTGAAATCAACCAGGGAGTTGGTGGAGAGCACGCCACGGAAGCGGCTGCGGCCTACCTGGTACTTTTCCAGATCGATGACTTTTGTGCCTTCTGGCAGGACGGCAGTTGGCGAGTAGGTCGACAGTGTTTTACCAGCAGCCAAAAGGGCTGTGTCGGTGATTAGTTGAATTGCTTCTTGGCTTAGGGACATGGTTCAAATACCTGTGGGGGCGGGCTTAAGTGCGCGGGGTGATTGGGGCTTCTTCTCGGCTGAATAGCTGGTCGTGCTTTTCAGCGAACATCGTGATGCTGCCGCCGGTACCAACATGCATAGGCGTGTCGAGGCTGGTGTTTTCGCTACGAGTGCCGCGCTTGGTCGGCACCTTGTAATCCAGTTTGTGATTGATCTTGACCTGGCTGGACTCGCCGATCTGGGTGATATCGAGGGTGATCACCAGCTTTCCAGCTTTGCCGTGGTCGACTACGCCTGCAGCTACTTCTGAGAGGGCATGGCCGATTTGGCTGATGAAAGCACCTCCATTGAGGTCTTCGAGAAACTGCGCGGTATCAGTAGGTTTGGACATGACTGTTGCTCCGGTCTGGCTTGGAGTCCGCTTGGCGGCAAGTGGTGTTGGGGCTGGCGAAGGCGTCGTTGTGCAGATGCGTTGGCGCGCTTCACATGTGACTGCCGAAGAAGGCGAGCACGGTCAGCGTGATGCCAAAGCGCAAAGTCCAACTGCTCAGGAATTTTCCGAACTGCTTAACGTTGAACTGCGCTTCTTTTGCCTCCAGCTCACGAGCATGAGCAGTGGCATTGTTGTGGCCGAAGCGCTCGGCGACGACCACCCCAGTAGCGCGATTGATCAGCGAAAAGGTGTTGTTGCCGCTTGGCCGCACGATGATCCGCGGGGCCAGCGGTGGCGGTTGTACACCGGGCTTTTGGTAGAATTCGGCCGTGGCCTGGTGAGCACGTGCGCGCAACCCGTCGAGAACGGTGATGCGCTGGGCGATTGATGGATGCATGGTCGATCCTCGACTTGGGTTACGGTTATTCGTCAGCACTTGTCACTGCGCTGTTTGCCGATGGGCGCGCAATCGAGTGCTGACGAATAAACGCAGGTATTAAAAAGCCCAGTCGAAACTGGGCCGTGTTGCTCTCTTAAAACGCCACCGTATGTAAGAGCCTGACTGTGCGGGCCTGCCCGTCTTGGTTTACTTGTGCATGGCTGAGTCCTCCGGTTTGGGCGTCTGTAGGGAAGGGGGATGCAGGTGTCCAGCGTCTGCTGGGTTGGCGTCCGCATCGGTCTGTACTCTGGCCGGAATATGCCGAAGATCAGACCGATACGGCCTGGTGCTGGGGAGTACCAGGGGCTCGGGCAGTTAGCGACAGGCTGTCGTGGCGCTGGTTGATTCGATTAACCGACCAGATCAAAAGAGTCAGCGCGGCGTGCCATTCTCAGCTCGCCACCCCGGCGCTCAGTTGGGCGACGATCACGGCGAGCTATCCCGCTGTCATCAAGACCCTGCATGGTCATCACAGCGACCAGCAGCAGGCAGAGCGGGGTGATGATCTGGCGGCGCATCGCTTCGGCGACCATCGCGCCCTGGCGGTGAACGCCGAGCTTGAACATGGCGCAGGCCAGTCGCTTGACCACGGTGCCCGGCGCAATGCCGAACGCTCTGGCGATTTCCTTCGCGGTCATGCCTTGTGCCACGGCAAGAAGAAATTGCAGTTCCCGCGGCGCAAGGCCTCGGCCGAGATGGCCTTTCCATGCACCGTCTACGATTGTCGATTCCATGATGTTTACCCGGTTGTTTTTCCGCTGCACCCGGCAAGCCAGGTACAGAAGTGAAAGTGCCCGTGAAACACCCAGGCTCGCTACTGGCGTCAGCCTGGGTTGTTTTGCTTGAGGTGAGTTGTTGCACGCCGTCTTACCGAGGCTGATACGGCGACACTCAGGGAGGCTCCAGCCTTTGAGTGCGCTAACGACCTTTCCCGTCCGGCGCTGTGTAGCTGTTCGTTGTTAAAGAGCGTTCGGGTTGCCCCGGGCATCTCTGCCGCGTTGCCGGTGTTGGCCGGCGATGGAGTGAATTTATCTCTGTGATAAATTACTGTCAATATCATTTTGATAAATTTATCTCCGCGCTCATTGGTTTTTTGATCAATTGCTTTATCGCAGGCACAAAAAATCCCGCTCGACGGCGGGATTTCGTGTGTATCAATTCTGTGCAGATGCTATGGGGCGGCCTTAATGCTCGAAGGGAAGCGAGATGCTGCCTGGGTCCTCAAAAGTTTCGGCCATTCCACCAATAGATTACCTGCGCCATGATGGTCAGATCCTCTTCGCGGTCCGCAGGAACCCTGATGGACTGATATTTGTCATTGTCAGAAATGATCGTCAGCCCATCCAGGTCTCGCTGTATGCGCTTGATGTGGAGTTGCCCGCGCATCTGGAAAAAATAGATCGCATCTGATTCAACCGACACAACGCCAATGTCTACAAGTACCGGGTCGCCGCTGCGAATAGTGGGTGACATGCTGTCGCCGCGACCAGAAATCAGCTTGATATTGTCGATGGATGTGAACACCAGGTTCTGGCGCACCCAAGAGGCGTCAAGGCTCATGGCCTCTACAACGCCGTTGAATTCAGGCGGTTCAGAGCCGGAGCCCATCGAGCCCGCTACATCAAAGCGTTCGATTTCAATTACAGGTCGGTAAGACGAAATTTTCTGTGCCAGGGCGGCCGGCAGAAAATCAACTTCTATTGGCGGTTCAGCTGAAGCGGAATGCTCACTATCCAGCCAGCCCAGAGGCAAGCCTTGGGCCTCTTCGATTTTTCTGGCCAGCCTGTGCCCCAAATTGCGTTTTGGGTTGGGGGAAATGATCAGGCTAATTACAGATGCCGCTGTTCCGCAGGCCGCTGCGAAATCCGCCTGGGATTTGTGCGTGGCTGCAAGGGCTCTGAGGTTTTCTCTGCGAATGCTGTTGGTGTCCATACCCTAATGATCCCTCCTTTTATCTATCTGATAAATAATCAGAATGATCAATGCTTTCTTGCCTTGAAATTATCAATGAGATAAATTTGATAAATATCCAGCAAAGGCACTGCACATGAAAATTCCGATTCCCGGTATGCAGCGATGGCTCACAAAAGCCTGTAACGACGAGCGACAGCGGGTTGCCGACGAAGCAGGGATCTCTGTTGGCTACCTATGGCTGATCGCTGGGGGCCACAGAAAGCCGTCCGAGTACGTTGCCGCAAAACTGCACAAGGCTACTTCCGGTGAGATTTCGGCGTTCTCTTTTTTCCCGAGACTGGCCGAAATTGCGGCTGAGTCTGAACAGCCAATCCATTTGATAAGCGAATTATCGGCCTCTTAGAGATCGAGAAACAGCGCCTCGGATTAGCTGTTAATCCATCCAGTTATCAAATCGTAGACGAAAAAAAGCCGGTGGCTAGACCGGCTTCAGTACAACATTTGCGGGGTCATTATGAGCACCATTCCATCATCAAGCAACACCTCTGAAAACGCAGCGCAATCCGGCAGAAATCACCAGTCCGCGGCCATGCGCGCTGCACTCCTGGTGCGTTGCCAGTACTCCAGCGAGTCCAAAGCCCAGTTCAGTCGGGAGTGCCTTGAACACCTGAAAGCATCGCTTGTGCCTGGGCAGGAGACTTCTGCATGAGCACGATCATCATGAGCGCCTGCTGGCCGCTGCAAGGCATGAGCCCCACCCAGAAAGCTGTGCTGATCAGCCTTGCCGACAATGCAAGCGATGAGGGCGTTTGCTGGCCTTCGATCAACACCATCGGTATTCGCACTTGCTTGTCAGAACGCGCTGTTCGTGGCGCATTGCGCTGGCTGGAAGAGGCCGGTGTTTTGGTCAGCAATCAGCGTTATGGCCGGTCAACCTGGTACACGATAACCCCGGCAGGATATGCCCCCGGCACTAAATGCCCCCCGGCAGCAGATGCCCCACCACCCCGGCAGGAGGTGCCGGATACCCCGGCAGCAGCTGCCCCCAGAACCGTAAAGGAACCATCAATTGAACCGTCACCTGTTGTGGTTGGTTCGAATCCACTGAAAGTCTCGAAGCCGAAGTGCGACCCACAGGCCATCGTTGACCTGTTCAACAACACCCTTCCAGGGCTGCCACAAGTGGCGATGCTCACCAAGGATCGAAAAGCCAAGATCAATGCGCGCTGGAACGAAAGTGACGTGCACCAGGATTTGGGTTTTTGGGCTGACTTCTTCGCCCTGGTCGGTGAGAGTGAATTCCTGATGGGGCAGGGTGAAGGCCGCAATGGCGGCAAGCCATTCCGCGCCACCTTCGACTGGCTGATCGCCCCGAGCAACTTCGTCAAGGTTGTGGAGGGTAATTACAATGCGTGATCCCTACAGCGTTGAGGCCGAACACGGCGTGCTGGGTGCGATGTTCCTGCGCCCTGAGCTGATCGACATCCTGAGTGCGGACCTAGCTGTCGATGATTTTTACTACCAGGACAACGCAGCCCTGTATCGCGGCATTCTGGCCTTGCACGCCGAAGGCAAGCCGGCCGATGCCGTCACGGTGGGCGTTTACCTGGGTGAGTTGCCCAGCAGCAAGAACGCCACTTGGTACGCGGCTGAAATCACCCGCAACACGCCCAGCGCCGCCAATGCTGCGTCATACGCCATCACCGTGCGTGAGCGCAGCCTCGACCGGGCCATGATCGCGCTCAGCGATCGCATCAACGAGATTGCCCACAGCGACCAGCCAACCGTGGACAAGGTCGCGGCGGTGCAGGCTGAGGCCCAGGCCATCGATAGCCAGTCGGCCACGTCCGAAGTGGTGATGGCCGAAGACATTCTGGATGACTACATCGAGGTTTTGCAGGCCCGGGCTGATCGCGGGGAGGGCATCGACGGCCTGTCTACCGGCATTCCTGATCTGGACGCCAAGCTCCAAGGGCTCAAGCCCGAGCAATTGATCATCATCGCCGGGCGCCCCGCGATGGGCAAAACCACCCTGGCCATGAACATCGCTTCCCATGCCGCCATCCGCGAGAGCAAGAGCGTGATGGTGTTCAGCCTGGAAATGAACAAAACCGGCCTGATGGATCGCTTTATGGCGTCCGAAGGGCGCATCCCCCTGCAACTGATCAAGAACGGTTCAGCACCGCAGCGCCACGGCGCCGAGCTGATGAGCGCCGCCGGAAAGCTCAAGCACTCCAAGTTGTCGATCTCTGATCGCGGCTCGATGACGATCAATCGGATTCGCTCGTCTGCACGCCGTCACAAGCGCCGCCATGGGCTGGATTTGATCGTGATCGACTACCTGCAGCTCCTGGAATCCGACTCGCGCACGTTCAGCCGGGAGCAGGAGGTCAGTTACATGACTCGTTGCGCCAAGCTGATGGCTCGCGAGCTGGGTATCCCGGTGATCATGCTCAGCCAGCTTTCGCGCAAATGCGAAGAGCGCCCCAACAAGCGCCCGCTGTGCTCAGACCTGCGCGAGTCCGGCGCCATCGAGCAAGACGCGGACATCATCTTGTTTGTGTACCGCGACGAGGTTTACCACGAACACAGCGACGCCAAAGGCATCGCAGAAATCATCATCGGCAAGGGCCGAGACATTGAAGCCGGCACTGTACGCACGGCCTTTCTCGGTCAGTACAGCCGATTCGAACAACTGGCGGCGGGCTGGGTTGAGACGCCAAAAGTCGAGAAGGTCACCAACATGCGTGACCGTTACAGCAAAGGCAAAAACTAATGCGCAACCCAAACCTCGCTCCAGCTGAGCCGAGCGCCTATCGCTGGGCGGTTCATTGCTGCGCCTACAAGTTCGATTTGAGTCGCGGGCCCGAGCGGCCTGTGGCCTTGTTTGAGCATGAAAGCGTGGCGCATTCCTTTGGCCGTCTGATGTGGCCAACCACTTACGAGGTTGTCGACCGGCAGCCGCCACAGGAAGGTGACCGTTGAACACCAAAATCAAAACCCTGACCGTGAAGCTGTCGGACGCGGAAATTGGCCGCAACTCCAAGCTCGAGCATGTGCGCGACCTGCGCGATGCCGGACACCCGGCGTTGCACTTTCGCTTTTCCAAGAACCGCACCCGGGGCTCCTGGTACTTGGTCAACAAGCGCCGCTGGCATCGCATCGGGGCCTTTCCGGCCTTGAGCGCCAAGCAGGTGTTGGCTGAGCTGCCGGCCGTGCGCTTGCGTGTTTCAGCTGATGCGTGCTCGACCATTTCCCAATGGGCTACCACCGGCGAGCTGCTCACCTGGTACGCCGATCGCATGGCCCGCGACCGCAGCTTGTCGGCCAAGCGCAAGAACACCGGTGCCTCGGCCATGAAGTGCCACCTGCTGCCGCGCCTGGGTGACTTGCCGCTGGTTGAGGTCAACAAGGCCACGCTCGATACCTTGTTCATGTGGCCGCTACAGGAAACCCTCTCAATCGATTATGTGCGTCTGGCGTTCCAGTTGCTGGCCCTGGCATTCCGTCAGGCGTTGAAGCTGGGCCTGATCACATCCAATCCAATGGCGGGCATCAAGTTCAGTGACTTCTCCAAGGCCAAAGTTGGGATCAAGCCGTCGCGCCTGCGTGGTGTGCAGTTGCAGGACCTGCTGAGCGAACTGGTGCAGACCATGGCGAGCGATCCGGCTGACGCCATGCTGGCCCTGATGATGCTGTGCCACGGCACCAGGATCGGGGAGACCCGTCAAGCGCGCTGGCCGCATATCAGCCTGGCCGAACGCGAGTGGTTCATACCAGCCGAGCACACCAAGACCGGCGTGGAGCATCACCTGCCACTGACTGACCAGGTGCGCGCCCTGTTGATCCAGTACCGCGAAACCCAAACCGCCCGAGGCTATGACGGTCAGTACCTGTTCCCGGCGCGCAACGGCAAGGCGCTGAGCGAAGGGCAGGCCAGTGCCGTGTTCACCCGGTTGGGCAGGGGTGAGTGGACCAGCCACGACCTGCGCAAGTTGGCTCGCACGGGTTGGGCTGTCCTCAGCATTGACCACCTGATCGGTGAGCTGCTGATCAACCACGCGATGGGCCACAACGTGAAGGTGTACATCCAGTCGGACGTGATGAACCGCAAGCGTGACGCGCTGGAGAAGTGGCACGCCCATCTAGACGAGAAGGGTTTCAGCCTGATCCACGGGCAGACGGGCGTTAGATTCGGAGAATCCGGTAATACGCTGGAGGCCTCTAACGGCGTGGCGTGCAGCGCTATTCAGAAAACAACCATAGGTGAGGATTAAAAATGCTCATTCAGATCGCCAAACGCCCCCGGCTCGCGGTGAATCCGGCCGATATAAGCTCGATCTTCATTTGCACTGTGGTCCCCGAACCGTACTTGGAGGTGCAGATGCGATCGGGTGGTAGGTATCGAGTCCTCCATGAGCCTAATTGCCCTGATGGTGATGACATGTACCAGGTCCATAGACAATTGCTGGAGGCTAAGTGATGGCTATCTACAAAGACGTGATGGGCACCCTGGTGCGCGTGCTGGCAGCAGACAACATCGACAACTCAACCAAGCAGAGCTGGCAGAAACTCATCGATGCCGAACTGCGCTCTGGCGGGCAGGGCGCCGGTATCTCGGTGCGGGACAAGTTCGACTATGACTGCTGCCTGTATGCGCTGCTGCACCGCGAGCTGGCCCCGGCCCAGTGGGATGTGCTGGTGGCGAAGTACTCGACGCACAAGGCCAACAAGGTTGGGGCCATTGGACGCCTTATCAGCCGTGTCTCAACCCCGGCGCCGCAGTTGTTCGTCTACAAAGCGGTCACCGCTTGGGCCATACCCAAGATGAAAGGTCTGCAGGTGCCTGCTCGCACAGGGCGAGAGGTGGTTAGCAGAAGCCTTCGTGATGATCTTGAGCATGCTGCTGTCGGCAAAATGATTGCTTCCGGCCGAACGATTGATGTGACTGTTGGGCGTGACCAATATATCAAGCGCTCCACGGACATGATCGTGTTGCCCTCTGAGTTCTACGACATGAACACCTGGGACACTGAAGGCAAGCCTGAGTCTACAAGGCGCCGCTGGAAGACTGGCATTGCCAAATGCCTTGAGCGATTGGAAGAGGCCGCTGTCATCCATGCAACCGAGATCTTTGACCAGGAAGAAATCTTTATAGATGCGGCTTGACCATGATGGCGGTTTGATCGTAAATTAACCCCATCATGTCGATCTTGCGTGTGGTGATACTGAACAGCCCGCAACAGCACATAACCAAATCTCAAAGCCCAGCCATCGCGCTGGGCTTTTTCGTTTTCGGCCCCGCCACACCCATCGCTTCAAGCTGAGAGTGCTGTCGGGGCCGAACCCATTCTGCTCCCAGCTCGGGAGGACACCGGATGCCTCATATGCCTGATAAGCCAGACACCTGGGTGATAGCGCTCGCGTGGCTGAGTCAGCACTCGCCGACGATCTATGCCGCCACACTGTCCTTTGTAATGGCGGCGCTGCGGATCATCTACGGTGGTGGGACTCGGCGGCAGGCGCTGCTCGAAGCAACCATCTGCATGTTGCTCACCACCAGCTTGATCGCGGTGCTGGAGTACTTCGGCCTGCCTTCCAGCCTGGCCACACCGGCAGGTATCTGGATCGGTTTCCTGGGTGTGAAGAAGATCGCCGAACTGGCTGACCGCTTCGCTGACTTCAAGCTGCCGCGACGGCCTGACTGATGGCCAGCACTTCACCCTGGCATCACCTCTACAAGACCAAGCGCTGGTACCGGTTGCGCTGGCATCAATTGCAGGCAGAGCCAACGTGCCGCCTGTGCCGCGCCCTGGGAGCTGTAGAAGCTGCCGATACGGTTGACCACATCAAGGCGCACAAGGGCGATGAGGATCTGTTCTTCAACGCAGGCAACCTTCAGAGCCTCTGTAAGCGCTGCCACGACAGCGCCAAGCAGCGACAGGAGCGCACCGGCATATTGCCCGGGCATGACGTGTCAGGCATCCCGATTGACCCTAATCATCACTGGAATCGCTAAATAATTGATTTTTATAGTAAAAATCTATTGATTTTCGGTAATTTTCAGGTTTTCTCTATCGGTTCCGGTAGGGGGTGTCCAAATGATAGTGATTCCCGTCTAGCAGGACCGCCCTCGACCCTCTTTTGCATCCGTAACCCGGAAAACGCCGCCAAAACACATCGCGGCATCATTGAGACAGACTATGACAGCCAAGCGCAGCCGCTCCGATAGCGCGACATCGGCGGTTGCGGCTATGCGCGCTGCCGGTGTCGGCCCGATCAAAGCCCCGAAATTTGTAAACCTGCGCCCGGGCGACAAGCCATTTTGGGATTCCATTGTGCGCGCGCGTACGCGAGATAGTTGGACAGACTCTGATTTGGTACTGGCAGGCAACCTGGCGCGCTGCCTTTCTGACATCGAACGCCTGCAAAAGGAGATCGATATCGAGGGCGATGTGCTGAAAAATGATCGCGGCACGCAGGTCATCAACCCCAAACACAGTTTGCTGGAGACGCTGAGCCGCCGTGCGGTGGCATTAAGCCGAACCCTGCAAGTCCATGCCCAGGCCACGCAGGGTGATTCCCGTGACCAGGGCAAGAAAGCGACCAAGCAGCGCGAAGCCGAAAAGGTGCTTGAGACCCAAGATGATGACGACCTGATCCCAAGGGCGGTGCACTGATGGCCGGCAAACGCCGCACTCGCGGCCAGCGCGCCATTGCCTTTATCGAAAAGTACTGCCGGGTGCCCGAGGGCAAACACGTTGGCAAGCCGTTGCTGCTGGATGACTTCCAGAGAGACTTTATCCTCGCGATCTATGACAACCCGGTAGGGACCAGCACTGCGTACCTGAGCATTGCCCGCAAGAACGGCAAGACCGGACTGATCGCGGGCATCCTGCTGGTTCACCTGGTTGGGCCCGAGGCAGTGCTCAACTCGCAGGTCGTATCGGGCGCAATGAGCCGCGAGCAGGCCGGGATTGTGTTTAACCTGGCCGTGAAGATGATCAACCTGAACCCTGATCTTCAGGCCCTGGTCCACGTCAACCCGAGCGGAAAGAAACTTATCGGTACACCGCTAAACGTGGAGTACCGCGCACTGGCCGCCGAGGGCAAAACGACCCACGGCTTGTCGCCCATCCTCGCGATCCTTGACGAGGTGGGGCAGATACGCGGCCCGCAAAGCGACTTTGTGGATGCGATCACCACTGCCCAGGGCGCGCACGACGCGCCTCTGCTGATCGCGATCAGCACCCAGGCAGCGCAAGACAGCGACATGTTCAGCCTCTGGCTGGATGACGCCGAGCGCTCTAAAGACCCACACATCGTCAGCCATGTTTACAGCGCGCCGAAGGATTGCAGCCTGATTGACCCTGTCGCCTGGCGGGCAGCCAACCCGGCACTCGGCACGTTCCGCTCCCTTCCCGATCTGGAGAAACAAGCCGAAAAAGCCAACCGCATGCCTGCATCGGAAAACACGTTCCGCAACCTGTGCCTCAACCAGCGCGTATCGACAGTGTCGGTATTCGTTTCGAAAGGGGTGTGGGAGTCGTGCGGCGATGAGCCGGACACCCCGGACGGGCTCGATCTGTATGCGGGGCTCGACCTTTCGTTCCGGATCGACCTTACGGCCTTCGTCGTTATAGGCCAGCGAAACGGGCAGTGGTCGGTCTGGCCGTTTTTCTGGACGCCTGAAGTTGGGCTGATGGAGAGGGCCAAGCGTGACCGCGAGCCGTACGACGTGTGGGTCAGGGAAGGGCTGCTGATCACCACCCCGGGGGCGACGGTTGACTACGCATTTGTGGCAGTGGACATCGCCAGAATCCTGAACGAGCTGGGCGGCGATATTCAGTCGATCGCGTTCGACCGGTACCGGATTGATCTGTTCAGGCGTGACGCAGAAGCCCAGGGCGTCAACCTTCCCCTGGTCGAGTACGGGCAGGGATTCAAAGACATGGCCCCGGCCATCGATGCGCTGGAGTCCGAATTGCTCAACGGCAGATTGCGCCACGGCATGTCCCCGCTACTGACCATGTGTGCGGCCAACGCGGTGATCCAGAAAGACCCGGCAGGCGGTCGCAAGTTTGCCAAGGACAAGGCCACGGGCCGTATCGACGGCATGGCAGCCCTCGCGATGGCCTTCGGCGCAACGCTCGGCATCGCACCTGAAAACAACAAGGGCGATATCGACGACTACCTCCAAAACGGATACTCCGGACTTCTATAGGCTCAATATGGCGTCTCGCTGGTACAACCCAATGAGCTGGAGTTTCTTTGGCTTCAACGACCCGAAAACGGGGCAGTACGTTGAAGTTCAAACAGACATCGGCGGTCAGACGCGTTCAGGCGCCGTCATCACCCCCAAGAAGGCCATGGCGATTCCCATCGTCTGGTCATGCATCAAGATCCTGAGCGAGACGGTTTCAGGGCTGCCGCTCAAACTCTACGAGGACACGCCCGCAGGCCGGGTGGTTGTCAGTGGCAGCAGCAGGGCGTTGCGCCTGCTGGCCAAGCCCAACCCGTACATGACCATGCTCAACTTCATCAAAGCCGCGATTGTGAATATGGCTTTGAGGGGCAACGGTTACGCACTGATCGAGCGTGCCGACAACGGCGACTTCATCGGCCTGGTACCGGTCAGCGCTGACGCGGTAGAGATCGACCTCGACGACGAGCTGATCTACTGGGTAACACTCAAGGGCAAGCGCTTCCCGGTGTCACCCGAGAACATGCTGCACTTCAAGCTGTTCAGTGCTGACGGCATCAACGGGCTGTCTCCTGTCGAGTTCCACAAGGAATCAATGGGGTTGGCCAAGGCCGCTCAAGACTGGTCGGCGCGCTTTATGCGCAAGGGCGGCTTCACGGGTGGCTATGTCATCTACGACAACTTCCTGACCAGTGAGCAGCGCGACCAGGTGCTGAACAAATTCCCCAAGATCCGCGAAGGCGATGTTGAGGACATCGGCAAGATGGGCCTGCTTGAGGGCGGCCCGAAGATCGTCCCGGCGGGCATGACCCAGAAGGACAGCCAGTTCATCGAATCTCAGCAGTTCCAGGAAGAAGCCTTGGCCGGCATCTGGGGCGTGCCGCTGTACCTGGCCAACCGTGCCGGTAAAACCTCAATTATGGGCTCCAACCTGGAGCAGCAGACCAGCGGCTTTATCACCTTCGGCTTGAGCCCCTACATCAAAGCCATCGAAGACGAAATCAACGACAAGCTCTTTGGCGGCACAAAGCTGTTCGTGGAGTTTGTGGTCGAGGGAATCCTTCGTGCTGACAGCGCCGGGCGGGCGACCTATTACAAGGGGGCGCTCGGCGGTTCTGGCGGCTCCGGTTGGATGACCATCAACGAAGTACGCCGCAAAGAAAACCTTCCTCCACTGGCTGGCGACGAATACGACCGGGTTACCCGGTGGGAGATGCAGACCAATGCTCAGCAAGATTGAAGTTCCCTTTGAAGTTAAGGCCGTCGATGAGGCCGGAAACTTCGAAGGCTACGCCGCCGTGTTCAACAACATCGACCTGGGCGACGACGTGATCCTGCCGGGTGCGTTCACCAAGGTGAAGACCACCCGGGCCGGGCGCTTGAAGCTGGCCCTGTTTCACGACCTGACGCGGCTTATCGGATCCGCTGAATTCACCCAGGACGATCACGGCCTGTACATCAAAGGCCGGGTCAATCTGGCGGTCAGCTATGCCCGTGACGCTTACGAGCTGATGAAGGAAGGCACCCTCGACAGTATGTCGATTGGCTTCAACACGCTTCTGGCCTCCTACGAGGAGCGGGCAGGCCGGAATGTGCGGGTCATCAAACAGGCCGAACTGTGGGAAGCCTCCCTTGTTCCTTTCGGCATGAACCCCGAAGCGCAAGTTACCGATGTGAAATCGGACATCAGGATTTTTGAGAAGGCGCTGCGTGACCGCATGGGCCTCTCCCAAAAGGAGGCGGCAGCCGTCGCCTCGCTCGGCTACTCCGCAGTGCACCGCGACGGTGACACTGAGGCCACGGCGACCGTGGAAGAGCTGAAAAAACTCTCACTCACCATTGACCAAATTTTTAAGGTGTCGCCATGACCGATCCAGTTAAAGAAGTAAAAGACTCCCTTGAAGCCAAGCTGAAAGAAGGCTTCAGCGGCCTGCAACTGAAGTACGACGCTGTTGCCGAAGAACTGCAAAAGGGCAACACCGTGACCGGCGCCATGAAGGCCCAGATCGAAACCCAGAAGGGTGAGATCGAGCGTGTCATTGAGCAGGTGCAAAAGCTTGAAGAGAAGGGCGTCAAGCTGCGCAACCAGAACCCGGAAAAGAAAAGCTTCATCGACTTCGTCAAAGGCAACGACAAGTACCAGGCACTGAGCCAGAAAAGCCAGAACTGCGCCGAAATCGAAGTCAGCAAGTCCGACCTGGCCAGCATGGCCGAAACCAAGGTCACCAGCTCGGGCCTGGTAGCGCCACAGTACGACCCGGTGATCCAGGGTGCGCCGCGCCAGAACCTGCTGATCCGCGACCTGATCCCGACCACCCCGGTCACTGGCCAGTCCTTCACCTACTTCAAGGAACTGCTGCACACCCTCGGTGCCGGGATGGTTGCCGAAGGCGCGGCCAAGCCGACCAGCAACGTGACCTTTGAGCAGGTCACAGACATCGTCAAGAAGATCGCGGTCTGGATGCCGGTGACTGACGAGGCGCTCGACGATGTGCCACAGCTCTACAGCTACATCCAGGAGCTGCTGCGCTACGACCTGGAGTTGAAGCGCGAAGGGCAGTTGCTGAAGGGCGACGGCACCGGCAACAACCTCAACGGCATCATGACCCAGGCCACCGTGTTTGATCCGGACTTGAGCAAAGCAACCGACACCGCAATCGATACCGTGCGCCGTGCGATCTACCAGGCGCGCAAGCAGTCCAAGCTGGCCGCCGATGCCGTGGTGATGTCCGATCTGGACTGGATGAACATCGAACTGCAGAAAGACGGCGAGAACCGCTACCTGTTCGCCAACCTGCAAGGCCTGGTCACCCCGGTGCTGTGGGGTCGCCCAATCGTTGCCTCGGACAGCATGGATGAAGGCGACGGCTCCAGCACTGGTGGCGAATTCCTCACCGGCTCATTCCAGCAGGGTGCGCGCATCTATGACCGGATGGGCTTCACCATCAAGGTCGGCATGATCAACGACGACTTCATCAAGAACCAGCGCGCCATCCTGGTGGAAGAGCGCCTGGGCCTGGCGGTGCGCAAGAAGCACGCCTTCGTCAAAGGCCGTTTCAACTTCGCGGCTTAATCCACATCCCGCTCCCGGGGCTTTCGGGCCCCAACCATTACCAGGTGAACAAGATGCAAATCAAAGTGCTGTGGGGCTTCGAGGGTGATCCTGAAAAGCTCAAGATCGAAAATGGTCGCGTGCTGGCGGGTACCGTTCTGGATATCGACGATGAGTTGGCCTATGCCCTCATTGGCAAGGGCCTGGCCGAGCAAGCCAAGCCAGGCAGCAACAAAGCCGCCAAGCCCACCGAGACCAAGTAAATGATCGACCTGGCCCGTGTGAAGCTGCACCTCAAGCTTGAAGGTGACGAGGAAGACTCGCTGGTAGCCGGTTACTTTGAAGCCGCCAAGGCCCACGTCGCCATGCACTGCGATCGTGAGCTGGTAGAAACCGTGCCAACTGGCCCAGAGCAAATGGGCTTCACACCGGACGTTGAACAGGCAGTTTTGCTGCTCGTCGGCCACTGGTACGCAAACCGCGAGGCAGTGGTCATCGGCACGATCTCTTCAGCCGTGCCGCTGGCCGTAGACCGGCTCCTTTGGTACAGGAAGCGATTCTGATGAGAGCCGGCCCCATGCGTCACCGCTGCGTGCTGTTCAAGCCCGTCCTGACCAAGAACAAAACCGGCGGCTTCGACCCAGCCTGGGAAGAGGCCGGAAAGGTCTGGGCGGAAATCACCACCCCTTCCGGACGCCTTGCCCCGGTTGCCGAGCAAATCAAGGCAATGATCACCGCCGAGATTCGCGTCCGTCCACGCTCTGACTTGAAGGCCGGTTGCCGGCTGGTGGAGAAGGGCGTCACTTACCTGGTCGAGGCCGCACTGCCCGACAACGATTTGTCGATGTTGCGGCTGCTGTGTTCAAACGTACCCAACCCGTAAAGGTAAATTATGAAAGTCATTGCCCTGGGCAGTCTTTCCGGTGCCGTTGGCAACCGCGAGAAAGGCGACGAGTTTGTTGTTGATGCCAAGGCGGGTGCCGCGCTGGTGGCTCGCGGCCTGGTGGAGGAAGTCGCCACGCCCGCGCCACTTCTGGACAAGGCTGCCAAGCCCAAGGAGTAAACCATGGCTGCTCGCCGATCACGCATGTCCGGCGACTTCAAGCTGCGCCGCACGCTTCGCAACATTCACTCCACCATGGATAACGAGCTGGTACCGGCGATGCAGGAGGCTGCGGACAAGGTGCTTGCGACCATGCGGGAGCTGGTGCCAAAGGACACCGGGGCGGCGGCTGCGGGCCTCAAAGCCTTCGTTTCCAAAAGCGGTCTGGATGCAGAAATTGGCATCAGGGGCAAAAAGGATATGCGCCGGTACTACTACTTGAAGTTCCTGGAGTACGGAACCAAAGGCTACACCGGTAAAAAACGGGCCGGTGGCCGCAACCGGCAGAACAGAAACAAGAGTGACGGCGCGAGCTTTTACGGTAAATACCCGGATATCCCGGCGCGTCCGGCACACCCTTGGTTGCGCCCGGCAATGGACGTTAACCGGGAGTTTGTTCTGGCAAGCATCCGCGCAGCGGTGGCGCGTTCTTTGGACAAGGCGAGCAGAGGAGCTTCCGATGGCTGACCCATCTGTTGCGCTCCAGGCTGCCATGTTCGCCCGCCTGGAGGCCGAGGTTTCCTGCCCGGTGTTCGACGGGGCCCCAATGGACTCGCCCATGCCGTACATCTCGTTTGACCGCGAAATATCAACCAACACCTCACCCATTGCCGGGCGCAAGCGCGAGCAGCGCCTGATCTACCTGTCTGTCTGGTCGAATGCCCTCGGCCAGGCTGAGGTAAAGCGCATCAACGGCGAGATTATCGCGGCTCTCAATGAGCGTCCGCTGCCGCTGGAAGTAGGCCGCGCCGTCTCGGTTCGGGTCGAGCAGGCCGACGCCCAGCGCGATGCTGACGGCGTCACTTACCAGGGTTCGATTACGGTCCGCGTCATCACCACCCACTAACCCAACACCCGGCCGCCCTGCGGCTTTATCCAATGTGCCTTTGGAGGAACCCCCATGGCCGATGACAACCTCAATACAGCCGCTGGCTGCCGATTCGCGCTCGGCAGCAAAAGCGGCGCCGACACCGAAGCACTCTACAAGGCTGACACTTACGTTGACGTGGGCGAGATCGAAGACCTGGGCGAATTTGGCGACACGTTCAGCTCGGTGACCTTCACCTCGCTGCGTGATGGCCGTGTCCGCAAGTACAAGGGTACCGCCGATGCGGGCGACCTGACCTTGACTGTCGGCCTCGACAACGGCGACCTGGGCCAGGCCGCACTCAAAACTGCGCACAAGGATCGCTCCCGGGGCGACTACAACATCAAGGTCACCTTGAATGACGGCGATCCTGATGCGGTACCGGTCGTTCTGCCGACCACGTTCTACATGCGCGGCAAGGTGATGAACAACACCGTGGCGGCTGGTGCAGCTGACAACGTAGTTCGTCGCAACGTCACCATCGGCATCAACTCCGACATCCTTGAAATCCTCCCGGCTCCTGCGGCGCCATAACCTGCGGGGCTTCGGCCCCGATCCTCAAGGATCCTGAATCATGAGCAAGACCCTTTTCGGCACGGTCGAAATCGTCCTGGGCGATGAGACCTACATTCTGAAGCCAACGCTCGGGGCCGTACGCGCGATTGAGGCTTACTTCGGTGGCTTGCGCGGTGCATCACAGGCGTTGAGTGCGCTGAGTATTGTTGGCTGTTCGGTAATCATCGCGGGCGGTGCAGGTTTGACAGGCAAGGCCGCTGACGCTGTGGCTGATCAAGTGTGGCAGGCCGGTGTGGTTGAAGTGGCCACGCAACTCAACGCTTACCTGCTCGCGCTGTACAACCCCAAGGGGGAGTCCGCGGGAAAGGATCAGCCGGCGAAGGCGTAAACGCTGTCGAGGACGGCAGCTACGTTGACCGGCTCTACGCGGTGGCCACGGGCTGGCTTGGATGGACCCCCGAATTGGCATGGAGCACACCACTCCCCGAGTTGTTCCTGGCCATGGACGCCCGGATCGAGTGGGCGCAGATGACCAACCCGTTTGGCAGTGGCAAACCCGGGCCCAAGAAGGGCAAACCCGCGCCCTCAACGGTGGCGGCGAAGCTCCGGCAGGTACTGACGGGGCGGCAGGCGGCGTGACCAAGATTTGATTTCTGGTACATTCACCCCCTTAAAAGGAGAGGTGGCAATATCATGAAAAAGGTTTTTACTCTGGTCGCGGTCTGCCTGCTGGCTGCTTGCTCCACTTTTGGAAAGCCCGTCACACAGGCTCAGCTTGACCAGATTCAACAGGGCGTCACCACTAAAGACGACTTGCTGAGCAGTTTTGGCAAGCCGTTAACCGTGACGAAGAACTCGGACGGGACTCAAATCATGTCCTGGGGTTATGCCAAGGTAGGTTTCGCCGGTTCAAGTTATTCGAACCAGGCTCTGAGCGTGGTGCTTGATTCCTCCGGGAAGGTGGCCAGCTTCACCAGCAGCGACACCTCAACTCCCAATTAGTACACGCAGCAGTAATTTCTAAAGCCCAGCCCAGTGCTGGGCTTTTTTATGTCCGGAGAAAAGCAATGGCAGGCACTGACGTTCAGGGGATGCTCGTCCGCATCGAGGCGACCACAGCCCAACTGCGTCAGGAACTGGCGCGGGCGGATTCCAGTGTTGGGCAGGCGTCAGACCGGATCGACAGGAGCCTGAGTCGAGTAGACAACGCTTTCGACCGCGCTGGTGACCGCGCCCAACATGCCTCCGGCCTGATCAAGAGTGCTCTGGCAGCAGCAGTTGGCGCTGCCTCAATCGGTAAGATCATCGAGACCGCTGACGCCTATGGCCAGATGTCCGATCGCATCGGCATGGCCACCGGCAGTGTGGGTGAGTACAACGAGGTGCAGGATCGCTTGCTGGAAACAGCCAAGCGAACCTACCGGCCCCTGGCCGAGGCCCAAGAGCTTTACATCCGCACCTCTGGCAGCTTGAAGTCCATGGGCTACAACACCAGCCAGGCGCTGGATGTGATGGACAGCTTCAGCTTCCTGCTGGTGACCAACTCCGCGTCAGCGGACAAAGCCAGCTCAGCCATTGACGCTTACTCAAAAGCGCTGCAAACCGGCAAGGTTGAGGCGGATGGTTGGCAATCGATACTTGCGGCGATGCCTACAGTGGTCGACACCATTGGCGCCTCCACCGGCAAAACCGCAGAAGAAATCCGTAGCCTGGGCGCGCAGGGCAAACTCAGCCTGGATCTCCTGACCGAGGGTTTGCAAAAAACGGCCGTCGCCAACGGCGAGCTGGCAGACGGCATGGGCGTGGCGGTTCGTGATGCCATGCAGAACCTGTCCAACTCGTTCACCGTCTATGTTGGTCACCTGAATGAAACCGCGGACTTCACCGGGGTACTGGGCAAAGGCATAGCCGCCCTCGGTGACAACTTTGAAACCCTTGCCGATATTGCCGTTGTAACGGCGATAGCGGCTCTCACACGATACGCGGCAACCTCGGCAAGTGCCGCAGCAACAGCGACGTACTCTGCGTATCGGGACGTGGCAGCTCGCAAGGCGCAAGCGACAGCAGTGCTGCTTGCCTCGCAGGCAGAGCTGCAAAAAGCCCAGACCTCGGTTGTCCTTGCTCAGCGAGAAGCGATTGCCGCGAGAGGCACGGCCGTACAGACGCAAATGTCTCTTCAACTTGCCGAAGCACGCATGGTGGAGGCGCGGGCAACCGCTGCGGTCACTGCGGCTCAAGCCGGGCTGACTCGTGCCTCGGCTGGCCTGCTCGGGATACTCGGCGGGCCGCTGGGGGTTGCAGCTCTGGCAATCGGTGCCGCTACGGCATTTCTGCTTCTGCGCGACAACACCGGCTTGCTTGAAAAGAAACTCGGTGATCTGGCTGATCCCATCGACAAAATTGCCGAGCGATTCGCAAAGCTCAATCGGGCAACCCAGTCCGTAACGCTGCGCGAGCTTGAGTCAACGATCGGGGGCATGCAATCCAAGCTCGGGCAAATGTCGGGCGCCATCGCAGACAAATTCGAAAGCGACCTTCGCGGTATGGGCGCCGCCGGTGCCGATGGTCTTATGGCCAGCCTGGTAACGCTCCCGGATTCCGTGCAGTCCGCGCTCAATCTTGTGCGTAAAGCTTCGCAGGACCAGGCTGCCGGTATAACGGTTGACTGGAAAGAAGTGGCTGATCAGCTGCGCACCGTACCAGGTGTGACAGAGGCGATGGCGCAAGCCATGGAGAACAGCCAGATACCTGTGTCCGAGCTATCTGCTGAGTTGAGCAAGCAGAAAGATGTACTGGCTGCACTCACGGGCGAGACTGACGACAACACCCGGGCTGAGCGTGAGAACGCCGCAGCTAAGGCAGGCGCTGCCCAGGCTGGCCAGAAGTACCTGGACCAGTTGTTAAAACAGTTGGCGACGGCCCAAGACAAAACCAGCGTGGACGCAGCCAACAGGTTCATCCGCGAGAACACGCTGCTCACTGATGACATGGTCGTTGCGATCCGCTCTGCGGCTGCTGCCAAGGACGCGCAAAAAGCCTCCGACGATGCCGCCACCAAGGCCAAGCAGAAAAACACCAGTGCCACCGACACCGCTGCCAAGCAGCAACTGAAGTCTTTCGAGACGACTGAGGAAGGCTACAAGCGTCAGATCGAGCTGATCAACACCACGGGCGATAAAACCAAAGACGCTACCGAGGTGATGAAGCTCTCGTTCGAACTGCAGGAGGGCAAGCTTGGCAAGTTGAGTGAGGCCCAAAGCAAGCGCCTGCTGGGAATGGCTGCTGAGCTGGATGCGCTAAACAAAATCAAGAGGGCCAACGAAGACGCCTTGAAGCTTGATGCCTTCAAAAACGCCCAGGGTGTTGGCACCCAAACCATGAAGGACGGCTTCGATCAGGAGCTGGCCGGGGTCGGTATGGGCGACAAGGCCCGGGATCGTTTAAAAGCGGATCTGGCTCTTCGGCAAAAATATGCGGCTGACCTGGCCAGCCTTAACGAACAGCGCAACACCGGCCAAATCACGCCGGAGCTGTATCGGAACGAAACAACGGTGCTGCAAGACGAACTGGCCAAGCGGCTCCAGGCACAGCAGGACTTCTACACTGCCACCGACGAGCAGCAGACAAGCTGGATGAATGGCGTCAATGAGGCATGGGCCAACTACGCAGCCGCCGCAAGCAACTACTCGCAGCAGGCTGCAGACCTCACTTCAAACGCTTTAGGTAGTGCGTCCAGTAGCCTGGGTACGTTCTTCTATGATGTGGCCACCGGCGCTGAAAACGCAGGTGATGCTTTGGGGGAAATGCTCGGCACCTTCGCCCAGTCGACACTCAAGGCCCTGGCGGACATGGGGGCGCAGTGGCTGGTTTATCAAGGCGTTCAGATGTTCGTGGGCAAGACTACTCAAGCGAGCGCGGCTGGCACGTTGGCGGCAAACGCCTCTGCCATGTCGCTTCAGGCTGGTCTTGCTGCATTTGCGTCAACCGCTGCCATCCCGATTGTCGGTCCCTTTGCCGCACCTGGTGCGATGGCTGCTGCGCTGGCGGTCACTGCCCCTCTGGCTGCTGCAGTGGGCATGACAGCCATGTCAGGCGTTGGCTTTATGGAGGGCGGCTTCACGGGTTTCGGCCCGAAAGACGAAATCGCCGGGCCGGTTCACCGTGGTGAATACGTGTTCGATGCCCAGGCAACTGCGCGCATTGGCGTGGGCACTCTGGAGGCGTTGAGCAATGGCAGGCCAGCAATCATCGGTTCCGGAGGTGGAAGTGCTCCGGCTGTTCAGGCTCCAAGCGCTGCTGCTCCCGATATGAACGTCCAGATCATCAACAACAGCAACAGCCAAGTGCGCACCAAGCAGGACCGTAAAGGCGAGCTGCAGGTGATCATCGACGCAGTCCGAGAGGACTTTCTAAGCGGTGTGTCCTCGGGCGACTCGTCGTACTCCCGGGCCATCGAAGGCACTTACCACGGCATGAGGAGAGGTGCATGAGTCTGATCGAGCGTGTGTATGCCTCGGGCGGTGACGTGATCATCGATACCCTGGAGCTGACGTGCCCAGCCTGGACGGAACCGGTGTTGATCTGCGGCGGCTTTGAGGATGTGGCCTGCACTGCTGAGGATGGCCGCAGCCTGCAACTTATTGCCGCTGGCATCGACGTGTCATTGCCGAAGAAGAGCAACAGCGCAAGCCAGACGCTCAACTTTGCTATCGATAACGTGCTGGGCGAGGCGCAGCAGAAAATGGACCAGGCCAAGGCAGCAGGGGCACCGATCACGCAAACCTACCGCCGTTACCTGGCCAGCGATCTGTCGGCACCGGCAGAGCCCCCGATCCGCATGAAGGCCTTCGGCGCCGGGATCGAGGGCACTACCGTGCAAATCACGGCGGGCTACGGCGACCTGATCAACCGGGCATTCCCCCGCGACAAGCTGA
>Ga0302347_1001611_pt1 | contig 26421 bp, 22 predicted proteins | sample PhyWR1_FD_202178 | JGI IMG/M metagenome (GOLD analysis project Ga0302347, IMG submission 202178) | Leaf surface microbial communities from wheat plants in UC Gill Tract Community Farm, Albany, California, United States - DLSL W.R1 (v2)... | ecosystem: Host-associated > Plants > Phyllosphere >...
CACAAACCGCCACAGTGAGAGTCCGAATTTCATGGACTAATTTGTGGACTAAAAAAGTCCGGATGCCCATGGATCGGCGCGGCTTTGACTGAAACGAAAAAAGACGCCTAAGCGTCTTTTTTCAATGACTTACAGACTTCCATGGAACTCTGTAGATCGATATTTGGAGCGGGAAACGAGACTCGAACTCGCGACCCCGACCTTGGCAAGGTCGTGCTCTACCAACTGAGCTATTCCCGCGTCGTGATGGGTGCCATTTTAGCGATATCCAAAACCGCGTCAACCCCTTGATTCAAAAAAACTTTTATTTCTGCTCCGAGCCTTCGCGCAGGTGCGGCCAGGCGGCCACCAGGTAGTGCACCATCGACCAGAGGGTCAAACCCGCTGCCACCAACAATAACCCGTAACCCAGAATGACCCAGAAAGTCACCGCTGGCGGATTGCCCAGCAGGATCACCAACGCCAGCATCTGTGCAGCCGTCTTCCACTTGCCCAGGTTGGACACGGCCACATGGGCCCGCGCGCCCAGTTCGGCCATCCACTCGCGCAGCGCCGATACCACGATCTCGCGACCGATGATGACTGCAGCGGGCAATGTGAGCCAGAAGTTGGCGTGGGTTTGCACCAGCAGTACCAGCGCAACGGCGACCATCAGCTTGTCGGCCACCGGGTCCAAGAACGCACCGAACGGGGTGCTCTGCTGCAACCGACGCGCCAGGTAACCATCCAGCCAGTCGGTGGCGGCGGCGACGGCGAATACGCTGCTGGCGGCCATGTAGCTCCAGTGGAACGGCATGTAGAACAGCAGGATGAAAATCGGGATGAGCAGAACGCGTAGAACGGTGAGCAGGTTTGGAATATTCATCGGTACGACTGGCTGCGGGTTGAACCCGGCATTCTACTCGCTATGCAGGCTGGCATAAATCGACTCGGCAAGCTTTTTACTGATGCCCGGTGCCTTGGCAATCTCGTCGACACTGGCGCGGTTGAGCTCTTGCAGGCCGCCGAAATGTTTCAGCAAGTCGCGCCGGCGCTTGGGCCCGACGCCTGCCACATCCTCCAGGCTCGACACTCGCCGGGCCTTGCCGCGACGAGCACGGTGACCGGTGATCGCGAAGCGGTGAGCCTCGTCGCGGATCTGTTGGATCAAGTGCAGCGCCGGCGAATCGCCCTTGAGGGTGAATTCGTTGTGCACATCGTTCAGGTAAAGGGTTTCGAAGCCGGCCTTGCGCGTAACGCCTTTGGCCACGCCAAGCAGGGTCAGCTCACTGAAACCCAGCTCCTGCATCACATCGCGCGCCATGTTCAACTGGCCCTTGCCCCCGTCCACCAGCAGTACGTCCGGCAGCTTGCCTTCGCCATCACGGATGCGCCCGTAACGACGGGTCAGGGCCTGGTGCATGGCGGCGTAGTCGTCGCCGGCAGTCACGCCTTCGATATTGAAGCGCCGGTAGTCCGACTTGATCGGCCCCTCCGGCCCGAACACCACGCAGCTGGCGACCGTGGCCTCGCCACTGGAATGGCTTATGTCGTAGCACTCCAAGCGCTGCGGCACTTCGTCCAGGTCCAGCACTTGAGCCAGTGCGTCGAAGCGTGCGGCCATGTGTTGGCGGTTGGCCAGGCGTGCGTTGAGCGCCTGCTCGGCATTGGTCACTGCCAACTGCTGCCAGCGCGCGCGGGTGCCACGCACTCGGTGACTGATGGTCAGCTCGCGGCCGCGCAGGGCGTTGAGGGCTTCGGTGATGGCCTCGAAGTCCTCGTGCACCACGTTGACGATCAGCTCCCCCGGCAACTCACGCTCCGGGTTGCCGACGTAGTACTGCGAAACGAAAGCCGCCATCACCTCGGAGACGTCTTCCTCGATACCGACCTGCGGGAAGAAGTTCTTGCTCCCCAGCACACGCCCACCACGGACGCTGATCATGTGGACGCAAGCGCCACCAGGGTTGACGAACGCGGCGATGACGTCGACCTCGCCGCTGCCCCCTTCGATGTATTGCTGGTCCTGTACCCGGCGCAGCAGGCCAATCTGGTCGCGCAGTTCGGCCGCCTTTTCGAAATTGAGGTCCATGGCGGCCTTTTCCATCTCGGCATTGAGCTCGTTGCCCAACTGCTGGCTGCGCCCTTCTAGGAACATCACCGAGTGGCGCACATCTTCGGCATATTCCTCGGCGCTGACCAGGCCGGTACAGGGCCCCTTGCAGCGCTTGATCTGGTATTGCAGGCACGGGCGGGTGCGGTTGGCGTAGTAGCTGTCCTCACATTGCCGTACCAGAAAGGTCTTCTGCAGCACGCTCAGGCTCTCGCGGATGGCCCCGGCACTTGGGTAAGGGCCGAAATAGCGCCCCTTGGCTTTCTTCGCGCCCCGATGAATGCCAAGCCGTGGAAACTGACCGTCGGAGAGGAATACATAAGGGTAGGACTTGTCGTCACGCAGCAGGATGTTGTACGGCGGGCGCCACTCCTTGATCAGGTTCTGCTCCAGCAACAGCGCCTCGGTTTCGTTGGCGGTGATGGTGGTTTCCACCTGAGCGATGCGGCTGACCAGCGCAGCGGTCTTGGGCGCCAGCCCGGACTTGCGAAAATAGCTGGCAAGGCGCTTCTTGAGGTTCTTGGCCTTGCCCACGTAGAGCAGCCGCGCATCGGCATCGAACATTCGGTACACACCCGGGCGACCACTGCAGGTCGCCAGGAATGCGCTGGCATCAAAGACTTCAGACATGAGGTTTACAGGCTTGCGTCAACCATACCGTGGCGAACGGCCAGCAATGTCAGTTCGACGTCACTGGTGACCGAGAGTTTTTCAAAGATCCGGTACCGGTAGGTATTGACGGTCTTGGGTGAGAGGCACAACTTGTCGGAAATGATCTGCACTTTCTGGCAGCCGACGATCATCAGGGCAATCTGGATTTCACGCTCGGACAACGCATCGAACGGCGAGCCCTGTGGCTGGAACGATTTGAGCGCCAACTGCTGGGCGATCTGCGGGCTAATGTAACGTTGGCCGGCGAATGCCAGGCGAATGGCCTGAACCATCTCATCGAGCCCTGCCCCCTTGGTCAGGTAGCCGGCCGCGCCTGCTTGTAGCAGGCGCGTGGGGAACGGGTCTTCTTCACACACGGTCACTGCCACCACCTTTATGTCAGGGTGACTGCGCAGCAACTTGCGTGTGGCCTCAAGGCCGCCGATGCCAGGCATCTTGACGTCCATCAGTACAACGTCTGGCTTGAGCTCGCGCGCAAGCTTGAGCGCCGATTCGCCAGAGTCCCCTTCACCTACCACCTGCAAGCCGTCGATGTCGGCCAGCATGCGCGTAATACCGGTTCGTACCAGATCGTGGTCGTCGACCACTAGGACCCTAATCAAGCACACACCTCTTCAGCAGGGCGATTGGATGCCGCCACCTTAACAAAATTTTTCACAACCGGCCTAGCGCATTGCTTTCGTCAGAAACGGCTGACGACCGGCGTCCGAACTTATACGCCCCGGATGCTCATGCCTGTCGTCGGACAGACGTTTCAACAGGTGATAAATCGCCGCCCTGTCGGCTTCAGCGACGCGCCGAAGCGCGTTGAGCACGTCCGACTCCTGCGCACTAAGCCCGTGCAAGGGTACAGGGGTACGCACCCCGTTAAGCACATACAGCGCATCAACCCCCCTGGCCGCTACGGCGGCCAGGTAATCGACACGTGGCGTGCGCTCCCCACTCTCGTACTTGCCCTGCGCGTTGGGTTCCACCCCGCCGATATCGCCGAATACACGCTGGGTCATGCCCAGCCGTTCACGTTCTTCCCGCAGCCGGGGGCCGATTCCATTCATCCGGGCGTCTCCTTGTCCCTGGGTATCTCCGAGCAGCGCCACGTCCGCACTTACCTCCGCGTCGCTCACACAGGGCACTATGCCGCTGCCAGCCGGTTGGGACAAGGCATCATTGTCCTGAGCAATCGATCGTGCGCTGCATGCGCACAAAACAGTCATCCTCACCCATTTCGACGAAGCCTCGTCGCTGGTAAAGCCTGCGCGCCGGATTGGTGCGAAACACCATCAGCCTGAGCAACGCCAGGCGCCGTTGGGCTGCCCAATGCGCAAGCGTTTCGAGCACCCAGCTACCAACGCCCTGCCCTTGGTGGGCGGGAAGCAAATGCAACTCCCGGATGAACAGCGCCTGGCTATCCTGGCTGAGGCTGCAGAAACCCAACACGGCGTCGGTATCGGTCACCAGCCACTGCTCGCGCCATTGCCAGGCCTGATCGAACGCCTGCTCCACCCAGAGCAGGTCGTAGCGGTGGTAATACGGCAGCATGAGACGGCGCGTCAGGTCGCGGGCGAACGCAAGGTCACTGTCAGTGGCAGGGGTCAGTTGCAGCATCACGCGTTCTCCCGCTCAGGCAGGCTTGGCCGTAAGGAACTCACGCCCTTGCATGGGCCTGGCGCTGCAACTTATCGGTATCGACACGGACGAACACCGAATCGGCCCTGACAGTGAGCACCCCATCGGCCCACACCTCGCAGATCACCCGGCTTTTGCGTGCTACTTCCCCCTCAACCCGAGCCTTGAGCAGCAGCTCAACCCCCATAGGGGTTGGTTTGAGGTACTCAAGCCCCAGGCGGCCAGTGACGCAGTCGATACGCGGTAAGCTGCCAGGCGCCCGGCCTTCGTTTCGATAGTGGTAGGCCATGGCCGTCCAATTGGAGTGGCAGTCCACCAGCATCGCGAGCAATCCGCCGTAGACCAGCCCCGGCCAGCCGGTAAAGGTAGCGTCGGGGGTGTGCCGGCAGATCAGATGAATGCCGTCTTCAGCCCAATGGCTTTGTACATGCAGCCCGCCCGGATGGGCGCTGCCACAGCCATAGCAAATGCCATCCGGGGCAGCCACTGCCTGCAGGCTCAAGGCTTGATCGTTCATACGCTTCCTGTGCTTGTTGTAATGAGGGCGCGCTACGCCCTCATTAAAGCAGAGAGGTCACGCGGTTTGCAGGCTCGCCTTGCCGGGGCGCCTGGCCAGCGCTACTACAAGGATGAACGTCGTGACCCCGGCTGTCATCAATGTTTCGTATCGGTAGGCATCGCTGACCAACATGTATCCCAGCACCAGGACGATGGTGGCGATCACCAGCCAGGTCAGCCATGGGAACAACCACATCTTAAGCTCCAGCGGGCGGCCTTCCCGCTCTGCGCGGGCGCGCATGCGCAATTGCGACACGGCGATGACCAGATACACCAGCAGCGCAATGGCACCGGTGGTGGACAGCAGAAAGCCGAACACCTTGCCTGGGAACACGTAGTTGACCAGACACCCGGCAAACCCTGCCAACGTCGAGAGGATCACCGCGACCGTGGGCACGCCGGAGCCTGAGATACGCCGGGTCATGGGCAGGGCCTGCCCGCGAGCGCCCAGCGAATACAGCATGCGCGAGGCGGTATACAGCCCCGAGTTCATGCAACTGGTCACGGCTACCAACACCACCAAGTCCACCAGCAGCTTGGCACCAGGCACGTTCAGCACTTCAAGTACGCGTTGGAACGAGCCGACTGCCTTGAGCCCAGGATCATTCCAGGCCACCAGCGAAACCACCAGAAAGATCGAAGCCAGGTAGAAGATCGCGATGCGATACACCACCAGGTTGGTGGCACGCCGGATCTTGTCCTTGGGGTTGGCCGTCTCGTCGGCAGCGATGGTGACGATCTCCGCGCCAAAGAACGAAAAGATGGTGATCAGCACGCCGCCCAGTACGGTGCCAAAGCCATTGGGCATGAAGCCCCCAGCATCCCAGAGTCGGCTGACCCCGGACACCTCGGCCAAGGGCCAGAACCCACTCACCGCCAAGGTACACACGACGATGAAGGCAACGATGGCCACGACCTTGATCAACGCGAACCAGTATTCGAACGCGCCGAAGTTCTTGACACTGATCAGGTTGGTGCCCGATAGCACGAGCATGATCAGGAAGGCGAACAGCCAGGACGGCACCCCGGGAAAGTAGGCATGCAGAATATCAGCGCCGGCAATGGCTTCGACCGGAATGATCAACACCCAGAACCACCAGTACAGCCAGCCGATGGTAAAGCCTGCCCACGGGCCAATGGCTTGCGAGGCGTAGGTGGAGAACGAGCCGCTGTTAGGGTTGGCAATGGCCATCTCGCCCAGCATGCGCATCACCAGCAACACCAGCAGCCCGGTCATGGCGTAGGAAATGAGAATGGCCGGGCCTGCCGTGGCGATGGCGTTGGAGGAGCCAATGAACAGCCCGGCGCCTATGATGCCGGCAATGGAAATCATCGATACCTGGCGCGAAGTCAGGCCATGTTGCAAGGAACGCTGTTTCTTGTTGTTCGTGGAAGCCATGTTGAACCCTCTGACTGGATCGCACGGTCATTTTTTGATCCGGGTCAGTATTGGGGCTTGGCCGGGGCGTCACAAACGACGTTTTATCACTACGTGATTCCCTCAAGGAATGATCACGTGCTCTTACACATAGGAACACGTTCTCTAAACTGGCCTGCAGGCCTATGTAGTGGAGGTCAGTTCATAAGGCTCCGAGTTCATCGCTCGCAGAGCGTTAATGACTGACTCGAATACATCAAGAACCAAAGGAATGAAAGCAATCCAATAATTCGTTTGCACCCCCTGATGACACGCGCTTGGATTGGCAGTACATCGCCCATAGGTCCCTGCCCCATGAACCACGACTGCATCAGCCAATCCATCGCCATCGTTCATCCCATCACCCTTTCACATGGTCGCAACGCCGAGGTGTGGGACGAGCAAGGTAAACGCTACATCGATTTCGTAGGCGGCATCGGCGTGCTGAACCTGGGCCATTGCAATCCCGCGGTCGTTCAGGCCATACAGGCTCAGGCCAGCCGCCTGACTCACTACGCCTTCAATGCAGCGCCGCATGCCCCTTACCTTGAGCTGATGGCGCAACTGAGCCAATTCATCCCGGTCGATTACGCGCTGGCCGGCATGCTGACCAACAGCGGCGCGGAGGCGGCGGAAAACGCCCTGAAAGTCGCCCGCGCGGCGACCGGCAAGCGCGCCATCATCGCCTTCGACGGCGGCTTCCACGGGCGTACACTGGCCACCCTGAACCTCAACGGCAAGGTGGCCCCTTACAAGCAGCGGGTCGGCGAACTGCCGGGGCCGGTGTACCACATGCCCTACCCCAGCGCCGACAACGGGGTTACCTGCGAACAGGCCCTCAAGGCGATGGACCGCCTGTTCAGCGTCGAACTGGCAGTGGAGGACGTGGCGGCGTTCATCTTCGAGCCGGTGCAAGGCGAAGGCGGATTCCTCGCCCTTGACCCAAGCTTTGCCCAGGCCCTGCGCCGCTTCTGTGACGACCATGGCATCCTGATCATCATCGACGAGATCCAGTCCGGATTCGGCCGCACCGGCCAGCGCTTCGCCTTCCCGCGCTTAGGGCTTGAGCCCGACCTGCTGCTGTTGGCCAAAAGCATTGCCGGCGGCATGCCGCTGGGTGCGGTGGTCGGGCGCAAGGAACTGATGGCAGCGCTGCCCAAGGGCGGCCTAGGTGGCACCTATTCAGGCAACCCAATCGCCTGCGCAGCGGCCCTGGCCAGCCTGGCGCAGATGACCGACGAGAACATCGCTACCTGGGGCGAACGCCAGGAACAGGCAATCGTGCGCCGCTTCGCGCACTGGCAGGCGATGGGCCTGCCGTTCCTCGGCCGCCTGACCGGCGTCGGTGCCATGCGCGGGATCGAGTTCGTCAATGCCGACGGTAGCCCGGCACCGGCGCAACTGGCAAGGGTGATTGAAGCGGCACGCGCCAGGGGGCTGCTGCTGATGCCCAGCGGCAAGGCGCGGCACATCATCCGCCTGTTGGCACCGCTGACCATCGAGGCCCACGTGCTCGAGGAAGGCCTGGATGTGCTCGAGAGGTGCCTGGCAGAGCTTGGCTCCTGAGAGGAAGAGGATATAGAGACTCAGCGCTTGCGGAGTAAGCCTGTCGAACTCGAAGGCAATTAAGCTGCCTTCGAGTTCGAATGGCAATTGACGACCAAACCGCAGTAGACCAGGCCGTTTACACGCCGGCTTGCCTCAGTTGATTCCCGCCGCCTGACGCAATACCCCGTCCTTGCTGGACTCGCCGGTGATCACGCCGGTGTGGGGGTGGAAAGTCCAGGCGCTGTCGGCACCGATCGTCTCACCCCAGATTGCCAGGTCCGGCAACCACTGGCCGAGCTGATCGCCGTAAACATTCTTGAACAAGATGAAGTCTGACTTGCTTGGCATGCGCATGCCAAGGGACTTACACAGCTTCTCGGCACTGCTCCGTGTCGAACTGGCGGCAAGGATTTCCAACCCGACCAGGCCGGTGACGGTCAATTGATACTGCTCTGTGCTACCTGAGGCCAGAGTAGCGGTAATGGTGGTACTACCGTTTCGCAAGACCCCGATATTACCGGCGCCGTCCACCGTCGCGACGCTTGCATCACTGCTTTTGTAGCCAGTGGCGCCGAGCAAGGGACGAGCGAACTTCATCTGTGCCGGCAACTGCTTGGGCAGCTTGATCTTGCCGTTGTGAAGGAACACTGGCAGCCGCTGGGCTGAGAAGTCCACCTCATGACTGCCGGTGAAACCATCGCTGATTCCGAACTCCAAGGCCGCGCTGGGCCCATCCTGGCCAACTGTGTAATAGACCTTGAGCTTGCCGCTGCCCTGGGCGAACAGCTGCTTTGGGAAGCGCAAGGTAATACGTTGATCGTTGTAGTTTACTGGCAGGCTCTTGCTTGCCAACTTCGTACCATCCACCTTGGCCAGAACGACGGTGAGTTCCTTGCCTGCATACATCGCATCGAGCTGGATGTCGACCGCTGCGCCTTGTGCGGGCAGGCGGTCCGGGTTGAGCCATCCGGCGATGGCGTGATCCGAGGTCGGGGTGTTGAGGTTGCTCATGAGGCGCTCCTATTGAGGGCCGTGTTGGGAGTGTCCGCCGGCCCTGCCATCGAGGTTGATAATCAGATGCGCTGGGCGCGAACCTTCTGTACCAGGTCGGCCTGGACGGACAGACTGGATCCGCCGTATCGACTGTCCCCCCAAGTCAGCACGCGGCCATCATGGGTCAACGCAGTGAAGGCATAATAGTTGGCGTAGATTGCCCTCACGTTGATCAACTGGCCGGCTAGGTCAGTTGTGTAGCCGCCATACGAGTTACTGCCCCAGCATCTGACCGAGCCATCGGCGAACAATGCGGCGAACGCTGCGCATGTAGCACTGACTTGTATTACATCAGCGCGTTTGGCGATGTCAGCGGGCAGATTCCCCCCATCCCCCGCGCGCCCCCACGCCACAACGTGCCCGTTACTGCGCCTGGCACAGAATGCCGTAGAGGTTGCAGTTACCTCGACAATGTCGGTCAAGCGCGCGATCTCGACGGGCACGACCCCACCGTAGGCCGCACCACCGAACGCAATGACCTTGCGCTGACTGGTCAGCAAGCAGTGAGCGGCACATGTATGCGCCTCGATCGACTCGATATCATCGCGCTGGGCAATGTCCGTGGGCAGGCTGCCGACATAGCTTAAATCGCCCCATACGAACACTTTCTTGCGCCCATCGGTAGTGACACGTCGGCCGATGAACGTGCGAGCGCCACCTTGCACCTCGACTACATCGTCAAGAATCTGAAGGGCTGGCGGCATGACACCGCCGAAGTTCGAATTACCCCAGGCAACTATCCCCCCATTGCTGCGCAGCGCCGCGAATGCGTGGTAGGTAGCTACGATTTCATCGACGTCCCGCAGGTCGAGAATGTATTGCGGAATCTGCCCACCTGAGGCGATAATGCCCCATCCGGTCAGATACCGATCGCCAGGATTGGTGCCGTACAAGGCGACGAAGGCGTCATAGTTGGAGCGAACCTTTAGGAAATCCCGCCGCACCACATCTTCCGACCGCATGGTCGCACCGTAATTGGGATGACCCCAGCAGGTAATCGCGCCATTCGAACGTCGGGCCGCCATGGCCAGGGTGGTGACCGAGAGGTCGACCACATCGTCCAACGCTGGTGCAGCGGCGATACTACCCCATGATTTAAGCCCGTAAGCGCCAAGCACCGGCGTATCGGTCAGCGCAGTGAAGCCTTTGTCATTACCCAGCACATTGGGGACATTGAGCACAATCTGCTGCGCACCGGTGCGCACTTCGAGCAGGCGCTCTGGCTGGGTATCGTGCCAGGTCTGCGCGGGTGTCCAGGTGGCGTCGCCCCTGTAGCGCCACTCGGCGATGATCGGGCGGGAGGTCACCGCATGTACGGCCGTCAAACGCCGCGGCGGAGTTATATCGGCTCTGCCATCGACGTTGAAGCGCGCTCCCATCACTCGCAAAGGCCCAGCGCTGATTACCTGGTTAACTGAGTAGAGCTGCTCCGGGGACTGCTCCACCCGGCCATCGGTAAAGCGTTTGATTTTGTAGCTGAGTTTCAGTCCATGGTTCATGTGGGCCATGATGATCGCCGAGGCGACCGAGACATGCAGTGCCAGCCCCTGCTCACCGGCCTGCACGGTATGGGTGATGGTTTCCACCTGCCCGGCCTGCAGCCCCGCGATATCGACCAGTACTTCATCGCCGATCTCGAGCCTGGCCGAAGCTCCGATCACCACAGTGGCCTGGCCGTTGAGGTCGAATGGGTTGATATTGCCCTGCAAAGCCTGGGCGATTACCGCATCCGGCAAGGGGCCGCGCTGGACGCGGAACGTGATGAGGCCTGACCAATCCGAGGGGCGTTTATCGTCGAAACGGATGATTTCGTATTGCACATCCACCTCGCCGTTCTCGCTGGCCAGTACGTGGCGCAAGTCGATCGGCAGTGTTCGCGCCGCACCCTCCTCGCCTCTGGCCACCGAATCGTGAACTTCGGTGACGCTGTTGGGGTGGTCGCCATTCCAATACACCACCACCTTGTCACCAGGAGCCAGCCCGGCCGCAGCCGGAATCGTCACCGTCGCAGCAAGGCTCAGGGCGCTGGGGTCAAGCACGTCCTCCTGCACCTCGTTGACCACTGGCAGAGGCAGGTCATGCTGCGGCTGTTCACCGAGCAGCAGCTCAAGGTCAAAGGACACCAGGTCGATTTGCCCAGGCCGCATGATGCGGTAGTAGACCGTCACATTCTGGGTTTGGGTCAGACCCGGATCGAGCTGCGCGCGCGGGATCTGGAACTTGATGCTGGTGCCGCCAGAGGCGGGTACATTCTGAGTGTCAAGATAAACCCCGCCGGATGAAGTACTCCATTCGATTTCAACCGTATAAGGCGCGCTGATGGTACCGGGCAGCGGCACGACCAGGTCCACACCCAGGGCGTATTCAGCCAGCGCGGGGTCGAGCACGCCGTTGGCGGGATCTGGATCGAGCGTCGGTGCAACCAAGGTTTCCAACGTTTCACCGACATCCAGCAAGGCGGATTCGGACAGCAACTGCGCCTTGCCCCGGGTAACTGTGTAGGATACGTCCAGCGTACCACCGTCGAGCGGTAGCAGCAGCTTGCTGCCATCCAGACGAAACACCGCATCCTGTCCGACCTGGGCAGTGCTGATGCGCAACGGCGCGGGTTTCTCGAGCAGCAGCGTGGTATCTGGGCGCACACCCCGCCATGTAAGCGTCACCAGGTCGTTGGCTTGCAACTTGGCCGCGGCTGGCACGACCACTATGACGGGATCAAGATCGGCTTCTGTGTAGCCCTGACTGATACCATTGAGCTGCGGCGGCGGCAATTTGAGCGCAGCGCCTACGAACTTCACCCGCGTGCGCTTGGAATATTCAACCTTGGCGCCCCGGTAGCATTCGTAGCTGGCTATGCCCTGGCCTCCCCATAAAGGTTGCAGGTGGCGCACCGGCAGGTCGAAGATCAGGGTGCGGGTGCCACGTACCACCACCTGCGTACCAAGATCGATCACCGACCTAACCCCCTGAGCATCCTCGCCAGTCCATAGCGCATGAATCTGATCGCCGACCTTGAACCCTCCCGCAGGTGGATCGATCTCGACACTGAGCCCCGCCGCACCTGGCGAGCCCGGCTGCAAGCGCGACACGCTCTGGAGGGTCTGCGGATCCACCACGTGCGGCGCCGGCAGGCCTTTGGCCAGATCGTTGGTGATCACCGTGTTGGGCGACCAGTCATCGGACTCGTTGCCCACCTCGTCAATGACGTAGTAGCTGATTTCCACATTGGCATCGCTGGAGCCGTCGACCACCGAATCGGGGATATCGATGGTGATCGCCTTGCCGACTTGGCGGCTGGTCACCTCATGCTCGAGCATGTGCCCCGACCAGCTCAGTTGGATGCGATCATAGCGGCGCATCTTGGCGTAGGCAGGCACCGTCACTTGCACGTTCTTGCTGTTGAGGTCGATCTTGGCATGCGACACCGTGGCTGGCGCCAGTTGATGGTCCAGATTGGGGTCTTCGCCCGGATAATTGAGCCGCACCAGCACGCTCAGTCGCACCGACTGCTCCTCGACACTGGCGCTAGGTGCAGTGACGCTGAAATAGAGTTCGGTAATGCCCGCTGGAATATCATCGGCCGGGATGTTCAATGTCAGCGGTTGGCCTTGCTGGCCGCTGCGCACTTTGTGGGTCCAGACCTGATCGTCGTCCCAGTAGACCTTGATCACATCGTCCACTTGCATGTTCGAGTAAGCCGGGATAACCACAGGCAGGCCGGCAGTGCCTTCATTAATCAGGTCGCCGCTAACGCCGACGTCGGCGCCTTTGGTCTTAAGTGGATAGACACTTTCGGGAATATAAACATGACCGAGACTGCCAGCCGGAACACGGGTGGCGTCGAGTTTCAACAGGTAGGCGTTGAAATCATCGATATCGGTTTGTAGTGCATTAGGTGTTGCGGATGCATGGTCAACCATGTTGACTCTCCCAGCTCTAGATCGGAAGTCTTTCAGGTACCGTGGCAAGGCAGCGCATCTAGGCGCTTATTGCCTGGAGGCTTTTTGCGAATCGGCGCTACTACACAATCATTGGACATATTGATCTTCAGGACGGTATGTCACCAATTGGCCATTGGGTGCAGCTGTATCCAAAAGCAGCAACGGCAAGTAACCCGTTCCGGTATCGGCGTGGTATTCCTGCTGAAAGCGTTTACCGCCCTGCAGCCCCGGTCCCGAAACTTGGCTGCTCAGGCTATAGATGAATGCCTCCAGTGGAAGGCTGCCCGGTACATTACTCGGCCAGGCGGCCATCATCATTTCATTCCAGTTAGTCAAATCGGGAGGATAATTTGATCTTACGTCGGCCATTACCCCAAAAGACGCTACGTCCGTATCGAAAGCACAGGAATTGTGGCGGTTATTACGATAGCGGTTGAGCCATTGCTGAGCGTTCACTATCCCCATGGCGGCGCAGTTTCCTTTAAACGTGCACATATCTACGCCGCCATGTGTACCGTTATCAAAGGGGTATAGGCAACGAAGTTTAAGTGGCTGTTGCGCAGGCGCAGCTGAGGGTTTCATGATAAAACCCTGTGACTTAAAGGTGCGATTTATACCCATGTCTTTGGCAAAATAACTGAACGATACGCCGTTCCCATCGATGGATGATGGACTGACGTTCCACGCTCTGAAGTTGCCAACATCCGTAGTACGTACCCACACCCCGTTACAGTTGAACCGACTACTACCATCGCTGCAGGACGGCGCGGTATCGACGAATCGCGCGTTGATTCTCGCGGCAACTTCATAGCCTTCAAACAGCTGTTCCTGCTGGGCAAAGCCGAAAGGTGCAAGCGTATCATCCGGCAGGTACCGAAGGAGCGGCAACCATTCCCCGGTCGCCTGAAACCAGCTCAGCTGATTCCTCTGGCCGCGCCACAACGCGCCCGGTACGCCCAAGCGGTAATACAGTGCCTGGACGGCTACTTTCGCCGGAGTCTGGGCATCCCAGTTACTCACTTCAACGGTTTCGGGCTGCGGCCGCATGCTCACATCGTAAGCCTTGTCCTGGGCCAACGCTTCGAAACGGTTCATGAGGATGAAGCCGGTATTCTCCGTAGCCGTCGCCGCCGGCAGATCGCTGCGCAGGTAGACAAACTGCTCACTGCCTCGCTGGCTGGCTGCCGAATCATGCTCCCAGAACTTGTACGGATGGTTCTGCGGCATTGGCCTGGCCAGCACGCCGCTACAGGAGTAATCGGGTTGATTTGCAGCGCATTTTTCGGGGGTATCAGCCAGGCGCATGTTCAGCGCATCGGCAACTTCGGGACCACTCATGGCCCAGATACTGGAAGTGGACAGGCATAGCAGGGCTATACCGCAAATTTGCAGCGCTAGGCGATTCATGGGTGACTCCTGAAAAGACCGCGGCACACGTACTGCCACCACCGGTACTCTGGGCAAAGCCATGCACGGGCGGTGGCAGGGTCATTCAACCAAGGGGATATCCCGCCGGACCACTAGAGATACGGTACGGCCGGCCACACATTGCAACCCTCGGCGAGTGCTTGCTGTTGCGTGGCATCGGGGCGTATGGGCTCCATGTTGTAGACCGGCTTGTCACGTATGGCACGCCCCTGGTCGGTGCCATTCAGATGGCAGACCAGTTGCCTGCGCATGCCACCCCCGTACCGATCCCCACTCCAACGCGGGTCATCGCCATATTTTCTCAGCAACTCGGCATACATCGCTTCGGTCTCGTTCGCAGCGATGCGCCGGCCGTGCGCCGTAGGCGTGACCGCCAAAGACCATACGTCTTTCCCTAAGTGCGGGTCGTCACGCTGGATCCACTCAGCGCTTTGAATATAGGGCTTATTGGAGCTTGCCTGAATGCGACGCGGCAGGTCTCGATGTTGCGCATCGGCCTCACAGGAGAAGCGCGCCGCACTGTTGGCGGACTGCGGAAAGTCGAACCTCACCACCGGGACCCATGACCCGGTGTGCTGATAATAATCAAACTGGTTCTTCATGGCTTGCTTGCGACCGGCATCAAGACTATAGAAAAAGGCCGCCACCGGAACTTTATCCTTATCCCAAGTCGCCACGCGCAACTCCGTTTGAGTCTCCAACGCATCAGACGTATTGGCGATCGCCTGGCGGGCACTGATAAAGTCCTTGAACGCCTCAGTGCGTTGCGCACGGCCAAGGCTTCTTTTCAAACTGAAACCACATAGTCTTTGGTGGCGGTTGGTGCCAGCGAATGCCTGCAAACCGTTATAATGACCGACCCATCCTGTTGCGTCGGTAATCCCGAGTGCCTGACAACTGTTCTCCACTTCAGCGGTGTTGGCATTATCCAAACAGCCACGTTCTTGGCGGAAGTCGGTCCAGGCGTCGAGTGGAAACGCACAGACGACGTTCAGCTTTTTATCAGCATCGTTCACGAACTGACGAGGCGTGATGATGTAGCCGTTGTTCGCCGCCATGCCAGGATCTCGATAAGCGATTTGGTCGGCACGCATCCAGGAGACCGAAACGCCACCCGAAGCTACCGACGCCGGGCTAGGGTTCCAGACATAATATTTAAGAGGGTCGTTCGGTGTGGGGATCTTTTCCGGATTGCCAACTTTTTCATCCCAACGATGCGTGGCCCTTAACATCACCCCACTGCAGTCGACGGCCGGATCCAAGCCACAATCGGAACGCGTATCGGAATACCAACTTTCAATCTGCTTGACGACACCTTCACACGTGGCGGCGTCTGCTATCCCAGTAAAAGTCGACAGTGGAATCAAAACACAGGCGACTCTCGCCTTCATCCTGATCATCGCGGCATCCTCTTGTCGGATATATTTCCGACTTCGATGCTAAGGATGCCCACGGGTAGCAACAACTAGCAGAAATACTAGTTTTTAACTTACTCGATCTATGGAAGTTGCAGTGAATTTTTATCGCCGTGCTGCAGTACTTACAGCCCAAGCTCTTCGGGTGTCAGCATATCGGACTCGAAGGCAATCCAGCCGCCTTCGAGCTCGGCGTGGCCGTTGACGATCGGGCCATAGTAGGTCAGGCCGTTTTCCAGGGTCACGCAGATGTGCGTGGCGTTCTTTTCCGGCGCGGCCAGCGTACCGACGAAATGCACCTTCTTGAGGGTCTCGGTCACCGCCTCCAGGCCCACGCGCATGCTGGCGTTTTCCGAGGCTTCGATGTCGCCGCCTCGGTCTTCGGCGCTGATGGTGATGGTGGCGATGTACGGGTACTGGTTGCTCAAGCGGGTCTACCTCGAAACGTGGGTGGGCATAGGGGCGCGTAGAGTACGGCAGCCGTCACGCCTTGTCTCTAGCGTTCGCCTGCTGAGCCCGCACGGGACAGGCCAACACAGGTGATCTGCTCGCCATGATCTGTTAGGGTGCCGGCCGATACACGCCCTAGCATACGAGGATCCCGAGTGAGCGCCGAAGAACCCCTGATCGCCGACCTGTTCGACGTCGACAAACGCCTGTCCCTCAAGCCGGTCGTGGATTTCAACAGCTACCTGCGCAATGCGTTTGGCGAGGGACCCTGCCGCTGCCACCGTTGCCTTGAAGGCGCCGACCAGACGGCCTACGCCCTGGCGCACACGTTTTCGTTCGACGGCCGGCAATGGCATCGCCGCTTCGCCAGTACCGCCGCCAGCGACATGGCCCAAGTTCTGAAAAAGGCTTGGCTGTCCTACACCAAGGCTGATCTGACGCTGTCCGGCATGCTCGACCTGAGCACCGTACAGACCTTTACCGATGCAGCGCTGCACCCGCGCCTGCTCGCCCTGCTGCCCGCCAGCGGGCTGGCCCGTGAAGCCGACGGACAGTGGCACCTGCAGGCCCCGACCGACTGAGACCCTGGCCTGCGGTACCCTCGGCGGGCCGGCGCTTCAGTGCTGTTCGCCGGCCCGCTTGAGCAGCTTCTTGCAACGCTCGGACAAATGCACCACCCGCAGGTGCTTGCCGGCTTTGGCATAGCGCTCGCGCAAGGTTTTCAACGCGGCAATGGCCGAATAGTCCACAAAGCTCAAGTGCTGGCAGTCCAAGGTCACCTCGGCCGGATCATTGGCCGGGTCGAACTGGTTCAGGAACGGCGCGGTCGAGGCAAAGAACAACGTGCCGTGCACCTGATAACGCTTGTGCCCGTGCTCGTCTTCATGACTGTCGGCGTACAGTTCGCGCGCATGTTGCCAGGCAAAGTTCACCGCCGCGATCACGATGCCGAACAGCACGGCCATGGCCAAGTCGGTGAAGACCGTCACCACGGTGACGGCGATGATCGCCAGCATGTCGTTCACCGGCACCTTGTGCAGCACCCGCAGCGACGCCCAGGCGAACGTCTGTTGCGCTACCACGAACATCACACCCACCAGAGCCGCCAAGGGGATACGCTCGATCAACGGCGAAAGGAACAGCACGAACAACAGGATCATCACCCCGGCCATCACCCCGGACAGCCGCCCTCGCCCGCCGGAACTGAGATTGATCACCGTCTGGCCGATCATGGCGCATCCGCCCATGCCGCCACACAATCCCGACACCATGTTGGCCGCCCCGAGCGCCACGCACTCGCGGTCCGGAAAACCGCGGCTTTCGGTGATCTCGTCCGTCAGGTTGAGGGTGAGCAGCGTTTCGAGCAGGCCCACCATGGCCATCAACACGGCGTAAGGGGCGATGATCTGCAGCGTTTCAAGGGTCCAGGGCACCGCCGGCCAAGCCAGCTGCGGAAGGCCACCGGCAATGTGGGCCATGTCACCCAGGGTGCGCGTCGGCAGGTCGAACAGGTACACCAACAGACCTACGCCTAGGATCGCAACCAGCGCCGGTGGCACAGCGCGGGTGAGCCTGGGCAGGATGTAGACCACCGCCATCGTCAACGCCACCAGGCCGACCATCAAGTACAAGGGCGCGCCGTCGAGCCAGCGCTCGCCTTGCTTGAAATGCTCCAGCTGGGCCATGGCAATGACGATCGCCAGGCCGTTGACGAAGCCGAGCATTACCGGGTACGGCACCAGCCTGACCAGCTTGCCCAGGCGCAGCACGCCGAACAGGATCATCACCACGCCCCCGAGCAACACCGTGGCCAGCAGGTATTGCGCGCCGTGCTGCACCACCAGCGCGACGATCACGACGGCCATCGAGCCCGCGGCACCGGAAATCATCCCAGGCCGACCGCCAAACAGCGCGGTCAGCGTGCAAATGACGAATGCGCCATAAAGGCCCATCAATGGATTGAGGTGTGCCACCAGGGCGAAGGCAATGCATTCGGGCACAAGAGCAAACGAGGTGGTCAAGCCGGCCAGCAGGTCGGCGCGTAGGCGAGCGGGTTTCATGGGTTTCCTGGGTGACGGTCCAGAACGGACGGAGCGCGAAAGTAAAGGCGCGATGTTACGGAATTTGTCAGGCAGGAGCCACCGATCAGCGCACCCGATCGCGACTCTGCACCGCCAAATCCAGGGCACGCTGCATGTCCAGCCGTGCAGACCGCCCAAGGTCCGGATCATCCAGGCGCCCGCCTCGCTCCGACGGCAAGATGGGGGCAGTCAGGTCCTCGGCATCCATCGCCTCGAAATCCTGCTGCTCGCCAAGGGTCAGCGCACTACGCCGTAGCAACATGCGCACCTGCGCTGGGGTCAGCGCCGGATTGATCGCCAGCATCGCGGCCACGGTGGCCGCCACTAAAGGCGTGGCATAGGACGTGCCGCAATGGGGCTTTGCGCCGGAGGGCCGCAGGCATGCAGCAGCACTGACATCCACGCGGCTGTCGATGTTGGAGCTGTGGCGCTTGCGCACATGGCGCGGGTCATTGACCGGGACGGCGTGTTCACTGCGCTGATGGCCGCCCACCACGAGCAACTGTTCGGTGACGAATGACGACGGTAGCCGATATTCGTCCGTGCCCGACCACGAAGCCCCATTACCCGCCGAATTCACCACGATGACATCCGGATGCTTGGCCCGCAGCCACAGGAAGAACTCCTCGAGCAGCTCCTCGTAACCGCTCATGGCCAGCCCGGAACGGACCAGCGAATCGACCTCATCCCCTTTGATGTTACGCGCACCTACTCGGTGGATGCCCCAACTCCAATTCAGCACCCGCACACCGTCCTGCACCAGGTTGACCGATGCAGCGATATTGGCCGTGATACCGGCATCGGAATTACGGTCGACGATCACATCGAACCCCGGGCTGGCCTTGCCCAGGCCGGTGAGAAATCCCTCGTCCTGGGCGGCATAAATGCCCGCCACGTGGGTGCCATGGCTAGCAGGCTCGCTGCCGTCCCTGGCATACACGCATGTCTGCCCGTGCTGGCAGGCGCCGCGATAACCCTTGAAGCCAGGCGCATCGAAGTCCACACCCCTTTCGATCACCCCCACGCGCACAGGCTGGACGGGAATTCTGGATGCAGGGATGCGGCGCTGATAGTAGTACAGGGCGTCCATGAAGCGGTTGGCGGCCCATTCGTCCGCCTGGGTGATGGCCGGCTCGGCGCGCCCGTCCCCCTCCTCGCCCCGCTCGGGAGCCGACTCTTCAACGATCACCGCATCGACACTGACCTCCGTGCCCATGCGCAGGATCATGGCGTCCCGTTGCACCAGATCGTGCACCGGCAAGCGCAATTGGTAGACGTTCAGTGGCGCTATGGCACCCACCACCTGCGCCCCGTACTTGTCGGCAATGCGCCGCGCCTCCTGCAGACCGTCGTATCTTTCCTCTATCAGCACACTGACCAGATTCAGGTAGGTGGTCAGGCCGTCCATGTTCTTGGCCACTTCATCGGGGCCTGCGGCGACCACATGGCTGCGCTGACGGGTCAACCACACAGGGTTGCTGGCCTGCCCGTCGACCTCCAGCCACAACGGCGCACTTGGCCCAGACGGGTGTTCAAGGGTCAGCGTGAGCGTGTCCCCCTGGCGCTCCAACGCTCCAGCAGGTATCGCCACACCCCCAACCTTGAGTGTTGGCGCCTGTTCACCTAGGCCGGTCACGCGCAGGCACCACTGCTGGCGCTCGGCACTCAGTCGATCACCGCAGCGTTGCAGTTGCTGGATGCGCAGCGTATCAGGCGCCGCCTGCAAACCGGCGCTCCACAAGCACGCCCATACGATGAACCAGCGTTTCATGACAGTCGTCCTCGGATAACCTGTGATTGCGACCCACGGCCCCTGCCAAGGTTCAGCCGTTACCCTGCCCTTCAAGACCCCCCCTTGTGGAGGCCGAGCCACAGGTGGGCACTACTGAGGGCCCAGGCATCAATTGCTGCGAAATGGCTCAGGAAGTTCGGGTGCTGCCGATGCAGCGATTACACTCACCTTTTACGGAGACCCTGCCCATGTCCACACGCCCGCTTTTCATCTCGCTGGCACTGCTGGCCAGCCTGACCGCACAAGCCCAAACTGAGGTCGTGCCACTGCAGCACCGCAGCAGCGCCGAGTTGCTGCCGCCCGCGCAAGCCTTCATCGGCCAGGACGGTACTGTCAGCGCCTTCGAGAACAAACTCATCGTCAATGCCAGCCCGCAACGCATTGGCGAACTGCGTGAGCTACTCAAGCAACTGGACACCGCCGCCAAACGCTTGCTGATCAGCGTCGACACCAGCGACAGCCAATTTCAGGATACGCGCGGCAACGCGAAGATCATCCGCCACGGCACCTCCAACCGCGACGGCGGCATGCAGCAGATCCAGGCCAGTGAAGGTCAGCCAGCGCTGGTTCAGGTCGGCCAGAGCATCCCCGTAACCAGCTCCAGTACCGATGGATATGGGCGTGTGCAGAGCGATACCCAATACCGCAATGTAACCCAAGGCTTTTACGTAACACCGACGCTCACTGGAGACACTGTTCGCCTGCAGATCAGCACTAATAATGATCGCATCAGCCGCGAACGTGCAGATGTAGTGGATGTTCAAAGCACCGACACAACTCTCACCGGCAAGGTGGGCGAGTGGATCGATATGGCCGGGTATAACCAGCAGAGCCAGGCCGGCTTTAGTACCGGAAGCCATACCTACAGCACTGAACGGGGAAAAAACATGACAGTGCGGGTAAAAGTCGATGTTTTGGACTGATCCGAGACAGTCTGCGGCCTCGACCAAAGGCCTCTGAACTGACTGATGAGTCGTATTAGACCAAAGATGTAGTAGACCTAAAAAAGCACTACAAAACGTTTGACAGGCACTTTTTAGCGAGGGCATGATGGCCTCGCTCCCGCTAATCAGGGGCCCTGGCAAGGGCCTTGGGGCGCCCTCCGTCACCGTGGAGGCCCCCCGTGTCCGTACAGCCCATAAGGCCGTTCGACGAGGTTGCGACTGCACCGAGCAAGTGGTTTCGAGGGACTCAAGTGCGTCACCGCCGTCACAGCATTCGTGTAGCACCGCAGCGAGGCATCCACGAGCCGACCTGCAGGGGCACTGATGCACATGACTGCCCGCCTTGCACCTCATCCTTGCCCGCTGCCGCCGTACCCGCTTGAACAGGACTGCCGCCAGCGCCCTGATCTGCCCCGAGCATCCGCACAACTAATCCAAGATCGATGCGACGAGGTTTACTTCCATGGCACTGACACGCGAACAGCAAATTGCAGCCCTCGAGAAAGACTGGGCCGAAAACCCGCGCTGGAAAGGCGTGACCCGTACCTACACCGCCGCCGATGTCGTTCGCCTGCGTGGCTCCCTGCAGCCGGAGCATACCCTGGCCCGCCTGGGTGCTGAAAAGCTGTGGAAACTGGTCACTCAAGGTGCACATCCATCGTTCCGCCCGGAAAAAGACTTCGTCAATTGCATGGGCGCCCTCACCGGTGGCCAGGCCGTGCAACAGGTCAAGGCAGGCATCCAGGCCATCTACCTGTCAGGCTGGCAGGTAGCTGCCGACAACAACTCTGCCGAGTCCATGTACCCCGACCAGTCGCTGTACCCTGTCGACTCGGTGCCGACGGTGGTCAAGCGCATCAACAACTCCTTCCGCCGCGCCGACCAGATCCAGTGGAAGGCAGGCAAGAACCCTGGTGATGAAGGCTACATCGACTACTTCGCGCCTATCGTGGCTGACGCAGAAGCAGGCTTTGGCGGCGTGCTCAATGCCTACGAGCTGATGAAGAACATGATCGAAGCGGGCGCGGCTGGCGTGCACTTCGAAGACCAGCTGGCCTCGGTGAAAAAGTGCGGCCACATGGGCGGCAAAGTTTTGGTACCTACCCAGGAAGCCGTGCAAAAGCTGGTCGCCGCGCGCCTGGCAGCCGATGTTTCGGGCGTGCCGACCATCATTCTGGCCCGTACCGACGCCAACGCCGCCGACCTGCTGACCAGTGACTGCGACCCATACGATCAGCCGTTCGTGATCGGCGAGCGCACCCGTGAAGGCTTCTACAAAGTACGCGCCGGCCTCGACCAGGCCATCGCCCGCGGCCTGGCTTACGCCCCCTACGCCGACCTGATCTGGTGCGAAACCGCCAAGCCGGACCTGGACGAAGCCCGCCGCTTCGCCGAAGCGATCAAGAAGGAGTACCCGGACCAGATCCTCTCGTACAACTGCTCGCCTTCCTTCAACTGGAAGAAGAACCTGGACGATGCCACCATCGCCAAATTCCAGCGCGAGCTGTCGGCCATGGGCTACAAGCACCAGTTCATCACCCTGGCCGGCATCCACAACATGTGGCATGGCATGTTCAACCTGGCGCACGACTACGCCCGCAACGACATGACTGCCTACGTGAAGCTGCAGGAGCAGGAGTTCGCCGACGCCAGCAAGGGCTACACCTTCGTGGCGCACCAGCAGGAAGTGGGTACGGGCTACTTCGATGACATGACCACTGTGATTCAGGGTGGGGCTTCGTCGGTGACCGCACTGACCGGTTCGACTGAGGAAGAGCAGTTCCACTAACCAGTGGGTTGCGGTTGAACGAAGGCCCGGGGCTTGTGAAGGCACCGGGCCTTCGTTTTGCTGAAGTTGGCCAGATCAAGCCACACCAAACCTGCACGCGGTCCGGGGTTTCTTGGCAAAGAACAAGGGGCTTCGCAAAGCGCGATGAGTTTTTCTGCAATCGACGCCTAGCAGTATTGCCAGTTTTTTGCAGCAGCCTCTTCTGTAAACCTTGCGACTGGCCCAATCAGGAGTCGCATCATGCCAACGATTTCCAAAGCCGGTGAGCTGGACCCTACGTTTGCTTCAAGAGGCCGCTTTTGGCACAACCACTACAACCACGCTGGCCCAATGGCCTTGCTCGAATCAACCGGACACATCCTCCTGTCCTCGGCTCACAGGGCTGAGCAATACATCAAACTGCTACGGCTAGGAGCTGGCGGAACGCCTGACCGAGAGTTTGGAACCGACGGGGTCGCCACCGTTGAATACACCGGTGCCTTACGGGTCTATCTGTCCACGATCGTTACGGACGAAACCGAGGGAATCTATGTGGTAGGTGACTACAACGATGCCCCGAATTCGTTTTGTCCCGTCGTCTTTCACGTGCTCCCAGATGGTAAGCCCGACACGCAATTTGGCGAAAATGGACAGGCCTACCGTGTTTATCGGTCGATCAGCTCCATGCGCCAGGACCGGCCAATCAAGTCAACCCCCGCCTCCAAGCACCGCAGTTCCAATGTCCAGCAAAGCGCCAGCGGCAGTATTCGGGACGGCGTCCTCTACTTTCATTCGCGCGATCATATTGTTGCCATTTCGCTGAACGGGGATTTGGCTACCGAGTTCAATGGCACCGGCTTCTGGCGCGCTGAACACCAGGGGCAGCCCGTGCTACTGGGCACGATAGCGGTAAATGAACAAGGTATTTATGCCGCGCACGCGCCTATGCCTACCGAGGATTACCACAGCCACGTCATCGTGACCCGCCTTGATAACCGAGCCAACGTTGACGAGACGTTTGCCGCGCGCGGCCATTTGCAGTTGAGCACGCCCGGGCACACGCTGCTTGCAGCGCGTCTTGAACAGTCCACCTCCAACACTGACTTCGTGCTGGCGTGCCGGACCGACATCAATACCTATGATGAAGGTTCCGCGCTCATGTCTTTCAAATGCGACGGTACGCCCAACACCCATTTCAATGCAGGGCAACCTGTCATTATTCAAAAGAACCCATTGGTCATGGCTTCCGCGCTGGACCTGGCCTTCGATGGGCAACCAGGCGATCACGAAAAAATTTACCTGAGCGTGCTGTATGAAGACGAAGCAGCACGCGACCCATTTGCCCTGTTGCGCTTCAACGGTGATGGCACCTTGGACGATGATTTCGGTACTGCTGGCTGGGCATTTGTCGGGGAGAGCGGGACGGCCCTGGAGGTCAGCTGTCAAAGCAATGGCCAGCCGCTTGTCGCCTGTAACCTGAAGCTTGCAACAGATCCTCGTACCGGCATCTATCTGGTACGCCTGACGCGGTAGCCGGTCGGAGGCCATCGGTGATAAGGATGTAGCAGTCAAGGACGGGGCCAACGCTTCATGGCTTGTGGGCCTTCACCTGAGTGCACTGACCTACCACTGGTACGCCTGCCCTGTAGCAGCGGCCTTGCGCGGCGCCAGACCACGCAAGTCGCTAGGCCAGGGCATCTGGCCGGAAATTACTGCGCCATGCCCAGCTCGGCGTCGTCCATCAACGCTTTGGCCATGGCGCTGAGGTAGTGGGCCGCCCAGATCATCATCGGCCTCTCTTCCGTCAGGCCGATGATGGTCAATTCGCGAACGTAACCCATCAACTCCGACGACTGCTCGCGAGCATCCCGACACGGTATGCCGGGCTCGATGCGAAACAACGCGTGGGTGCCGTTCTCGCCTTGGCAAAAGGTGGTTTGACCGACGGTGAATTGGGTGTCTTCTATGGTCATTTTCAACTCCCCTGGAAATTTCCGATTGCATGCCCAGCCCCTGACGCAGCCAGATCCGCTCCCACCGTTGATGTGGAACCTTGCGAGCTGCGGTGATCGGGAAGGCGTGGGCGTACCCGCCAAAGGCCGGCTGTAGCTGCACATCGATCAGCTTCAATGCAAAGGCTTGGCACTCGCCGGGATCTGCACCTGGATCAAGGCCGACTCAAGCAAAGCTCGAAGCGCTTCGAGTTCATGCATCGTGGTCATCATCAGGATCGATGCCGGGGACCTGGGCTGTAGGAGCAAGACCTGATGCACCACGGTAGCTGCGCAGAGTGCGTGGTCGGTGGCCTGGGTCAGGGTGTCTTCGAGGGAATGGGAGTTGCGGGGTGGATCGGGGACGACTTTCAGCATGACTTGCTCCTTTCTTTCCTGTAGGACTGCCAGCCATGCGCTGTCAAACGGTTAGGTGGCAGCTATGCGCGGGTTGACAGACCGGTGGAAAGAAAGAAAGACCGGCGCACGCAAGCGTGCCCACACGCACAGCCGCCATAGAGGCAAGCGAGTGCACCTTCTTTCAATTCCGGCCTGTCAAAGCCGTGTCGTTGATGAGCAACGACAGGCCGAGACTAGAGCGCCACCCGGGCAGCCGCAACGGAAAACAGGCGGCAAGAGTATGTTTGGGAAATGCCCTACAGGGAAGGGGTTAAATCCGACATTCCAGTGACCTTGCGCCCAACTGCACCTGGCGCTGAGCCACCTCTTTTGCGTAGACGGTGTCGCAGAAAGCGAGCGCCGCCCACCTAGCGCCTGTCCCAAGGTCAGGGCAATCAGGGCACCCTGGTCTATGCTACAGACCACAGCGGCACATGACCCAACCACCGCGCTCACGCTTTAGTATTGATCCAGAGCGGTACCCAGCGTGTCGAAAACTGCTAGAACACGCGCTTTTCGCATTTGCAAGCACAGGAAATCTGCAGATGAACTTTACACGGCGCAGAACGGACCAACTAAGAAGCGCAGCGCTAAATGATATTAATTATCATTACTCAATTCGTAATTCGTTACCACTCGCAAGAAACATAATTAACAAAAGCACGCGCAATGCCCGAATCTCAAGGCTTTCAGCCAGTTACAAGCCGAATGTGTTGTTGAACCTGCGAATAAATTTGCTACGGAAATTTTACTTGCACCGGGTTTACCCATAAAATCAGCAGGATTGATTCAGCTGCGACATTTGGTCACTGCAAGTGCGACACCACGTCGCCGCTCTACACTTATTTCAGACTGCAGAGCTGGGTCTCTGTATAAGGATTTGAAGCATGTCCGATTCGGCAGGACTCATCGCCCACAACTGGGGCTTTGCCATTTTCCTTCTGGGTGTCGTCGGCCTGTGTGCCTTCATGCTCGGCCTGTCCAGCCTGCTCGGCAGCAAGGCTTGGGGTCGCGCCAAGAACGAACCCTTCGAATCCGGCATGCTGCCCACCGGCAGCGCTCGCTTGCGCCTGTCGGCAAAATTCTATCTGGTCGCGATGCTCTTCGTGATCTTCGATATCGAAGCCCTCTTTCTCTTTGCATGGTCTGTGTCCGTCCGCGAAAGCGGCTGGACCGGGTTCGTCGAAGCACTCGTTTTCATAGCAATTCTGTTGGCAGGTCTTGTCTACCTATGGCGCGTCGGGGC
>Ga0302347_1001614_pt1 | contig 26402 bp, 29 predicted proteins | sample PhyWR1_FD_202178 | JGI IMG/M metagenome (GOLD analysis project Ga0302347, IMG submission 202178) | Leaf surface microbial communities from wheat plants in UC Gill Tract Community Farm, Albany, California, United States - DLSL W.R1 (v2)... | ecosystem: Host-associated > Plants > Phyllosphere >...
TTGGCGCGCTAAATGCATAACTAAAAAATCGTTTAATCCTTCTTCGCCACAGTCAAAATCGTTCAAAAAATAGTTTTTCGCAGTATCGAAAAGCTCAACGATTAACTCGCTCACGCTTTACTCCATGTCCTGTAGACGTTTAGCCGCTTTTTTCAATTTCTCATTAGGTACAGGGGGATGACTAAGCGCATCCATAACGCGTTCCCACGATTCATTATTCAGGACCATGCGACGATGTTGTTCAATCACTTGTGAAGCGCGTTCAGAAGCACTGTGTAACATGAACTGTGTGATTGTCTGATTGGTAAGCACAGCAGCTTCTTCAATCATGTTTTTATCATCATCACTGAGCCTGAGATCAATGCGCTGTTTTTTCAAAACGGGCATGTTCAACCTCTTTATGTACGGTTTTATTCCGTACATATAATAATGATAAAAAATTCTTTTTTCAATTCAGCTAACAGAAGATGTGCCCAAAGGGGCGCTGATGTAGCGGGTGGAGCGGATTGATACAATGCTGACCGATATACGCTTATAAAAAATAAGCCCGGAAGCGCATGCTTCCGGGCCTGGAATTACTTCGCGTCGGTCGCCGTGCCGTTGGCATGCCAGTCAAAAACGCCAAATTCGAACCCTTTCAGGTCGCCTTTCGCATCCCATGACAGCGGGCCCATTACCGTGTCGACTTTATTCGCCTTCAGATATTTAGCGATCTCTTCAGGCTCGTCGGACTGGTTCAGACCGGCCTGCAAAGATTGCAGCGCTGCATAGGTGGTCCACACAAATGCCCCGCTTGGATCCTGTTTCTTCGCTTTGATCGCATCAACAATCGGTTTGTTAGCCGGGAGCTGATCGTAGTTCTTCGGTTTGGTGACCAGCAGCCCTTCCGCCGAGTCGCCCGCAATGTTAGACAGGGAGACGTTCGCAACACCTTCCGGCCCCATAAACTTCGTTTTCAGACCTGCGGCACGAGCCTGGCGCAGGATCTGGCCCATTTCCGGGTGGTAGCCGCCGTAATAAACGAAATCAATATTTTCTTTTTTCAGACGTGCGACGAGGGTAGAGAAATCTTTCTCACCGGCAGTGATCCCGTCAAAGAACACCACGTTCGCATTGCCCTTTTTCAGGTTGTCCTGAACCGCACGGGCCAGCCCTTCGCCATACTGCTGTTTGTCATGCACAATCGCGATGCGCTGCGGCTTCACGGTGCCGAGAATATATTTTGCCGCTGTCGGGCCTTGATCGGAATCGAGACCGGTGGTGCGCAGGATCAGCTTATAACCGCGGGCAGTCAGTTCTGGTGCCGTTGCCGCCGGGGTGATCATCAGAATACCTTCGTCTTCGTAGATATCTGATGCAGGCTGAGTTGATGATGAGCACAGGTGACCAATCACATATTTAATGCCGTCATTAACCACTTTGTTGGCGACCGCTACCGCCTGTTTCGGATCGCAGGCATCATCATATTTCACGATGGTCAGCTTGTTACCCTTGATACCGCCTTTCGCATTAATATCCGCGACCGCCTGTTCAGCACCGGTGAATTCCTGATCACCGTACTGCGCTACCGGGCCAGACATTGCACCCACGACGGCGATTTTAATGTCTTCAGCCAGCGCCATGTTGCTTAACGACAGCGCGATACATCCTGCCAGTAACGCTTTACCCTTCATTTTCATCCTGAGATTCCCCATTATTGCGGTGATTACGTGTGTTGTGATGTTGTTATGCGACACATTATTTTGATTGTAAGCGTGCTGAGCGCGTCTTTTCAGCATTCTATGCTAAAACATACCCCATTTTTATGATTTTGGAATAGCTAATTTGTCTGAGTGATAATAAGTGTGAGGCGGTACCACCGCCCCACGGGGAAAACGCAGATTCACTCTGTTAGTGAACGTTCGATAATATTCAGTGCACGATGAAACTGGGCAGTGGGTATGGTGAGCGGATAGAGAAAGCGGATCACATTGCCGTACACGCCGCAGCTTAATAACAGCAAGCCGTCTGCCAGCGCCCGTTCGAGTACCTGGCGGGTAAATTCCGGCGACGGCTGTCCGCTCTGCGGATCGGCAAATTCAACGGCCACCATCGATCCCTGCGCGCGAATATCAGCAATGTAAGGACACGCCGCGCGGGCCTTGTTGAGAACCTCAACCAGCTCTGCGCCGCGCTCCCGGGCGCAGGTACACAGCTGTTCCTCTTCAATAACGTCAAGTACCGCATGGGCGGCGGCGATGGCCAGCGGATTGCCGGCATAGGTGCCGCCCAGCCCACCCGGAGCAGGGGCGTCCATGACATCTGCACGTCCGGTGACGGCAGAGAGCGGCATTCCACCCGCCAGACTTTTGGCCATGGTCATAAGATCGGCTTTTGCCGCGTAGTGGTCCATGGCAAACATCTTACCGGTGCGGGCAAAGCCGCTCTGAACTTCGTCGGCAATCAGCAAGATGCCGTGCGCGTCGCACAGTGTGCGCACATCCTGAATAAAGTCTGCCGGGGCAATATTAAATCCGCCTTCGCCCTGGACAGGCTCCAGAATAATGGCCGCCACCTGCCCGGGTTCAATATCGGCTTTAAAAATGCGCTCAAGACTTTGCAGGGCGTCAGCCGTGCTAATGCCCTGTAGCGCGTTCGGATAAAGCGCATGAAAAATCGATCCCGGAAACGGGCCAAAGCCGGTTTTATAAGGCGCAACTTTGCCGGTCAGCGCGAGCGTCATGGCGGTACGGCCGTGAAAACCGCCGCTAAAGGCGATAACGCCCGGACGCCGGGTATACGCCCGGGCTATTTTGACCGCGTTTTCCACCGCCTCAGCGCCGGTGGTAAAGAAGGCTGTTTTTGCCGGACCGTCAATCGGTACACAGGCATTGATGCGTTCAGCCAGCGTAATATAACTTTCATAAGGGACGATTTGATACGCGGTATGGGTAAATGCCTGAAGCTGTTTTTCGATTGCCGCGATAATTCTGGGATGGCGATGCCCGGTATTCAGCACGGCAATACCGGCTGCAAAATCAATAAGTTCATTGCCCTCGCAATCCCACAGCGTGGCATTTTCTGCCCGGTCAGCATAGAAATTGCACATTATGCCGATGCCGCGCGGCGTTGCCTGTAAACGCCGCTGATTGAGTGATTCATGACTCACGATAACCCCCTGCCACAAGACGTTCAAAAAGGATAAAGCGCACAGGTAATTGTTTGCCATAGCCTGTATTAACGCCAGCGGCAGTGAGTGTTCTGACAGAGGAAAGGATTATATCGGCAGGCAGAAAATAAAAACCCCCGGACAGGTCCGGGGGTTTTCAGGATAATCAGGTTTCTTACGCTTCGATGGCGGCACGCAATTTTTTCATCGCGTTTTTCTCAAGCTGACGTACACGTTCAGCGGAAACGCCGTAGCGATCGGCCAGCTCCTGCAACGTCGACTTATTGTCTTCGTCGAGCCAGCGCGCGCGAATAATCGCCTGGCTACGCTCATCCAGACCCTGCATCGCGTCGGTCAGTTTGTTGGCAGCCTGCTCTTCCCAGTTATCATCTTCGATGCCGTCAGCAAAGTTAGACGATTTATCCTGAAGATAAAGCACCGGTGCCATTGGCTGGCTGTCGGACTCGTCATCAGAAGACATGTCAAATGTCATATCCTGCGCGGCCATACGGGATTCCATCTCGCGCACGTCTTTGCTGGACACGCCCAGCTCACGCGCGACGATTTCGACTTCATCCTGGTTAAACCAACCCAGACGCTGCTTGTTTTTACGCAGGTTGAAGAACAACTTACGCTGTGCTTTCGTGGTCGCGACTTTCACAATACGCCAGTTACGCAGAACGTATTCATGAATTTCAGCTTTGATCCAGTGGACGGCAAAGGAAACCAGTCGCACACCCACTTCCGGGTTAAAACGGCGCACGGCTTTCATCAGACCGATGTTGCCTTCCTGAATCAGGTCAGCCTGCGGCAGGCCGTAGCCCGAGTAATTACGAGCAATATGAACAACAAAGCGCAGGTGTGACAGGATCAGCGTCTTAGCTGCTTCCAGATCGCCCTGGTAATGCAGCTTTTCAGCGAGCGCCCGCTCTTCATCGGCCGTCAACATCGGCCAGGTGTTCGCAGCCCGGATATACGACTCCAGGTTACCAACAGGGGCTAAAGCTAAAGTTTGCATTTCTTTGGTCATTCAAATCCTCTCAATTTACTGCTTACCGGCAGCGGCTTGCTCTGGGATACAGCAACAAACATGCCAGTGCGAATGAGCAACGAGAATATCAGCCACTCTTTTATCAGACCGTGATTTTACCCACAAGTTCAATGCAACATTGTGAATACGTTACGCACAAAATGTGACATATCAGCAAAAGAGTCAGGCAAGAGGAAGACGGGAATGGTGGATTACGCTTCCCCTGCACAGGGAATATTGCATTGCAGGGGAAGAGTATATCAGAAATTCATTAGTCCGGCGTAAAGTGACGTAAATGTTGTATGGTGGCAAGCCACGCGGCCACCCAGCCAATCATTGAGCAGACCAGCAGCAGCAGTAAACACTCGTCAAAAGAGAGGCCGCTAAGCGAAAACTGCGTGCCGAACACTTTTGCCACGTCCGTCACCGCGGATGAGAGCCGCATCACCAGGATCTCAGAGAGGATTAGCGACAGCAGCGCGCCGGAAAAACCCAGCACAGCGCCACCGTAGAGGAACGGGCGCAGGATAAAACCGTCCGTTGCGCCGATCAGCTTCTGCACGTTAATGCTGTCGCGGCGGGAGAAAATGCTCAGCCGCACGCTGTTGCCAATAACAAGGAATACGGCCGCGATCATGAGCACGCCAATCATCGCCGACACGCGCCCCACCAGCCCGGTTAAAGACGCCAGACGGGCAAACCAGCTATCGTCCATGCGCACTTCATCCACACCTTGCACGCGGCTAACACGATCGCGCAGCGTATTAAGCGAGTCGGTGCTCTGGAAATCCAGCTTCGGCACAACAACAGCCACGGCAGGAAGCGGGTTCTCTTCCAGCATGTCAAGCGCTCCGCCAAAGCCTGACCAGTTACGGAATTCGCCTAATGCTTCATCACGCGACAGATAGTTAACTTTATCCACGCCCTCTTCGGCCTGGAGCTGGCCCACTACGCGGGCTGCCGCATCGTCATCCAGCGTTTTTTCCAGATAGACGGTGATTTGTGGCGAAGGATAATACTGCGCCGCCGCCTCGCTAACGTTTTTGTATACCATATAACAGACGCTTGGCAGCGTCAGAGAAATGGCAATGACCATTACGGTGAGAAATGTCGCAAACGGCTTGCTTTTAAGATCCTGAACCGCACCGTGCCACGCATAACGCACCTGCTCGTTAAAGACGTTCGTTTTGCGTGACGCCGCTTTTGCCGCAGGCGGCTTATTACGTTTCGGCGTTCCGCGATTGCCATCGCCAGAAGATCCCGACGGCTTGCGGAAACGGTCAAACCGATTACTCAACTGCTTGATCTGATTCACAGCATCGCGTTTATTCACCGTGGCGGCCTCCATGCAAGTGCCCGTCGCTCAGGGTCAACATCGGATAGGTACGACGCGAAATCAGTCCGATGTCGTGCGTCGCCATCAGTACCGTAACTCCCACGCGGTTAAACTCTTCAAACAGGCGTAAGATCCCTTCTGACAGCGCGTCATCAAGGTTACCGGTCGGTTCATCCGCCAGCAGTACGGCAGGCTTGTTGACCACCGCACGGGCAATCCCCACGCGCTGTTGTTCACCGCCCGAGAGCTGAATCGGAAAGTTTCTTGCTTTGTCGAGCAGGCCGACTTTATCCAGCGCTGCCGACACCCGGCGACGAATATCATCCCCGCTGGCTCCGGCGATAATCAGCGGAATGGCCACGTTATCAAATACCGTACGATCCATCAGCAGATGGTGATCCTGAAAGATCATCCCAATTTGCCGACGTAAAAATGGGACTTCGCGGTTTTTAAGACGGCTAATGTCATGACCGCTGAAGTAAATTTTCCCGGCGCTGGGCCGCTCGATGCCACAGATCAGCTTAAGCAGCGTACTTTTCCCGGCCCCGGAATGCCCGGTCAGGAAGGCCATCTCGCCTTGTTGCAGGTGAAAAGTGACCCCCTGCAACGCTTGTCTCCCACCGAGATAGGCTTTGCTGACGTGTTCAAAGCGAATCATTAATTAATCCTCTCGGGCAAAAAGTGCCTCTATAAAATCGCCCGCATTAAACGGACGCAAGTCCTCTATACGCTCACCAACGCCGATATAACGAATCGGGATTTCAAACTGATCGGCAACAGAGAAGATCACGCCGCCTTTCGCGGTGCCATCCAGTTTTGTCAGGGTGATCCCGCTCAGTCCCACCGCTTCATTAAACAGTTTGGCCTGGCTTACGGCATTTTGCCCGGTGCTGGCATCAAGCGTCAGCATGACTTCATGCGGCGCGTCGACGTCCAGTTTTTTCATCACGCGGACAATTTTCTTTAACTCTTCCATCAGGTGCGATTTGTTCTGCAAACGCCCTGCGGTATCGGCAATCAGGACATCAATGTTGCGCGCTTTTGCCGCCTGAATAGCATCAAAAATGACCGAGGCAGAATCCGCACCGGTATGCTGAGCAACCACCGGAATGTTGTTACGCTGTCCCCAGACCTGAAGCTGCTCTACCGCAGCGGCACGGAAGGTGTCACCTGCGGCCAGCATGACCGTTTTACCCTGCTGCTCAAACTGGCGTGCCAGCTTGCCAATGGTGGTCGTTTTGCCCACCCCATTAACGCCCACCATTAAAATGACAAACGGTTTTTTGCCTTCAATATTAAGCGGTTCATCCACTTTTGCGAGGATTTCACCCATTTCTTCTTTTAACAGGCCGTACAGCGCTTCAGCATCGCGCAGCTGCTTGCGGCTTGCGCCTTCGGTCAGCCTGGCGATGATCTTACGGGTCGTCTCTACGCCAACGTCGGCAATCAGCAGCTGTTCTTCCAGCTCTTCAAACAGATCATCATCGATTTTTTTGCCGCGGAACAGACTGATAAATCCGGAACCGAGGTTTTCTTTTGTCTTGACCAGGCTGCGTTTCAGGCGCGCGAAGAAACCTTCTTTGGTCGGTTTTTCCTGCTCCAGAATAACGTTATCCTGCGGTTCGCCGTCAACCGGCACGACAATGACTGCGTCTTGCGCCGCACCGGCCGCCAGCGCATCCAGCTCTTCATCGCCGATCGGGGCGTCTTGTTGCGCTAACGGTTCCTGCTCGATCACCCACTCTTCTGGCTCAATCGCAGTGGGTGCCAGCGCTTCCGCCAGCGGCAATTCTTCATGTTCAACAAGGGCAACGGGTTCAGGTTCAACTACCGGCTCAGGTTCAACAACCGGTTCAGGTTCAACAACGGGTTCAGGCTCGACAACCGGCTCAGGCTCGACAACCGGCTCAGGTTCGACAACCGGCTCAGGCTCGACAACCGGCTCAGGTTCAACAACTGGCTCAGGCTCAATAACCGGCTCAGGTCTGGCGCTTTCTGCAACGTGCTCCGTGACCTCAACAACCTCAGCGGCAAATGCCTCTGACTCCGCCTCGCTGTGCGGTGCTAATTCCGCTGCGGCTTCATCTGCAACCGGCAACTGTTCTTCGGGCTTCTGCTCGGCCTGTGCTGTTTGCTCGTCATCTTTTTGACCAAAGCCCAGCCAGGAAAAAAAGCCACGTTTTTTTTCTTTTGCCATTTGCGACTACACTCCCGCTATTAATTCAAAGCTCAGTCCCTAAGCCATATGCCGGGCACTGAAAATTCGGATGAAATTCGTAACCTAGTCTATCACTTAACTTCACGCGCTTCACCGCTTGCGGAATAAGGTTTCACCGCAGGCATCGCATCGTTAGAATAGCAGGCTTAAACAGAGACCAGAGCAGCAAAAATGAAGAAACCTAATCATGCAGGCAGCGGTCAGATCCGCATTATCGGCGGACAATGGCGCGGTCGTAAATTACCGGTTCCGGACAGTCCCGGCCTGCGCCCCACCACCGATCGGGTCAGAGAAACCTTATTCAACTGGCTGGCGCCCTCAATGGTTGATGCCCGCTGTCTCGACTGTTTTGCCGGAAGCGGCGCGCTGGGGCTGGAGGCGCTGTCGCGTTATGCGGCCAACGCGACGCTGCTGGAAATGGAGCGTTCCGTTGCCCGGCAGCTACAGAAAAATCTCGCCACGCTTAACGCGGCGCAGGGGCGTGTCGAAATCGTTAATACGCTGGCGTTTCTTAATCAGCCAGGAACGCCTCATGATATCGTGTTTGTTGATCCCCCTTTTCGTCAGGGACTGCTGGAGCAAACATTGAATTTGCTGGAAAACAATCACTGGCTTGCCGATAACGCGCTGGTTTACGTTGAAAGTGAAGTGGAGAACGGTATGCCGCCGGTCCCGCCGCACTGGCAGCTGTACCGTGAAAAAGTCGCAGGCCAGGTCGCCTATCGTCTGTATCAGCGAGAAGCGCAAGGAGAACACCATGCTGATTAACCTCGGTCGTTTGCTTATGCTCTGCGTCTGGGCATTTTTACTGCTGAATATTGTTCATCCGTTCAAATATCCGGCCAATATTTTTATTAACGTCGCGCTGGTATTTATGATCCTGATGCACGGCCTGCAACTGGCGCTACTGAAGGCAACGCAGCCGAAAGAGGGTCCGCCGTTAACCGCAGCGCAAAAGGTCCGCATTTTCGTGTTTGGCGTTTTTGAACTGGTCGCCTGGCAGAAGAAACTTAAGCATCGGCAAAAATGAGCCGGGATCTGGCGTTGTCATCTCTCTTCGCCAGACACTACACTGATTAACAGGGCTGTGGGCATAACGCCTGCGTAGTTTTAGCGAATTCAAGGAATTATGATGCTCTGGTCATTTATCGCAGTCTGTTTTTCAGCCTGGCTGTATGTCGATGCGTCTTATCGTGGACCCACCTGGCAGCGCTGGGTATTTAAGCCGGTGACGCTTCTGTTGCTGCTGTTGCTTGCCTGGCAGGCACCAATGTTTAATGCCATTAGTTATCTGGTGCTGGCAGGACTGTGCGCAACGCTGATAGGCGATGCGTTAACGCTGCTGTCGCGTCAGCGGCTACTTTACGCTATCGGCGCATTTTTTCTCTCGCATCTGCTGTATACCATCTATTTTGCCAGCCAAATGACCCTCTCGTTCTTTTGGCCGCTGCCGCTGATCCTGCTGGTCGTTGGCGCATTACTGATGGCGACGATCTGGACGCGGCTTGAAGAGTTGCGCCTGCCAATTTGCACGTTCATAGCCATGACCCTGGTTATGGTGTGGCTGGCCGGCGAGCTGTGGTTCTTCCGTCCGACGGATACTGCACTTTCCGCCTTTGTCGGTGCGGTTTTACTGCTGCTGAGTAATATTGTCTGGCTGGGGAGTCATTATCGCCGCCGCTTCCGCGCCGACAGCGCCATCGCCGCGGCCTGCTACTTTGCCGGCCATTTTCTGATCGTGCGTTCACTTTATCTCTGATTCAGCTTGACTCTGGAGTCGACTCCAGAGTGTATGCTTCGGGTAATGAGAAATTTATCATTGCCCGGAGGGTACAATGTCGACATCCGATCCTGAGAGCAAAAAAGCTCCTCAGTTTTCCACCCTCAGGTTTACGCCCGCTAAATCTGAGTCTGCTCCCTGCTGCGCCGGGACATCATGTTCAGATGAAACGCCCCGCCAGACTGCGCTGCCGGATGCGCGTTATCGCTGGAAAGTTGAAGGCATGGACTGTGCCGCCTGCGCGCGTAAAGTTGAAAATGCGGTCCGCCAGGTCGCCGGGGTAACCCAGGTTCAGGTATTGTTTGCCACCGAAAAACTGCTGGTGAATGCCCCGGGTGATGTGAGCCAGCAAATTGAGCAGGCGGTACAACAAGCGGGCTATACCCTGCGCAGTGAAAACGCACCGCCGCCTGACGTCTCACGCCTGCGGGAAAATCTGCCGCTAATTGTTCTGATTGTGATGATGGGCATAAGCTGGGGCCTTGAACACCTCAGCCATCCGGCGGGTCAGACCGCGTTTGTCATTACCACACTGGTAGGGCTTTATCCTGTACTGCGTCAGGCGCTGCGGCTCATCCGCAGCGGAAGCTGGTTTGCCATTGAAACGCTCATGAGCGTCGCCGCCCTCGGCGCATTGTTTATCGGCGCGACCGCAGAGGCAGCAATGGTGCTGCTGCTGTTTTTAATCGGCGAACGCCTCGAAGGCTGGGCAGCCAGCCGTGCGCGGCAGGGCGTTAGCGCATTAATGGCGTTAAAACCTGAAACGGCCGTGCGCGTGCTCAATGGGCAGCGCGAGACGGTTGCCCAGCGCGATTTGCGTCCGGGGGATGTTATTGAAGTCGCCGCCGGTGGACGTCTGCCTGCCGACGGCAAGCTTCTTTCCGCATTTGCCAGCTTCGACGAAAGCGCCCTGACTGGGGAATCGATCCCGGTAGAACGCGCGACGGGAGAGCGTGTTCCGGCAGGGGCCACCAGCGTCGATCGGCTTGTCACGCTGGAGGTGATTTCCGAGCCTGGCGCGAGTGCTATCGATCGTATTTTGACGCTGATTGAAGAAGCTGAAGAGCGCCGCGCGCCCATTGAACGCTTTATCGACCGCTTCAGCCGCATTTACACTCCGGCCATTATGGCGCTGGCGCTGCTGGTCGCCGTGGTGCCTCCCCTGCTTTTTGCTGCGAGCTGGGACGAGTGGATTTATAAGGGGCTGACTCTGCTGCTGATTGGCTGTCCGTGTGCGCTGGTGATCTCAACCCCGGCGGCCATTACTTCTGGCCTCGCCGCCGCCGCAAAACGGGGCGCGCTGATCAAAGGTGGCGCAGCGCTGGAGCAGCTCGGGCGCATTCAGCGCATCGCCTTCGATAAAACCGGAACGTTGACCGTAGGGAAACCGCAGGTCACCGGTATTTTCCCGCTGTCAGGTGATGAAAATACGCTGCTGGCGCTGGCAGCGGCCGTTGAGCAGGGTTCAACCCATCCACTGGCGCAGGCGATTGTACAGGAAGCACATACCCGTGAACTGACGCTGCCCCTGGCAACCGAACAGCGCGCGCTGGCAGGCCACGGAATTGAGGCCGTCGTCGGCGGAAAACCGGTTCTGATCTGCGCCGCAGATAAATTTCCCGACGAGATGTTTAAGACGCAAATTCATGCCCTGGAGCAGGAGGGACAAACCGTGGTGATGGTGGTGCAGGATGGCACTGCATCTGGCACGATAGCGCTGCGCGATACTCTGCGAAACGATGCGCGGGAAGCCGTTACCGCACTGCATCAGCTTGGCATACAGGGCATCATTTTGACCGGCGATAACCCCCGCGCCGCCGCTGTTATTGCCGGTGAACTGGGGCTGGAATTTAAGGCCGGCCTGATGCCAGCGGATAAAGTTCAGGCGGTCAGTGAACTCAATCGTCAGATGCCGCTGGCGATGGTCGGCGACGGAATTAACGATGCCCCGGCGATGAAAGCTTCAACTATCGGCATCGCGATGGGCAGCGGAACGGATGTGGCGCTGGAAGCGGCGGACGCGGCGTTAACCCATAATCGTCTGACCGGCCTTGCACAGATGATCGCTCTTGCCCGGGCGACACACGCGAATATCCGGCAGAACATTGCCATCGCACTGGGATTGAAAGGCATTTTTCTGGTCACCACGCTGCTCGGTATAACCGGACTCTGGCTGGCGGTGCTGGCGGATACCGGTGCTACAGTACTGGTCACCGCGAACGCCCTGCGATTACTGCGCAAAGGTCGTTAAGAGTGATGCCTGTGCGGCAAAATCCGATCGTTATTACGGGCCGATCCAGGGCGTCGCCGGGATTGCTCTACGCGAGAGGCCGGCGGGATCTCAGAAATCTTCAGCCGGCTAATCAGTGGCCTTTGCGCAGCAAATAGCGGTACGGCAGCGCGTCCGTCTGCTGCGCGATCAGCTCATGTTCCATAAAAGTACAAAAACCGGGAATATCGCGGGTTGTTGCCGGATCGTCAGCAACAATCGCCAGCGTCTCACCCACCTGCATATTACGCACGGTTTTACGCACCATCATTACCGGCTCAGGGCAGCGAAGGCCCTGCGCATCAAGAGTATGGTCTGCAGTCGAAAACGAATCAGTCATGGTTATCTCGCCCCTTCAAAACGGCGATAGTTTACGCCGCCTTTTTTGTGACGCAAGTCAGGTTAACGATTGCGTGAAAAACAACCGTTGCAATGTCCGGTTAAAGCAGTATCATGCGGCGGTTTTCATTGGGTTCCCTCACCCCAACCACTAAAAAGGCTACATATGATGCATTTTACATCTACTCAGCGCATGAAAGCGCTGGTATGGCTATCGCTATTTCACCTGCTGGTGATTATCTCCAGTAACTATCTGGTCCAGTTGCCGGTCGCTATTTTTGGCTTCCACACCACCTGGGGCGCGTTTAGCTTTCCGTTTATTTTTCTCGCCACCGATCTCACGGTACGCATTTTCGGCGCACCGCTGGCAAGGCGCATTATTTTTGCCGTTCTGGCTCCGGCACTGCTGGCGTCGTATGTCATCTCTTCCCTGTTTTATATGGGCGAGTGGCAGGGGTTTGGCGCGCTGGCGCACTTTAACCTGTTCGTCGCCCGTATCGCAGCAGCCAGTTTTATGGCCTATGCACTGGGACAGATCCTTGATGTGCACGTCTTTAATCGCCTGCGGCAGAATCATCGCTGGTGGATGGCTCCGGCGGCCTCAGCATTATTTGGCAATATCAGCGACACGTTAGCCTTTTTCTTTATCGCTTTCTGGCGCAGTTCCGATCCCTTTATGGCGTCGCACTGGGTTGAAATCGCGCTGGTGGATTACAGCTTTAAGATTATTATCAGTCTGCTTTTCTTCCTGCCGATGTACGGTATCGTGCTCAATATGCTGTTAAAAAGGCTGACGGATAAATCTGATTTCTCGGCATTGCAGGCCCGTTAAAGGTTCAGCGTTGCGGTTGTGTTAAGATAGGGCCATGAGCCGTTTATGGCCGTGTATCGAATAAGGAAGAAGTCAATGCGCAATCTGGTTAAGTATGCTGGTATTGGCCTGCTGGTGATGGGGCTTGCGGCATGTGATAACAACGAATCGCCGTCCTCATCTGCTCAGGCAGCCTCGACGGAAAATAACGTCACCGCACAACCTATAAGTCTGCTGGATGGGAAAGTGACGTTCTCGCTGCCGGCAGACATGTCCGATCAGAGCGGTAAACTGGGTACGCAGGCTAACAACATGCACGTTTATTCCGACCCAACCGGTCAGAAAGCGGTGATCGTGATTGTGGGTGACAGCACTGAAGAAGGGCTGGATGTGCTGGCAAAACGCCTTGAGGATCAGCAGCGCAACCGTGACCCGCAGCTTCAGGTGGTCTCCAACAAGCCGCTGAAAGTCAAAGGGCATGATATGCAGCAGCTCGACAGCATCATTTCTGCAAAAGGCCAGACCGCGTGGTCTTCCGTCGTGCTGAGCAAAGTGGATAATAAGCTGCTGACCCTGCAGGTTACTCTGCCGGCAGATAATCAGCAGCAAGCCCAGACCACGGCTGAAAACATTATCAATACCGTGGTGATTAAATAATTATCCGACGGCTTCCGGTGGTAACACGGGAGGCCGTTTTTTTAGCCGCCATCCCAGCAGTAGCGCAAGCGTAACCAGTCCAGCCGCCGCCAGATAAATCATCGGCACGCCAGCCCAGGTCATTAACAGCCCCGCCAGTGGCCCGGTGATCCCAAGCGACATATCCATAAATACCGTATAGGTTGCCAGCGCCGAACCCTGATTCTGCTGTGGAACCGCCTTAACCGCCACCACACCCAGCGCCGGGAAAACCAGCGAGAAACCCGCACCGGTCAGCAGGGTGCCGATTTTTGCCAGCAGCGGCGTTGCCGCCATTCCCACCATCAGCAGGCCAATAATCTCAATGATGAAGCAGATCATCGCGACGTTTAGTCCGCCCAGGCGGTTAATCGCATTCGGGAACAACAGGCGCGCGCCGACAAAGGCGCAGCTAAAAAGGGTTAACGCAAATGCGGCGCCATCCCAGCCTTTGGCATCATAGAACAGGGTAATGAATGTGGCGATCGCGCCAAAACCGGAAGATGCCAGCGCCAGCGCCATTCCGTAAGGCCATACCCGGCCCATTACGGCGCGAAATGACATGGCTTTTCCACGACTGGCGGTGACCGCTGCACGCGGCAGTGCGCCAAGCAGCGCCAGCAGTGCGACGGCCATAATAACCAGCGCCACCCCCCGCAGTCCGGCCCACTGATAACATAACATGCCGAGCGGTGCGCCCAGCGCCATCGCCCCGTAGGTGACAATTCCGTTCCACGAGATAACCCGGCCAATATGTCGTGACCCTACCACGCCAACGCCCCACAGCGTCGAACCTGTTCCGGCAAAACTCTGGCCGAATCCAAGTACGATGCGCCCCAGGCACAGCAGCATCAGACTGAATACCGGCCAGTGACTGCCCGATGCAGCCAGCAGATAGCCGACGCCGCTCAGAAAGCAGCCGCACAGGCCGAAGACAACAATTTTCTTTGGCCCAAGCAGATCGGCATAGCGACCGGCATGTGGGCGACTGAGCAGCGTGGCAAAATATTGCAGACTAATGACAAGCCCGGCCCAGAAGGCACTAAAGCCCATTACGTCATGAACATAGCCAGGAAGAACGGCCAGCGGCAGACCAATCGTCAGGTAACTGGCAAAGTTAAAGATGGCGACAGAAAGTATCCGCAGGTTCAGGCGCAGGCCACCTGGCTCCGGCCCGGCAACGGGTTCAGGCATAACAATTATTTCCTTTTTACAACGGTGTTTCATTATTACACGCATTCCGGATTTTGTGTCTCTAACGAATATTCAACAAACCGCTATACTCAACAACAATCCCGTTGCGCCTGTGCATCTTCAGAAGCCTGACTCTGAGGCATACTGGCGCGGTTCGGGAAAACGTCATTCAAAGGATGAGCCAGATACGCAGTGCATTTTCAAAAAAGGAAAGATTCATGATTACCCCTGTTCCCGATAAAACCGATAAAGCGGGCCTGCATATTCTGTTAAAGATGGCCGCGCTGGTCATTATTCTGGCGGGTATTCATGCCGCAGCAGATATCATTGTTCAGCTTCTGCTGGCGCTCTTTTTTGCCATTGTATTGAATCCGCTGGTCACTTGGTTTATTCGCCGGGGTGTGAAACGGCCAATGGCGATCACCATCGTGGTCATCGTGATGATGATTGTGTTGACTGCGCTGTTTGCGGTGCTGGCAACGTCGCTCAATGATTTCATTGCCCTGCTGCCGAAATACAGTAATGAACTTACTGCCAAAGTCATCTATTTGCAGCGCCAGGTGCCTCTGCTCAACCTGCATCTTTCGCCTGAATTAATGCTCAGACGTATGGATTCAGAAAAAGTCATGACGTTTGCCACTACTCTGATGACTCAGCTTTCGGGAGCAATGGCGAGCGTGGTCCTGTTGGTCATGACCGTCGTTTTCATGCTGTTCGAAGTCCGCCACGTTCCTTATAAACTGCGTTTTGCGCTGTCCAATCCGCAAATTCATATTGCCGGGCTACACCGGGCGCTTAAAGGCGTTTCCCATTATCTGGCGCTAAAAACGCTGATCAGCTTATGGACTGGCGCCATTATCTGGCTGGGTCTGCTACTGATGGGCGTTCAGTTCGCGTTGATGTGGGGCGTGCTGGCCTTCCTGCTGAACTATATTCCCAATATCGGATCGGTACTTTCTGCCGTGCCGCCCATGTTTCAGGCACTGCTGTTTAACGGCATGTACGAATTCGTGATGGTTGGCGCGCTGTTCCTGGTAGTGCATATGGTGCTCGGTAATATGGTTGAGCCGCGAATGATGGGGCATCGTCTGGGCATGTCAACGATGGTGGTATTTCTTTCATTGTTGATTTGGGGATGGCTGCTCGGCCCGGTGGGGATGCTGCTTTCGGTACCGTTGACCAGCGTGTGTAAGATCTGGATGGAAACGACCAAAGGTGGCAATAAGCTGGCCATTTTGTTGGGGCCAGGCCGACCGAAAAGCCGATTGCCGGGTTAGCGGCATGAGGGACGTTGTGCCGGGTGGCGGCTGCGCCTTACCCGGCCTGCGCAAAATACGCGCCATTCACCTGTAGGCCCGGTAAGCGCAGTGCCACCGGGAATGGCATACCGCCTTAGCGTAAGTTTTCCGGGAAATTGGCCGGTAGCTCACTGGCTGGGCAGGCAATCACCTCGTCATTGTTCGCACCGCAATCACGCACAAAGGTAATCGTGGCAAACTCATCGATCACTTCGGTCGGATAGGCCGGACCTGCGTCGCGATACGACTCCATAAGCGGAATATGCTCGTTCTGGAAACACACCGTTTTTTCCGGATTATTGATCACCCAGCGCGGGAAGAAAATAGTCCCGTGGAACACGTTATCGCCGAGGTTCACGATCAGGCTAACATCAGTCCCGGTAGGTTCGGTCCAGGAAATTTTATAAATGCGCTCCCCGACCCGCACAATGTAAGCGTGCTGATCTTTGACCCACCGGTTGCCAACGATACCGCTGTGAATACGGTAATCGAGCGTGGTGTCGTTTTTGACATAAATCTCGTAGTTCCAGCCATTATCATAGGTATAAACCACATGTTTGCCGACAAAACCGCTCAAATCGTGTTTATCAAAAGTACTCATAATCATTCTCCTCTGTATTCGATGAAGAGATCTTAACGCTTTAAAAAATAGATTAATAACGCTATATTTGCGCCATATTAATCAAAAAATCAGATGAATAATGCATAAGACAACCCTGGAGCAATGGACGTTACTGGAAAAGGTGGTTGAATCGGGCAGTTTTGCAAAAGCGGCACAAGAAACCCATCGCAGCCAGTCCTCGGTCAGTTATAACCTGTCATTGTTACAGGAGCGTCTTGGCGTTGCGCTGCTGCAACCGGAAGGTCGCCGGGCAGTCCTGACGCCCGCAGGCGAACTTTTGCTGGCTCAGGTTAAACCTCTGCTAAGAACCTTTAGCTGGCTGGAAACCCGCGCGGCAACACTGCAAGACGGCGCGCGCACGCGGCTGGACTTAATGGTCGACAGCATTTTCCCCCGTCGTCGCCTGTTTGCAATCCTTAAACAATTCCAGCAGCAATGGCCGCAGACGCAAGTACGTCTCACCGAAGTACTGGAGAACAGTAGCGATCGGCAGGCGGCCTACGCTGATGCAGACGTCATGGTCCTGACGCGCCGTCAGGATATTACCGGCGGCGGTGAGTGGCTGATGAATATCGATTTTATTGCCGTCGCCCATCGCGATCATCCGCTTTGTGCCGTGGATACCCCGCTTAACGAAGAGACGCTTCGCGCCTGGCCACTGATCCGCATTGCTGAAGGTGATAGCCCACAGCATACCGCGCGAGATGCCTGGACCTTTTCAACCATTGATGCAGCGATTGATGCCGTGATGTATCAGGTGGGCTATGGCTGGTTGCCCGAAGAGCGCATACAGACGCAGCTTGAACAGGGTATTTTGTGCCCCCTGCCGTTAAGCCATGGCGCACGGCGCGCCACGCCGCTGCACCTGATCGTTAAAGACACCCTCGCCCCGCTGGACGATCAGGTGAAGACCCTGCTGCGTTTATTCGCTGAGCATTAACATACGATTTTCGTATACCTTCTCTTTCTTACCGCTCAACTATTGATCCAGAACACGTCAAAAGTATGATGATTCTCTAAAATCGTCATACTCACTAAGTCGTACGTCTTTTTATCATCCGGGGCTTTCATTTTGTCCAGCTTACGTCGCATCGTAGTTGCGCTTCTGGCGTGTGCGTCATTTTTCGCACATGCTGCCGTACCTGACGAGATCACTACCGCCTGGCCGGTTAATGTCGGGCCACTCAATCCTCATCTCTATACGCCGAATCAACTGTTCGCCCAGAGCATGGTGTATGAGCCGCTGGTGAAATACCAGGCGGATGGCTCCGTTACTCCGTGGCTGGCTAAAAGCTGGACCCACTCGGCAGATGGCAAAACCTGGACCTTCATCCTGCGCAATGATGTCACGTTCTCCAACGGAGAAGTGTTCGATGCCCCTGCGGCGGCAGAAAATTTCCGCGTCGTGCTGGATAACCGTCAGCGTCACGCCTGGCTGGAGCTGGTCAATCAGATCGTTGACGTCAAAGCGCTCAGTAAAACGGCGCTGCAAATTACGCTTAAAGATGCTTACTATCCTTTCCTGCAGGAGCTGGCCTTGCCGCGCCCTTTCCGCTTTATCGCCCCGTCACAGTTTAAAAATAATGAGACGATGAACGGCATCAACGCCCCGATAGGTACCGGACCGTGGGTGCTGAAGGCATCAAAGCTCAACCAGTATGATGTACTGGTGCGTAACGAGCATTACTGGGGTGAAAAACCGCAGATCAAAAAGATCACCGTTAAAGTGATTCCGGACCCCACCACGCGCGCCGTGGCCTTCGAGACAGGCGATATTGACCTGCTGTATGGCAATGAAGGCCTGCTGCCGCTGGATACCTTTGCCCGCTTCAGCCACAACCCGGATTATCACACCCAGCTTTCGGCGCCGGTCGAAACGGTGATGCTGGCGCTGAACTCCGCCAAAGTACCGACTAACGAGCTACTGGTGCGTGAGGCGCTGAACTACTCGGTGAACAAAAAATCGCTTATCGACAACGCGCTGTACGGCACTCAACAGGTTGCCGATACGCTGTTTTCCTCTACGGTACCTTACGCTGATATTCATCTGAAGCCGCGCCAGTACGATCCGCAGCAGGCTCGCGCACTGCTGGAAAAAGCGGGCTGGGTACTGCCTGCTGGAAAATCCATTCGTGAAAAAGCGGGCAAGCCGCTGCACATTGAACTGGCCTATATCGGCACCGATGCGTTGAGCAAATCGATGGCTGAAATTGTGCAGGCCGATATGCGCAAAATAGGTGTTGATGTGGCGCTGACAGGTGAGGAAGAAAGCAGTATTTATGCCCGCATGCGCGATGGTCGCTTCGGTATGATTTTCTCCCGCACCTGGGGTGCACCGTACGATCCGCACGCATTTATGAGCTCAATGCGCGTACCGTCTCATGCCGATTATCAGGCGCAATTGGGCCTGCCGGATAAGGCGCAAATCGACCGGGAGATCGGCGACGTTCTCACCACGACCGATGAGGCACAGCGTAAATCACTGTATCGCGATATCCTGACCCGGCTGCATAACGAAGCGGTATATCTGCCGATTAGCTATATGTCGATGATGGTCGTGGCAAAACCAGCGTTAGGCACCATCCCTTATCCAGCAATAACCTCCGACATTCCTTTTGAACAGATCAAACCGGTAAATCACTGATGTTACGTTACAGTTTGCGGCGTATTCTGCTGCTTATCCCGATGGTTTTCGCTGCCTCGGTGGTGATTTTCCTGATGCTGCGTCTGGGAACGGGCGACCCGGCGCTCGACTATCTACGCCTGTCTAACCTGCCGCCAACGCCGGATATGGTCGCCAACACGCGGGTGATGCTGGGGCTGGATCAGCCGCTTATCGTCCAGTATGGCAGCTGGCTATGGAAAGCCTTGCACCTCGATTTTGGCCTCTCGTTCGCCACCCAGCGCCCGGTACTGGATGATGTTCTGACCTTTCTACCGGCTACGCTGGAACTGGCCGGCGCGGCGCTGGTCCTGATCCTGCTGATCTCGGTGCCGCTCGGCATCTGGGCGGCACGCCATCGCGATCGTCTGCCGGATTTTATCGTGCGGGTTATCGCCTTTCTTGGCGTCTCAATGCCTAATTTTTGGCTCGCTTTTTTGCTGGTAATGTTTTTCTCGGTATACCTGAAATGGCTTCCGGCACTGGGTTATGGAGGCTGGCAGCATCTCATCCTGCCAGCGGTTTCCATCGCTTTTATGTCGCTGGCGATTAATGCGCGTCTGCTGCGGGCCAGTATGCTGGAGGTTGCCGGGCAGCGCCATGTCACCTGGGCACGTCTGCGCGGGCTAAGCGATAAACAAACCGAACGCCGCCATATTTTGCGCAACGCCTCGCTCCCGGTTATTACCGCAGTGGGAATGCATATCGGTGAACTGATTGGCGGCACGATGATTATCGAGAATATTTTTGCCTGGCCAGGCGTCGGGCGCTACGCCGTCTCAGCAATATTTAATCGTGACTACCCGGTGATCCAGTGTTTTACGCTGATCATGGTGGTGGTGTTTGTAGTCTGTAACCTGATTGTCGATTTACTGAACGCGGCGCTTGATCCGCGGATTCGCCGCCACGAAGGAGCGCATTTGTGAACTTTTTCCTCTCATCGCGCTGGTCGGTACGTCTCGCACTTATCATCATCGCCCTGCTGGCGGTGATTGCTCTCACCAGCCAGTGGTGGCTGCCATACGATCCGCAGGCGATTGATTTACCGTCGCGCCTGCTGTCACCGAACAGCCAGCACTGGCTGGGGACCGACCACCTGGGACGCGACATCTTCTCCCGCCTGCTGGCAGCAACCCGCGTCTCGTTAGGTTCAGTGATGGCGTGTCTGCTGCTGGTACTGATACTGGGGCTGGTTGTCGGCGGCAGCGCCGGTCTGATTGGCGGTCGCGTCGATCAGGTCACCATGCGGGTTGCAGATATTTTTATGACCTTCCCGACCTCGATCCTCTCTTTCTTCCTGGTCGGCGTATTAGGCACCGGGCTCACCAATGTGATTATCGCTATCGCCCTGTCGCACTGGGCGTGGTATGCACGCATGGTGCGCAGTCTGGTGATCGCGCTGCGTCAGCGTGAGTTTGTTCTGGCTTCCCGTCTTTCCGGTGCGGGTCATATTCGGGTATTTGTCGATCATCTGGCAGGGGCAGCGATCCCGTCCCTGCTGGTGCTGGCGACGCTGGATATCGGCCATATGATGCTGCATGTTGCCGGAATGTCGTTCCTCGGTCTTGGCGTTACCGCACCGACGGCGGAATGGGGCGTGATGATTAACGACGCTCGCCAGTATATCTGGACTCAGCCGCTACAAATGTTCTGGCCGGGTCTGGCGCTGTTTATCAGCGTGATGGCCTTCAACCTGGTCGGTGACGCCCTGCGCGATCATCTCGATCCGCACCTGATCATGGAGCATGCTCACTGATGCCGCAACAGATCGAATTACAACATCTTTCCCTGCTGGCGGATAAACCGCTGGTACATGATGTATCGCTGACGCTCAAACGCGGGCGCGTGCTGGCGCTGGTCGGCGGTAGCGGCAGCGGGAAATCACTTACCTGCGCGGCTGCACTTGGCGTATTACCTCCGGGGGTTCAGCAAACGGCGGGTACACTGCTGGCCGATGGTAAACCGGTATCCGGTGCCGTACTACGTGGACTCACTATTGCCACGATTATGCAGAATCCGCGCAGCGCCTTTAACCCGCTGCATACCATGGCCACCCACGCACGTGAAACCTGCCGCGCGCTGGGTAAACCCGCTGATGACGCCACACTTATTAGCACATTACATGCGGTCGGTCTGGAAAACCCGGCGCGTATCCTGACGCTGTACTCATTTGAGATGAGCGGCGGCATGTTGCAGCGCATGATGATTGCGATGGCAATTCTGGCCGATGCACCGTTTATTATCGCCGACGAGCCGACTACCGACCTGGATGTCGTTGCCCAGGCGCGCATTCTGGATCTTCTGGCCTCTGTCATTGAACAACGCAACCCCGGCATGTTGATTGTTACACACGATATGGGCGTGGTTGCCCGACTGGCAGACGAGGTTGCCGTGATGGATCAAGGACGCATTGTTGAACATAACAGCGTTGACGTTATTTTTAACGCGCCGCAGCATTCCGTCACGCGCGGCCTGCTCGCGGCCCACCTGGCGCTTTACGGTATGGAGTTACCCGGATGACACTTCTTTGCGTTTCCGGGTTGAGGCACAGCTATCCTCATCAGCCCGGCGTACTTAACAATATTTCGCTCACCCTGCGGCCAGGAGAAAGCGTGGCCCTGCTGGGACGCAGCGGCTGCGGAAAAAGCACCCTGGCGCGGCTGCTGGTCGGTCTTGAACAGCCTGAACTCGGCGAGATCGCCTGGCGCGGTAAACGGCTGACGAGCCTGGATCGCCCGTCCCGCAAGGCATTTCGCCGTGATATTCAACTGGTATTTCAGGACGCGATAAGCGCCGTGAATCCGCGTAAAACGGTAGGTGAAATTATTGCCGAACCGATGCGGCATTTACTGACGGTCGCAAAAAAAGATCGCCGGGGCCGTATTGAGGAGATGCTTCACGCCGTTGAACTCGACGTCGATCTGATCGGCAAGCGCCCTTCCCAGCTTAGCGGCGGTCAGCTTCAGCGTGTCTGTCTGGCACGCGCGCTGATCGTCAAACCGGCGCTGCTGATCCTCGATGAGGCAGTCTCCAGCCTGGATTTGATCCTACAGGCCGGGATCATCCAGTTGCTGAAACGTCTGCAGCAACAGTTTGGCACGGCCTGCCTGTTTATTACCCACGATCTGCGGCTGGTCGAGCGCTTTTGTCAGCGAGTCATGGTCATGGATCGGGGTGAAATAATCGAAACCGCGCTCGTGCAATCCCCTTTTCAGCTACAGACTCCGGAAGGTCGGGCGCTGCAGCAGGCGATACTCCCCGCGTTCCCTGTTCCGCGCCACACTCAATAATAAGGTTCTCCCATGCAACGAATTACTATTACGCTTGATGACGATCTTCTCACCGCGCTGGACGAACTGAGCGCTCAGCGGGGATATCATAATCGTTCCGAAGCCATTCGCGATATCCTGCGCAACACGCTGGTTCATGAGCATCCACAACACGGTGAGAAACAAGGGTATGCGGTGTTGTCCTACGTTTATGAACACGAAAAACGCGATCTTGCCAGCCGCATTGTATCGGCCCAGCATCATCATCACGACCTGTCCGTCTCAACGTTGCACGTTCATATCAATCATGATGATTGCCTCGAAGTGTCAGTGCTGAAAGGCAACATGCATGAAATCCAGCATTTCGCTGACGATGTGATCGCCCAACGCGGCGTACGGCACGGGCATTTACACTGTTTAACGGCCTGGTAGCGAAAGGCGATACCTACGCCACATTCTCACCTGCTACGCTTAATGCTCCACACTACGTATACCAATGCGGAGCAGAGCATGAAAATTGATTTTACGGGGAAAGTGGCGCTGGTGACGGCCTCCACTGCGGGGATCGGTTTAGCCATTGCCCGGGGACTGGCGGAAAGCGGTGCCGAGGTTATTATTAACGGGCGTAGCGAAAGCAGCGTTAATCAGGGTATTCAACATCTTCAACAGGCGGTTCCCGGTGCGCAACTTCGGGCGGCCATTGCCGATCTCAGCACGCCAGAGGGCGTAGAAGCGCTGCTAAAGATTGCGCCAGAAGTCGATATTCTGGTCAACAACGCGGGTATTTTCGGCCTGGAGAATTTTTATTCTACCGACGACAGTACCTGGGATACCTACTGGCAAACAAATGTGATGTCGGGCGTGCGTTTGTCCCGGGCGCTATTGCCGGGCATGGTGCGTAAAGGCTGGGGCCGCGTAGTCTTTATTTCATCTGAATCTGCCCGCAATATTCCGGCAGACATGATCCATTATGGGGTAACCAAAACGGCGCAACTTTCACTTTCGCGCGGGCTGGCAAAATTTGTCGCAGGCAGCGGCGTGACGGTAAACAGCGTGCTGCCAGGCCCCACACTTTCAGATGGTTTTGCCGCCATGATGAAAGATGAGGTTGAGAAAACCGGTAAATCGCTTGAGGCCGTGGCGAAAGATTTTGTAATGCAAAACCGCCCCAGCTCGGTGATCCAGCGTGCCGCCACAGTGGAAGAAGTTGCTAATATGGTCGTTTACGTCTGTTCAGAGCAGGCATCCGCGACGTCCGGTGCGGCGCTACGCGTAGATGGCGGTGTGGTGGACGATATTATCTGATGTACGCCGGTAAGCAGGCACCGCGTCGTGCTTGGCGAGGTGCCTGAATCGTTGATGCAGACGCTAACCCCGGTGCGTATTCACCACCTGCCCGATTCCTTTTCCTTCCAGCGCTTCGTTGGGGTCGGCAAAGAAATCGATATTAAAATAGGTATCGTCGGTCAGCAGTTCAATACGGTGCCAGTACTGCGGTGGGCTGATACCAAAATGCCCTGCATTAATAACCACTTCAATCTCCGCCGTGGTGTTATCTTCGCTGGCAAAGCCAAAATATTTTACCGCACCCTGCATCACGGCTAGTCGGCCATAGACGCCTTTTTTGGTATTGTGATGTGTTAATAGCGCCTGTGGGACTGACTGCTTATCCCAGAACGGCGTCGAGCGGGTATGACGAAAATGAAAAGGGATCTGAAAAGCCATATTAACCTCCTCTGAATGCGCAGTATTACCAGCCACACACATTAGTTTCTTCATCAGACTCATAACCGCGAACAATGTTAATCAAGTCTTTAACCGCATCTGCGGCGGCGGTGGGGTCCTGTAACTCACTCAAACTGGGAAAATTTTTATCGACAGAAATACCATTATTATTGTTAGTTACCGTCAGGATAAATTCAGCGGTGTTTTCACCGTCAAGTGACAGATTCTCAACCAGTTCATTTACTGCCTGAACGGCCCGCTCGGGCACATACAGGGACATCGGTTTCAAATACACTTTATCTTTGGTTTCATTATTGCCACGATTGGTTACTGCTAAAGAATAACCTCTATTTTCATTGGTCATCGCCAGTACCTCAGCCTTCAATTAAAATCATCGGATCAACATAAAAGTCGACGCAGAATACTGTATCGTCAGTCAACGCTTCGATGTTATGCCATTTTTCTGGCGGAAATACGCCAAATTCGCCGGCATTGATGGTCAGCGTTTCTACCGCTTCAGGGCTGGTTTCATCAGCATATCCGTAATAGCGGATAACACCGCGCATTACGCTTAAGCGAGGATAAACCCCCTGCCGGGTTCCGGCATCGAGATGACGCTTCCAGATTGAGGCTGGTGCAGTCTCATTATTCCAGAACGGGGTCGAGCGAGTATGTACATAGTGAGAAGGTATAACAATACGTTTCATGTTTAACCCCTTGCCGTTCTCTGGCATTCGCGCAGAGAAAAGAGAACAATATGTTGCATATCATATACCTGTTTTAATTTAAATAAACTGTTTTTTGCTCATCCTGGCTCTCAACTTAACATTATTATGCTAATGACAACGCTAGCCTTGCTCTGTAAAAAGCTTTTATTAAAATAACTTATTCTAAATAGGTTGTTTACCGCGAACCTGATACCACCAAAGGGTTAACCCAAAAGGAAAATATCGAATTATAGCAAAATACTTTCCCCAGGAAATTATACAAGCTTTGATTCAGGTTAACGTACTAATCTCTTACATTAGATCCTAAAATAATTCGTCATCCCAAAAAATATTGTTTATTCGTTTTAATTACCCATACCTTCAAATAAGTGTTACTAATGAATAAGCTACCGCAGTGCAGGCCATCAGCCGTAATCCCCTGCAAGAGTAGTTTGATACATCTCATTTAAAATTTATATACTTCCAGTGAATTTATAATGTTGAACGCAGGAAATAAGAATTTCCTGTATTAAATAACGCGCTTAAAAACCTTTAGTTTTTCTGATTTTTGATAAATGCATTGTAATAGTATCGTTTAAGACATCCCTCCCGCTTTACTCCCTTACTATTTAGTGATTAGAATTCAATCCATTATTTTTACTACAGCAGCACCCCATTCATTCAGGAGGAAAATAAACAATGTCTGAATCATTTCAGAACGAGATACCCCGTGCACGTGTCAATATAAAACTGGATCTGTTAACAGGGGGATCGCAAAAAAAAGTTGAGCTACCACTAAAACTGTTGAGTGTTGGTGATTTTAGTAATGGTAAAGCCGAAGGTGCGATTTCTGAGCGTAAGAAAATAGATATCAATAAAAACAATTTTAACAGCGTGCTCGCTGATTTTAACCCTGAAGTAAAACTTACTGTTAAAAACACGCTTGTCAACGACGGCTCTGAAGAAAATGTCAGCCTCTCCTTTCGGAATATAAAAGACTTTGAGCCCGAGGCGGTTGCACGTCAAATTCCTCAACTTCGTGCCATGCTCTCCATGCGTAATTTATTACGCGATCTGAAATCCAACCTTCTGGATAATGTTACTTTCAGGAAAGAACTGGAAAATATATTAAAAGACCCCGCACTGTCTGATGAACTGCGCAACGAGTTGAATGCGCTAGCCCCTGTCCAGGCTTAATAGCTGAACCCTCTTTTAACGGAATAATAACGAGTAAATGCTAATGTCAGTCAATCAAGAATCAATGAAGCAGTCGGGCGGTACTACTGTTGATAAAACACTGCCACAGGGTGGGGTTTATG
>Ga0302347_1001616_pt1 | contig 26381 bp, 24 predicted proteins | sample PhyWR1_FD_202178 | JGI IMG/M metagenome (GOLD analysis project Ga0302347, IMG submission 202178) | Leaf surface microbial communities from wheat plants in UC Gill Tract Community Farm, Albany, California, United States - DLSL W.R1 (v2)... | ecosystem: Host-associated > Plants > Phyllosphere >...
GTGGTTTGACAGACGGAAATCCAGACAAAGTGCTTCAACCGGAGGATTTTGCAGAATGGGTAAGAGATATTTTGAAAATGAACAGAAGGGCTTTGATTGCCAACGGTTCTATCTTCTCTACCAATCCTTAAAATTAAAATTATAAAGCAAAAGCGGTTTTACAATAATGTAGAATCGCTTTTTTATTTTAACTAATCTTTCCGTTTCAAAACCCTGCCTCTCGGTTCATTGCCTTCGTACAAAGCAATCTCGGAATGAAGAAACTGTGCTGCAGCAGCGGAATCTTCAACTTTTATAGAACTTCTCTGGATCATTTCCGATTCAAAATCGGCGAGGACACGCTTTCTGAGGGCTTCCTCTTTCCAATCCGACATAGGACTGCATTTGCGGGAAATATCCCGCGCCAATGCAAGCGCATCCAGCAGAGCCTGGTTGGCACCCTGACCTTTAAACGGGCTCATCGGGTGCGCGGCATCGCCGATGAGTGTTACGTTTCCGAAATCTCCCATTAATTCTGGCGTGAGCAAAGCGCGGTCATAAACAGGATATCCAGAGATCTGATTTGCCAAAGTGGCCCGGATGATTTCCGGAACAGGTGAATGCCAGTTGGTACGCCGAATCGCTTCTTCTTTAAGAGCTGCAGAACCTTTGCTGCTGAGGTTTTTAGCCTCCTGCTCCGGCATCGGGAAGCTTAGCTGCCACATGACAGAATCGGCATCGAACGGCATTACATAAATTCTTTCATTCCCATTCGCAGTCTGGAAAACTGTCGCTGAGTCAAGTAAATGACTTTCTGTAGCGGCCAGAGAATCTAGAGGGCAAATACCCAGGATGACAATGCAGTCCAGATAGCGCAAAGGGGAAATATCTTCGCTAATTAAAATGTTACGAACTGCACTACGGATGCCGTCTGCACCAACGATGAGATCTGCACTTGCTGTTGTCGATTTACCATTATTAAGAAAAGTAAGATCCATTTTCCCGGCTTTATTTTCATTAAAATCAATTAACTGATGGCCCCATTTTATTTGGTCAGCGCCACCCAACTGATGAATGAGTGCAGAACGCAAAGACTGTCTGGCAATATGAATGTTACTCTTTTTTGGTGCTGATTTTTCAGAATTTTCCAGCCACTTTCGCATTCCCCATTCTGCAATGACTTTGCCTTCTGGTGTGTGCACAAGATGCCTTGTGGAAACCACGCCTTTTTCCAGCTCAAAAATTCCGAACCCGTCCATCGCTTTGCTGGCTTGCTGCAAGGTAAGACCATAACCCTGGGATCTTTCATTGAAACTGTTGTCCCGCTCATAGATCGTAAACGGAATACTGCGGTGCAGGCAAGCTACTGCGAGGGCAACACCGCCGATGCCGCCACCAATAATGGCGATATGAGGCAAATTTTCTGTATCGGGAAGTGGCTGGTGTTCGCAAGCAGCCAACCCCGAGCCACCACAGGTAGGACAGGTGTAAAGATGCGCTTCCAGACGCACAGGAGCTGATCCTTGCCCATTTGATTTTTCAAAAATTGCAAGATCGGACTGGTAACGGAGTCTCACACTTTTTTTGATTCTCCGCTTCTTTTTTCCGAGTCCGAGACAATCTTCGCAGGTGGTGAAAAAGGTGTTTTTACTAGGCATTATTGTTTAAAGTAGGATCATTATTTAATGTTACAAAATCATCGTCAGCTGAATTCTTTTCCGCGCCTCATCTACTTCTACAACCTTGACGTTAACGTGCTGATGCAATTTCACCACTTCATTCACATCCGAAACAAAGCCGTCTTTGAGCTGAGAAATATGCACCAGGCCACTTTCCTTAATTCCCAGATCTACGAAGCATCCGAAAGCTGTGATATTGTTGACAATTCCGGGAAGAACCATTCCGGGACTCAGGTTCCTGATGGATTTTACATTCGGATCAAATTCAAAGACTTTAGCTGCCTTTCTGGGATCCAGTCCTGGTTTTTCCAACTCCTTCAATATATCTCTGACACCCAGAATCCCTATTTCCGGAGTGGTGTATTTTTCCGCATCTATAAGTGCTATTTTTTCTTTGTTGGAGATCAGTTCGCTGGTTTCCAGTCCCAGATCTCTGGCCATCTTTTCAACTGTTTTATAAGCCTCGGGATGTACTGCCGAATTGTCGAGTGGATTTTTGGCATTTTTGATTCGGACGAATGCTGCGGCCTGCTGATAAGCTTTTTCGCCCAATCTCGGTACTTTTTTCAGTTCTTTTCTTTCTCTGAAAGCACCATTTTCTGTCCGGTAATTTACGATATTCTCTGCCATCTTTTCTCCTATTCCGGAGACGTAGCTTAGCAATGATTTGCTCGCTGTATTCAGGTTGATTCCCACCGAATTTACGGACCTGATGACGGTGCTGTCGAGTTCTTCTTTTAGTTTGGTCTGGTCTACATCGTGCTGGTATTGTCCAACGCCGATCGATTTCGCATCAATTTTAACCAATTCTGCCAAAGGATCGGAAAGCCGCCTGCCGATAGATACTGCACCACGGACGGTGACGTCGTAATTGGGAAACTCATCCCGGGCAATTTTGCTGGCCGAATAGATAGACGCACCTGCTTCCGACACTACAAAAACCTGAATCGGTTTGTCAAATGCAATTTTCTTGATGAAGAATTCTGTTTCCCGTCCGGCAGTGCCATTCCCGATAGAAATAGCCTGAATGTTGTAGGCATTCACCAGAGAGCGTATCTTTTTCATTGCCATTCCGGTTTCGTTTTGTGGCGCGTGAGGGTAGATGGTTTCGTTATTCAGAAGATCGCCTTTTTCGTCAAGACAGACTACTTTGCATCCTGTCCTGAAACCGGGATCTATCGCCAGGATTCTCTTTGCTCCCAATGGTGGTGCCAGCAAGAGCTGCTGGAGATTTTCGGAGAACACTTCGATCGCTTTCAGATCTGCTTTTTCTTTAGCTTCCTGTAGCGCTTCGTTGGAAATGGCTGGTTCCAGAAGTCTTTTGTAAGAATCTGCGATGGCAAGTCTGATTTGTTTTGCTGAAGAATTCTTGTTTTTGATGACGGCATTTTCCATCATTTCCAGCGCTTCATCTTTATCAATACCAACCGATACTTTTACGAAGCCTTCATTCTCTGCACGCAGCATTGCGAGAAGTCTGTGGCTTGGAATCCTGCTTAGTGCCTCTTGCCATTCGAAGTACTGGGAAAATTTCTGTGCCGCCTCGTCTTCTTTTTTAGGCTTTACTACTTTGGAGCTTATTTCAGATTTTCGTTGAAAGAGTCTTCTCAGATTTTTTCTGATGTACAGATTTTCATTGATCCATTCTGCTATGATATCTCTTGCACCTTGGAGCGCTTCGTTCTCATCTGCCACATCTTTGCTGAGGTATTTAGATGCAATAAGGTCAACATCCTCATTGCGCTGGCTCATTATGATTTTGGCTAATGGTTCCAGACCTTTTTCTCTGGCAGAATCTGCCTTTGTTTTCCGCCTTTTTTTGTAAGGCAGATAGAAGTCTTCGAGCTCCTGCAGGTCAAAACTCTGTTCTATTTTCTGTTTTAGTTCGGGATTGAGGGCATTTTGTTCCTCAATAGATTTCAGGATACTTTCTTTCCTTTTGGTGATTTCGTCGTACTGTTTGTTGAGTTTAAAGATATTTTCAATGGCAACCTCATCCAGATTGCCCGTGGAATCTTTTCGGTAGCGAGAGATGAAGGGAATAGTACAGTCTTCGGATAACAGTCTGAGTGTACTTTCTATACTTTTGGTTGGGATATTAAGTTGTTTCTGGATAAACGCAGTGGTATTCATTAGGCATTTTTGAGATGGCTAAAATACAGACTATTTTACTTGATTGCAAAAGGTGAACAGCTAGTGCGCCGAAGTAATCGGTTTATCAGTGAGTTTCACCACCACCGGAAAATGATCACTCCAGCCACCGATGTACCTCGATCCGGAATAAGTCCTCAGCGGATAACTGCTGCTTTTGCGGTCTTTATTTCGCAGTCGGGGCGTGTTGTAGATTTCCGCATCTAATGTTTGGAGATTGAATTGTTGTGTAAGGAGTTCTTCCGTGTACAAAATCTGATCAAACAAAACACCCTTTTTCCCGTGAAAGGTAGAGAATTGCTCATCCTTATGAAAAGAGGCAAAAGGGTTGCTCAGCATTTTATTATCATTTTTGTCCAGAAGCAATTGCTGTAAAGATTCGGCGTCCGGATTTTCATTGAAGTCACCCATCAGAATAACAGCTTGCCCTTCCTCAGTCAGTTTCTGAATCAGTTCGTGCAGCTTTCCGATGATGTAATCCCGTTGTAGTTTCTTAATGTCTTTTTCCCTTTTGGAAGGCAGATGGCAGACGAGAAAATGAAGTTTTTTACCATTAAAAATTAGCTCCGTGTGAAGAATATCGCGGGTTTCAAATGCCGGATTGTCATCATGGATAAACTGCAACGTCTCAAACTTAGACAAACTGTATTTAGACCTGTCAAAAAGCAAAGCAACGCTCAATCCCCGGGAATCATTGGATGGCTGGTAGACGATTTCGTAATGGTTCAGCGGCGAATGGTCATCAGTCAGATCATCCAGAACCGAACGTGAGCCGATCTCTGCCAGACCAATCACAGAAGGCAACAGCCCGTAATCTTCTTCCATAAAACGAAACACGTTCGCCAACTTTCTTATTTTCAGACCATATTTGTAAGCATCCCAATTACGCAGTCCGGACGGTTTCATATCAGATTTTTCCTGATCTGGCGGGAAGAGATTTTCTACATTGTAAAAAACAATCAATTCAGTATTCATTACTTCTACCAGCGTTTTCTCCGCATATAAATAAAAGTAATAACAACAATGGTCAGCATCAATCCGATGGTGAAGAAATAGCCGTTTTTGTGATGCAGTTCCGGCATATTGTCAAAGTTCATCCCGTAGATCCCGGCGATAAATGTGATCGGTAAAAAGTAAACCGAATAGATGGCCAGCAGCTTCATCACCTGATTGGCCTTTTGGTCAGACAGTGCCAGAAACATAGAGATTAAGTTAGTCGTCTGCGCATTCAGGTGATCAAAATCAGCGATCACGTCCTTTTGTTTATCCAGCAAATCCATCACCTGTACATCTTCCAGATTCAGCGTCCGGAATTTGGAAATCCAGTCGGCAGACATATTCAGAATTCTGGTGTTGAGCCCGGATTTGCGTTTCAATTTATAAAGCCGCCGGATCTGGACAGAATGGTTGGTATTTTTCAGAAATATCTCATTTTCCATCGCATCCATCACCTCCAGCAGCGTTGTCGTTTCATCATCGAAAGTTTTGACGATCTTAAGAGCCAGCCGCAGCGCCAGAAAATCGCGCGAGACCGTACTCAGATCTTCCTTTTCCAGCTCTGCACACACTTCCATAATGCTTTTGCTTTTGGTTCTGTGGATGGTGATAATCAGATTCGGAAGCAGAAATATACCCAGCTTGCTGCTGATATCGCTTATATTATTCAACGTTCGCCTTTCCAGATCCGTAGATTCTCTGGTGAGAAAAAACTTCACTTCGCCCACTTCTTCGTACTTCGGAAGGTGGTTGGGATCTATCGTATCCTCCAAAAGCAACGCATTGATGTGGTATCTCTGGTGCAAAAACTGCAAATCCTCCTCATTCGGCGCAGTGACATCGATCCATTCCCAATGCTTTGTTTTATATTTCTGTTCTATCGGCATTTCGCAAAACTAAATAAAATTATAGTCATTTATCCAAAATAGATCACTGTATTTATTAGGGCAGCTATTCCGTCTTCCACTCCCAAACCTAACGGAGTGGTTCGACGGAGTCAATCTTTTTTGCCTGTAGGTTTGGCATAGATAGAAATCGACAAGTTCGCAAAAAAGGATTTCCGTTCAAGCCGGGCTGCGCTGCGCATCATTCAATAGCTGTCCCGTTTATAGGTTCAAACTATTTGTAATCAATTCTATATGACTTCGCAAAAAACTAATTGGTAATAAAAAAATTATGTAATAAATAAAATATTATTTTTGCAGACAGTACTAAAATGACAACAATGATCAAAAGTGTAATCTCGGGCGTAGGACATTATGTGCCCGAAAATATTGTAACAAACGATGATCTTTCCAAACTCATGACCACCAACGATGAGTGGATCACCGAGCGGACAGGCATCAAAGAAAGAAGACACCGCAAAAACCGGACAGATGCTCAGGAAACAACTTCCTTCTACGGTTTCAAAGCCTCCGAAATAGCGCTCAAAAACGCCAATATTACAGCAAAAGATATAGACCACATCATTTTCGCAACCTTGTCTCCGGACTATTATTTCCCTGGTTCCGGCGTTCTTTTGCAGGAACTGCTGGGCTGCGATACCATCGGCGCCCTGGATGTCAGAAACCAATGTTCGGGATTTGTCTATGCAATGAGTGTTGCAGATGCCTTCATCAAGTCCGGTCTATACAAAAATGTGTTGGTTGTAGGTGCAGAAATTCATTCCTTCGGACTGGACTTTTCCGATGCCGGGCGCGGCGTTTCCGTCATCTTCGGAGATGGCGCAGGAGCAGTGGTTTTGTCGGCCAGCGAAAATGAAAACGGCGGCGGAATCTTAGCCGTCAATATGCACTCGGAAGGTAAATATGCGGAAGAACTTGCCGTGAAATTCCCGGGAACCAAACTAGGCTGGAGCGATACGCTTCTTACCAACCCCGAGTCTGTAACTTCAGAAGATATCTATCCGGTGATGAATGGCAATTTTGTATTTAAACACGCTGTCACACGCTTTCCGGAGACTATTCTGGAAGCACTCGGCAAAGCCGGAAAAACAATTGACGATCTGGATTTGCTGATTCCGCATCAGGCCAATATCAGAATTGCGCAGTACGTTCAGCAGTTGCTGCATCTTCCGGACGAAAAAGTCTTTGTGAATATCCAGAAATACGGCAACACCACCGCAGCATCTATCCCGATTGCTTTGAGCGAAGCTATTCTGGAAGGCAGAATGAAACGCGGCGACCTGGTTTGTATGTCCGCTTTTGGGAGCGGTTTCACGTGGGGAAGTGTCCTTTTTGAATATTAGAATCCCTTCAATACAATATGAAAAAGAGCTATTCGGAAAATTTGAATAGCTCTTTTTATATATAACAACAAGTAGATATTATGATTATTTTTATAATTTACGATGATGCTAAACCCGCACTGCGTCCGGAACCATAATTTCATAATTGCCGCCAAACGAGATAATTTCCCGTACAATGCTGCTGCTGATGTAGGATTTTCCGGATGAGGTCAAAAGGAAAATAGTTTCGATGGTATTCTCTCTCGTCAAGGCTCTGTTGGTTTGCGCAATGGACTTTTCAAATTCGAAATCGGCAGGATTTCGCAAACCTCGAAGGATAAAATTAACGTTTTTACTTTTACAGTAATCAATCGTCAATCCTTCAAAATCATCAACTTCAACGGTTGGAAATTTTTCAAAAGTTTTTCTGATGAATTCCTTGCGCTGCTCAAGAGAGAACATATATTTTTTCTGAGAATTCTTTCCGATGGCGATGATGATCTTGTCAAATAGCGGTATTGCGCGCTCTACAATATCATAATGTCCAAGTGTGATAGGATCAAACGATCCCGGGAAAACAGCAATTTTCATAGAAATTTTAAATTTTAGATTAAGAATTTTAGATTTCAAAATAATCTAAAATTTAATTTAAGAATAAGTAATGTACTAATTTTTTTAAAAGCAAATAGCTGACAGCCAAAAGCCATCAGCTATTCATAATTATTTATTTAAGGCTTTCTCTACTTCACTTCCACAAAGATCCTTGATAGAAATTCCGTAGATCTTTGCCTGTTGTGGAAGAATACTTGCCGGCGAAAATCCGGGATTTGTATTCATTTCCAAAAGGTAAGGGATTCCGTCCACGATAATGAATTCTGACCTGGAAAATCCACTCATTCCAAGAGATTTGTAAGCTTTTATCGAGATTTCTTCGACCTTTTTTCTGGTTTCGTCGTCAATTCTTGCGGGTGTGATTTCCTGAGAAGCACCTTCGTATTTGGCTTCGTAATCGAAGAATTCTTTGTCAGGAATGATTTCCGTAATTCCCAAAACGATCACTTCTCCTTTGTAATCTAGAACGCCTACAGAAACCTCAGTTCCGTTCAATGCGCTTTCAATAAGGATTTCATCGTCTTCTTTGTAAGCAAATTCAATCGCTGTTTTCAGTTCGGTTTTTTCTTTAACCTTAGAGATTCCGAGTGAAGAACCACTTTGATTGGGTTTCACGAAAACTGGCAATCCAAGTTCCTCCACAATTTTGTCATCAGAAATATCTTCGCCTTTTCTCAGATAAATACTTTTCGCAGACGGAATTCCGTATTTTGAAAGAACTGCTAATGTGTCTTTTTTGTTGAATGTCAAAGCGCTTTGGTAAAAATCGCATCCGGTATATTTTTGTCCGACAGCGTCCCAGTAAGCCTGCAAAATTCCGTTTTCACCTGGTGTTCCGTGGATGATATTGAAGCAAGCATCGAATTTCAAACTTTCTCCATTACCAAGATCGGCAGAAAAATCAGCTTTGTTGATTGCTTTTTTCTGGCCGTTTTCATCTAAAAAATACCATTCATCTTTCAGAATGACCACTTTATAAACATGGTAGATTTCACGATCCAGAGAATCGAAAATTAATTGTCCGCTTTTCAGAGAAACTTTGTATTCATCAGAATATCCGCCCATTACGACGGCGATATTTTTTTTGCTCATTCCAGAATTATATTGAAAACAAATGTAAAAATTTTATGTAAAAAACGATGATTAAATCTTTCTAATTTTAAATAGTAAATAGGATTGATATTTCACGATATATGCATTTTTAAAATCTTTGTTGAGCTTGTAGTTTATGCTGAGCCTGTCGAAGTACCTTTGCCAACCTTAAAATATTTTCAATAAATTAAAAAAATCTTAGCGGACTTTGCGTTTAAATTTTTCATCAATAAAAATACATTTTCAAATAAGGCCAATAAACCAAAACGCCAACACAAACTGCAGCAATTGTCGCCAGCAAAACCGCTCCGCCAGCCAAATCCTTAATAATTCCAATTTTCACATCAAATTCCGGCTGGATGTAATCGCAGATCTTCTCAACGCAAGTATTCAGGGCTTCCGTAACCAAGACGAAAAAAGAAACCAAAATGATTAGTGCAGTTTCAAAATTCGAAAGTCCCAAATAGACGATTAAAAAAAGATTAATAATCAGTCCCAAAATATGAATCTGGAAATTGCGTTCGTTCCTCAAAATCCACAGGATTCCACGAATTGTGAACTGAACGCTTTTGTGAAACGGCGGCTTTTTCATATTGATTTTAATAAAATTAAAATGATCACTGCTTTTTTTATGTTTTTTTTCAAAATCTTTGCTGAGTTTGAAGTTTATACTGCGCCTGTCGAAGTACTTTTGCGAACCTTAAAAATATTTTCAATAATTTCAAAAAAAATCTTAGCGCACTTTGCGTTTAAAAACAACTATCATCATAAACTTCAACAAAGTTATCCAAACTTATTTTACTCCAAATGAAAAATTGTTAATAACTATATAAATACAGTTTTTAAAATCACATCAAATTCATTATCTTTGTGGAATTGAAATAAATACAGTTTATGAGATTTATTGTTGCCAGTGGCGATTTGCAGAAAGCTTTACAGACAGTTAGCGGCGTGATTTCCGGTTCACAGTCTAGACCGATTTTGGAGAATTTTCTTTTCGAATTAGATCAGAATTTGTTGACGATTACCGCATCAGACGGCGAAACAACGTTGATTACTTCTCTTGACGTCAAGTCAGATGACAAAGGAAAAATAGCAGTTCCGGGTAAGATTTTTCAGGATTTCCTGAAGACTTACGGCGAGCAGCCTTTAACTTTAGCAGTAAAAGATTCCGAAGACGGGAACGGAAGCGTTCTTGAGATCTTGGATGAGAAAGATAACTTTGCAGTAGCGCTCGACAATGCAGACGATTATCCGGAATTGCCAGAATTTGATGCCTCTCAAAAGGTAACTATTTCTGGTGGCGTTTTAGCAGAAGCTTTGGCGAACACTTTGTTTGCGACGAGTAACGATTCTCTTCGTCCGGTGATGACAGGCGTTTTGTTTCAATTCAAAGAAGATGAGACCAATTTTGTGTCCACAGATTCTCACAGATTGGTGGTTTACAAAAGAACAGATGTCACGCATCCTGAGACTTTGGAATTCATTATGCCGAAAAAACCATTGGCAATCTTCAAAAATATCCTGAACAATTCAACGGAAGATGTGTTGATCGAGTTCAGTGACAATATGGCGAAATTCACTTTTGGAAACAACACTTGGATCTGTCGATTAATTGATGGAAAATATCCAAACTACAACGCTGTGATTCCGAAGGAAAATCCAAACGTTTTGACTATCAACAGAAGTTTGCTTTTGAGTTCGATCAGAAGAGCGTCTATTATGTCAAACAAATCGACCAATCAGGTAAGATTCAAATTGTCCGGAAATGTGCTTCACCTTCACGCAGAAGATACAGAATACGCAAACAAGGCAGATATGCAGATTCCTTGCGATTACAATGGTGATGATATCAACATCGGTTTCAGTTCAAAATTCCTGACAGAGATGTTATCCGTTTTAGCTTCTGACGATGTGACGATGAAAATGTCTCAACCAAACAGACCAGGAATCGTAGAACCGGTTGACGGATTGGAGGAAAACGAAAGTATCCTGATGCTGTCGATGCCAGTGATTGGTTTATAAGTGATAAATGATAATTGATGAATGATTATTTATCAATTTTAGAAATAATAAGATTTGAGATTTGATGATTCAAATCTCAAATTTTGTTTAATAAATATTTTGGGCAGCTATTTCCGCCTTCCGTTCCCAATCTTTTTTTGCAGACGTTTGTAACTTTGATTGAAGTTAATATCAGCAAAAAAAGGATTTCCACTCAAGTCGGGCTGCAGCTTCGCGGAAAAGAAGATGGTACAATAAAATACAATTTTGTCATTCCGTAGGAATCCAAACTCAGAGATTCCGATTGAAGACAAACAATAATTAAAAACCTCGGACAATCAGACTTCTGACTTCCGACAATAATATAAAAAATGAAAATTTCGAATAATTGGCTTAAGGATTATATCAAAACTGAACTTTCTACAGAGAAGATCAGTGCTTATCTTACAGACATCGGTCTGGAAGTAGAAGGCGTAGATAAATTCGAAAGCGTAAAAGGTAGCTTGGAAGGAATCGTTGTTGGCAAAGTTTTGACTTGCGAAAAACATCCGAATGCAGATAAACTCAACAAAACAACAGTTGATGTTGGAGGCGGAAAAGTGTTGGAAATCGTTTGTGGTGCTCCAAATGTTGCCGAAGGGCAGACCGTTCCCGTTGCAGTGGTTGGAACTAAGATCTATGCAAAAGACGGAACTTCTTTCGATATCAAAAAAGCAAAGATCCGTGGCGAAGTTTCCGAAGGAATGATCTGTGCAGAAGACGAATTGGGTTTAAGCGATGATCACGGCGGAATTATGGTCCTGGATTCAGAAAAATTCGAAGTTGGAAAGAATTTCGCAGATTATTTTGAACTGACAAATGACGAAGTTTACGAGATTGGTTTGACACCAAACAGAACCGACGCAATGTCACATTACGGCGTTGCGAGAGACTTGCAAGCGTTCTTAGTTTCCAACAACCTGAAATCAGAATTCACAAAAATTGAATCTCAGACCTTAACAACAGAAGGTTCCAACGATTTCAAATTAGAAGTTGAAAGTACAGAACTGGCGCCAAGATATTTGGGCGCTGTCATAGAAAATATAGAAGTAAAAGCTTCCCCCGACTGGTTGAAAGCAAGATTGAAAGCGATTGGTCTTTCGCCAATCAACAATGTTGTAGATATAACCAATTATATTCTGCACGGCCTTGGACAGCCACTTCACGCTTTTGATGCAGACAAAATTGCAGACAAAACTGTGAAAGTCGGAACCGTAAAAGAAGGAACAAAATTCAAAACTTTGGATGGTGTTGAGAGAACTTTGAACGGTTCCGAGATCATCATCAAAGACGGAAAAGACAATCCGCTTTGCATCGCCGGCGTTTTTGGCGGCAGTGAAAGTGGCGTTTCTTCTGCAACTAAAACAATATTTTTGGAAAGTGCTTACTTCAATCCAGTGGCCATCAGAAAAGCTTCGAAATTCCACGGATTGAATACCGACGCATCTTTCCGTTTCGAAAGAGGTGTGGATCCAAACAATGCCAGAACAGCTTTGACATACGCAATCAAACTGATTCAGGAATTAGCGGGCGGAAAATTAGCTGGCGAGATTCTGGAAAGTTATCCGGAAAAAATCAAAGATCATTACGTAGTTTTCAGATATTCGAAGATCGATCAGATCCTTGGAACAAAAATTCACAGAGAGAAGATCAAAGAGATTTTGAAGTCGCTGGAAATTACCATTCTTAACGAAATTCAAAACGGATTAGAATTGTCAATTCCGGTTTACAGAGCTGACGTTACAAGAGAAATCGACGTCATCGAAGAAGTTCTTAGAATCTACGGTTACAATAAAATAGAATCACCGAAGAAAATAGCATTCACCCCTGTAAAATTAGATTTCGAAGATCAGGACGCATTAGAAAATGCCTGGGCAAGGACTTTGCAGGGAAATGGCTTCAATGAGGTGATGAACAATTCACTGACTTCTGTAAAAGATGAAACCGATGCCGTGAAGCTGCTGAATCCATTAAGCAACGATTTGGCATTTATGAGAAAGTCTCTATTAGAAGGACTTTTAGGAAATGCAATCTATAATATCAACAGAAAATCTGCCGATATCAAATTTTTCGAATTAGGGAAAATTTATCATAAAAAAGAAACTTACGAAGAAAGAAAACAATTGGCAATCCTGACCACAGGACGTGAAATTGCCGAGAATTGGCTTCAGCCAAAAAGTGCCACAGATTTCTACCATTTGAAAGCTTACGTAAAAATCCTTTTGGACAAATTAAACCTTGACCTTCACGAATCCGCATTGGAAGACGACCGTTTTTCCGACGCTTTGGAAATCACGGCAGATGGGAAAACTTTGGCAAGATTAGGAAAAGTTTCGCCTCAAGTGTTGAAGGATTTCGATATCAGTCAGGAAGTTTTCTACGCAGAGATCGAACTGGAAAACTGCCAGTCTTTCAGAACCAATGAGAATCTGAAATTCGTTGATATTCCAAAATTCAACAAGATCAGAAGAGACTTAGCATTATTAGTTGACAAGACGATTTCTTATTCAGAATTGTACGAATTGGCGAAGAAAAACAAATCACCTTTCATAAAGAAAATCAACCTTTTTGACGTCTACGAAGGCAAAAACCTTCCTGAAGGCAAGAAATCTTATGCCATGAGTTTCGAACTTCTGAACGAAGAAAAAACCCTTGAAGACAAAGATATCACAGAAGTGATGAATGCGCTCATCAAATCTTTCACAAAAGAATTGAACGCAGAATTGAGGTAAAATAGAAAGATATTCAATACACAAAAAACCCTGTCATAGCTTCAAACACTGACAGGGTTTTTTCTTTGTCAGTCTGAGGTTCTCGAAGACATATAAAAAAAAACCTCCTTATAATTTATAATAAGATTAGGTAATAGAGTCGAATCTTTAGGAGCTATTTCCCGCTATCCACTATATCTTTTTTGCTTTTACTATATTTTGTCATCAAAAGAAAGTTTATGCCAAAAAGCAAAAAAGGATGCCGTTTCTATCGGGGCTATGTGTTTTGTCATCCCAATAAATTTTGACAATCATCATAGAAACTACCAATCAAAAGTCATCCTAATTCAAATTCATTCCAAACTCAATTTTTGTAACTTTGCAGTAATGAATTCCTTAGTTGACAAATACAATATTCCCGGCCCGCGATACACGTCTTACCCAACTGTTCCTTACTGGAACGAAGCCGGTTTTACAGCAGATCTGTGGAAACAGTCCGTTATAAGATCTTTTTCAGAAAGCAATTCCGAAGAAGGCATTTCCATCTATATTCACCTGCCGTTTTGCGAAGCGCTATGTACATTTTGCGCCTGTCACAAGCGGATTACCAAACAGCATTCCGTAGAAATTCCCTATCTGGAAAGCGTTTTGAAAGAGTGGGAACTCTACCTGAGACTATTCACCGAAAAGCCAAAACTGAAAGAACTTCATCTTGGCGGCGGAACACCTACATTCTTTTCTCCGGAAAACTTGAAAGCACTTTTACAAGGTATTTTTGATACCGTAGACATCGCAGAAAATCAGGAATTCAGTTTTGAAGGCCATCCCAATAATACAACGAGGGAGCATTTGCAGACGCTTTATGATTTAGGTTTTACAAGAGTCAGTTTCGGTGTTCAGGATTACGATCTCAAAGTTCAAAAGGCAATCAATAGGGTTCAGCCTTTCGAAAACGTAAAAAACGTGACGGAATGGGCCAGAGAAATCGGCTACAAAGGCGTAAGCCACGATCTGATTTTTGGATTGCCGCATCAAACCTGGGAAGCCATGGAATATACCATTCGAAAAACGATGGAGCTGAAACCGGATCGTCTTGCATTCTACTCTTATGCACATGTGCCGTGGGTAAAAGGCGTGGGACAACGTGGATTTGATGAAAACGACCTGCCAAGCGGCGATGAGAAACGACGACTTTACGAAGACGGAAAAAAACTTCTGGAAGATCTCGGCTACATAGAAATCGGGATGGATCATTTTGCATTGGAGCACGACGATCTCTACCAGTCATTGATTCAGAAGAAACTACACCGTAATTTTATGGGTTACACATCCAGCAAAACGCAGCTGATGGTAGGTTTGGGAATGTCTGCTATTTCCGATTCCTGGTATGCATTTGCGCAAAATGTAAAAACGGTGGAGGAGTATCAGAAATTGGTGCACGAGGGCGAAATTCCCGTTTTCCGTGGTCATATTCTGGACAGTGAAGATCTGAAAGTCAGGAAACATATTCTGAACCTGATGTGCCAACTGGAAACCAGCTGGGATCTGCAGAATTCCTTTCCCGAGATCGAAAATTCAATAGAGAAACTTAAGGAAATGGAATCTGATGGTTTGGTAGAGATTTTGGAAAATCAGATCAGAATTACCGAAAAAGGACGTGCTTTTACAAGAAATGTAGCAATGGTCTTCGATGTAAGAATGATGCGGAACAAACCTGAAACAAGGATTTTCTCAATGACAATCTGATGTTGGATTTTTAGATAATAGAGCAAAGACGAAAGACTTTTTGATTCAAAAAGTTTAGCTTTCATTGAATTTTGAAAGTAGCATTCAACTTCATTGAGAATGACAAATTATGTTTTAACAGTTCAACAATTATGAATTTAATCAAACAAAAAAATATTGTTCTAAAGTCTAAAAGAGAATTTCTCGCCGACGTGATTTTCCCTGAAACTGAAGAAAAACTACCACTCATTATTTTTGTGCACGGTTACAAAGGTTACAAAGACTGGGGAACCTGGGAACTGATGGGAGAGAAGTTTGCTGAAGCTGGTTTTTATTTCGCCAAATTCAATATGTTGCACAACGGAACCACGTTGCAAGATCCTCGTAACTTTTCTGACCTTGAGGCTTTCGGACAAAATAATTATTCAACGGAATTAGACGATCTCGAAGCCGTGATCAATCATTTTAAAAATCAGAAAGAAGTAGATTCTCAGAATATAACTTTATTAGGTCACAGCAGAGGTGGCGGAATATCCATCACAAAGGCTTCTGAGAATAAGAATATAACCAGATTAATTACTCTGGCCAGCATTTCCACATTGGATCGTTTTCCAAAAAACGAAGCTTTCGAAGACTGGAAAAATGAAGGCGTTTACTTCATAGAAAATGCCAGGACAAAACAAAAAATGCCTCATTATTTTCAGTTCTATACAGATTATGAAAATAATAAGGCAAGATTTAATGTGGAGTCAGCCTGCAGAAATCTTTCAATTCCAAGCCTTTTTATTCACGGTTCTGCTGACGAATCTGTGACTATTGATCACTCGCAACAACTTCATAAGTGGACTCATAATTCTGTTTTCAGAACCATTGAAAATGCTGGTCATACTTTCGGCGCAAAAGAACCCTGGACTGATGATTTTTTACCAAAAGAACTAAGTGAAGCCGTAGAAATCTGTATGGATTTTATAAAAGAAAAGTAAACTTACTTTTTCTTTTTGATCAGATTATTATTCTCTATCCATCTTTTGCTGTTGTTGATATCCTTGAGATACCAGATATTGTCAGCATTCATGATGTAGAGATTGTAAATCAATGGCATCGCTATTTTTTGGCCTTCCAGGAAATTAGCTCTTACAGATACCGCGTTTTTCTTGCGGACAAAGTCGCCGGTAAAAATGTTGGAAAAGCTTTTACCTGTAGCTTTATCGTCAATCAGTTCTATGAGCGTAAGAGTTCCATCGGCATTCATCTCTAAAATATGGCGCTCGGAATGATCGTCAAATTCTTCTACCATGACGAATTTTTTACCTTTCAGATCGTAATCTGAGGCGTCTTTTATCTTTTTGTTTTTGCTCTCGATTTTATCTAAAATCTTGTTGATGCCGGAGAAATCCTGGGAATAAAAGTAAGCGGAAGATAGTAAACTTAAAATAAAAATGGTCTTTTTCATTACATTGTGTTTGATTACAAAGGTACGCATTTGCAAAAATGCTGCCAATTTATTTTTGACATGAATTTTAATTATCTTTGCAGAATGATTAGGATAACCAAAATTTTCACTTTCGAGACTGCTCACGTTCTTTATAATTACGATGGTAAATGCAAGAATATGCACGGTCATTCTTACAAATTATTCGTGACTGTCAAAGGAAATCCCATCAATAATCTGGACCATCACAAAAACGGAATGGTAGTGGATTTTGGTGATATCAAAAAAATAGTCAAGGAGGAAATTGTAGATATTTGGGATCATTCTGTACTCGTAAATGGTGCGTCACCGCATAAATCTCTTGGTGAAAGTCTTGAAAACCAAGGTCACAAAGTGATTTTTTGCGATTACCAGCCAACCTGTGAGAATATGCTTTATGAAATTGCCTCTAAAATTAAAGCTAAACTTCCGCCAGAGGTAAAACTGGCTTATCTAAAGCTTCACGAAACCGAAAACTCTTACGGTGAATGGTTTGCAGAGGATAATTGATTTTCAATTTATTAAATATTTAGCATGATTCTTATTAAATAGTTGGTTTTTTGGCAAATTTTAGTATTTTTGCAGCTCAAAAATTAATCAATCATGAAAAAATTATTAGTTCTTAGTGCTATTGCACTTGTAGGGATTGCTAATGCCCAAACAACTTTCGGTGTAAAAGCTGGCTACGCTGGTTCGCAATTAACAGGAGAGGACGACGAGATGGATTTCGAAGGTATTGCAGTAGATAACAAAATGAAATCTGGTTTCTATGTGGGCGGTTTTGCTGAACACAAATTCACGGAAAAATTTGCTTTGCAGGGTGAACTTCAATATGCTGCTTTAGGCGGTAGATATGAAGGCAAATTTGAAGATTCTGGATACCACGCAACTTTGAATATGGATTTTAAAATCAATCAGATCTTGATTCCAATTTCTGCAAAATATTATCCCGTTTCTAACTTTTCGCTTTCCGGAGGTCCTTTTGTAGGATTTGTTGTATCAAACAAATTTGAAGCTAAATTCAAAGATTCCAATTTACCAGCAGACGTCATTGCAGAGGCAAACAATCAACTGGATGTCTACAGCGATGAGTTTAGTGATTCATTTGACGATAACCTTCAAAAAGTGACTTTTGGTGTTCAGTTTGGTGCAGAATATACGATCTACAAAGGTCTTATGGTAGATGCAAGATACAATGTTGGCCTTTCTAATCTTGAAAAAGATTCTGACACAACAACAAAAATGAGTTATTTTCAGGTAGGTTTAGGTTATAGATTCTAAATTTAACTTGATTTTATAATAAAAACCGCCTCTTCTATTTTGGAAGAGGCGGTTTTACTTTTAATTGGGATAGACAACATATTTCTGTCTGATCTTTCCAAAATCGTTCAGGTCCTTCTTCCAACTTTCCCGGATTTCATTTTCAGATTTTCCGGCAATGATTTGTTTTCTCAATTCATCACTCCCAGCCAGCTTATCAAAGAAGAGGTTTTTTAAAAAGAAATTCTGGTCTGGATTTTTATAGTCTTTATAAGATTTCAAGAGCCACTCCAGATTGATTTGTCTCAGATCTTTTGAATACAGACTCAGATTTTCACCGTAACAAAGTTTGCCATTTAGAAATGGATCTTTTGCACCTTCCGTTGGCTTTGGCGTGAATTTAAAACTGAAACTCTTCGTCCACGGACTTCCATAGATTTGAAACGGCAAATCTGTTCCGCGTCCTACAGAAACCTGCGTTCCTTCAAAGAAACAGAGACTCGGGTAGAGATTTATTGATTTGTCATTAGGAAGATTTGGCGACGGTTTGTCAGAAACGCCATAACGTTTTTGTTTGTGATAATTGAGCATCGGAATCAACGTGTATTTTGCCTGAATCCCATTTTTCAGCCACTTTTCGCCATTGACCATTTTACCGTATTCACCGATGGTAAGTCCATAAACTACGGGAACATTGTGAAGTCCGACAAAACTTTTCCACTGGTTTCGCATCATCGGTCCATCTGTGTAGCCATCATGCGGATTGGGTCTGTCCAGCACAATCACCTCGATATTGTTTTCAGCGGCTGCTTCCATAATATATGATAAGGTCGAAATGTACGTGTAAAACCTCACGCCAACATCCTGAATATCAAACAAAATAACATCAGCTCCTTTCAGATATTCAGCTTTTGGTTTTTTGTTGTCACCATAAAGCGAGACAATTGGCAATCCTGTTTTGGTGTCTACGCCGCTTTTCACGTGTTCACCGGCATCAGCCGTTCCCCGGAAGCCGTGTTCCGGAGCAAAAATAGATTTGATTTTAACCTTGTTTTCAACCAAAAAATCTACCAGGTGTTTTTTATCCTTTAGAAGGCTTGTCTGGTTGGCTGCCACAATTACATTTTTCCCTTTCAGAAGTGGCAGGTACAATTCCGGTCTGTCAGCCGCAGTAGCGAAACAGTCTTTCACAGCATTTTGAGCTTTGATAAATGGGATTGAACTAAAATAAATTAGCAGGATAAAAACTAAAGTTTTATTTTTGAGGCTTAAAATCATTGATTTGAATTTTCCGTTATATTTCTCGAAAAAGATAGCGTTTTCCAAAGATAACAAAAATAATCTCTCAAAGGTCATCGTCTATATCGGCAGGCTTTCTGTGGCATTAGGCATCATTGTTTCTTTGATTACGATATCCACAGGTCTCGGTTCCAAAAGAGCCATAGAAGACCGGATTTCCAATTTTAGCGGAGATATTTCTGTGAAGTCCACACGTTCCAACTCATCCTACAACTCGTCTGTTTTGGAAACACAAGGTTTGGATATCAACGCAGTGAAAAAAATTCCCGGCGTTGCAGGTTTGCAATCTTATGCCTCAGTCAGCGGGATTCTGAGGACAGAAAACAACTTCGCCGGAATCATTTTGAAAGGCGTAGGCAAAGACTTCGATAAAGAAAGATTCCAGCCGTTTATCGTTTCAGGATCTATCCCCGATTACAAAGAAGAAGGCTATAATAATGAGATTATCCTTTCAGAAAAAATCGCCAACGATCTCTCTCTCAAAGCCAATGACAGCATCGTCACCATCTTTTCAAAAGAAGACCAGAAGCCGATTTACAGAAAATTTCTCATCAAAGGGATTTATAAAACCGACATCAAACTGGTAGATGATCTCTACATGATCGGCGATATCAACCACGTACGGAAGGTGATGAATATGGAAGACAAACAAGTCGGCGGACTAGACATCTTTCTGGATGATACAGATAAAATAGACCAGGTATTTCCCGAAATAGAAAAATACATCGGCTACAAAAACTACGCAGAAAAAGTGACCGAAAAGTACCCTCAGATTCTGGACTGGATCAACATCTTCAATCAGAATATTTCGTTGATTATCACGATTATGCTTTTGGTAGTCGTCATCAACATCATTATGGTTCTGCTGATTCTTATTATAGAAAGGACCAATTCTATCGGGATTTTGAAGACAATGGGCGCCTCCAACGCTCAGATCAGATCCATATTTATCAATTACACCCTGCTCATAATGATCCCGGGATTATTCGCCGGAAACGTCATCGGAATCGGACTTTTACTGATTCAGAAATACACAGGATTTATAAAACTGGATCCGGAAAATTACTTCATCAGCACCGTTCCCGTAGATCTCAATCCCGTATACATCATCGCAGTTTCCGTCGGCATCTTTATTGTTTCAGGAATAGCGATGATCCTGCCAAGTTATCTCATCAGCAAAATATCACCGGTACGAGCCATCAAATACAGTTAAATAATTTTTGTAATTTGGGCAGCTATTTCCGCCTTCCGTTCCCGCTTTTTTTTTGCCAGGGCTTTTCCCAACGCAAAAAAAAGAGCTCCACTCAAGTCGGGCTGCAGATTCGACATCAAAAAAAAATTGGTCGTCAGATTCTGGCTTATTACAATCATCCGAAGCAAAATATTAGAAATATAATCAAATGAAATATTATAACAACATCGTAGAAACCATTGGCAATACGCCATTAGTCAAAATAAACAGAGTACTGGGAGAGGATTTCCCGGCACTGGTTTTGGCAAAAGTGGAAACTACAAATCCTGGTAACTCTGTCAAGGACAGAATGGCCCTCAAAATGATCGACGATGCAGAGAAAGACGGACGTCTGAAACCCGGCGGCACCATCATCGAAGGAACTTCCGGAAACACAGGAATGGGATTGGCCCTAGTTGCGATCCAGAGAGGTTACAAATGCATTTTCGTAACCAATTCCAAGCAGTCAAAGGAGAAATGTGACATTCTGAGAGCCGTGGGTGCCGAAGTAATCGTTTGCCCAACAGACGTAAAACCGACCGATCCGCGATCCTATTATTCAGTTTCCAAAAGACTTGCGAAAGAAACCGAAAATGGCTGGTATGTAAACCAATATGACAACCTTTCCAACAGACAGGCCCATTACGAAAGTACCGCGCCGGAAATCTGGGAACAGACAGAAGGCAAGCTGACCCATTTTGTAGCAGGAGCGGGAACAGGCGGAACGGTCACTGGCTGTGGCACATTCTTCAAAGAAAAAAATAAGGATATCAAGATTGTGGGCGTAGATACTTATGGCTCTATCCTGAAAGAGATCCACGAGACCGGAGAGATTCACCTGGATCACGCTTATACCTACGTTACAGAAGGAATCGGCGAAGATATTCTTCCGGAAAATTACGATATGAGCGTTATCGATCATTTCGAAAAAGTGACCGACAAAGACGGCGCCATTTATGCTAGAAGACTGGCAAAAGAGGAAGGTATCTTCTGCGGCTATTCTGCGGGAAGCGCGATGGCAGCTTTGGTTCAGTTGAAGGATCAGTTTACCAAAGATGATATCATCGTAGTGCTTCTTCACGATCATGGCAGCCGTTATGTAGCGAAAATCTACAATGACGACTGGATGAAGGAAATGGGCTGGCTGGATTAATTAAGCCTAAAAATTCAATAATAAAAAACCGTCTTGTGTGATAACGAGACGGTTTTGTTTTAATCTATTGATATAAAATCCAAAAAAATCATTGAAATACGGATTGCTGGTAAGGTGCTCCGTTAACGGCAATTCCTTGCATCTGCTTCAACGTAATGAATCAACGGCTCAACGTAATGAATCAATGAAGCTTCGTAATGAATCAACGCTTCAACGGAGTGAATCAGTGGGTCGTCGTAGTCAATCAAAGGGTCGTCGCAATGGATCAGTGCATCATCGTACCCAATCGTTGATTAAACGAAGTGAATCTGGGAAGCAACTAACTAAATCGTTGCGTCAACGCAATGTTTCTCAGTAGTTTTTCAGGGAATAAATGCTTAATTATACAATTCCGCCACCAATAAACAACCTGATGAAACCCAGAAAAGCGGCCGTGGCGCACATCACGATGCCGGCTGTGGCATTTCCTTTTGGCAGATTGTCCTCCTGCAGATAGGCGGCAATACTTACCAGCAGTCCTACGACCGCGAAAGGAATATTGATCCAGTTAAAAGCGCCGAGACAAGGGATAAACCCGAGAAGCATTCCAAAAATTGCTAAAATTCCCATTACGAGACTTGCTGTTTTCATAGTTTTGTTTTTATCAGTTTAAATAAGTGGTTTGCGAACACTAAAGCGTTGATCACCATTAGAGCGAACAGCAAAATACTTAGCTTATTTAGTGCCAAAGCATTTCTGAAGTTAAAATTTTTGATTTGTATAAAAGCCCTTGTTGACCCGCATAGGAAGCATTCTTCACCTTTAGCGCTGTATTCGCAAGTTGGCGCCGCCGAAAGAATCCACGTGTTATCAGCACAAAAGAGAACAAGTGAAAGCGCAATTGAAGCAATTGCTGAGATTTGCCACACAATCCGGATGGCATTTTTGACCTCCTGATTTTTGTAGATAGTTTGGGGTAGGTTCATCTACATTAGAATTAGAAAAATGATAATTTTATTCGGCGAAAAGTTTAAATTTTACAAGTCTGTTTTGGCCGGGAATTTCAAACATTATCCAATAATAATTATTTTCCTTACTGAGAACTTCGTAAAGATATTTTTCGCCCTTTTTACTGAAGCTTTTTCGATTTACGTTATTACTTTCAATAAATTCTAATTCAAACCTATTTGCGCTTAGCCATTTATAATAAAGTATAGAATTTGTTTTATCGTCGAATGTTTCAGTCCAATATTTGTTGTCTGTTTTCACAAATACTTTTTTTCCAGAGGCTTCAAAATAATATAAATCTGTGCTTTTTTTTAGTAACTGTAAATCTTTTTCATTAATGTTAATTGCTGGTTTTTTCTCAACAGTGACCCAATTTTCATTATTTTTTTGAGTGTTAGCTTTTGACAAGAGTGCTCTAAACTCTTCACACAATTTTTGAAATCTAACAAAGAGATGATCATATTTTGATTTGCGTTCAGAAGCAGAGAATTGCTTTAAATAAGGAGTAAAGTACTTCTCTTTCAGTATTGCAGTTTTGATTGTGTCATTTTTATTTTCAGAATTTTTAAGTTCTAGGCACATTCTCTCTGCTAATTTATCAGCGTCATCCATCTTGTTGGTTTGGGCGGAAATCGTAACTGAGAATGTTACAAACATTATATATAGCGCTTTTTTCAAAACAATCATTTTTTTAAATTTATTCAAAAACCTCAAAATCTACCCCGTCAAAACTCGCAAAAACCATCGTAGGATGAGAATCCTGATGGAAGATGTTGCCTTCACAATCGATGCCGATAGCGCCTGCAAAACCGTCAATTTCTTTCAGTTCTTCAAAAGTTCTGTCGAATGCATTTTCTATGGTGAGTCCATCAGTTACTCTGGTCACAATCTTTGCTGAGGTCGCGTTGCTTACGATATCTTCACCCACACCGGTGCAGCTTACCGCACAGAATTGATTGGCATAATTTCCTGCGACAGTAGCAGAATCTGAGATTCTTCCGGGGATTTCAAAACCTTTCCCACCTGTAGAAGTGGCAACTGCCAGCTTTCCGTCTTTGTCCAGTGCTACTGCGCCTACAGTTCCTTTTCCGCCTGTTTTCAGTTTATCCTCGTATTCTTGTCTTCGCTGAGGGATTTCGGTTGAGAAATCTTCGAACCCATTTTGATCAGCATATTTTTTGGCGCCACTTCCGCCGAGGACGCGGTCTTCTTCCTTCATCAATTCCTTCGCTACAAAAACAGGGTTTTTAATATCCTGAATATTGATGACACCGCTCATTTTCTGCGTTTGGCCATCCATTATCGCAGCGCTCATCCTTATGATCCCGTCGCTTTGGATTTGCGAACCGATCCCGGCATTGTAAAGTTCATCATTTTCCAGAAGCGAAACGGCATAAGCTACGGTGTCAACGGCAGAATTATTCTGTAGGAACTCGTATGACTTCTGCGCAATGGCTTTTAGGGAATTTTGCTTCGCTATCTTCACCTCATTGCTCTGATTACTTTCTGAAAAGAAACCGCCGTGGATTATTATCTTCATTTTATGATTTGGTATTTTAGTTTGATATAATTTCGGCATTTTCGGCCTGGCATTGATGAAAGATAACATTTAAGATCAACCTTTCTTATACAACGGAGTTAAAATATTTTTGTTCTAACTTCTAACTTCTAACTTCTAACTTCTAATTTCTAATTGTTCGGAATCACCTGTGGAATTGGATTATACTGTGAATTGACAATCTTCATTTCCCGGGATTTCAAATCAAAAGTATCATTCATAGAAAGTACATCCACCACTAGGTTTTTGATAGAAATGGGCTGGCCGAGTTCTATATTCGTCAGGTTGGTATCCTTGATCTGCAGGCCGTCTACGATGATGACAAGCCCTGATCCGATGGCCGTCATAGTGTCATCTTCAATGAATAATCCGGTGTCTTCACCCAGACCGATCCCTAAAGTCCTCGGATTGTTGACTACAGCCTGGAACAGCCTTCCTATTCTTCCTCTTTGTACGAAATGCGTATCGATGATAACATTTTCTATAAATCCGAGACCCTGCGTGGTTTTAATTTCGCCCTTCAGCAATGCTTCGGAGCTGGATCCTTGGTAGATCATATTCTCAGAGGCAGCCGCTGCGCCGGCAGAGGTGCCGGCGTAGATGAAGTCTTCAGTTTGATATTTGGTCAGGATGGCATCGTGAAATCTGGTTCCGCCCAGGATAGAAGTAAGTCGCAGCTGATCGCCGCCAGTAAACATGACCACATCCGCAGCATTTGCTCTCGCAACGATGGCATCACTGTTGGCCTGCTCCCGGTTCTGGATATCCAGAATATTGCAGTTTTTCAGACCAAGATATTCAAATGCTTTTTTATATTCAGGTCCCACAATATCGGGAATCTGGGATGCCGTGGTGATCACTTCGATGACAGAATCTTCTTTGGACTTGGATTCATCGATGATTTTTCTGAGGATACCTCGTTCAAAAAAGTTGAGGTTTTTTTCGACGTTTTGGTCAAAACTGGTTTCTGTAAAGCTTCCTTTGTTTACAGCGCCTCCAATGATGACTAGTTTTCCTTTTGATTTCATAGTTAACAAAAATAATAAATCATAATAGAATACAGGCCATATTAATGAAGTAAAAATTAGAACAAACAATTTAAACTTTTCATTTTTAATGACTTATTTGCATAAAATAGCGGCTGCAACTTAACAATTTTGTAATTATTTTAAATAATCGGTAAATATTCTATTTTATTATAAAATAATTATTTCTGAATTTTCTTTAATTACAAGCTTTTCTATTATCTTTGATAAAGTTGAACTTCCAAACAGTTCAAAAAAGGCTTTTAAGAATCACTTCCGGTGATTATTTTGTTTAATTAATGCATTGATTCCGGTACAATATCCCAAGTCAAATTTAACATCTACTATCGAATATGAAAATTGAAAAAATACAGGTTCTGAGAGGCCCGAATATCTGGAGCATTACCAGAAAGAAATTGATACAAATGCGTCTGGACCTGGAGGAAACAGAACACCAGCCGACCAACAAAATTGATGGTTTCCGGGAGAGAATAGAGCAGTTGCTCCCGTCGCTCATCTCCCACAGATGTTCCGAAGGCTGCGAAGGCGGCTTCTTCAAACGGGTGGAAATGGGCACGTGGATGGGCCACGTCATAGAGCACATCGCGCTGGAAATCCAGACCCTGGCCGGGATGGACGTCGGATTCGGAAGAACCCGCGAGACCAAAACGCCAGGCGTCTACAATGTAGTTTTCAATTATAAAGAAGAGCAGGCCGGCATCTTTGCGGCAGAAGCAGCAGTCAGAATCGCGGAGTGTCTGATGAGTGCAGAAGAATATGATATAGAAAAATGCATTCATCACCTTAAAGAGCTTCGTGAAAGCGAACGGCTGGGACCTTCTACCGGCAGCATCGTAGAAGAAGCGGCTTCCAGAAAGATTCCGTGGATCAGACTTGGGAAAAACTCGTTGGTGCAGCTGGGCTACGGGATCAATCAGCAGAGATTCCAGGCTACGATAACAGGTAACACCAGTAGCATTGCAGTAGACATCGCCTGTAACAAGGAACTGACGAAAAAAATGCTTGAAGACGCCGCTATTCCGGTGCCCTCAGGAAGCCTTGTGATTGATGAAGAAGGTCTTGATCTTGCCATCAAAAAGATAGGTTATCCCATTGTGATAAAACCATTAGACGGTAACCACGGAAAAGGTGCATCCATCAATGTCAATGACTACCAAACGG
>Ga0302347_1001617_pt1 | contig 26378 bp, 23 predicted proteins | sample PhyWR1_FD_202178 | JGI IMG/M metagenome (GOLD analysis project Ga0302347, IMG submission 202178) | Leaf surface microbial communities from wheat plants in UC Gill Tract Community Farm, Albany, California, United States - DLSL W.R1 (v2)... | ecosystem: Host-associated > Plants > Phyllosphere >...
GCAGGTGGCTACCTGCTGCTGGCAATCACCGGCCCTGGCGCACTGAGTATCGACCGTCTGCTGAATAAAAAATGGTAAGCGCTCTATAATAAGTAAACATACCGCTAACCATTAACGTTGGCGGCGTGTCTTAGAATGCCGGGTGGTCCTGCCCGGCTTCTCCTGATTTATACCGGGCAGGCTCCAGGCCGCTTTTAACGATATGAAGGTGAACATGGGACAACTTGTAGACGGTGTCTGGCAAGATACCTGGTATGACACGAAATCGACCGGGGGCAAGTTTAAACGCTCCACTTCCGCTTATCGCAACTGGCTTACTGCCGACGGCGCACCGGGTCCCTCGGGAGAAGGCGGTTTTGCCGCGGAAAAAGATCGCTACCATCTGTATGTTTCTCTCGCCTGCCCGTGGGCGCACCGCACGCTGATCGTTCGTAAACTTAAGGGGCTGGAGCCGTTTATTCCTGTCTCCGTTGTTCATCCGCTGATGCTGGAAAATGGCTGGACCTTTGGCGATGATTTCCCCGACGCAACCGGCGATATGCTGTATCAACATGATTTTCTCTATCAGCTCTATCTCCATGCCGATCCGCATTACTCCGGGCGAGTAACTATTCCGATACTGTGGGATAAAAAAAATCAGACTATCGTCAGCAATGAATCGTCAGAGATCATCCGCATGTTTAACACCGCGTTTGATGCGCTGGGGGCCAGAGCGGGTGATTATTACCCGGCAGCACTGCGCGAGCAGATCGATGAGCTGAACAGTTGGATCTATGACGATCTCAATAACGGCGTCTATAAAGCGGGTTTTGCCACCAGCCAGCAGGCGTATGACGAGGCGGTGGAAAAGGTTTTTACTTCCCTGAGCCGTCTGGAGCAGATCCTCGGCCAGCATCGATACCTGACCGGCGACCAGCTGACCGAGGCAGATATTCGTTTGTGGACCACCCTGATACGCTTTGATCCGGTCTACGTAACGCATTTCAAATGCGATAAACACCGGATTAGCGATTTCCTTAATCTTTACGGTTTTCTGCGCGATCTTTATCAAACGCCAGGAGTTGCGGAAACGGTGAATTTCGCACATATCCGTCATCATTATTATTGCAGCCACAAAACGGTTAACCCGACGGGTATTATTTCCATCGGGCCATGGCAGGATCTGGATGAACCTCACGGACGCGATGCCCGTTTCGCATAATGTATCTGCCAGCGCGGCGATATTCGGTCGCCGCGCACAGCTGGCTTAAGCTCGAGCCAGCCTTTGAACCTCCGCCCAGACACGCTCATCAGCCGGAATGCCCTCCGCTCTGTATCGCGCCCGGCGGCTGACTTCGCGTTCTCCCGGATAGAACACTTCACCATTATCATCGGCAGGCTCTGACGATTTGACGTAATCAGCAATGCTGGCGGCCAGGTCTTCGCTGAAGGCTTTACCGCCGAAGTGTTGAGGATCAAAGATCATAAAGACCTGACTTGCGCCGGTACAGCTCCCCTGCTGGATCTTATCAATTTCATTGGTTGGCGCGCCGGCGGTCAGAAACGCGGCCATAGCGTCCAGTAAAATAGCCATACCGGACCCTTTCCAGTAGCCGGTCGGCAGGATACGCATCGACTCCTCAATCAGCCCGGGCTCATCGGTCAGGTTACCGTTTTTATCGAATCCGCCGGGAAACGGCAATTTCTCTCCGTTCAGACGGGTGACCTGCAGTTTGCCATAGGCATATTGTGACATCGCCATATCAAGGATTAGCGCGCCCTCTTCTTTCATCGGGACCGCCATCACGTACGGATTATTCCCCAGCCGGGTATTCTTTGCTCCCCAGGCGGGCATACAGGATTCGGTATTGGTCCAGCAAATCGTCGCAAACCCTTGTTTAGCGGCGCGCCAGCCATAGGTTCCTCCGCGCATCCAGTGTGAGGTATTGCGCATTCCGACCAGCCCAATCCCCTGCTCTCTGGCCAGTTCCATGGCCCGGTCAACTGCAAACAGCGCGTTGATGATGCCGATGCCACGCTGCCCGTCATACACTTCAATACTCCCTGACGATTTCACCCGCACCGGTTCGGCATTGATATTGATCCACCCCTTTTGCACATAATCGACAAACCTGGCGACCCGGTTGAGGCCGTGCGAAAAAATGCCGTCGCAGCTGGTTTCAGTATGGATTTGCGCGCAGGTATCAGCCTGCGTTTCGGACAGCCCTGCGTTCAGGAAAGCCTGTTTGACGGTCTGCTTCATTTCGTCGAAGGGAACTAATGGCATAGTCGATCCTTATGTACCGGGTGGATTTTTCGCCATGCCAGCGTCTGAAATAAAACGTGTCATGGCCCTGAAAGATGAGATCGTATGACACCAGGCTACCGCCGCATTTACTACCATACAAGTATGTATAAGCTAAAATACGTTTTACTTCACAAAATTAGCATCAAAGAAGGCAGCCTTTCAGCGCTACGGGTCGTTATGCCGGTAAGCCTGATTCAGTCCGGGCCTCTGCCCCTGACCCGTTCAGCCTCCCGGACACGACTCGTCATCAATCTAAATAGTTTCACCATTTCCATAAAAAAGATTAATATTACATTAGTGCTTATAAAACAAACGATTGATAGCTAATTGAGGGTTGAAATGGACTGGTATCTGAAAGCGCTAAAGAATTACATTGGTTTTGGCGGCCGGGCACGGCGGAAAGAGTACTGGATGTTCGTGCTGGTCAATATCATTCTTACTTTTGTGCTGGGCATACTCGACAAGCTGCTGGGCTGGCAGCGCGCTGGCGGTGAGGGCGTGTTGACCACGCTTTACGGGATCCTGATCTTTTTACCGTGGTGGGCGCTCCAGTTCCGTCGGCTTCATGATACTGACCGTTCGGCATGGTGGCTGCTACTGCTGCTTATTCCGCTGGTCGGCTGGCTGGTGATACTGGTCTTTAACTGCCAGGACGGGACGAAAGGCAATAACCGTTTCGGACCCGATCCAAAACGTACTGTCGAGTAGTTACCAGGCTCCTTCTGATGAAGGAGCCTTCTTATTTTTATCTGACGGTCTTTCACGCAATGCTATCGTGAACCCCCATTAGCGGGATCCTGCTGCCAGTCATATCACCTGACGGCCCATAAATAATTTCGGGATTTCACGCAGGCACCACGCCTTCGCTTCTCCCATACTGTCGCGCCGCCAGGCCATAATAATATCAATTTCGCTGGTATATTCAGGACTGACCACGCGCAAGCGACCTTCGGCAATATCGTTTTCTACCAGCGCATACGGCATCGTGGCAACACCCAGCCCCGCCAGTAAGGCCTGCCGCTTATCTTCAATAGAACTCACGGTCAGACGCGGCTGCTTATCAAGAAGCTGTACCGTCAGTACCGGCCGCTCACGGGCGGTATCCGCAACCGCAATGCCGCGATACTTCACCCGCGTCACTTCTGATAACGGTTCCGCTTCACTGTGGATCGGGTGATCCGGTGCGGCAACATAGACATTGAGCACCTTATAGAGTTTGCGTGAGTTAATTTCAGATGAGGAGCGGAAATGCATATCCGGCGCAATCACAATATCAGCGCGCCCCTGTTCAAGACGTTCCCATGCGCCAGCCAGCACTTCGGTAATAATAGAGAGCTGGGTAGTGGATTTTGTCGCCAGCTTATCGACCAGCGGGAAGATGTCGCGCGTGGGAACCAGCGCCTCGGTGACCAGCGTCAGATGCGTTTCCCAGCCGCGTGCCAGCGCTTCGGCATCGGTTGTTAGCTTGTCGGCGGCTTCCAGCAGAACGCGACCGCGCTCAAGCAGCATTCGCCCCACGTTGGTAAATTTGGTACGGTGGCCGGAGCGATCGAACAGGATCACATCCAGTTCTTCCTCCAGTTTTTGCATGGTATAGCTCAGGGCCGAGGGAACACGCCCCAGTTCATCGGCGGCGGCGGCAAAGCTTCCGCGACGGTCGATGGCATCCATGACGCGCAGGGCTTCCAGGGTTAATGCTCTATCTTTGGCCATTTCGCTCTCGTTCAGGAAATTTGAACATACCGGGCAGAATATCTGGCTTACATTGAAGCGTCCATCGCTTTAACATTGTTTCAGTGTAAAAAGAGGTCAAGAATTATGATTACTACCCGAACCGCTAAACAGTGTGGGCAAGCAGATTTCGGATGGCTACAGGCTCGCTACACGTTTTCTTTTGGACACTACTTCGACCCAAAACTGCTCGGCTACGCATCCCTGCGCGTCCTGAACCAGGAAGTACTGGCCCCTGGCGCCTCCTTTCAGCCGCGTACCTATCCAAAAGTCGATATTCTGAATCTGATCCTGGAGGGCACGGCTGAATACCGCGACAGTGAAGGCAACCATATTCAGGCGAAAACGGGCGAAGCGCTGCTGATCGCCACCCAACCCGGTGTGAGTTACAGCGAGCATAATCTAAGTAAGGATGCCTCACTCACCCGAATGCAACTTTGGCTGGACGCCTGTCCGGAGCGCGAAAACCCGCCGCTGCAAAAGATAGCGATTACCGATACGGCGCAGCAATTACTGGCCTCCCCGGAAGGAAGCAGTAACAGTCTGCAACTGCGCCAGCAGGTATGGATACATCATATCGAATTGCAGAAAGGTGAGCAGACCAGCGTCCAGATCCACGGCCCTCGCGCCTATTTACAATCTATTCATGGCACGATCGCTGTGCAGACGAATCAACAGGATAAACAGGTTTTGACCTGCGGGGATGGCGCTTTCATTCGCGATGAGGATACTATAACGCTGGTTGCCGGTACGCCACTGCGCGCGTTACTGATCGATTTACCGGTATAATTCTCATCAACAATGTGTGTATGTCCATGAGCAAAAAAAAGCTAAAAAAACGATCTGCCGTTAATCATATTCCTACCACACAACCGGCTGTGGTGGCGCCTTCCACGTTTGGTTATGAAGACATGCTGGCCGAACTGGAAGCTATCGTAACCGATGCCGAAGTCAGGCTGACCGGCGAAGACGTTATTCCGGACAGCACGGCCCTAAGCCAGGCGTTGTAGCTCGCCTCTCAGAGATCTGCGGGCTGGAGTAAGGCACAGCCCACAGATTTCATCATTACAGTGCCTGCGTAAAGGTTCGCGAAATCACATCCTGCTGTTGTTCGCGGGTCAGGGCATTAAACCGCACGGCGTAGCCCGAAACGCGAATGGTTAAGTTTGGATACGCTTCCGGGTGTTCAATGGCCGCCAGTAGCATATCGCGGTTCATAACATTAACGTTGAGATGCTGCCCGCCCTCCACATTCGCCTCGTGATGAAAGTAACCGTCCAGCAGACCCACCAGGTTGGTTTTGCGTACGACCTCATCCTTGCCCAGCGCCGCTGGCACAATAGAGAAAGTGTAAGAAATACCATCTTTGGCATAGGTAAACGGCAATTTAGCCACTGAGGTCAATGACGCTACCGCGCCCTTACGATCGCGCCCGTGCATTGGATTCGCACCTGGCGCAAATGGCGTTCCTCCCCGACGACCGTCCGGCGTGTTACCGGTTTTTTGCCCGTATACCACGTTAGAGGTGATGGTCAGTATCGACTGTGTAGGCACCGCATTACGATAGGTCGGCAGTACTTTAATTTTTTTCATAAAGCGCTCGACCAGATCGCAGGCAATACTATCCACGCGCTCATCGTTATTACCATATTGCGGATAGTCACCCTCAATCACAAAATCCACCGCCAGCCCGGTATGGTCGCGCACCGGTTTGACCGTCGCATATTTGATGGCCGACAAAGAATCCGCTGCAACGGATAATCCGGCGATACCGCAGGCCATTGTGCGATAGACATCGCGATCGTGTAGCGCCATTAACGCGGCTTCGTAGCTATATTTATCATGCATAAAGTGGATGATATTCAGCGCGCTGATGTACTGCACCGCCAGCCAGTCCATAAAGTGATCCAGACTCTGCATAACCGTGTCATAGTCCAGAACCTCATCCAGCAGCGGTGCGGTTTTTGGCCCCACCTGAATTTTTAGCTTCTCATCGACACCGCCATTGATCGCATACAGCAGCGTTTTCGCGAGATTGGCGCGTGCGCCAAAAAACTGCATCTGTTTACCAATGATCATCGGACTTACGCAGCAGGCAATGGCATAGTCATCGCTGTCGAAATCGGTACGCATTAAATCATCGTTTTCATATTGCAGGGACGAGGTGATGATAGACACCTGTGCCGCATATTTCTTGAAAGCAATAGGCAGCCCGTCAGACCAGAGAATGGTCAGGTTCGGCTCCGGAGCGGGTCCCATCGTGTGCAGCGTATGCAAATAACGGAAGGCATTTTTGGTCACCAGCGTGCGGCCGTCCAGTCCCATGCCGCCAATGACCTCCGTCGCCCAAATCGGATCGCCGGAAAACAGCGAGTCGAATTCCGGCGTGCGCAGGAAACGCACCATCCGGATCTTCATAATAAAGTGGTCGATAAGCTCCTGCGCCTGCTGCTCTGTTAACCGCCCGTCGCGCATATCGCGTTCAATATAGATATCGAGGAAGGTTGCAGTACGTCCCAGCGACATCGCACCGCCGTTCTGTGATTTCACCGCTGCCAGATAGGCAAAATAGAGCCACTGTACGGCCTCCTGCGCATTGCTCGCCGGACGGGAAATATCACAGCCGTACTTCGCTGCCATCTCCTGAATTTGCAGCAACGCCCGGCGATGCTCGGCCAGTTCTTCACGTTGACGAAGCGTGGCGTCGAGATCTTCCCCCCACTCCATTTTCGTTTGTAAATCGGCGAATTGCAGTTCGCGCTCGCGAACCAGGTAGTCAATACCATACAGCGCCACGCGCCGATAGTCGCCGATGATACGCCCGCGCCCGTAGCCATCCGGCAGACCGGTGAGAATGCCGGATTTGCGACAGCGCAGCATATCCGGTGAATACACATCAAACACGCCCTGGTTATGCGTTTTACGCAGTGCCGTATACTGGTATTCAAAATCAGCGTCCATTTTCCGTCCGTAGGCGTCGAATGAACTTTTGATCATATTAATACCGCCAAAAGGATGCAGTGCGCGCTTGAGCGGTTTGTCCGTTTGCAGGCCGACAATCTTTTCCAGCGGCCGATCGATATAACCTGCATCATGGGCAACGATCGTCGTGGCGATATTGGTATCAAAATCGACAGGGGCATGGGTCGCATTTTCAATGCGAATGCCCGCCATCACTTTTTCCCATAATGCCGCAGTCGCAGGCGTGGCATCAGCGAGAAATTTTTCATCGCCCTCATAAGGCGTGTAGTTTTGCTGAATAAAATCACGAACGTTAATTTCGCTTTTCCAGTCAGCGCCGTGAAAATTTCGCCATGCATGGGTATAATGCACATTGCGGGTATCAATATTAACCTTCATTAAACGGCTCTCTCTACAGAATAATTAATTAAGCGCAATCTACTGCGGCACCAATATCAGCCAGTTGTAACGCATCCTGCGCAATCATTTTTTCTTCATTGGTGGGAATAACTGCGCACAAGACGCGCGATGTCTCAAGCGAAATAATACGCTCGCCCACGGTGTTGGGGATCATATTTTTATCGTGGTCCAGCTCAGCATTAAATACACTTAAATGCTCTATCACCAGACGACGAATAAGCGCTGAATTTTCACCGATACCGCCGGTAAAAATAATGGCATCGAGCTTTTTAAGTGCGGCAGCGTGTCCGGCAATATGGCGGGCAATACGGTGGACAAATGCCTTAATCGCCAGCTGCGCCCGATCGTTTCCTTGATGCCAGGCTTTTTCCAGAACGCGTAAATCTGCCGAGATACCGGACATTCCCAGCAGTCCGGACTCACTATTAACCACCCGTTCAAGATCACTGAGGGTTTGTCCGGTTTGCCCGGCGATCCACGCCATCGCGCCAAAATCGACATCGCCACAGCGGGTGCCCATGATCAGGCCTTCCAGCGGCGTCATGCCCATGGACGTATCGACGCTTATCCCGTTGCGGACCGCGCAAATTGAGGCACCATTACCTAAGTGAGCAATCACTAACCCCGAGTTTTGCGGATCAAGATCCAACAACGCGTGTGCCTGTAGAGCCACATAACGATGTGACGTACCGTGAAAACCATAGCGCCGCACGCCCAGCTGTTCGTAATACTTCCATGGCAGACCATAGAGATAGGCTTCAGGTGGTAACGTCTGATGGAAACTGGTATCAAAGACTGCCACCTGCGGTATTCCGGGAAACAATACCTGCGCCGCCATCACGCCGCTCAAGTTGGCATAATTATGTAACGGGGCCAGAGATGATACCTGACGAATACGCTCAATGACCCCATCGTTAATAATAACCGAGTGCTTAAATACGTCGCCACCGTGAGCGATGCGGTGGCCGACTAAAGCCACGCTGGTCATTAAATTACGTGTAGCCAGTTCACTGGAAATTGCCTCCAGCGCCCCGTTATAGGTATTATGCGTAAGTTTTTTTGCTTCACCGCCATTCACCGCCAGAAAAGCCCGATCCGTATTAATACCATCCGCGATACCGGTCAGTAATACTTCACAAGTCGCAGCATCCAGAACAGAAAACTTAACCGATGATGATCCACAGTTAATTACCAGCACTACCGGAAACTCATTCATTGCAGACTCCATTCATTCTGCATCAGTGAATTAAAAAAGTTTATAAACAATATTCAGGATAGTCAGCAGGCCGATTGCGGTAACAAAGACGTTATCCAGTCGGCCTTTATATTTAGCCAGCGCCGGAACTTTACGAATGGCATACATCGGCAGTAAACAAAGCAGTGCGGCAATGATCGGTGCGCCCATCGCTTCAATCAGGTCGAGAATATTCGGGTTGGCATAGGCAACGACCCAGGTTGATCCCATGATAAAGACCATACTCATCAGGTTCAGCTTGCCAACAGAAACTTTGGTTTTGTCACCTTTATAACCAAATTTCAGTATCAGACCGTTTAACCCTTCCAGCGTGCCCAGGTAATGGCCGAAGAATGATTTGAAAATGGCGACCAGCGCGATAACCGACGCGCCATATTCCAGCACGATTGCAAACGTCGATTTAGTACCGGACATGGAGGCGAAGTGGTTCGCCAGATAGGAAAGTACCGGAATGTTCTGCGCTTTGGCGTCGGCCATGTTTTGCGGAGAGAGTGCAAACAGGCAGCTAAAGGCAAAAAACATGACGACGGCCACCATCAACATACTGCCACGCGAGATGATCTTTGAGCATTTACGCTCGGTAAAGTCCCGGCCAAATTCCTGCTCATACTCTTCACGTTTCGATACCACAAAGGATGAGACGATCGGCGAGAAGTTAAAGGAGAACACCATGATCGAGATGCCCAGCCAGACCGTAACCAGAATGCCATCATGACCGACAAGTGAGATATCGCTAAGATTAACCTGCTCGATCACCGCTGAATTCCAGTAAGGGATCAGCGACAGGGAGATAAGGACCAGACTGGCAATGAACGGGAAAACCAGAAAGCTCATGACTTTGACCATCAAATCTTTGCCGAAATAGATCACAAAGGCCATTAGCAGTAGCAGGAACAGCGCAACAACGCCGCGATTCAGGGGCATCATTTGCAGCTGGTTTTCCCAGAAGGTCATAAACGTATTGGTAATGGTCACGCCGTAGATCCACAGCAGCGGGCAGATCGCAAAGAAATACAGAAAGGTAATCACTACCCCGCCGGTTTTACCAAAGTGCTCTTCTACCGTCTCGGTAATATTGCCTGAAGGATTACTCCCTGACAGGCAGAGTCTGGCGAGTGCCCGGTGGCAAAAGAAAGCGATGGGATAAGCCAGGACCAGCATGATCAGGATCGGGATTAATCCACCAAAACCGGCGCGAATCGGAAAAAACAGCACGCCGGCACCGATGGCCGTTCCGAATAATCCAAGGGTCCACGTGGTATCGGATTTGCGCCATGATGACGAGGTTGTCTGGCCCGTAACAAGACTATCTGTAGTACTCATGTTATATCCTCAGCGAAAGTAATTAGGCATCAGCTAAACCGGTAATTTGTGAAACGCGTGACAAATCGATATTGCCGCCAGAAATAATACTGACCGTTTTTCTGTTCTGAATATAGCCGTCAAGTTTACCACTCAATAATGCAGCACAGGCCAGCGCACCTGCGCCTTCAGTAATCACTTTATTACGTTGAATAAGCGCAACCATACTTTTACGAATTTCATCTTCACTAACTAAAACAATACCATCAACCAGTTCACGGACTATTTCATAAGTAATCGAGCCTGGACGAGAAACATCGCAACCGTCTGCCAGCGTTCCACTGGTGCGGTGTGAGCTTATTTGTCCTGCATAATAAGATGCCGCCATGCCGTGAACGTTTTCAGACTGAACACCAATGATTTTAATTGTTGGATTAATTGATTTAATCGCAATAGCGATCCCGGCAATTAATCCGCCGCCACCGACCGGAACAATAACGTTATCGACGTCATACAGGTCTTCCATAATTTCAAGACCAATGGTTCCCTGCCCTGCAATGACTTTAGGGTCGTCATAAGGCGGAATAAATATTCTTCCCTCAAGTTCGACGATCTCGCTGACTTTAGCAATGGTGTCATTAAAATTTTCGCCGTGCAGGACGACCTCTGCCGAGTAGTCGCATGTTGCCGCAACTTTTGACTTTGGTGCGCCTTTTGGCATCACTACCTTGCCATCAATGCCAAGCATTGCGCATGACAGTGAGACACCCTGCGCATGGTTCCCCGCTGAGCAAGCGACAACGCCTTTGCGCTTTTCTTCATCAGTCAATGAACTGAGCTTGTTAAAAGCGCCGCGAATTTTGAAGGAGCCGGTGCGCTGCATATTTTCAAACTTTAAAAAAATCTCACCTTTACAGCATTCGCTAAAATAGTTGGATCGGGGCATGCCCGTTTTATAAATTTTTCCGGCAAGTCTCTTTTTAGCATCGAGAACGTCGTCGATAGAAACAGGAAGTTCGTAAGTAATATGCATAATGCCCTCTTATAATAAATTCAGGTGTAATATGGCCGTCAATCTGATTAACCAGATCTAAAATAAATAGTTATCGCTATAAAAAATGACCCTGTGGTGGTCGGTTTTTATCATCGACAGTAATTAAACGATGATTGTTCCTTTGCTAATTCAACAAGAAAAGAAGCTGATTTTTTCATCGTGTAGTTTTTAGACCATACAGCCGCGTAACGTGCAACCGGAAGCGTATCTTTAATGGCCAGCGTGATAAATTGATCTGAGCCGAAAGGTGCGATCATATCGCAAGGAATAACTGTCAGAAAACCGGCATTCAATACAAGATTATAAATGGTGACAACGGAATCTGTTTTTATAATATGCTCGTTATCAATGCCATTATTTTTTAAGAGGGTAAGAAGTTCGCTGTAGTATCCCATTTCGGTGTGCGGTAATATCCAGCGCTCATTTTTTAATGACCCCAGCGTGACAGGGCCGCTGCACGTTCGTGATTTACTGGCCACCAGCCGGAATTCTGATTCAAAGAGCGGCTCGACATGCAGATCCTGCAGTTTCATCTCATCACTCAATGTGCCAATGGCAAAATCCAGTCGTCCGTCACGTAAGGCTGGCAAAAATGAGCAGAGCTGCGCTTCGTACATACAGACCTGCGCTTTGGGAAACACGTTCTGAAATTTCTGGATCATGCTGGACATGATGGTAAAACCAATCAGCGACGGAAAACCGAACGAGACATCGGCCACGCCGTTACTGCTCATGTTGTTCATCTCGCTGACCATGTTTTTCATTTCTCTGGTTATCGACTCAGAGTAAGAAAGGACGACCTGCCCGGCACTGGTCAGCGTAACGCCGGTGTTTTTTCGCACGATTAATTCGATACCGAAATAAGATTCTATATCATTAATAATTTTACTTACTGCCGGTTGAGTTAATCCTAACTGTTTTGCCGCAGAACCGATTGATCCACTGCGAATGACCTCCTGAAATACGACGAGGTGTTGGGTCTTCGGCAAGGTAACATTTTCCATAATCCTTAACTCATCTCGTTAAATCGTGCGGCCAAGTGTACGAAATTACGTTGCTATCGGTATGTGCTGTTACTCACAAAATAGTATTACATTACTTATTCTAATGTATTAAATCATCATTAAAACCTATAAAAACAATAGCTTAAAAATATAAATTTTGTATTTTTGATGATTTCAATCAATAAAAAAAGCTAAGATGAATTTATTTTATGGGGATAACCACGTTATGTTACAGTGCACTAGATATGCCTTATTAATTCTATTTAGACTAATTAACAACCAGTATCTAAGAAACCTATAAAATAAATTTTAGATATTTAATAAATTATTAATTAGAGCGAGTTAATATGTGATGGATCACATCCTTCAATATATATTTACTATAACCAGCAATAATATCAACCATATTTATTAATCATAATTTAACAAATACTATACATTCTGGCATATAATTTATTATGCTGAAGAATACTGGTAGGTGCTGCGCGTGTCTCGTCTGCGGCCCACAAACGCCAGGCGCAAAAAGCAAAACGCCCGCTGGGAAACCAGCAGGCGTTGTACGTAATGGTTGAAGCTGACCGATAAGCCGGGTTCTGTCGACCATACGTCAGGCATCTGCGGCGCTGGATTTTTCCTGTGTCGCAGACTGTATCTCACTTTGTGTTGCAGATAAAGCAGGCTTAAAGGCAAAAGAAAGGCCAGGACTAAGCCCAGCCACTTCGTTCACAGATTAAATCCGTGAAAGCAGTAAACTAACAATTTTACTTTGTCGAAATGCTTCGCGTGCTTCGTTCAAACTCATGATATTGGCCCCGCCTCGGTAGTCAGGGGCCTCAGCTTGAACGGGCTCATCTTCCCAGTTGCAAACTGGGAAAATCTCGTAACTATCTTCTTCGGGAAACGCATATTGACCATAGCAAGGGCAGAAGTGTACAAAATCCATCATTTCAAACTTCGCCGCCTGAAATCTGGTAGTCGAAATCTTCCTGATAGAATTTTTTACCTATAATCCCTTCAATGGCTCTAACTTTTTGTTCGGTAAGATTCCATCCCCCAAGCCCAGCAACAAAATCATTATAGTCCTCTTCACTCCATCCCATAACTTCACTAACTTCAGGGAGCTTTTCTTTTGGTACTTCAATCTCAAAAACAAGTAATTCATCTACACGATCAAATGCGTCAACAGTATAAATAATTGTCATTTTTCTACCTTTCTTGTTGGATCTGCTGGTTTAGTCTGCTCTCCTGATACAGGATCAAATTCCCCGAGATGGTTGCGGCCTGAACGATCATACATTTCAACCGTGCCGTGCTGTGAATCCCACTCAAAAATACGTCCTTTTGAATCCTTCCATCTTGAACGTAATGTCCCCCCACCTTTTACTGGTGTTCTTTTCTTAGCCGTTTTAGCATCCGGGAATGCAAGTAATGGCGGTTTACCTCGTGGAGCCACGTGATATTTATGATCCGCATTCAGATAGATGTAAATCGGTGGGATATCCGATACCGGAAGGATCAGAATGTAATCCGCGAAATTTTTCTCATCCGGTGCCGGGGTTATTATGCTGGTGACCTGAGTTCCATCCGGTAACGGGTTAACAAGGATGGTTCCCGGTAGCTTTAGCGGTGCCTGGTTGCCAGTATTTGATGATGTGTTAACTCCCGAACTGTCTGGGGTCCAGATAATGGTAATGGGGTTTTCTTCCTCAATGGTGAAGGTATATGCGTCATAGCGGCGGTCCCATTCCATCCTACGGACTCGCACCATATCTTTACCCGGTGGCGTGTGATATCCACGCGGTATGGGATTTCCGTTGGGGTCATTCTCCCACGAATAGCGAACACGCGTAGGAGCCTCCCGCATTTGTGCAAGCCGCATACGGTCGATAAAGTCCTGTTCTCCTTCATTAAGTTTACCGGGCATCATGCCTACTAAGAACCCGGCAACAGAGGCGCCCATGCCACCAGCGGCAATTTCCGCACCTCGTACCGCCCATGTTCCATAGGTAGCAAATCGCCCGGCGACTTGTTCCAGAATGCCAGCGCCTGCGGTGGCTGTCTGCGCTCTGGTCGCACTGGTAGCAGCTGCGACTACGGCTTGATATTGCACTTCTTCGTGATTGCCGTTGAGCCACTTATAAAGAGCGCTGCGCTTTTTGGGTTTTGGAATATCTTCCGGGGCCTGTGGCTTTTTCTTTGCCGTCTGTGCGTGCTGTGGGGTATCTGAATCTGTTACAGCGTCAACAGCAGGTGCTGCCCGGAACAGGCCCATCTCTGCAAAATTAGTATGAGGTTCCTGTTGTTTCCCTGCTTCTGTATTCCCTGAGCCACGCTCGCGGGATTTAGCGAAGACAGGGACAGGCAGCAGTGCAGCGGGGCTAGCCACTGGTGGTGAATTTGAGGAAACGATTGTCGGCAGTGTGGTTGCCGTTACCGATGCCGACTTTGTGGATTCACTGCGCGATTCATAGGTTTGTACGGTTATCCGCGGGATGATTTTTGCATTACAGGGACAACTGCTGAAACTGTCCAGACTGCCTGCAACAAGGCGACCTTCCGTTTTAATCCATCCAATGCCACCGACGATGCGGTAGGTATTGCCATCTTTACCACATGAAACCTGGTCACCCATCCGGGCGACTGAGGTCCCATTGGTTCTTCGGTTTGGTGCTCCTTCCAGAACACGACCACCACAAGTGGTAGCGTCGTACATGTGAAGGATGTATCCCTTAGCCATAATTCCCTCTACTTACAAGCTATTAATGCTCACACGCCATCACTATATTAATAACGCCTATCCATAGAAAATGCTTTTTCCCGAAAATAAAACGGCGCTTCAAATCATTTGAGTAGTAAATTTATTGGTGTGAATACCTTCAATATCAGCGCTATTGAAGGTTTTGACCGCCAGACATTTCTTTGAGCTGATAACGCAGGTAAAGGTTTATGACGCTGTTGGAATACATGCATAGGGTGCGTTCGCTCTCTGAAGCGCTCAGGATCGCATCAAGTTTTGGGCAATAGATAGAGGATATCCAATAGTAAGGCTGACTCCAGCCTGGACAATTTTACAAAAGAAATGAACATAGAGAGACGGAAGATATAAACCTTGCTCTGCTGGCTGAATCACAGCCCAAAGAGGCACGAAAAAAGCCACCTGACGGGAGTCTGAAATGAAGGCTGTAGCGGTTGCCACGCTTTAGGATATTTGGGATGGAACAGCCGTTGGTGTGCCTCGTTTGTATTACAGTCTGTGTCACATTTTCACCTGTTAAGGCCTGAGACACACCAACGTATTGTTTTAGAAAAAGTTGAAGCTGACCGATAAGCCGGGTTCTGTCGTGGACAGTCATTCATCTAGGCCAGCAATCGCTCACTGGCTCAAGCAGCCTACCCGGGTTCAGTACGGGCCGTACCTTATGAACCCCTATTTGGCCTTGCTCCGGGTGGAGTTTACCGTGCCGCGAACTGTTACCAGCCGCGCGGTGCGCTCTTACCGCACCCTTTCACCCTTACCTGATCCCACTTGCGTGGGCCATCGGCGGTTTGCTCTCTGTTGCACTGGTCGTGGGTTACCCCCCCAGGCGTTACCTGGCACCCTGCCCTATGGAGCCCGGACTTTCCTCCCCTCCGCCCGTCTCCCCCGAAGGAGGACGACGACGAAGCGGCGACTGTCTGGTCAGCTTCGGCGCGAAGTATAAAGTGTTTCTACTTCGCTGTCACCTTTCGGTCAACATTCCCACCTGTAGCGTCGCGGCAATGTTACGAGAAGCGCGATAAATATTATCAAATGCCCCCCTGAAAGCCTCTTCCAGCGTACTGATACTGGTCAGGACGCTAAAGACAGCATCAATGCCATACTGGTGTACAACACCCACATCGTTGGTCAAACTACCAGCAATACCGATCACCGGTTTATGGTATTTTTTCGCGACCTGCGCCACGCCCACCGGAACTTTGCCGTTAATACTCTGGCTATCGATTCGGCCTTCGCCGGTCACGACCCATGTACAATCGTGAATGTGCTCTTCAAGGTTAAGTGCCTGGGTCACAATCTCAATGCCGCTACGCAGCTCTGCACCGAGGAACGCCATTAGTGCCGCACCCATACCGCCCGCAGCGCCTGCGCCGGGAACATCCTTAACGTCAATATCAAGAGACTTTTTAATCATGTCTGCATAATGATCGAGATTACGATCCAGCTCGACAATGAATGCTTCCGTCGCCCCTTTTTGCGGCCCAAATATGCGCGAAGCACCTTTGTCACCGGTCAGAGGATTTGTCACATCACACGCCACGCGGATCGTACATTCGCGCAAGCGCGGATCTAACGCGGTAATATCAATGGCGTTGAGGTTGATTAAACTGCCGCCACCGTTGCCTATCTCAGAACCGTTAGCGTCACACAGTTTTGCGCCCAGCGCCTGGACCATACCGGCACCGCCATCATTGGTGGCACTGCCGCCAATGCCGATGATAATATTTCTTGCACCCTGTTCCAGAGCCTGCAAAATCAGTTCGCCAGTTCCCCGGGAGGTCGTGATTAAAGGATTACGCTGTGCGGGAGGGACCAATGCCAGTCCACTGGCAGCGGCCATTTCAATAAAGGCGGTCTTTCCGTCACCGGAAATACCCCAGCAGGCATCAACAGGTTCGCCCAGGGGGCCGGTGACCCGAGCGGTATATTCTGTGCCCTGCGTTGCGGCAATCATCGCTTCAACCGTCCCTTCCCCCCCATCAGCGACCGGAACAGAGACATATTGCGCATCAGGAAAGATTTCCCGAAATCCTTTTTCTATCGCCTGAGCTACCTCGCTGGCAGAAAGGCTTTCTTTATAAGAGTCTGGGGCGATTACGATTTTCATAGTGAGTAGCCTGTTACCACGCAATACCGGGAAAGCCTGACCTTCCCGGCCCACAAAGGCGTATTGCTGTAGGCCCGATAACCAACGTTATCGGGCAATACGTTGTTAGCGAGAGACTTCTACTTTCGCCAGTTTTTCGTAGTAGCATGCGATAGCGCTATGATCATCATTACCATGACCGTCAGCACGCAGCGCCTGCATCATTTCCATAACTGCTGCGGTTAGCGGCAGCTGTGCACCAACGCCATGCGAGGTATCCAGCGCATTCGCCAGATCTTTAATATGCAGATCGATACGGAAGCCCGGTTTGAAGTTACGATCCATAACCATTGGCGCTTTCGCATCCAGTACGGTGCTGCCTGCAAGGCCGCCACGGATGGCCTGATAGACCAGATCCGGATTAACGCCTGCCTTGGTTGCCAGCGTCAGCGCTTCGGACATTGCCGCAATATTCAGCGCCACGATGACCTGGTTTGCCAGCTTGGTCACGTTACCTGCGCCGATATCGCCGGTATGAACCACTGAACCGGCCATCGCTTTCATCAGATCGTAATATTTATCAAAAATCGCTTTGTCACCGCCAACCATGACAGACAGGGTGCCATCAACCGCTTTCGGCTCGCCGCCGCTCACCGGTGCATCCAGCATATCAATGCCTTTTGCTTTTAACGCTTCGCTAATTTCGCGGCTTGCCAGCGGCGCGATGGAGCTCATATCGATAACGACAGCGCCCGCTTTCGCGCCTTCGATGATCCCGCCTTCACCCAGCGCAACGTCTTTAACGTGCGGTGAGTTTGGCAGCATGGTGATAATCACGTCACACTGCTCCGCGATCGCTTTGGCGGTAGTCGCAGTTTCTGCGCCCGCCGCGACCACTTCGGCTACGGCGTCAGGATTACGGTCGGACACCACCAGCGAGTAACCGGCTTTAATGAGGTTTTTGCTCATTGGTTTGCCCATGATACCCAGGCCAATGAAACCTACTTTAATGGTCATAATTGCTCTCTCTCTTTTTCGGTGATGGTTATTTCTTAAAGGAATCTGCTAATTTCTGCGTCGCACCGCGGAACACGCCTAAATCGCTGCCAACGGCAACAAAGGTCGCGCCCATTTCCAGGTAGCGGCGCGCATCGGCATCTACCGGTGCCAGAATGCCGCACGGCTTACCGTGTGCTTTTGCAGCGGCGAATATATGTTTAATGCATTGCTGCACATCCGGATGTGACGCGTTGCCCAGGTGGCCCAGTGCGGCGGCTAAATCGCTTGGTCCAACGAAAATACCGTCAACGCCGCTGGTCGCTGCGATAGCATCGACGTTATCAACGCCCTGCTGACTTTCGATCTGTACCAGAATGGTGATGTTTTTATTGGACTGGGCAAAGTAATCCGGCACGGTGCCAAACATGTTGGCACGATGAGAAACGGATACGCCGCGAATACCTTCCGGCGGATAACGCGTTGATGCAACAGCCTGCGCGGCTTCTTCCTGCGTTTCAACGAACGGGATCAGGAAGTTATAGAAACCGATATCCAGCAGACGCTTGATGACCACAGGATCGTTAGTTGGCACACGAACGACGGGCGCACTTGGGCTGCCTTTCAGGGCCATCAACTGCGGAATAAAGGTGGTGATATCATTCGGCGCATGTTCGCCGTCCAGAACCAGCCAGTCAAATCCTGCCAGACCGAGTACTTCAGTGCTGATTGGACTGGCCAGCGCGGACCAGCAGCCAATCTGAACTTGCTGCGCGGCCAGCGCAGCTTTGAATTTATTCGGGAAAATATCGTTATTCATCATCTGTACCTTGTAACTTAACCGTGAATTATTTCTGGAGTTCCATACGCTTGATATCGCCAACAACGAACAGATAGCAAATCATCGCCATTAGTGCTGAACAGCCTACGAATATCAGCGCGGCGTTGAATGAGTGCAGTTCACTCACCAGATAACCGATGACCAGCGGAGTCGCGATAGACGCCACGTTGCCAAATACGTTAAATACGCCACCGCACAGGCCGACAATTTCCTTCGGCGCGGTATCGGAAATCACCGGCCATCCCAGCGCACCAAAACCTTTACCAAAGAATGCCAGCGCCATCAGAGCGACGACCAGGGTGGTATTATTGGTGTAATTACAGAGAATAATCGTTGATGCAAGCAGCATTCCAAGCACAATTGGTAACTTTCGTGCCAGAGTAAGCGTTGCGCCGCGCTTGATAAGATGATCGGAGAACACACCGCCTAATACGCCGCCTGCAAAACCGCACAGCGCAGGTATAGACGCGACCAGACCCACTTTCAGAATCGACATGCCTTTATCCTGCACCAGGTAAATCGGGAACCAGGTGAGGAAGAACCAGGTAATGGTATTAATGAAGTACTGGCCAAAAAACACGCCCAGCATCATACGGTTAGTCAGCAGTTGCTTGATGTAATGAAGCTTAGGACCTGATTTAGTTTCACCCGGTTTTTTGTGGTCCATATCAACCACCGCGCCGCCTTTAGTGATGTAATCCAGCTCTTCCGCAGTCATCCGTGGGTGGTCAGTCGGATTATGAATAAACTTCACCCACAGGCCGGTCAGCACAAAACCAATCACGCCCATTACGGTAAAGACGTGCTCCCAGCCCCAGGCAAAAGTCAGCCAGCCGAGTAACGGTGAGAAAATAGCCAGGGAGAAGTACTGGGCAGCGTTAAACAGCGCTGAGGCGGTACCACGTTCTTTCGTCGGGAACCAGGCGGCGACGATACGGGCGTTAGCCGGAAAAGAAGGCGCTTCGGAGAAACCGAGCATAAAGCGCATAACAAACATCGACATCCCGGCCCAGGCCAGCGGGAATACATCCACGAACCCTTGCAGGAAAGTAAATAATGACCAGAAGAACAGGCTGTAGGTATAGACTTTCTTCGAGCCGAATTTATCCAGCAGCCAGCCGCCGGGGATTTGCATCAACAGATAGGCCCAGCCGAAAGCAGAGAAGATGTAGCCCATTGAGATGGTGCTAAGATGCAACTCTTCGGCCACCGCACTGCCGGCAATCGACAGCGTTGCACGATCCGCATAGTTAACGGCAGTTACCATAAAGATAATTGACAGTATTATATAGCGGGTCGGAATGACTCTTTTTGATTTAATAGCAGTATCCAGCGACATTATTTATCCTCGGGTACGGAGCGATCTGTTTAATTATTTTTATCAGACAGCGTTACTGATTTTTTATTGATGCAGGCATCTCAATAAACGGATCAGATACAATGTAATTGACGATTAGTATAATCAGCCAGCCGATATTACACATTGTGCACTTGCATAATTAAAGAAGCGATAACAACTAATATATATGTCAAATGCACATACCTCTGGGCGCTGATGCACAGATTTACGCTTTACCCCCCCGGTGTCAGGGGCTACCGCGAAAATCAGTGATCCAGATCACATTCTAATTTTTGAAGTCAGTGCATTCTTACGTACATAATATTGAGGTTTTATTTTTTATAATTATTTTTAAAACGCTCAGGTTACCCGTTTTTATTATCTACATTTGCTGGAGAATACTGGACAATGGCCGACATCGAAATTAGACAGCAATCGCCTTCGGCGTTCTATATTAAAGTACATGAAACCGATAATGTGGCGATTATTGTTAATGATAACGGTTTAAAGGCGGGAACACGTTTTCCCGACGGGCTGGAACTCATTGAACATATTCCACAGGGACATAAAGTGGCGCTGGTGGATATTCCTGTCCACGGCGAAATCGTGCGCTATGGCGAGGTTATCGGCTATGCCGTGCGCGATGTGGTAAAGGGCAGCTGGATTGATGAATCTACCGTTGAACTGCCAAAAGCGCCGCCGCTAAACACGCTGCCGCTGGCCACCAAAGTGCCGGAACCTCTGCCGCCGCTGGAAGGTTATACCTTTGAAGGCTTTCGTAATCCGGACGGCAGCGTTGGGACCAAGAACCTGCTGGGTATTTCAACCAGCGTCCATTGTGTCGCCGGCGTTGTTGATTATGTGGTCAAAATCATCGAGCGCGATCTCCTGCCGAAATACCCGAATGTAGACGGCGTGGTCGGGTTGAATCATCTGTACGGCTGCGGTGTCGCAATCAACGCACCAGCAGCAATTGTGCCGATTCGTACTATCCACAACATCGCGCTGAACCCGAACTTTGGCGGCGAAATCATGGTGGTTGGTCTGGGCTGTGAAAAACTCCAGCCGGAGCGCCTGTTAAAAGGCACGGAAGACGTTAAAGCGATCCCGGTTGAGGAAGCCAGTATTGTTCGCCTCCAGGATGAGCAGCACGTCGGTTTCAAATCGATGGTTGAGGATATTCTGGTCGTTGCCGAGCGTCACCTGCAAAAGCTTAACCAGCGCAAGCGTGAAACATGTCCGGCCTCTGAGCTGGTGGTCGGAATGCAGTGTGGCGGCAGCGATGCGTTTTCTGGCGTTACCGCGAACCCGGCGGTAGGCTATGCCTCTGACCTGCTTATCCGCTGTGGCGGAACGGTAATGTTCTCAGAAGTGACCGAAGTTCGCGATGCGATCCATCTGTTAACGCCGCGCGCCATTAACGAAGAAGTGGGCAAGCGCCTGCTCGAAGAAATGGCCTGGTATGATAATTATCTCGACCTGGGTCAAACGGACCGCAGCGCTAACCCGTCTCCGGGCAATAAAAAAGGCGGCCTGGCCAACGTGGTAGAAAAAGCCCTCGGCTCGATTGCCAAGTCAGGCAAAAGCGCGATTTCAGAAGTGCTTTCTCCGGGACAGCGGCCGACAAAACGCGGTTTGATTTACGCGGCGACGCCTGCCAGTGACTTTGTCTGCGGCACTCAGCAGGTTGCCTCCGGGATCACTGTTCAGGTCTTTACCACCGGTCGCGGTACCCCTTACGGTCTGATGGCCGTGCCGGTAATTAAAATGGCGACCCGCACCGAGCTGGCAAACCGCTGGTACGATCTGATGGATATCAATGCCGGTACCATTGCCACCGGTGAAGAAACCATTGAGGACGTGGGCTGGAAACTGTTCCACTTTATTCTCGACGTGGCGAGTGGCCGGAAGAAAACCTTCTCGGATCAGTGGGGTCTGCACAACCAGCTGGCGGTGTTTAACCCGGCGCCTGTGACCTGATTCTGGCCTTATCATCCCCCGCGTGTCGGGGGATTTTTGTTTCTACGCCGCTGCCACCGAAAACCGTACGGGGAGAAATCTCAAGGTTGTCTGGCCAGCATTCTCCTGTCACCCGTTACGCACTCAGAAAAACGTGCGGCCGGTCGCTGCCCGACGGCACTGTCACCTGTACTTCCGCCCCATACCATCTGGTAATAATCCCGGTTTGAATAACCTGCTGCGGCGCGCCTTCGGCAACCAGTCTACCTTCGTGTAAAAGCAGAATGCGATCCGCCCATAGCGCAGCCAGATTAAGATCGTGCAGTACCACGCAGACGTGCAACTTGCCGCCGGCAGTGAGTTTTTTTAGCAGGCGCAGCAGCTGTTGCTGATGATACAGATCCAGCGCCGAGGTCGGCTCATCAAGAAACAGCCAGCCCTCCGGTGCGTCGTCGTGCCATAATTGCGCCAGACAGCGCGCCAGCTGCACCCGCTGCTGTTCGCCGCCGGACAGCGTGGCGTAGCGACGAGTTGCCAGATCGTCGCATCCGGTTAGCGCCATCACCTGGCGAACAATCGCCTTCTCATTTCGCGCTCCCCAGGGCGCGCGCCCCATGGCGACGATGGCATCAACCGGCCAGTCGAATTGCAGCTGCGTTTGCTGCAACATCACTGCTCGCCGGCGCGAGAGCACCCCGGCGGTCCAGTTTGCCAGCGGACGCCCGGCCATCATGCACTCTCCCTGCGCCGGTGATAAATAACCAGTAAGCAGGCGCAGTAAGGTAGATTTTCCCGCGCCGTTCGGGCCAATTAGCGCCACCAGCTCGCCGCAGGTCAGCGTTAACGAAACATCATCAATCAGCCATCGCGATCCGCGCTGCAGGCGCAGATGATGGGCAGTAAATGAATCAACCACAGGTCGCCCTCCTCTGGCGGAAAATCAGCCACAAAAACCACGGCGCGCCGAGCAGGCTGGTGATGAGCCCCACCGGCATTTCCGCAGGCACCACCACGGTGCGGGCCGCCGTATCGGCAATCAGTAGCAGTATGGCGCCTGCCAGCAGCGATCCGGGCACCAGCCCCCGATGGTCGGCCCCCAGCCACATGCGCATCAGGTGCGGAACCACCAGGCCGATAAAACCAATAATCCCGCTGATGGCGACCGCTGCCGCTACCAGCAGAGCGCTGCACAGCAACATTACGCGTTGTAATCGTGGCACATTAACGCCCAGGTAATGCGCCTCCTCATCGCCCAGTTGCAACAAATTAAGCTGCCGGGCGACGCACCATACTGCCACCGCCGAGGGCAAAATCAGCGTTGTCGCCACGCCTAATGTCGACCACTGCGCCTGCCCCAGGCTTCCCATGCCCCACTGAGAGAGCTGGCGAAGCTGGGCATCGCTGCTGATCCAGGAGAGCAGTCCCACCGCCGCGCCGCACAGGGCATTGATCGCAATACCGACCAGCAGCAGGCGCGACAGGGAATTATCGCGGGCTTTACTGAGCAGAAAAATAACCGCCATCACGGCCAGACTGCCGATAAACGCCGCCAGCATCGGGGCATACAGCGCCACCAGAGCCGGAACCGGCAGCGGCAAGACCAGCCAGCAGGCCACCGCCAGCGCGCTGCCACTACTGATCCCCAGTAACCCCGGATCGGCAAGCGGATTGCGGAACAATCCCTGCATCACGCAGCCGGACAGCGCCAGCGCCGCGCCGACCACCAGTGCCAGCAGCACGCGCGGCAGCCGAATAGTCAGCCAAATCTGGCGCAGCGCATCATCGTTATCGTTCCACAGACGGCTTACCGGCAGCGACATCGCCCCCTGAGTGGTCGCCGCCAGAGTAATAACAAGCAGCAAAAACAACATAAGCCATAATGAACACACTACCGCACGAGGCATCAGGGCAGGCGCTCCGCTTTTTGACGCATTTCCAGTAGCGCCTGCGGAGTGCGTAAGCTAAAACCAAGCATCGCCATATCGTCGATGATCATGACCTGCTTATGCTGCCCGGCGGGGGTCTGCGCCAGACCCGGTAGTTTCCACAGGTTTGCTTCTCCCCCCATTCCCCTGACGCCCGCGGCAGAGATGACAATCAGATCCGGCTGGCTGGCAATGATGCCTTCCTGCGACAGTCCACGATAGTGCGCGAAGCCCTGCATGGCGTTCTGCAAACCCGCCGCGCGGATCGCTCCGTCGGCCGCGGTATCCTGCCCGGCAACCAGCGTTCCCATCCCGCCGTGACTCAGCAGGAACAGGACCCGTTTGTTGACAGGTGTCTGCGGTAACGCGTCAATCTGCGCCTTCAGGGTTTGCCGCAGCTTTGCGCCTTCCGCAGGTTTACCCAGCGCATCGGCAATCGTAGCAATTTTGCTGTCAATGGCCGCCAGCGAGTAGCCGCCGGGAACATTAACGATCCTGACGTGGTTTTCTTCAACGTTTTGCAGGACCGACGACGGCTGCGCCTGTTGACTCGCCAGAACAACATCCGGACGCAGGGATAAAATGCCTTCGGTGTTAAGCTGCCTGACGTAGCCGACATCCGGCAGCTGTTGCACGTCGGGAGGCCAGCTGCTGGTGGTATCGCGTCCGACCAGCTGCCCCTGTGCGCCCAATCCGTACACGATTTCGGTTACGTCCCCGCCCAGCGACACGATATTGTGCCCGGCAGCACTCGCTACCAGCGGCAGAGCAGCCAGCAGCATCAGTAATTTTTTCATGCGCCAATCCCGTCATTGCACAACGCGTCCATCTGCATACGCCATTGGGCCTGCTCCGGCTGCCCCTCGCTACGCTGGCCGTAAAACTGGGCGATCTGGGTGCCGTCAGCGGCGAACAGTTCGAGGCTGGTGACATGGCCGTCGGCAGTGGGCTTGCGCGTGATCCAACTTTCGGCGATCCCCGCTTCAAGCAGGTGCAGAGTAAAGTGCGGGTTAAAAATATTGATCCAGCCTTTCATCGGCGTCAGTTTTTCCAGCGTTCCGGTGAAGATCTGCACGCAGCCGCGATTACCGACGAAAATCATGATCTCATTGCCTTGAGCCAGGACGGTATTCAGCAAACGCGGCAGAGCGTTATTATCAACCTGGCAGGCCAGATCGTCGCCTACCAGGCGAAATGCCTGTTGACGCGACAGGCAATGCTTCTTCAGCAGGCCGAAGAACTGGTGAACATCGGTCATCTCCCGCCATTGCCGATCCAGCGCATGGGCATCCGGGTTTTGCGCATGCTCTACGGCCGGGGCAGCGGTAATCACCAGCGGTATCACGTCACGCGCGGTAAACCGGGCAACCAGCGTATTCCACGCGATCAGATCGGTCTGCGCGGTAACATAGACCTTCAGCACCGCGTCCCCCTGATGATCGAAAAATTGCAGGCTGTGACGCTCGCCGTGCGGGCTATGTTCGCGCAGGCTGAAGGCGCTGGCCCACTGGCCGACGAACAGGCGCAGGTCAAGCGCACGCGGATTCAGCACGATCCCGGCGTGTTCACTGAGGTGCAGATGGGTAAAGCTGCCGCTGTGTTCGTGGACGGCCCAGGTGTTGCGGCAGATGCATTTGGTGTCGCCAACCTGTTCTAGCGCCGCCAGTATTTCACGCATTTCACTGGTCAAACGTAGCGCATCGTGGCCGACCCGTGCGGCGGTCAACTCCGCTTCACTGATTGCCATCTCTGCGGCGATATCGCGGGCATACTTTGCAGGATCCTGTGCTTTAAGGCTCTGATATTGTTGCCAGAGAGTGGAAACGTCTGCTGATGGAACGGACATAATGTTTGCTTCCTTAAAAGGTTAAAAACCCCGGCAGCGAGGCCGGGGGATACAGGCATCAGAAATAACGCTTTACTCAGAAATCGACGTTAACACCCAATTGCCACGTACGTCCTGGCATCACGGCCAGCGCCTTGTCATAAGCATCCTGACGCGTCGATTGCTCAATGGTCCGGCTGCTCAGGTAGTCGCGATATTTACGATCGGTAATGTTGTAAACTCCGCTATTGAGTCTGACGTTCTTCGCCACCTGCCACCAGGCCGTCCAGTCCAGCAGACCATAGCCCGGCACGCGAATATAGTCATTGCTGGCGCTCGCAATCGCAGAACCGGTATTGGCGTAGGATTCACGACTGGTCGTGGCGGCGCGTTTGCCCTTCACAAAGGTGGCAACCAGCGCGGTACCATATCGTTTTGCCGGATCGTCCCACGCCACGCCAGCGATGGCTTTCATCGGCGCGACGCTGTCGAGATCGATGTATTTATCACCGCTATAGCTGGATTTTGATTGTCCCTGAGAATAGCCGTACGCCAGCGTGGCGCTTAAACCATTTACCTCTTCGAACTAGGTACCGACATTAAACTTCGCGCTAATTTCACCGCCGTAGATATAG